>LNFM01014010.1_pt1 | contig 10029 bp, 8 predicted proteins | sample 596031 | NCBI WGS metagenome assembly LNFM01 (sample SAMN04254537, study PRJNA301005) | activated carbon metagenome | isolation source: dual media filters at the Ann Arbor, Michigan drinking water treatment plant | place: USA: Ann Arbor | reverse complement strand
AACCTTTACATTCAGTTTTCAATATAACTATGACCTTTCCCTCATCAGTATAGCCATCATTTTTCCACTTGTGTTTACTATTCGCAGTGCATTTCGCAGACGTGAAAAAGCACTCGAGTATTTATCTCGATTTAAAGCCGGTCTTATCACCGTGGATCATTGCTTTCAGGAAAACAAAAAAATGGAGGATGTGAAAAAACAAGAGATTCAACAAACCATCAGGAATATTACAGTTACTATGGTCGACTACCTCGGAACAAAAACCTGCCCAAAAGAAAAACTTACGGATGAGATCGGCAAAATTTTTCTTTTCATCAAAGCAAACTCCGAGACTATTGGCAATGGCACTGCCTTAAAAATCTTTCGGTTCATGAAAGATGTATATGACAGTGCTGAAAATATTATGGCGGTGAACCAACATCGAACACCCATTGCCATCCGTGCCTACTGCCTGATCTTTATTTACATTTATCCTATCATCTATACGCCCGCCTTATATAATAAATTACATGATGGCATTTCGTTGAACGAATCCTGGATGGTTTATGCGTTGTCAGCCATCTCTACCTTCATTCTCATTTCACTTTATAATGTGCAGGATCAGATGGAGAACCCCTTTGATCAACATGGCCTGGATGATATTCGGTTGAATGATTTCCGTCTTTAATTCTTATGGATAGAAGCGGTTATTATTAAATAATAGTACATTTATTTTTATGGACATAAAACCACCCAAAAAGAAAAAGCCGGGTCGTGGCAGAGAAACACTTTTCCGGTCTACCTATCAAAATCAGAGCAACCTCATTCAGATGGCTGATAACAAAGCCAACATTATCATCAGTATAAACACGATGATCATCTCCTCCATTATTGCCATTACAGGCTATGGCGCAGTGGCGGGTAAAATCGATACGTATGAAGCAAGTGTGATTATACCAATTGTAATGATTATGCTCTCTTGCCTGGTCTCAGTAATCTTCGCCATTCAGGCTGCTCGGCCAAAATTGATTACAGCGAAGGCAGAGGGTGGCGGAATGCAAAAGTCGAGCTTATTATTTTTTGGTGTTATCGCCAGCCACACCCAACAATCCTACTTACAGGAAATGAAAAACCTGCTTGACTCGGAAACGGATCTCTATGAACACATGACCGTTGATTTGTTTAATCAAGGACGTATTCTCAAGCGTAAATACAATTTGCTTGTATATGCCTACCAGGTTTTTATGTTTGGTTTTATATTTAGCGTGTTAGTCTTCCTGGGATTTCTGGCTTTCTAAAAACCCGCAACAAGAATTCAGGGGTTACGGTTTGCAAAAACCAGACATGCTACGAATGATTGTATTACCCCATACGCTACCCACGTAAATACCATAAGGGCTGAAATGTTAATTGCGCTGAAGGTAAGCGAGAGCACGGGTATAATGGCGACCAATCCATAGGAAACTGCCACTTTGTAGGCTCTTGGAATCAGTGACCCTGAAAATATCTCTTTCGAGATTTCCCAAAACCAGAACATCGCAGCACTCAATATAAAGGGGTGCACATAAAACAATAGATCGGTTTGGAAGGAGTTGGATCGGAATACCGGATTGTAATATTCCTCCATCAGTGCAGGGAAGAAATAAATAAATCCATACAAAAGGCCTACACTCACAATGAGTACCAATACGCCTGCAAGCAGAATTGTAATTAAATTTTTCATGATTGTGTGTTTTGTCAAAATTAGCTACTAACAAGTTATTAGTTTCATGATCAGCATCAATACAGAAACTGACAAAAATCATGAATCACGCTGACACATGACAGTACGCGGGGTTTTTCATTGGGCTAATTTTCCACTATAAAATTAAGCCACATGAAAAATCAACCAGTATATATCAATACAGACGGAAATTCAGCGGTTGCCAACATCGCCTACGCTTTTAGCGAAGTGGCGGCTATTTATCCCATCACACCTTCTTCCGATATGGGAGAGAAAGCGGATGCCTGGTCGGCTGAAGGCCGAAAGAATATTTTTGGCGAACGGGTTGATGTTGTGCAAATGCAATCGGAAGCGGGTGCAGCAGGCGCGATACACGGGGCCTTAACGGGTGGAGCCATGGCGACTACGTTCACAGCTTCGCAAGGCTTAATGCTCATGGTGCCCAACATGTTTAAGATTGCTGGCGAAATGATTCCTACAGTTTTTCACGTTTCGGCTCGTTCATTGGCTTGTCAGGCACTCTCCATTTTTGGCGATCACTCGGATGTGATGGCTACCCGCGGAACGGGCTTTGCTATGCTGGCATCGGGCAACGTGCAGGAAGCACAAGACCTTGCTGTGGTTTCGCATCTGGCCACATTGGAAGCCCAGATTCCATTCCTTCACTTTTTTGATGGCTTCCGCACCTCACACTCGATCCAAAAAATTATTCCGATTGAATATTCTGTTTTGCTGGAAATGCTGGAGATGAAGTATGTAGAAGCCTTCCGTAAGCAGGCATTAAAGCCAGAAGCGCCTATGTGTAAAGTAGGAGCACAAAATCCGGATGTGTATTTCCAGGGCCGCGAAACTGTCAATAAATATTATGATGCCTGTCCTTCTATTGTAAAGAAATACATGAAGTTGTTTGCTGAGAAAACAGGGCGCACCTATAAACTCTATGAATACGTGGGTGATCCAAAGGCAACTAAAATAATCATCTCAATGGGTTCTTCGATTGAAACTATTGAAGAGACGATCAATTACCTGAACAAGAAAGGCGAGAAGGTTGGGGCTATTAAAGTAAGATTGTACCGACCTTTTGCGCTCGAAGATTTTCTGGAAGTGATTCCGGCCAGTGTAAAGAAAATCGTAGTGCTCGATCGCACCAAAGAACCCGGCTCATTGGGTGAACCACTGTTCCTGGATGTTGTAGCAGCTTTACGCACACGCAAGGATATTCATATCATTGGTGGCCGGTATGGTTTATCCTCCAAAGAGTTTACACCTTCTATGGTTAAGGCCGTGTTTGATCATCTTGAAAATAATGGCTGGCATGGATTTACGGTAGGCATCAACGATGATGTTACCAACCTTTCTATTCCGGTAAAAGAAGACATTGATACAGAACAGGAGGGAATTGTTCGCTGCAAATTCTGGGGCTATGGATCTGATGGGACGGTAAGCGCCAACAAAAATTCCATCAAAATCATTGGTGAAAGTACGGATCTATTCGTGCAAGGATATTTCCAATATGACTCCAACAAATCCGGTGGGTACACCGTGTCTCATTTGCGCTTTGGTAAGAAACCCATTCAATCAGAGTATTTATTAAACAAAGTTGACTTCGTGGCGCTGCACCGTCCGCAATACATCGGGCAGTATGATATTCTCGAAGGCATTACCGAAGGCGGCACGTTCCTGATTAATAGCAGTCAGAAACCTGAGAATATTTTCAGACTATTCACCCGCGACATGCAGGAAACAATCTGGAAGAAAAAAATCAAAGTGTTTGCTATTGATGCTTCGAAAATTGCAAAGAGCGTTGGGCTAGGGGGCCGCATTAATTCAGTGATGCAAACGGCCTTCTTCAAAGTTTCTGGTGTGGTGCCTGAAGCCGAAGCAATCGCGCTTATTAAAAAATATATTGAAAAACAATTTGCACGCAAAGGACAAGAAATAGTTGAAATGAACTGGAAGGCGATTGATGTCACCTGCGCTTCTATTGTTGAAGTTCCTATTCCAATAACCGCTGAAAAGTTTGCTGACATCACCGATGTTGTACCTCCTGATGCAGATGATTATGCAAAATTGGTTGTAGATCCAATCTTACGTTTGAAAGGCGACACCATACCAGTTTCCAGAATGCCATTAAATGGTGCTATCCCAACGGGAACCAAGAAACTGGAATATCGCAATGTGCCCGGTAATCCTGCTACATGGATCGACAAGCTTTCTTTTGTTCCAGAGCCGTACATCGCTGAACCATACATCGAATATCCTCCAAGCTGCTCTGGTTGTGGTGAAGTACCCTACATCCATTTGGTAACACAACTTTATGGTGATCGGATGTTGATTGCCAACGCAACGGGTTGTACATCCATCTATGGTGGCACCTTCCCAGCTACTCCGTATACAAAAGATAAAAATGGCCGCGGTCCTGCCTGGGCAAACTCGCTCTTTGAAGACAATGCCGAATTTGGTTTTGGAATGCGGATGGCTGTTGATTCTAATCGCAAGCAATTAAAAACAAATGTGCAGGCGTTATTACCATTACTTAATAATGCTCACCTAAGAACTGCATTAGATCGGGGATTGGTACTTTTCGATAGTGTGACCCGTGAAGCGCGCGAACATGCAGATTTGATCAAAGGTTTGTTGGCTGAAGAACACAAACGCAGTGCTGGTAATAAAGAGGTTCGGATCCTTTTAGATAAGGTCGTTGAACTGCAAGATTATTTTGTAGACAAGAGTGTTTGGATTTTTGGTGGCGATGGCTGGGCGTATGACATTGGCTTTGGAGGCTTAGATCACGTAATGGCTTCTAATAAAAATGTAAACATACTCGTGATGGATACAGAAGTATATTCCAACACAGGTGGTCAGGCTTCGAAAGCAACACCACGTGGTGCGGTTGCCAAGTTTGCATCGGATGGTAAGAAGCTGGGTAAGAAAAACCTTGGCTTGATGATGACCACCTATGGCAATGCATATGTGGCTGTGGTTAATATGGGTATGGATCGTGAAAAAACGGCACTTGCCTTCGTGGAAGCTGAAAAGCATAAAGGTCCATCCATCATCATCGCTTATTCACCTTGCATCGCCCATGGCTATGATATGAAGTTTGCTAAGAAGCAATCTGAGAAAGCGGTGAAGAGCGGTTACTGGCCTATGTACCGGTTCAATCCGGATCTTAGAGCGGAAGGCAAAAATCCATTTATGTGGGATGTGCCCGCCACCGAAGATGTTGTTTCATTTAATGATTACCTCGAAGAAGAGATTCGTTACAAGACACTCAATTTTTCGCATCCCAATGAAGCAGCCCGACTCAATGAACTGGCGAAGAAAGACAACGAACTCCGGTTTAAAGATATAAAGCACTTATCGGAATCATAAACCACTAAACGAAATCAATCATGGTCGATTTAAAAACGAAATACTGCGGACTCACATTAAAGAATCCAATCGTAGTGGGTGCCAGCAACCTGGTGTCGGACACAGACAACCTGGTAAAACTTGAGAAAGCGGGGGCTGCTGCAATCGTCTACAAATCTTTGTTTGAAGAGCAGATTCAGTTAGAATCTCTTGAAATGGAGAATAAGCATGACACCTACAGTAATTGGGATGCAGAACATGACTCATTTTTTCCAAAACTGAAACATGGCGGACCAGCCGAGCATTTGCTTCGCTTGCGTCAGGCACGCAATGCAATATCTATTCCACTGATCGGCAGTTTGAATTGTGTTTATCGCGATACCTGGGTAGAGTATGCTGAGAAGATGGCGGAAACAGGAATTGATGCATTGGAGCTAAATTTTTATACCAGTGAAGTTGGCTTTGAAACAGATGGTGCTGCTCTTGTAAATGAACAGCTGGAAGTATTAAAAAGCGTTACTAAGTCTATCCGCATTCCGGTTATTGTAAAGCTTAGTCCTTTTTATACTAATACTTTGTCGGTAATTTCAAAGATGGATAAAGCGGGTGCTAAAGGGTTTGTTTTGTTTAACCGATTGTTTCAACCGGACATAGATATAGACAAAGAAATTCACCATTACCCTTACAATTTCAGTAGTGAAAATGATAACCGGCTTGCCTTGCGCTATGCTGGATTGTTGTATAGCAACATTGATGCATCCATTATCAGTAACACTGGAATCTTAAGTGGCAACGATGTAATTAAGATGTTGCTGGCCGGGGCCGATGCGGTGCAGGTGGTAAGTGCCATTTATAAGCGCGGTATTCATGTGATAGAAACAATGCTGCATGAAATTGAAGCCTGGATGGAAAAGAAAAAATATCCATCCATCAATGAATTTAAAGGCCGATTATCCAAAGAAAATATGATTGATCCCTTCTCGTACAAACGCGCGCAATATGTAGACATATTAATGCGCTCTGAAATTTTTATGCAATATCATCCCAAGCGGGGCGAATTGCATGACGAACGGGAAGACATTTAATAAACACAAAACTTAAAATTTTTAATACTATGGCAACCATTGGAATCTTTTACGGCTCAACCGAAGGCAATACCGAGCGAGTGGTAACACAAATTCAAACTCAGTTGGGAGGCGAATCGGTAGCAGCGCTCCACAATGTCAACTCGGCTACAGCCGATGACATGCAACCTTATCAATACCTGATTTTGGCTTGTCCTACCTGGGAGATTGGACAGTTACAGGAAGACTGGGATACCTTTATTGATGAGCTGGCAGATGTTGATTATGCGGGTAAGAAAGTCGCTTATGTGGGATTAGGCGATGCCGATGGCTACCCGGATACGTTTATCGATGCACCCGGCATTATCCACGAACGAATTAAAGACAAGGGAGTTACCGTAGTAGGTCAATGGCCTACGGAGGGCTATAACTTCGAAGCTTCCAAGAGTGTGATCGATGGAAAATTTCTGGGCTTAGTAATCGATGAAGACAATCAAAAGGATTTAACGGCCGGCCGTATTGAAAAGTGGGTGGCTATTATTAAACCAGAATTTCAATAATTAAAGACATGGCAGGTATTCGGTTTAAGAAACCCATCTTTCCGGTTGGTGCGCAGCTACGACAGTATCTGAAAGCAACCAACCGCGAAATCGATGTGCCGGTTACCTACCAGGATCTCACGCATTCCAATAGTACCATTTCCTTATTGGACAAAAAAGGTAAAGATACATTGTGGGAAACCATGATCTACTCCGAATCTGATCGTCAATTTATTCATGAGGCCTTGCGCAAGGTATATGCGCAATTGAAAGTAGGTGGCGATACTTCGGTAATTGACCACCTTTTTATTGATCGGGTAGATTATTGTTTGTATGCCAACACGCATCCGTTTCGCATTCGTATTGTAAACAGACTCAACGACCTGTTTGATTATTTCTATATCAAACAAGCGGATGCCTCGCGGGTATATGGCATGGAGTTGGAACATTTGTTGTCACCCAACAAAATCAACTACCTGACTAAAGGCGACACGTTTATTGAAGAACACATTCAAGGCATTCCGGGTGATACTTTTATTCAGCATTACCTGATGGAAAATCATGAATACAACCCATTGCGCATTGCCAAAGAGTTTGTAAAGTTTAATGAGCGTAGCCTGGTGCAACTGCTGGGGGATATGCGCAGAGATAATTTTGTGGTTGAAATCATTCCGGATTTTGATGAACTTCATTTCAGGTTGCGGTCTATTGACTTTGATCAGGAATGTTATGAAGGCAGCAGCCGCATTTATATGCCCCAGTATTTCAAGGAAAACAATCCCATCATCGACCTCGGCTTTAAAACCATGTCTCCGGTATTGGAATTGCAATACCAAAAAGAAGAACGCATGCGACTTCGCAATAGGGTAGTAACTTCCTATGGTCAGCTAAACTCGTTATTAAATACGATGGTTGCCGATACACTCTCCACCCCGGAGAATGTTAACCAACTTAAGAATGAACTCTCCGATCTTTATCAGGATAGTATTTTTTTGAATTGTACTTCGATGGGCAGCATTGTTAAAACCAGTCTACATATGCTCGAGAAATATCCGGTTCGTAAACGTGCAACTAAATCAATAGCCGTATGACTCACGATACAAATTATCTTGAACATCTCGGTTTGGTCACTGATACGCAGCAAGGTCGGGTTAAAATCTCTTTGGTGGGTTCGGGCTGTTCAGCCTGTCATAATAGTCTTTGCATGTTGGGCGATTCAAAAGCCAAAGAAGTGGAAGTCTTTACAAAAGAAAGTCTATTCCAGTCGGGTGATGAAGTGGTAGTAAAGATAAATCCGGCTTCCGGGTATCGGGCGGTTTTGCTTCTTTATGTTATTCCATTCTTCGCCATGTTTCTGACTCTGGTGTTCATGATGTTTTCAGGATATCCTGAAGGTCTTACCGGAATCGCATCACTATTGGTATTGGTACCCTATTTCGGGACACTTTATTTACTGAGGAAAAAATTAGGAAGTCAATGTAAAATTGAGGTAGTAAAAAGATGAACCCGGTAATTCTATATACAATCCTAAGTCTTACAGCCATCGGCATTGTGGCCGCTGTGGTAATCTATTTCGTATCTAAAAAATTTGCAGTTCAGGAAGATGACCGTATTGGTAAAGTGGACGAAGTGTTGCCCAGTACCAATTGTGGAGGTTGTGGTCAGTCTGGCTGTCATGCTTTCGCAAAAGCAGTTGTAGAGGCGGGCGATCTTTCTTCGCTTCATTGCCCTGTTGGTGGAAATGCTGTAATGAAGCAAGTGGCGGAGATACTTGGCATCAAAGCTGTAGAGCGTGATCCCTATATCGCTGTAGTTCGTTGTTCCGGTTCATTTGAACATCGCAAGAAAACCAATGTCTATGATGGCACCGAGTCGTGTAAGATTGCAGCAGCCTTATACAGTGGCGATACCGGATGTGCCTATGGTTGCCTGGGTATGGCCGACTGCGTGGAAGTCTGCGACTTTGAAGCCATGTACATGGATGAGAAGACCGGGTTGCCGGTTGTCATTGAAGATAAGTGTACCGCTTGTAATGCCTGTGTAAAGGAATGCCCGAAAGGAATTCTAGAACTGTGGCCCAAGGGTAAAAAAAATCAACGTGTTTACATTGCTTGTCTTAATGAAGAGAAGGGTAGCACGGCCCGCAAAGAATGTTCAGTTGCCTGCTCAGGTTGTAGCAAATGTTTTGAAGCCTGCCGGTATGATGCGATCACTATGGAGAATAGTCTTGCTCATATCGATCCAGAGAAGTGCAAGCTGTGTATGGAATGCGTGGATACCTGCGATGTACATAATATCATTACGGCCAATGTAACTCCAGAAAAGATACAGGCGGCTAATGAACAACGACTGAAACGCGAAGAGCGGGCCCGCAAGAAGAAGGAAGAAGAGAAACTCGCAGCAGAAGCTGCAAAACAAAACACCCATGAAACTCCACCACAAGCTTAAGACTTTCAAACTAGGCGGTGTACATCCGGATGATCAAAAAATCTCCGCGGGTGTGGCGATCACTCCCTTGCCCTTGCCGAAGGTTGTCACCATTCCTGTTGCCCAGCATATCGGGGCACCTGCAAAAATTATTGTGCAGCGTGGCGATATGGTAAAGACCGGGCAAATCATTGCTACGCACGAAGGTTTTGTTTCCTCCAATATTCATGCTTCGGCCTCAGGCCGCATTGGTGTTATTGAAGAAGTGATGGACAGCAGCGGATTTAAACATACCGCTATTTCCATTCGCGTAAAGGGCGATGACTGGCAAGAAAACATTGACCTCACAGAAACGCTTGTCGAAGAAATCAAACTCGAACCAAAAGAAATTGTAGCCCGCATCATGGAGGCGGGGGTAGTGGGCATGGGAGGTGCCGCGTTTCCATCGCATGTAAAATTGAGTGTACCCGAAGGCAAACATGTTGATCACTTGCTGATCAATGGTGTAGAGTGCGAACCCTATCTCACAGCAGATCACCGGTTGATGCTGGAGCGGCCAAAAGAAATTATTGTTGGAATTAAAATTCTGATGAAGGCGCTGGGTGTTGATAAAGCAATCATTGGCATAGAAGACAATAAGCAGGATGCGATAGAGTTGTTTCAGGAATTGTTAAAGACTGAAACTGGAATTGCCGTAGAAGCACTGGAAGTTCACTATCCACAAGGTGGAGAGAAACAATTGATCCAGGCATTATTAAACCGCGAAGTTCCCTCCGGTGGTTTACCTGCCGATGTGGGTGCGATTGTTCACAATGTAGGAACGACTTATGCGATCTACCAGGCTGTTCAAAAGAATAAACCATTGATAGAACGGGTTGTTACCGTTACCGGAAAATCGGTGAAGCAGCCTTCCAACTTTCTCGTGCGCATTGGTACTCCCGTG
>LNFM01018219.1_pt1 | contig 10030 bp, 9 predicted proteins | sample 596031 | NCBI WGS metagenome assembly LNFM01 (sample SAMN04254537, study PRJNA301005) | activated carbon metagenome | isolation source: dual media filters at the Ann Arbor, Michigan drinking water treatment plant | place: USA: Ann Arbor | reverse complement strand
TGGGCAGGCGCATGTCGAGCGCGTCGCCCAGGTGTTCCAGCGGCGACACGTTGAACACCGGGTGGATGCCGTCGCACAGCATCAGGCTGGCCGCGCGGATCGCCTGCGGGCCGAAACGCGCGCCGGGGCGGTTGGTCACCACGCCGTCGAAGGGCACACCGGCCACCGCAAACGGCTGGTCGGCCAGCGGCGCGCAGCCCAGGAAACGGTTGCTGTTGTTGGCGTAAGCGAACTGACCCATGGCCATGGTTGGTCCTCGGTGGGGTGGGGCGAATTGGAGCCAGAAGATACCCCCGGGAAGCTGGGTGCGTGAGTCCAATTCGATGGGGTGACCGGCGTCCACCCCGCCAGCGGCCTCACTTGCCGAACAGGTCCTTGAGGCCTTCGCCCAGGCGGTCACCCAGGTTGGCGCCCGCCCCGGTGCCCACGCCGGGCATGAGCGCGGTGCCAATCGCTGCGCCCAGCAGGGCCGAACGGCTCAGGCTCAGGGAAGGATCGTCCAGCGTGCCGCCCACCACCAACGGCACACCCACCACGTCGCCGCCGGCGCCACGTGTCACGTCCACGCGCACCCGGCCCGACAGGGCTTTGGAGGGCGCCACCGTCACCTCACCGGTGGCCGCCAACACGCCCGAACTCGCCACCAGGTTGGTCAATTCGATCAGCTGGCCTCGCGTGCGCACCTGCCCGGCCAGCGTGTCCAGCGCGGTGCTGCCGCCGCGCGAGAGGCCCACGGTGGCCACCGCCTTGGCCAGGTCCACGCCCTGCACGACTGCGTTGTTCACCGTGAAGCGCGTTTGCGTGCGCAGCGCGTCCGTCACCGACGCGGCGCCCGCCTTCGGGTTGATGCGGGCCGACAAGGTGGTGCTGGCATCGAGCCGGCCGGTGAGCGTGCGGCTGGGCGCAGTGAGCGCAGAGACTTCCACGCCGCGCGTCTCCAGCGTGCCTTCAAACAGCAGGTCGCGCGACTTGCTCGATGCATCGGGCGGCGTCAGTTTCAGCGGCCCCCGCAGCGTGCCGCCGCCCACGTCCACCGTCAGGTTCCACGCCGTCGCGTTGTCGGCTTCGCGCTGCAGTTCTGCATTCAAACCTTCCAGCGCACCGCGCACCACCACCACCGTGGCCTGGGCCGGCCACCCGTCCTCGTCCAGCGCCAGTTCGGCTTGCAAAGTGCTGCTGCCGCCCTGCAAGCCGATCCAGGTCACGTCGTCCAACACGATCGTGCGCGGCAACCAGCTCCAATCGGTGGCTTCGTCGCCTGCACTGGGCACAGGAGGCTTTCTGGCGGGGTCTTGAATGCGTGCGCCCAGCATCACAACGGTGGCCTGCGGCAGCACCGCCTCGCGCACGATGAGGGTGGACACCGCGAGTCGTCCCACCAGCAGCGCCGACCACACCGGGCGGGCTTCCACCCGCGCCAGCGTGAGGGCCGGTTTTGCCTGGATGGCCAAGCCTTCGAGCGCCACCGCCGGCAACGGGAACACGTCCACCGCCACCCGCGACAGACTCACCGGCACGCCCAACGCAGCCGACGCTTCGCGCTCCACGCGCTGGCGAAAACCGTCACTGCCAGTCCACTGGCCCAAGGCCAACACGGCCAGCAACAGCAGCACCACCACCAGCCCGAGACCGGCACCTGTCCATATGAGGATTCGACGCATCAGCACATTGTGCGCAACCGTTCAGAGCGCGCGCTGGCGCAGCGCCAACAACGCACCGATCCACAGCGCCACAGCGGAAAACACCAGACCTTCGCGCAAGCCCTGTGCGCCGCTCGATCCGTCGGCAATGAAGCCCACCACCGTGGGCCCCACGATCTGCCCGGCCGCGAACACGATGGTGAACGCGCTGATGCCTGCGGCCCACTGCGCAGGCGGCAGGTTGTGCCGCACCAGCGCGGTGGTGGAGGCCACCACCGAGAGAAACACGCCACCAAACAACAAGCCCGATGCGATCAGCAGCAGGGGCGAACTGGTGAGCGCCGGCACGATGGCCGCGACACCCAGCAGGGCGTTCAAACGCGCCAGCGCCTGGCCGTTGCGGTGCCGGTCCAGCAAGCCCGCCCAGATGCGCGACGAGGCGATCACCGCCAGACCGAGCAGGGCATAAAAGGTGGTGATGGCCGCTGACGAGCTGCCTTGTTCACGCAACAGCGCGATCACAAAGGTCATGTAGCCGATGTAGCCCACGCCGAAGCCCGCATAACCCGCGAGCGCGAAACCGAAGTCGCGCACGCGGAACACGCGGGCAGACCTGGACGCTGTGCTGGCTGCTGGCGAGGGCTGCTCGGCCAGCACCCGCGCCGGCCACGCCATGAGCGCGGTGGCCAGCAGGCACACCAGCGCCAGCGCCCACCAGGCCCAGGCCCAAGCATGCGGCTGCTGCGCGGCAGCGGCCAGCACCGGCGGCACGCCCAGCGCCGAGATCACGATGCCCAGCCCCGTGCCGCCGTAATAAATGCCGAGCAAAAAACCGCTGCGCTGCGGCTGGCGTGCACCCAACCGCGCCGCCAGCAAACCACCCGCAATGAACACCAGCGCACTCGCCAAGCCCGCCAGCAATCGCTGCGCGAGCAGGGGTGCTGCGGCCGTGAAAAACCCGCTCAAAGCCATGAACAGCGATGCCCCGAGCGAGCCTGCGATCAGCAGCCCGGTGGGCGAAAAGCGGCGCATCAACCACGGCGTGGCCAGCGCGCCGATGAGGTAACCCACGGCATTGAACGTGTTCATGGCACCGGCCAGTGTGTAGCTCCAGTCGAGGTCTTCGCGCATGGGCGGCAGCAGCAGGCCGTAGGCAAAGCGCGTGATGCCCAGTGACACGGCCGCACCGAGCGACAAGGCCAGTGCCAGACGGATGTAGGGCGTGGGGTCGGTGGTGGGGTGCGGGCGGTTCATGGCCGGTCCATTGTCGGTGCCAATTCCGGGCGCGCGGAGCCCACCAATGCGCCGTGGGCGACAACAAACACCATGACCGGCTTAAGCTGGCCGCCATGAACGACCTTGCCCCCGACACCCTGCGCGCCCTGCAGCACACCGAACGCGAGCGCTTCATCAACAGCCACCCGCAGTCGATGGCGCTGGCGCACGCTGCACAGCGGCACTACCTGTTCGGCGTGCCGCTGCACTGGATGCGCGACTGGCCCAGCCCCGCCACGCTGTTCGTGGCGCAGGCGCAGGGCGCCACCCTCACCTGCGCCGACGATGTGCGCTACGCCGACTTCTGTCTGGGCGACACCGGCGCCATGTTCGGCCACAGCCCGGCACCACTCGCCCACGCCATCGCCGAACAGGCGTCGCGCGGCCTCACCTGCATGCTGCCCGCCACCAACGCAGCCGCCGTGGGCGCGTTGCTTTCAGACACCTTCGGCCTGCCCATGTGGCAGATGGCCCTGTCGGCCAGCGACGCCAACCGCTTTGTGCTGCGCTGGGCGCGCGCCATCACCGGCCGCCCCCAGTTGCTGGTGTTCGACGGCTGTTACCACGGCGCGGTGGACGACACGCTGGTGGACAGGGACCGTGTGACAGGCGCCACATTGCCACGCAGCTCCGTGCTGGGCCAGGTGCACAACCACGCCGCCTTCACCCGCGTGGTGCCGTTCAACGACCCGGCCGCCCTGGAAGCCGCCTTGCAACAGGGCGACGTGGCCTGCCTGCTGGCCGAGCCGGCCCTCACCAATTTCGGCCTGGTGCCGCCCGAGCCCGGCTACTGGGAACACGCCCGCGCACTGTGCCGCGAACACGGCGCGCTCTTCGTCTGCGACGAGACCCACACCATCTCCACGGCACTCGGCGGCTACGCGCGTGCCCATGGACTGCAACCGGACTTCATGGTGGTCGGCAAGGCTGTGGCCGGTGGACTGCCCTGCGCGGTGTACGGCTTCTCGCAGTCCGTGGCCGAACGCATGGTGCAGGCCAAGAACGCCGCGCCGGAAGGCCACAGCGGCATCGGCACCACGCTGGCGGGCAACGCGCTCACGCTGAGCGCACTCCAGGCCTCGCTGGAGCACCTGCACACGGCAGCGAACTATGCGCACATGATCGAACTCGCCAGTGTGTTGGAGCAAGGTCTGCTTGAACGCATCGCGGCCGCGGGCCACCCATGGACCGTCACCCGCCTGGGGGCCCGCATGGAGCTCCAGTTCATGCCGCACACCCCGCGCGACGCGCAAGACGTGCGCGATCACGCGCAGGGCGAACTGGAAGCCCTCACACACCTCTTCATGCTCAACCGGGGGGTGCTGCTCACACCCTTTCACAGCATGGTGCTGATCTCACCCGCCACCACTTCGGGCGACGTGGCGCGGCTTCTGGCGGTGTTCGACGAACTGCTCGCCGCGCTCAGGGCTCTCCCAGCCCGACAGGTGCCGGCGCCCGCATCACGATCCGCGTGAAGAGCCGGTCGAATTGCGGATCGCGCGCACCTTTTTCGTTGAGCGGATCGCGGTGCGTGGCAAACGCCACGTTGAGCGCGTGCCAGTCGGCCTCCGTCAAGCTTTTCTCGGCCTCGGGCAGCAGCACGCTTTCTTCCAGCCGCATGTGCTCCAGATAAAACTGCACGTAACGCAGCGCCTCCGCTTCAAAGGCGGCGCGCCGTGACTCGCCGAGATACTCCCAGGCCATCAGCAGGTGCATGAGTTCGCGCACCCGCACCTCGCCCGACATGTGATCGCTCTCTAGCCGTTCGATGGTGGCCATCACGTGCGGTGCCACCCGCGCGATACGCGGGAACAGCAGGTCCGATTCCTTGGGGTGGTGCAGCTTCTCGGGGAACTCGTCGATGTAGAACAACATGGCGCGCAGCACGTCGAAGAACTGTTCGGGGGCGTGCTTGCCGTCGGCGTCCGGCCCCCGTTTGATCATCTGCAGCATCGACTGCAACATGGCGGCCAGGCTGGCGTGTTCGTCGCGGATCACGCGCAGGGCAGAGTGGTGCATGGGGTGTCTCCTCGGGCCTCGTTCGGGTCGTGCAAGCTTCGCTCAAGGTCCCTGGGAACGCCTTGACCTGCATCAACAAGCGGCACAGCCCCGCTCAGCGTTGCGGCGGCTTCCAGCGTTTGAGCAGCAAGGCGTTGCTCACCACACTCACCGAGCTCAGCGCCATCGCCGCACCCGCCACCACCGGGCTCAGGAAACCCAGTGCAGCCAATGGAATGCCGGCCACGTTGTACGCAAACGCCCAGAACAGGTTCTGCCGGATCTTGCTCACCGTGCGGCGCGAAATATCCAGCGCGGCCGCCACCATCAACGGGTCACCGCGCATCAGCGTGATGCCGGCGGCGTGCATGGCCACGTCCGAACTCCCGCCCTGGCTGTGGCTCATGGCCATGCCGACGTCGGCCGCTGCGAGTGCCGGCGCGTCGTTCACACCGTCGCCGATCATGGAAACGACATGGCCACCTTCTTTCAGGCGACGCACCACCGCAGCCTTGTCGCCCGGCAACACTTCGGCGATCACTTCGCCATCAGCAGCGCGCAACCCCAACCGCGCGGCCATGCCCATCGCAGCGCCCTGGTTGTCACCCGACACCATGAACAGCCGCATGCCGGCGGCGCGCAACTCGGTAATCGCTGCTGCCGCGCCAGCCTTGGGTTCATCGCCAAACGCCAGCAAGGCCATGGGTAACCAGCCCGTTGCACCGGCGGCTTGACTGATCAACGCCGACACGGTCGATCCCTGCTGTTGCAGCAGCTGCGCACGCGCAGCGAGAGGACCCAGATCCACGTTGAGTTCCTCAATCCAGCGCAAGCTTCCCAACGCCAGCCGACTGCCCTGCACCATGCCCTGGCTGCCGCGACCCGACACCGCCTGCACATCGCTGGCTGCATCGGCTGGCACGGTCAGCGAGCGGGCAGCAGCGGCTTCCACCACCGCTCGCGCCAGCGGATGGGAACTCTGCGCCTGCAAAGCCGCTGCGGCCTTCAACACCGCCAGTTCGTCCACACTCGCTGCAACCTCGATCACCAGCAGACGCGGGTGACCCTCGGTCAACGTACCTGTTTTGTCAAAAGCCACTGTGTCGACCTTGTGCGCGATCTCCAACGCCTGCGCGTCCTTGATCAGAATGCCGTGTTTGGCCGCCACCCCTGTGCCCGCCATGATGGCCGCCGGTGTGGCCAGCCCCAGCGCACAAGGGCAGGCAATCACCAGCACCGCCACCGCGTGAATCAGCGCTTCCTCCATGGGTGCACCGGTCCACAGCCAGCCCAGCATCGTGGCGAGTGCAATGACCAGCACCACCGGAACGAACACCGCGGCTACCTGGTCCACCAGACGCTGCACCGGCGCCTTGCCGGCCTGCGCGTCCTGAACCAGCGCAATGATCTGCGCCAGCACGCTTTGTGCCCCGATGGCACTCACTTTCACCTCCACTGCACCTTCGCCGTTCAGTGAACCTCCCGTGACGCCATCCCCAACTTCCTTGGGCACCGGCATGGCTTCGCCCGTGAGCATGGATTCGTCGGCTTGCGTGCTGCCCTGCACCACCGTGCCATCGGCCGCAAAGCGCTCGCCCGGCAACACCCGCACCACATCACCCGGCAACAGTTCGTCCACCGACACATCGGTGATCTCAGTGCGGCGAATGCCGTCGGGCAGCAGGTGTGCGCGCTCAGGCCGCAAGGACTGCAGGGCGCGGATGGCACTGGTGGTCTGGCGCTTGGCGCGCGCCTCCAGCCACTTGCCCAGCAGCACCAGTGTGATCACCACCGCCGACGCTTCAAAGTACAGATGCAGCATCTCGCCGGGCTCCGAACGCCACCACAGCCAGGTGGACAAGGCCCAGGCCGCCGTGGTGCCGATCGACACCAGCAGTTCCATGTTGCCGGTGCGCGCCTTGAGCGCGTGCCAGCCTGCGCGGTAAAAGCGCGCACCCAGAACGAACTGCACCGGCGTGGCCAGCACAAACTGCATCCAGGCCGAGAGCATCCAGTGCTTGCCGAAGAAGTCACCCACCATGGGCAACACCAGTGGTACCGACAAAACGATGCCGATCAACACCGGCAAAAAGTCGACCGATACACCCATCCAGCGCTTGTCAGCGACTGCGTCCATGGCCTCCATCGAACGCGGCTCGTAGCCTGCGTCGCGCACCGCGCGTTTGATGCGGGCCAGCGCTTCGGGCGTTTCGCCTTCAACCATGAGGACCCGCGCCGATTCGGTCGCCAGGTTCACCGTGGCTTCCGATACGCCGGGTTGCTTCTTCAAAGCCTTCTCCACGCGCAAAACGCAGGAAGCACAGGTCATGCCGCCAATGCCGAGGTCGATCTGGGCAGGGGCAACGGGTTTGGTGATCGTGTTCATGAACGCAGCATAGGCTTTACCACCATGGGAAGGTCAAGCACCCCGCATCGCTTGACCTTCACACCATGTCAAGGATGACAATGAATCTTTCCAACCCTTTCAAGGAATCTCCATGAACGAAGTCTTCACCGTGCAGGGCATGACCTGCGGCCACTGCGAAAAAGCCGTGACCACCGCCATCAAGCTGGTCGATCCCCAGGCGCAGGTTTCCATCGACCGGGCCAACAACCGTGTGGAGGTGAACACCACCCAGCCCCGCGACACCGTGGCAGAAGCCATTCGCGAAGAGGGCTATCAGGTGGCGGCCTGAACAACATGGCAGACGTCGATATCGACCAGCTCACACGCTGGCCCGTCAACATCGGCAAGGCCGCCGAGCTCAGCGGCATCTCGCCCAAGATGCTGCGCCACTACGAAGCCCTGGGCCTGCTGGGTGATGTGGTGCGCACCGACAGCAACTACCGCCAATACAGCCTGGCCGACGTGCATTCGCTGCGCTCGCGCGACATGGGCTTTGGCCTGGACGCCATCGCCGAGCTGGTGAGCCTCTGGCACAACCGCAAACGCAGCAGCGCCAGCGTCAAGCGCATCACACAAAAGCACCTGGACGAGCTCGCGCAACGGATCGAGGCATTGCAGGCCATGCAGCGCACGCTGGCCGGTCTCATGAACGTGTGCCCGGGCGACGGCAGGCCCGACTGTCCCATCCTGGACGATCTGGCGCATCCGTCGCAGCCCCCCGAAGGCAGCCAGAAAAGCGGCACAAAACTTTACAAGCCCGCCACATCGGCAGCACCGCGCAGAAACACCCCCCGACCACACTGAAGCCATTCCACAGCCCACCGACCCAAGCTGTGGTGACTCTTCATCAACGGTCACAAGGAGTGAACATGACATCGATTCCCAAGCGCGCCCTGATGGCAGCCGCCCTGGCAGCGGCTTTTGCCGGCCTCTCGGCCACCGCCATTGCCCAGAACACCACGGCAGCTCCCGCAGCACCAGCCACCACCCAGCAAGCCCAGGAAGGCGCCAAAGAAGGCCAGCGCGACGCCAAGCGCGCAGAGCGCATGGCCAGGATGCAGCAACGCATGGCAGAGCGTCAGGCGGCCCTGAAGGCCGAACTGAAGATCACCGCCGAGCAGGAACCCGCCTGGAATGCGTTCGTGGCGCGCACAGCGCCCGAAGCCCGACCCGCCCGCCAAGGTCCCCGCGAAGACTGGTCCAAGCTGACCACACCTCAACGGCTGGACAAGATGGCGGCCATGAAAGCCGAACGCGACGCCCGCATGACCCAGCGCCACGACGCGATCAAGAGCTTCTATGCAGCGCTCAACGCCGAGCAGCAGAAAGTGTTCGACGCCAAACAGATGCAAGGTTTTCACCGCGCCGGCATGAAAGGTCACGGCAAAAAATACCACCACGGTGGCGGGCACCATCGCATGGGAGGAACCATCTGACCGGCTGCCAAGCCGACAGACCTCTGTCTTTCTTGTTCTTATAGATTCTTTTAATTCAAGATAGCAGTAGTAGTAGAGGGCGCTGTCCGCTGTGGACAAGCGCCCTTTCTCTTGTCCGGTCAAGGACTTGCATGCGTTTGAAGTCTGTGTGAAGGACCCTGGACCTGCTCAAGCGAAAAAAGGACAACTGCCCGAAATGTGCTGACCCTGTGAATAAGTCATGGCTTGTTCAAAAGATATTCACAGGGTTGTGGAGCCGGGTCTGGAAACATGCCCTGACACCTGGGCACAAGCGCTTGCCGGTGGGCTGCAGCCCGGCTGTTAAACTGCGCCGCTCCACGACTGCCCACGGTGCTGCGCACTGCCCGAGTCGACCGCCTTTTTTGTGAGCCTGTTTCGCCCATGTCTGTTGCCCTCGCAGGAAACGCGCCCACCACCTTCGAAATCAAGAGCGCCCACCTGCCCCTGGTAGCGCTCATGCTCAAGTCGTCCGACCTGGACCGCCTCGCGCAGGAACTGACCCAGCGCTTTGGCGACATGCCCGACTTTTTCGACAACGACCCGCTGGTGATCGACCTGCACCCGCTGAACGTGGCCGAGGCCAACGCCTTGCCCGATTTCGGTGCCTTGCAGACTTTGCTGCGTCAATACCGGCTGGTGCCGCTGGCGGTGCGCGGCGGCACCATTGAACAGACCCGCCTCGCCTTGGCTGCGGGTCTCACCAACGCGCCCGACGCTTCGGTACAGCGTGCTGCTCCTGCGGTTGTCCCCACTGAAATGGCGACCACGCCTGAGCCCGTTCAGCAGATGGCACCCGTGCCAACGCCCGGCGCGCTGGTGATCGACAAGCCCCTGCGTTCCGGTCAGCAGGTGTACGCGCGCGGTCGCGATCTGGTCGTCATGGCCATGGTCAACCCGGGCGCCGAAGTCATTGCCGACGGCCACATCCATGTGTATGCACCGCTGCGCGGCAAGGCGATTGCCGGTGCGCGCGGCAACGCTGACGCGCGCATTTTTGCGCTGAGCATGGCACCCGAATTGATATCGATTGCCGGCACTTACCGCACCAGCGAAGTGGCCCTGCCCGATTCGATCCAGGGCAAGACAGCGCAAGTGCGCCTCGTGCCCGGACCCGATGGCGACAAGCTCTTGATCGAGGCCATCGGCGCCTGATCCACCTCCATTTTTCGAACAGAAGGACCTTCACCATGACCAAAATCGTTGTCGTCACCTCCGGCAAGGGCGGTGTGGGCAAGACCACCACCAGCGCCAGC
>LNFM01014009.1_pt1 | contig 10030 bp, 8 predicted proteins | sample 596031 | NCBI WGS metagenome assembly LNFM01 (sample SAMN04254537, study PRJNA301005) | activated carbon metagenome | isolation source: dual media filters at the Ann Arbor, Michigan drinking water treatment plant | place: USA: Ann Arbor | reverse complement strand
GCAGGTCGAGGAACAGGTTCAGCACCTGCGCCTGGATCGAGACGTCCAGCGAGGCCACGGGTTCGTCGCAGACCAGGATGTCGGGCTTCATGGCGAGGGCGCGTGCGATCGCGACGCGCTGGCGCTGGCCGCCGGAGAACTGGTGTGGGAAGCGCGTGGCGACGGCCGGGTCCAGGCCGACGCGCGCCAGCCAATCCGCGACGAAGGCGGGCGCGTTCGCGCGGGTGATGAGGCCATGCGCGATCGGCCCCTCGCTGATGGTGGCGTCGATGCGCCGGCGCGGGTTGAGCGAGGCAAAGGGGTCCTGGAACACGGTCTGGATGCGCGTGGTGGTCTTGCGGCCGCGCCGCATGATGGGCGCGCCGTCGATGGCGATGCTGCCCGATGTCGGGCCGAGGATGCCGGCGACGAGCCGCCCGAGCGTCGACTTTCCGCAGCCGGATTCGCCGACCAGGCCCAGCGTCTCGTTGCGGCGGATGGTGAAGGAGACGTCCGTGACGGCGCGCACCGGCCGCGTTTCGACGGGCGCGCCGAAGGCGGCGGCGATGCGGTCGCCGATCGACAAATGCGGGTCGAAGCGGCGGGTCAGCGCGGTGGCGGCGACGAGATCGGTCATGGCGCGAGCGGGTGGTGGCAGAGCGCGTGGCGGTCGGCGCCTTCGACACGCGGCGGTGGCGTGGCGCAGGCGGCATCGGCGTGGGCGCAGCGGGGCGCGAAGGGGCAGCCCTGCGGCAACGCGAGAAGCGACGGCGCGCTGCCGGGGATCTGCGCCAGGCGCTGCCCCGGTTCGGCCATGGCGGGCAGGCTGTCGAGCAGGCCGCGCGTATAGGGATGCAGCGGCGCGCGCAGCACGGCGCCGACCGGCCCGCTTTCGACGATGCGGCCCGCATACATGACCAGCACGCGGTCGGCGAGGGAGGAGACCGTCGCGAGGTCGTGGCTGATCCAGATCAGCGCCGTGCCGGAATCGCGGGCGATGGCCTTCATCTCCGCGAGGATCTGCGCCTGGATCGAAACGTCGAGGGCGGTGGTCGGTTCGTCCGCGACGATCAGCTCCGGCCCGTTCAGCAGCGCCATAGCAATGGCGACGCGCTGGCGCATACCGCCGGAGAATTCATGCGGGTAGTTGTTCAGCCGTGTCGCGGCTTCCGGGATGCCGACGCGCATGAGCATGGCGCCGGCGCGTTCGGCCGCGGCGCGGTCGGTCACGCGGCCATGCGCCTGCAAGGCCAGCGCCATCTGCGTGCCGATGGTCAGCACCGGGTTCAGCGTGGCCTGCGGGTCCTGGAACACCATCGCGATGCGCTTGCCGCGGATGGCGCGCATGCGGTCCTCGCTCAGCCCGACCAGTTCCTGCCCGTCGAAGCGGATGGACCCGCCGGCGATGCGCCCGGGCGGATCGACCAGGCCGATCAGCGAGAAGCCGGTGACGGATTTGCCCGACCCGCTTTCGCCGACCAGGCCGAGGATCTCGCCCGGCGCCAGCGAGAAGGACACGCCATCGACCGCGCGTGCAATGCCGGCGCGGGTGAAGAAATGCGTGCGGAGATCGGTGACTTCCAACAAAGTCATCGGCGCAGCCGTGGATTCGTCTGGTCGCGCAGCTGGTCGCCGACCAGGTTGATGGCGACCACCAGCACGATGAGCGCAATGCCGGGATAGACCGAAATCCAGGTCCGCCCGCTCATCATGTATTGGAAGCCGTTGGCGATCAGCATGCCCAGCGAGGGTTCGGTCGGCGGCAAGCCGAGGCCGAGGAAGGACAGCGTGGCTTCCAGCGAGATCGCGTTCGCCACCTGCACCGTGGCCACCACGATCAGCGGCGGCAGCACGTTCGGCAGCACATGTCGGAACACGATGTGCAGCGTGGACAGCGGCGTGGCGGCTGCGGCCTCGACATAGTCCTTGCGGCGTTCGGCGCTGGCGGCGCCATACGCCGTGCGCGCGAAATACGCGTATTGCGCGGCGACCAGCGCGATCACCAGCTGCGTCTTGCCCTGGCCGAGCACCGCCACCAGCACCAGCGCCAGCAGGATGGCGGGAAACGACAATTGCAGGTCGACCACGCGCATGATCGCGGTCTCGACCCAGCCGCCCGCCTGCGCCGCCAGTATGCCGAGCAGCGCGCCGATCGCCAGCGACACCGTCCCCGCGGCGAGCCCCATCTGCAAGGAGATGCGAAGCCCGTACAGGATGGCCGAGAACAGGTCGCGCCCCTGGGCATCCGTGCCGAGCAGATGCGTGTAGCCGCCCGACCCCACGAAGCCCGGCGGCCGGCGCGCATCCATCAGGTCGAGGCTGGCAAGGTCGTAGGGATCCTGCGGCGCGAAGATCGGCGCGGCCAGCGCGGCACCGACGATGACCAGCACGACGGCCAGCGCCAGGAGTGCGACGCGGTTCTCGGCATATTCGCGGCAGAAGGCCGTCATGCCGCCGCGCCCCCGCGCCGCAGCCGCGGGTCCAGCAGCGCGTAGGACAGGTCCACCACCAGGTTGATGGTGACGAACAGGAAGGCCACCAGCACGAGGTAGGCGACCATCACGGGGCGATCCAGCGAGGTGATGGAATCGATGATCAGCTTGCCCACGCCGGGCCAGTTGAAGATCGTCTCGGTCACCACCGCGAAGGCCAGCGTTGAGCCCAGTTCCAGCCCGAAGACCGTGACGATGGGAATGGCGATGAGGCGCAGGACGTGGCGGCGCAGGATGGTGGCATCGGTCAGGCCGGCGGCGCGGGCGAACTTCACCGTGTCGGTCAGCATGATCTCGCGCGTGCCGGCGCGCGACAGGCGGATCATCATGGCCAGCTTGAACAGCGACAGGTTCAGCGACGGCAGCACGAGGAAGGACAGCCCCTCCAGCGACAGGAAGGACCAGCCGACGCCGAACACGTCGGTCAGCGGCCCGCGGTCGCCGGCCGGCAGCCAGCCGAGGTTCACCGCGAAGGTCAGGATCAGGATCAGCCCGACCCAGAAGGTGGGTACCGAGAAGCCCAGCACCGACACCGCCATGATGCCGCGCGAGACCACGCTGTCCGGCCGGTAGCCCGCATAGACGCCGAGCGGCACGCCGGCCAGCGTGCCCACCAGCACCGCCGCCATCGCCAGTTCCAGCGTGGCCGGCAGCCGCGACAGGATCAGTTGCAGCACCGGCATGCCATAGACGAAGGACGTCCCGAAATCCCCGCGCAGCAGCCGCCCCAGGAAGGCCAGGTATTGCTGCCAAAGCGGCAGGTCGAGCCCCAGCCGGCGGATTGCGGCCTCCCGGATGTCCTGCGTGGCGTCCGGCGAGATCAGCACGTCCACCGGATTGCCGATGGCATGCACGCCGGCGAAGACCAGCGCCGACATCGCGAGCATCACGAGGGCAGCCTGGAGCAGGCGTTGAATGAGGTAGCCGAGCATCGCCCGACTATCCGGCCATTTACAGGCGACGCAAGGCATTCCAGCATCCCCGCACGGGATGCTTCAAAACGGGAGACAACGAAGATGACGCGCGAATTCCGCCGCCTCGTTCTTGCCGGCGTTGCCGCCGGTGCGTTCTCCGCCGGTGCCGCCACGGCGCAGACGCTGACCATGGGCGTGATCGCCGGGCCTGAGAGCATCGACCCGCATTTCACCGCCACCGGCACGCATTCGGAATCGCTCAAGCATGTCTTCGACACGCTGACGCATTCGGGCGACCGGCTGCAGATCGAGCCCGGCCTGGCGGAATCCTGGTCCGTCGTGAACCCGACCACCTGGGAATTCCGCCTGCGCCGCGGCGTGAAGTTCCATGACGGATCGGACATGACGGCGGAGGATGTCGCCGCGTCCATTCGCCGCATGCAGACGCTGTCGGGGCCGAACCCGACCAGCATCTATGTCCGCCGCGTGCGGGAGGTGCAGGTGGTCGACCCGCACACGCTGCGGGTGGTGACCGATGGGCCGGCGCCGACGCTGCCCAACGACTTCATCCGGCTGTTCGTGGTCTCGGCCCGCGCCACCGCCGGCCTGACGCCGGAGACGTCCAACGAGGCGTTCAACGCCGGGCGCGCGGCGATCGGCACAGGCCCCTACCGCTTCGGGTCCTGGACGCCGCGCGAGCAGTTCACGGTCGAGCGCAACGACGCCTATTGGGGCACGCGCCCGGCCTGGGCGCGGCATGTCCGGCGCGAGATCTCCAACCCCGCCGCGCGCGTCGCACAGCTTCGCACCGGCCAGGTGGACATGATCGTGCGCGTGCCCGCCGCCGACGTGCCGACGCTGGAGCGCGACCGCGCCATCGCCGTGGTGAAGGCCGAGACCGTCTATGTGTTCAACCTCGCCCTGGACCAGCGCGAACCGACGCCGCAGGTCACCGCGCGCGATGGGTCGCGCCTGGCCGCCAACCCCTATCGCGATGCCCGCGTGCGGGAGGCGATCGACCTCGCCATCGACCGCCGCGCGCTGGCCGAGATCGCGATGGAAGGGATGGGCACGCCGGTCAGCCAGATGGTCACGCCCGGCATCTTCGGCTTCAACCCGACGCTGACGGTGCCCACGCCGAACGTGGCGCGCGCCCGGCAATTGCTGGCGGAAGCAGGTTATCCGAACGGCTTCCGCATGGTGCTGAACTTCACCAACAACCGCTTGCCCGGCGACAATGGCGTGGGTACCGCGATGGCGCAGATGCTGGCGCGCGTGGGGATCGAGGTGCAGGCGGCGGGCCAGCCCGCGGCGGTGATCTTCCCCGCCCGCGCGCGCGGGGAATTGTCGAACATCATGGCCGGCTGGGGCACGCTGACGGGCGAGGCGAATTACTACTACGCGGCCAACGCGCATACGAACAACCGCGAGCTGCGGCTCGGTGCCTTCAACTGGGGTGGCTTCTCCAACGCCAACATCGACCGGCTGATCCAGCAGGCCAATGTCGAGCTGGATGATGCGAAGCGCGAGGACCTGCTGCGCCAGGTCGGCGCGCTGTTCACCGCGCAGCGCGTGGTGATCCCGCTCGCCGCGGTGGGCTCCGCCTGGGCGACGCGCCGCGACCGCGCCACCCTGCGCGTCGGGCGATCCGATGAGGAGACCTATGCCTGGGACGTGGCGCCAGTGACGCGATGAAAGTCGCCGACAGCAACTGGCGCGACATCGAGGCGTACCTCGCGCGCGACACGCGCTGCGTGCTGCCCTTCGGCAGCACCGAGCAGCATGCGGGGCTGTCGCTCTGCGTCGATGCCATCCTGGCCGAGCGTGTCGCGGTGGAGGCGGCGGAGCCGCTCGGCGTGCCGGTGTTTCCGGTGATGCCCTTCGGCCTCGCGCCGTATTTCGCGGCCTTCCCCGGCAGCATCAGCCTGCGTGTGGAGACGCTGCTGGCGGTGGCGCGCGATGTCATCGCGTCCGTCGCCGCGTCCGGCTTCCGCCGCATCCTGATCGTCAACGGGCATGGCGGGAATGCGCCGGTGGGCGCGCTGGCGCAGCAGATCATGGCCGAGGATCCGCGGCTGTCGATCAGGTTCCACAATTGGTGGAACGCGCCCGCCACCTGGGCCGCCGCACAGGCGGAGGATCCCACAGCCAGCCACGGCAACTGGTTCGAGAACTTCCCCTGGACGCGGCTTTCGCACGCGCCCGCGCCCGATGGCGCGAAGCCGCCGGTCGACCTCGCGCTGATGAAGGCGAGCCCGCCGGCGCAGGTGCGCGCCATGCTCGGAGACGGCAGCTTCGGTGGCGCCTGGCAGAAGCCCGACGCCACCATGGAACGCCTCTGGGCCACGGGTGTCGCGGAGACACGCGCGGCGCTGGAAGGCCCCTGGGCCTGACTCAGCCGGCCGGCGGCATGGTCTCGGCCATCGGCGGCAGCTTCACCACGCGCTCGTACCAGGCGGTCAGCTTCGGATGGCCCGGACGCCACGGCTCGTTCGGATAGCGGAAATCCAGGTATCCGAGCGCGCAGGCGACGGTGATGTCGCCGATCGTCTCGAGATCGCCCAGCGTCTCCTGCTCCAGCGCATCCAGCGCGCGGCTCACCTTGGCTTGCTGCCCCGCGATGTATTCCTTGCGGCCGTCATCCTGGGGCAGCGCGATCTCGCGCCGGCGCGGCTGCGTCGCGTCCATGATGCCGTCGCCGAGTGCGGCCAGCGTCAGCGCCCGCCAGCGCGCAGGGCCGGCGGCCGGGATGCAGGGCGGCGCATCGCCGAGGCTGTCGATGTACTCGCAGACCACCGGGCTGTCGTACAGGACCTGGCCGTCATCGGTCACGAAGGTCGGGATCTTCGACAGCGGGTTCAGCGCCGCCAATTCGGGCGAGGCGGTCGCGACCGTCCACATCTCGATCCGATCGGCGACGCCGCGCTTGATGGCAAGCGCGCGCGCCTTGCGGACATAGGGGCTGGCGGGCGACATGGTCAGCTTCATGGGGCGTTTCCTCAGTTGCGGATGCCCGGACTGTCCACCGGCCATCGCCATCCGTCCAGCCGGCGTCTAGCCTGCGCGCAACGGAGGGCGCCGATGATCGAGACCACCACCGACATCCCTACGCGCGACGGTGCGATGGAGACCTTCATCGTGCGCCCCGAACGCGACAGCCCGCATCCCGGCGTGCTCATGCTGATGGACGCGCCCGGCATCCGCGAGGAGCTGCACGACATGGCGCGGCGCCTTGCGTCGGCGGGCTACTGCGTGCTGCTGCCCAACCTGTATTACCGCGCCGGGCGCGACACGAAGTTCGGCCCCGGCGTGCTGACCATGGGCGACCCCGAGCGCGACCGCATGCGCGCCATCCGCACGAAGATGACCATCCCGCCAGTGATGGACGACGTCGCGGCGATGCTGGCGTTCATCGACCGCGCGGGCATTGCCAGGCCGGGGCCGGTCGGCGTGCATGGCTATTGCATGAGCGGCCCCTATGCGCTGGCCGCCGCCGCGCGCTTCCCGGAGCGCATAGCCGCCGCGGCGTCATTCTACGGCACCTGGCTGGTCTCTGATGCCGAGGAAAGCCCGCACCTCACGCTCGGTCAGGGGACTGCGGAACTCTATATCGCCTGTGCCGAACATGACGAGCTCGCCCCACTGCCGATGGTGGCCGAACTGCGCGAGATCTTCGAAGCCTCCGGCGCTGCCGGTGAACTGGAAATCCACCCCGCCGTCCACCACGGCTTCGCCTTCCCGGAACGCTGGTGCTACGACAAGCCCGCGGCGGAGCGGCACTGGGAACGGCTGATCGCGCTGTACCGCCGGCGGCTCGGTTAGCGCGGCGGCGCATCCAGCCCCGCCAGCATCTCCTCCTCAACGCTCAGGTGCAGGCGCAGCAGCGCCTCCAGCGCGAACAGCGTGCGGCGCAGTTCGGGCGCGGCCGAACCCCATCCATCGGGCTGCGCCCCCAGGCGCATCAGCACCGCGACGCGTTCGGCCAGCGCCTCGATCTCCGCATGCATGCTGACCAGCGGCGCCATCGGGTCCTGGCCGCCCAGCCGTGCCGCCGCCTCGGGATAGAGCGCACGTTCTTCCTCTCGCTGGTGGGGCAGCAATTCGTCGCGTAGCCGGGCCTCGATGATCGCAAGGTCCGGAGGGTGCGATGCGACGCCGATCGCCTCGCCAGCGACGCGCAGGCGCTCCGCCAGGTCCCGCAACCCGTCATGTTCCCGGCGCCGTTCGTCGAGGCCGGCCTCCACCGACAAGGCGCCGCTGCCTTCCTCGTCGCGTGCGGGGCGCAGTGCGGTCAGCGCATACAGAATGGCGAAGACGTCGATCGCTTCCTGCACCAGCGCGCCGGCCAGGGGCGTCAGCCAGCCTGCCGCGGCGAAGCCCATGGCGATGCCCGACAGCCCCATGCCGACCGCGATCGCCTGCAGGGCGACGCGCCGCGAACGCCGCGCGATGGCGATCGCCTCCGGCACGCGATCCACGCGGTCGACCAGAAGCACCACATCGCCCGCCTGCGCCGCGGCGGCCGTGCCATGCGCGCCCATCGCGATGCCGACATCCGCGGCGGCGAGCGCGGGTGCGTCGTTCACGCCGTCGCCGACCATGGCGGTGGGCGCGACGCCGGCCTCAAGCCGCACCAGCGCGATCTTGTCGGCCGGCGACTGGCCGGCAAATACCTGGTCAAGCCGCAGCGCACGGCCGACCGACTGTGCTGCCGCCGCGCGATCTCCGGTGACCAGCGCGATGCGCCCGATGCCGAGCGCGCGCAACCGCCGCACCGCGCGCGGCGCATCCTGGCGAATGGCGTCCGCCATGACGAAGGCGGCGGCAACGCGGCCATCCACCGCGAGCCAGGCGATGGACCCCGCCGCCGCCGCCACCTGCGCGACCAGGCCGAAGCCGTTCTGCGGGTCGATGCCGGATTCATGCAGGAAGGCTTCCGCGCCGAGCATCAGCGACCGGCCCTCGACCATGCCGGTCACGCCGCCACCCGCAACCTCCGTGATGTTTTCCGGCAGCGGTACCTCGATGCCGCGCATGCCGGCCGCGGCCACCAGCGCGGCCGAGACCGGATGTGTCGAGCCCTGCGCCAGCGCCGCCGCCAGCCGCAGCGCGCCGTCGCGCCCCAGCGCCGGATCGGCATCGATGGCGGCCAGTCGGGGGTGGCCGGGCGTGAGTGTGCCGGTCTTGTCGAACAGCACCGTTCGGATGCGCGCCAGGCGTTCCAGCGCGCCGCCGCCCTTCACCACGATGCCGCGCCGCGCCGCACGCCCAATGCCGGCCATCAGCGCGACGGGCGCGGCGAGGATCAGCGGGCAGGGCGTGGCCACCACCAGCACCGCCAGCGCGCGCAACGGATCGCCGGTCGCGGCCCAGGCGCCGCCGGCGATGGCCGCGGTGGCCATGACGAAGCCGACTGCCCATTGGTCCGCCAGGCGCGCGAGCGGCGCACGCGCGGCTGCGGCCTCCTGTGTCAGGCGCAGGATCGCGGCGTAGGTGCTGGCCGCGGCGTCATGCGTCGCGCGCAGGCGGAAGGCGGGGCCGGCATTCACGCCGCCGCTGCGTAGTGCGGCAGGGCGGTGCAGCACGACCGGCAGCGCCTCGCCCGTCAACGCGCTTTCGTCGAGCGTCGCGGCATCGTCCTCCAGCGTGCCGTCGGCGGGCACCGTCTCGCCCGGGCGCACCAGCAGCAGGTCGTGGGGGCGGATGGCGGCGACGTCGATCTCGACGATGGCCTCGTCCTCGATCCGCGCGGCGCGGCGTGGGGCGCGGGCCATCAGGTCGGTCAGAGCGCTGGTGGCGCGGGCCTCGGCCCAGGCTTCCAGTGCCTCGCCGCCGGCGACCATCAGGCCGATTACCGAGGCGGCCGCGGCCTCGTCTAGCGCCACGGCGCCGAGGATGGCGGCGAGGGCCACGGCATCCACGCCGAGCCGGCCGCCGAGCAGCGCGCGCGCCAACCCCACCGCGACATGCAGCGCGACCGGCAGGGCGGCGGCGCGCCACAGCCAGGCGGCGAGCCATGGCGCGTCGGCGAGCTGCGCCGCGAAGCCGGCAATCAGGCCGCCCAGCACCCAGGAGAGAAGGAAGAAGCGTCGCATGGCTGACGGTGGCTCCGCATCGGCATCGGGCCGAGGGATACCGCGGCGCGGGCCCGTCTGCCGGAAGGAGGGTGCTGCGGAGCCGACCCATTCCGCAGCCTGATGGCACGCCGGATGAGTCCCGGCCCGGCGCTGCTGGTCTTTAGCACCTTTGCGCGTCGCCCGGACTTGTCGTGCATCAAGCCGCGCTGCCCGGCGGGGCCTTCGCAGGGCGGCGCGGGTGGGCCTATCGTGGACGGGCCAGCCACCGTTGCGGAGCCCCATGCGCGTCGATCGACCGACCAAGCTGCTGCTGATCGTGCTGGTGGCGATGTTCCTGCAGCAGACCTTCGCCACGCTCGGGCGGTCGCTGCCGCCGATCATCGCGCCGGCCATCCTGACCGATCTCGCGATCGACCCGGCTTGGCTGGGGATCTATGTCGCGGCGGCGGCACTCTCGGCGCTGCTGTTCCAGCTGGGCTGCGGGTCGTTCATCCTGCGCTACGGCGCGATGCGGATGAGCCAGGTGGCGCTGGTGCTGCTGGGCATCGGCATGGCGGTGGCGACGGCG
>LNFM01015800.1_pt1 | contig 10031 bp, 8 predicted proteins | sample 596031 | NCBI WGS metagenome assembly LNFM01 (sample SAMN04254537, study PRJNA301005) | activated carbon metagenome | isolation source: dual media filters at the Ann Arbor, Michigan drinking water treatment plant | place: USA: Ann Arbor | reverse complement strand
TCGACCTTCTCCCCGCATGCGGGGAGAAGGGGCGCACCGCGCTCGCCTTACTCCGCCGCCTGCGCTGCGCCCAGCGTCGGATAATCCGTATATCCCTTGGCGCCGCCGCCGTAGAACGTCGCCTTGTCGAACGCGTTCAGGGCTGCGCCTTTCTTGAACCGTTCGACCAGGTCGGGGTTCGAGATGAACGGCTTGCCGAATGCGATCAGGTCGGCTGCGTTGGCGTCGAGCACCTTGTTGGCGAGATCGAGATCATAACCGTTGTTGGCGATATAGGCGCGGCTGAAGCGCTTGCGCAGGCTCGCATAGTCGAACGGCGCGTTGTCGCGCGGGCCACCGGTCGCGCCTTCGATGACGTGGATATAGGTCAGCTTCAGCGCCTCCAGCCCATCAACGATATAGTCGAACAGCGGCTGCGGATTGGAGTCGGAGATATCGTTGGCCGGCGTCACCGGCGAGAGGCGGATGCCGGTGCGCTCGGGGCCGGCGACCGCGGCCACCGCGCGCGAGACGTCCAGCATCAGCTTGGCACGGTTCTCGATCGATCCGCCGTAGGCATCGGTGCGCTTGTTGGCGCCGTCCTTGGCGAACTGGTCCAGCAGATAGCCGTTGGCGCCGTGAATCTCGACGCCGTCGAAACCGGCGGCGATCGCGTTCTCGGCGCCGCGCTTGAAGTCGTCGACGATCCCAGGAATTTCCGCCAGCTCCAGCGCGCGCGGCTCGGAGATTTCAGTGAAGGTGCCGTTGACGAAGGTCTTGCCCTTGGCGCGGATCGCGCTGGGCGCCACCGGCTTGCCGCCGTTCGGCTGCAGCGAAACGTGCGAGACGCGGCCGACATGCCAGATCTGGATGAAGATGCGTCCGCCTTTTTCATGCACGCGGTCGGTGACCTTGCGCCAGCCCGCGACCTGGTCTTTCGAGTAGATGCCGGGCGTGTCCTGATAGCCTTGGCCCTGCTGCGACACCTGGCTGGCCTCGGTGATCAGAAGCCCCGCGGAGGCGCGCTGGCCGTAATAGTCCGCCGCGAGCGGGCTTGGCGTCATGCCCGGCGGCACCGCGCGGTTGCGGGTGAGCGGCGCCATCACGACGCGGTTGGCAAGCGTGATCGGGCCAAGCTTGTAGGGCTCGAACAGTCTGGTCTGGCTCATGTCGGGGATATCCGTGGAGATGGGCGATAGGGGAAGAGGTGGGCATTGCGGGCAAACGCGCAACCCCCGAGCCATTCGCCCGGCGCGGGTTAGCCAAGCGCTATCCTCGTCACGGCGCCCCGAGGAAATCCCGCTTGCCGATCTCCACGCCATTGTGGCGCAGGATGCCGTGGGCGATCGCGGCATGGAAATAGAAGTTGGGCAAGGAGAAGCTCGAAAGGAATTGCTGGCCCTTCAGCGTCATCGATTTGTTGGGGCCGGCCGGGAAGGTCACTTCCCTGATCTCGGCGCCCTCGAACTGCGCGGGCTTGAACGACTTCACATAGTCGATGGTTTTCGAAAGCCGCTGCCGCAACTCCTCAAAGCTCTTTTCGGTGTCCGGCGTCGCCGGCACCTCGCTGCCGGTGAGGCGGGCGCAGCCCTTGGCGGCGAAATCGCACACCAGCTGGATCTGCCGGCTCAGCGGCAGCATGTCCGGATAGAGCCGCGCGTTGAGCAGCACCTCAGGCTGGATGTTCCTGGTCTTGCAATGCGCCTCCGCCTTGGCGAGCACTCCGGAAAGGCTGCCGAGAATCTGCAGGAAGGCCGTCGCGGACGCGTCATGGAAGGACATGTGATGCTCTTTTCGCGGTGTGGAAGATACCTTAAGACAATGAGGCGCCATTCGCCGAACCGGTAGCCCGGATGCAGCGCCGGCGCAATCTGGGCTACGCGATCAGTTGATCGCGCCCTGTCGCGGCCCGCCGCGCATCCGCGCCAGCAGCTCCGCAGTCGGCCAGGAATCCGCCGGCAGGCCATATCTGATCTGCATGGTCTTGACCGCGGTGCGGCTGAGCTGGCCCATGATGCCATCGACCTTGCCGACGTTGAAGCCGGCGCGCACCAGCAATTGCTGCAATTCGCGCAGTTCGTTGAACGCCAGCTGCGCCACCGGCGCCGAGGGCTGGCGCATCGGCGGCGCGCCGGCAATGCGGGTGGCGAGATAGCCCGCAGTGGTCGAATAGATCAGCGAGTTGTTCCACTCAGTGTAGGCGGCGAAATTGGCGTAGGCCAGGAACGCCGGCCCGGCGCGGCCCATCGGCAGCAGCAGCGAGGCCGGCATGTCGTCGTTGGGCAGCGGCCGGCCGTCGGGATAGCTCACGCCCATCTGCGCCCATTTCGCTCGCGGATGCCTGATGGTCAGATCCGCCTGATCCCACGGTAGGGTTTGCGGCACGCGGACCTCCTGCAGCCACGGCTCGCCGCGCCGCCACTTCAAGCCGTTGGCGATGTAGTTCGCGGTCGAACCGATCACGTCGGCGGCGCTGCGCAGGAGGTTGCGATGGCCGTCGCCGTCATAATCCACCGCATAGTTGAGATAATGCGTCGGCAGGAACTGGGTCTGGCCGAGTTCGCCGGCCCAGGAGCCGACCATCTCCGAAGGCGTAAGGTCGCCGCGCTCGATGATCTTCAGCGCGGCGATGGTTTCCTTCTGGAACATGTCCGAGCGGCGGCAGTCATAGGCCAGCGACACCAGCGAGCGCAGCGTCGGCAGATTGCCCATGTTGGCGCCGAAATCGCTTTCCAGCCCCCAGAACGCGGCGATGACCGCCGGCGGTACGCCATATTCCTTCTCGGCGCGCGCGAACGCCGCCGCATGGGTCTTGATCCGCTGCTGGCCCTGCTGCATCCGGTAGTCGGCGGCCATGCGGCGGGCGAATTCGGTGAACACCTGGCCGAACACGCGCTGGCCGCGGTCGCGGTTGACGATACCCTGGTCGTAGACGAGGCCGGGCGCCGCCTCTTCAAGCACGCGCGCCGACACCCCCGAGGCCGCCGCCTGCTGCTTGAGGCCGGCCAGGAAGCGGTCGAAATTCATGCCATTGTGACAGGATGCCGCGCGCGGCGCGGGCGCTGCGGCCTGTTGCCTCACCGGCGGCGGGACCGGTTGGGCTGATGCGCATGACAAGAGCGCCAGCAGCGCGGCCATCGTCGCGGCGATCATTGGCAGTCCGGGCAAGGCGGTCGGCATGGATATCACCGGCAAGGAGGGATTCGTCGGGCGGGGGTTGGGCCGTGCAGCCTATTCGCTCGTTCAACGGCAATAAAGAGGCGGTTCGCGCCGCGCGCCACCGGGCCGGGCGCCGCGCCATAAACCCGTCATGGCCGTGATGCTATCTGTTCCGACGTGGAAGGAGCCGGCCTGGATGTGGCAAACCATCACCTATTACGGCGCGCTGGTGCTGGAATCCGCGGCCGGCGTATTCGGCATCCGTCTCTACGAGGAGCCGCGCTATGACGTGGTCGCGCGGCTCGGCGAAAGCGTCGAGATCCGCCGCTACGCGCCGCGTGTGGCCGCCGAGGTCGACATGGCGGCGGCCGACGAGGCCGGCCGCAACGCCGCGTTCCAGTTGCTGTTCTCCTATATCGCCGGCGCCAATCGGGCGGCCTCCGGAAAGGACAATATTGCCATGACCGCGCCGGTCGCGGTCGGCGGCAAGGAACTGGTGGCGATGACCGTTCCGGTGCAGACCACGGCGGCCACCGGCGCCGGACATATGCGTTTTTTCCTGCCTGCGAAATACACCCTGGCGAGCGCGCCAAAACCGCTCGATCCCAGGGTCCGGCTGGTTGGTGTGCCGCAAGAGGAGGTGGCCGCGCTGCGTTACGCCGGCTCTGGCGCGGACTCCGAGGTACGCCGTGCCGAATTGATCGAGAAGCTCGGGTCGACGAAATGGCGGCCGGTCGGGGAAGCCTATACGCTGTTCTACGACGCCCCGTTCACGCTCCCGTTCCTGCGCCGGAACGAGGCCGCGGTTGCCGTCGCCACAACGCCGTGAATCCCCAACCGGCGCAATTCGCCCGCGCAAGCCCCGGCTGGCGCATAGGAGCCCGCCGGATCAACCTGATCTCGCGGGCTGTTCCAATCGCCGCGCGCCGTGTAGGCTCAAATTTCTGCCCGGTCTTTTTAAGGTGAGCCAACAAACACCGGGGCGGGCGGATCAGGGAGTGGCGGGAAGAGCATGACGGAATTACGTTATCTGGCGCCGAACACGCTTGACGAAGCGGTCGGTGCATTCGCCGCGGCGGGCAGCGCCGCGCGCATCCTGGCCGGCGGCACCGATTTGCTGGTGCAGATGCGCTCCGGCGCGCTCAAGCCCGGCGTCATCGTCGACATCAAGAAGATCCCCGAGATGACCGCGATCGAGCAAGGCGCCGATGGCGGCTTTCGCGTCGGCGCGGCCGCCTCCGGCATGGCGCTGGCCGAGCACCGCAGTTTCGGCAAGGCCTGGCCCGGCGTGCTGGAGGCGATCAACCTGATCGGCTCCAAGCAGGTGCAGGGGCGGGCCTCCGCCGGCGGCAATCTTTGCAACGGCTCGCCCGCCGGCGACAGCGTGCCGGCGCTGGTCGCAGCCGGTGCCATCGTCACCGTGCAGGGCCCGAACGGCCGCCGCGAAATCAAGGTCGAGGACGTGCCGACAGCTCCCGGCCGCACCAGCCTCAAGCCCGGCGAGATCATGGTCAGCTTCACGCTGCCGCCGCGCAGCCCCGGCTCCAGCGACGCTTACCTGCGCATGATCCCGCGCACCGAAATGGACATCGCGGTGGTCGGCGTCGGCGTCAACCTCACCCTCAAGGACGGCGTCGTCACCGCGGCCCGCGTCGGCCTCGGCGCGGTGGCGCCGACCGTGCTGCTGGTCCAGGACGCCGCCAGGGCGCTGATCGGCTCGAAGCTCGACGACGCCGCGCTGGCGAAGGCCGCCGCCGCCTGCTCGGCCGCCTGCCGGCCGATCGACGACAAGCGCGGCACCATCGCCTACCGCACCAAGGTGGCCGGCGTGCTGCTCCGCCGCACCGCCGCGATCGCCGCTCAACGCGCCGCCCAGAACAAGTAGAAGTCGGGAAAGCCATTCATGTCGAAAGTTCACGTCACCACCACCATCAACGGCGAGCCGATGGAGTTTCTCTGCGAGCCGTCCGACACCATGCTCGACGCGCTGCGCGGGCCGCTCGGGCTGACCGGCTCCAAGGAGGGTTGTTCCTCCGGCGATTGCGGCGCCTGCTCGATCACGCTCGACGACCGCCTGATCTGTTCCTGCCTGATGCTCGCGGTCGAGGCCAAGGGCCACCGCATCGGCACCATCGAGGGCATGGCCAAGGGCGAGCAGCTGCATCCGCTGCAGCAGAAGTTCCTGGAGGAGGCGGCGCTGCAATGCGGCATCTGCACCTCGGGCATGCTGGTCGCCTCCGAGGCGCTGCTGAAGAAGAATCCGGACCCGAGCGAGGAGGAAGTCCGCTTCTGGCTCGCCGGCAACCTCTGCCGCTGCACCGGCTATGACAAGATCGTCCGCGCCGTGATGGAAACCGCGCAGGACATGCGCGCCCAATAAAAGCTGGAGACATTCCCATGAACGTCGTTACCAACAACAAGTGGATCGGCCAGCGCACCATCAGGCCCGATGGCGTGGACAAGGTCACCGGACGCGCGGCCTTTGCCGCCGACACCAACATGCCCGGCATGATCTGGGGCAAGGTGCTGCGCAGCCCGCATCCGCACGCCCGCATCAAGTCGATCGACACCTCGAAGGCGGAGAAGCTGCCCGGCGTCAAGGCGGTGGTCACCGCCCGCGACATCGTCGATTTTCCGATCGACAAGTCGGTCATGCTCGGCATCCAGGACATGCGCTGGATGTGCCGCAACGTGATGGCGCGCGAGAAGGCGCTGTTCCCCGGCCATCCCATCGCCGCGGTCGCGGCGACCTCAGAGGCGATCGCCGCACAAGCCTGCGAGCTGATCGAGGTGGAGTACGAAATTCTCCCGTTCGTGATCGAGATCGACGACGCGATCAAGCCCGACGCGCCGATCCTGCACGAGTTCAACAAATATGACGGCAAGCCGTCGAACATCGCCGGCAAGCTTGAAGTGAAGAAGGGCGACGTCGCCGAGGGCTTCAAGCAGGCAGAATTGGTGATCGAGCGCACCTTCACCACGCGCCCCGTCCACCAGGGCTATATCGAGCCGCACGCCTGCCTCGTCAGCGTCGCCGCCGACGGCAAGACCACGATCTGGAGCTCGAGCCAGGGCCAGTTCATGGTCCGCGCCATGACCGCCTACCTCACCGGGCTGCCGCAAAGCGACATCCGTGCCATTCCCGCCGAGATCGGCGGCGGCTTCGGCGGCAAGACCATCGTCTATCTCGAACCGCTGGCGACGATCCTGTCGCGCAAGTCCGGCCGCCCGGTGAAGATGGTGATGACCCGCGAGGAAGTGATGCGGGCGACCGGCCCCACCTCGGGCTCGAAATGCACGGTGAAGATCGGCGCCAGGAAGGACGGCACCATCGTCGCCGCGCAGGGCACCTTCTACCTGCAGGCCGGCGCGCTGCCGGGCTCGCCGATCCGCGGTGCGGTCGGCTGCAGCTTCTCGCCTTATGATATCCCGCATGTGCTGTCGGTCGGCTTCGACGTGATGTCGAACCGCTCCAAGGTCGCGGCCTACCGCGCGCCGGGCGCGCCGATCGGCGCCTTTGCGGTCGAATGCGTGCTCGACGAACTCGCCGAAGCCCTGAAGATGGATCCGCTGGATCTGCGGCTGAAGAACGCGGCGAAGCAGGGCACCAAGGCCGCGCACGGCCCGGTGTTCCCGCGCATCGGCTATATCGAGACGCTGGAAGCGGCGAAGAATTCCGAGCATTACAGGACGCCGCTCGGCAAGGTGTCGGGTAAACTGCGGGGCAGGGGCGTCGCCTCCGGCTTCTGGTTCAACGCCGGCGGTGAATCCTCGGCGCAGGTCAACATCACCGAGGACGGCAACGTCGTCGTCACCACCGGCCATCCTGACATCGGCGGCTCGCGGGCGGCGATCGCCAACATCTGCGCCGAGCTGCTCGGCATCGACTACCGCCGCGTCTCGGTGTTGATCGGCGACACCGCCACCATCGGCTTTTCCAACCTGACCGGCGGCAGCCGCGTGCTGTTCGCCTCCGCCATCGTGGTCACGCAATCGACCGAGAAGATCATCACCACGCTGCGCGAGCGCGCCGCCAAGATCTGGGAGATCGATCCCGAAGCGGTGAAGTGGGAGAATGGCGCGGCACACCCGGCCAGCCCGAACGCCGGCGAATTCCCGCCGCTGACCCTCGCTGACCTCGCCGCGAAAGCACCCGCAATGGGCGGGCCGATCGGCGCCGGCGTGCAGCTCAACACCGAGGGCGCCGAAGGCGGCTTCGGCACCCATGTCTGCGACGTCGAGGTCGATGTCGATCTCGGCATCGTCAGGGTCACCAGGTACACCGCCGTCCAGGACGTCGGCCGCGCCATTCACCCGAGCTATGTCGAAGGCCAGATCCAGGGCGGCGTCGCGCAAGGCATCGGCTGGGCGCTGAACGAGGAGTACATCTACAACAAGCAGGGCAAGGTCGATAACCCCGGCTTCCTCGACTACCGCATGCCGGTTTGTTCGGACCTGCCGATGCTCGACTGTATCATGGTCGAGGTGCCGAACCCCAAGCATCCGCAAGGCGTCAAGGGCGTCGGCGAAGTGCCGCTGGTGCCTGTGATGGCCGCGATCGCCAACGCCGTCTACGACGCGCTTGGCAAGCGCTTCTACGCGCTGCCGATGTCGCCGCCAAAGGTGGTGGAGCGGCTGGAAGCCCCGACGCAGCAGGCGGCGGAGTAGGATCGACTAGGTAGGGTGGGTTAGCGAAAGCGGAACCCACCGCCTGCTGGCTTGATCGCCGTCATTGCGAGGAGCGCGAGCGACGAAGCAATCCATGCCTCCGCAGACGACGAAATTGATTGCTTCGCGGAGTGCGTATTCGCGCGACGTTGGCTTACGATGGTGAAACATCCGCGGCCGTAGGAAGGGTGGGGCGAAGCGATGCCCATCAGAGTCTCCATTGACGCCGATGGGTTTCGCAAGGGCTCAACCCATCCTACGGGCTGGAGGTCTATGCGGAGATCTAGCGCCTGCGCTGTCTTCCCACCCCGGCAAGCGCCGACCGGAGTCTTGACGGGAGCGACCAGCCCGTCTCAATCATCCCCGCGGTTGAGCCTCACGACTGCGCCGGACCCGCAGTCTTTGATTTGACGATGTTTGGCTCACGAAGTCGTCCCGGCGAACCGCGCCGCTCCGCCGGGGGAAGTGGCCGCAGGTTTTCGGGGCTCGCGTTACATGTGCGCCTCGCGATTCCGACAGTGATTGGCTGCAGCGCGCGCCTTGGTGCATCTCGATAGTTAACGGCAAAGCGAGGAGAAGCGAAGAAACGCCAAACAAGCCGTCTGCCGCCCGCTCAAAGCGGTGCTGTCAGCTGATTAGCCGGTCTTCACTTAACGCCGCGGTTCAGTCGGTCTGATCTTCTGGCAAATCATGGTCAGATTTGATGAGCAAAACGCCACATTGGCGCCAGGGAAAAAAACCAGATTGCTGAATAAGTTGATCGTCTTCTTGATGGGTAAGGCGACCATGCGATGCAAGAAATGATGAAAATTACTGCCAAGTATCGGCTCGGCCGCTCCGCCTGCGAAAACAACTTTCATATTGGTTCTTGCTGCGAAGTATCGCAGTTTCCCGCTGCCGATTGTTGTTACATGCGTAACGTCTCCATTCTGATAGACCAAGCCAAACGGCGAGTCGCCATTTGGAAATCGAGCGATAAAAAATCTATCGCTTTTGAGAATCCGCTTTATCTCAAGAATCATGTCAGGTAATTCTGACCTGCCACTGCCGATTTCCTCCAGTTGAAGTTAGAGTCCGGCCTGAAGAAGGACGGGCAGATGAAGCGAGCAAGATTCACGGAAGAGCAGATTATTGCTGTGTTGAAGGAGCATGAGGCCGGGGCGAAGACGGCCGACCTGGCTCGCAAGCACGGGATATCCGAGGCGACGATCTACAACTGGAAGGCCAAATTCGGCGGCATGGATGTCTCCGAGGCCAAGCGGTTGAAGGCGCTGGAGGAGGAGAATGCGAAGCTGAAGAAGCTGCTGGCCGAGCAGATGCTCGATGCGGCTGCGCTACGCGAGCTTCTCTCAAAAAAATGGTAGGGCCCGCCGCCAATCGCGCCGCGGTGGCGCACCTGGAGGCCGAGATGGGCCTGTCAGAGCGGCGGGCCTGTTCGATCGTGGGCGCGGATCGGAAGATGATCCGCTACCGCTCTCGCCGGCCACCGGACATCGAGCTCCGGGCCCGGCTGCGCGAGCTGGCCAACGAACGCCGCCGGTTCGGCTATCGCCGGCTGTTCATCCTGCTGCGGCGGGAGGGCGAGCCGTCCGGGATCAACCGGATCCACCGGCTCTATCGGGAGGAAGGGCTCACTGTCCGCAAGCGTCGGGCCCGCCGCAAGGCCACAGGCACCCGGGCGCCGATCCTGGTGGAAGCGAAGCCGAACGCTCGCTGGTCCCTCGACTTCGTCTACGATCAGTTCGCCAATGGACGACGCTTCCGCGTCCTCAACATCGTCGACGATGTCACCAAGGAATGCCTGGGTGCGATCCCGGACACGTCGATCTCCGGACGGCGGGTGGCTCGGGAACTGACGATGATCGTCGAGCGGCGCGGCAAGCCGGGCTCGATTGTCTCAGACAACGGCACCGAGTTCACCTGCAATGCCATGCTGGCCTGGTGCAAGGACTCCGGCGTTGACTGGCACTTCATCGCACCGGGCAAGCCGATCCAGAATGCCTTCGCCGAGAGTTTCAATGGGCGCATGCGCGATGAACTACTCAACGAGACCCTGTTCTTCGATCTCGAAGACGTCAGGACAAAGATTGCGGTGTGGGTTGCCGACTACAACGGCGACCGTCCGCATTCATCGCTGAAATACCTCACCCCGGCGGCCTATGCTGCCACATTCACCGCAACGGGCGATCGGCTGCGCAACCCCGACCAGCTCCGCCGATCGCCCG
>LNFM01014005.1_pt1 | contig 10031 bp, 9 predicted proteins | sample 596031 | NCBI WGS metagenome assembly LNFM01 (sample SAMN04254537, study PRJNA301005) | activated carbon metagenome | isolation source: dual media filters at the Ann Arbor, Michigan drinking water treatment plant | place: USA: Ann Arbor | reverse complement strand
TGATCGTGCGCACGCCACTGGGCTTCTCGACGATGTAAACACCCGGATAACTCACCTGGACCATTTGCTGCGTCTCCTTGAAAAGTGCCGTGCGCCACACAATCGTGGCAGGCAGGCGCGGCCGCCATCGTTGCTCTGCCGAATCGATGCCGCTCGCCTCATCGATCACGGCGCCGCGAATACAGCACGCCGCGGTCGGGCAGCCGTCGCGTTGCCAGGATCCCTGCGAGAACCAGGCGATTCAACGCAGCCTCCACGTCGGCGGCGCTCGCGACCGTGCCTGCGGGCAGCCACCAGCGGCGAATGCCTTCGATGCTGTCGGCCGCCTCGGGATGACGAGTCACGTATGCCACCAACGAATCCGCCACCGCTTGAACCATATCGTCGCCACCGCCCATGGAGCCGCTCCGTTCCGACTCACGGATGCACCGAGGTGCAACATGCGTGCCATTGCCGAAGGCCGCTCCAGGGCATTGATTGAACTTATAAACTTATGCAGGCGCGGAGAGCCTGCGGCGCAATGGCCCAAGTCTGCGCGGAGCGAGAAGTCGCGTTGGCAGGGGGAAATCACGGCATGGCGACGCTGCGGCCGATCGGCCCCTGGCTAGGGCGATTTCGCCGCAGCCTGGCGCACCCATCTACCGCCCGACGATGCACCGGGGCGCGATTTCCGTCGCGGCGCGCCGCGACGACTCGGGGACTCAGGGCTAGGCGGACTTGCCTTCGGCGAAGGTCTCGCGCGCAAGGCCGTATTTCTTGACCAACCGACCGAAGCGGCTGCGCTCCTTGCCGGCGACGCGCGCCGCTTCGCTGAGATTGCCGTGCGATCGGGCGAGCAGTTCGGTCACGTAGTTGCGCTCGAAGTCGGCGATCACGCGCGCTTTCGCCTCGCGGAAACCCCGGTCGGTGAGCTTCGCACCGAAGGCTGAGGCGAGGCTGGACGAGTGCTCGGCCGTAGGACGCAAATCGAGCAAGGGCCCGTCGGAAAGAACGACCCTGCGGTGAACGACGTTCTCGAGTTCGCGCACGTTGCCAGGCCAGCGCTGAGCGAGCACCCAGTCCTCCACGCCGGGTGCGAGGACGACCGGGAGCTTCGCATATTCGCGCGCGAACCGATCGGCGAACGCGCGCGCGAGCAGGAGGGCATCGTCGTCTCGCTCGCGCAGCGGCGGTATCACGGTCGAAAGCACGTCCAGCCGGAACAGCAGATCGGCGCGGAATCGCCCCTCGCCCACCATCGCTTGCAGATCGGCGTTGCTGGCCGCGATGATGCGCACATCGGCCCCTTGAACGAGCCGCCCGCCGATCGGGCGATACTCGCGGCCTTGAATGAAGCGCAGCAGCGCGACTTGGGCGCGTTTACTCAGCGCTTCGATTTCGTCGAGAAAAAGCGCACCGCCTTGCGCCTGGGCGATGAGCCCGGCGTGGGGCTCGCGTGCATCGGTGAAGGCGCCGCGCGCGTGCCCGAAGAGTTCGCTCTCGATCAAGGCCTCGGGAATGGCCCCGCAATTGACCGGCACGAACGGAGCGTCGCGACGCCCGCCGAGATAGTGCACTGCGCGAGCCGCCAGTTCCTTGCCTGTTCCCGTCTCGCCCTGGAACAGAACCGGCGCACTGCACGTCGAATAGCGCTCGATCCGCTCCAGGCACTGGAGAAAAACTGCAGATCGGCCGATGAGGCCGAAGTGGGCGAAGTCCTGCATCGTTGAATCCCCCGAGAGCTCAGTGCATGCGCCCTCCCTCACCCGAAGGAACTGACGCGGCGCTACGCGCGAATCAAAGGCTCTGTGATTGGCGACCTGGTGTGCTGCATGTTGGCCGCTGCATGAATGCTTGCGTTACGCATTTACGAAAGATCGTACGCGCTTCATGTGATGAATGTCAGGATAGTGAGCAGGCAACACGCTTGCCAGGAAGAAATGCTCATCCCCGAACGAACGCGTGCGCGCACGAACCGCCGCATCCCCATGCTCGGCGGGCTCGTGCCCTGGCCTGTGCCGGACCGCGTCGCGCCCGCTCGGCCATGCGCCCGTGCGCGCAGTTCTGCTATCCTGCGATGCTACCCCGCTCGCCTTCCAGGGCGAGTTTTTTGCTTCGGGTCGCATACGCGATCCGCAGGCATCGCGTTGGAGGAGCGTCTCATGCGACCGTTCGAAGGCATCAAGATCCTGGATTGCACTCATGTTCTCGCGGGCCCGTTCGCCTCGTATCAGCTGGCCGTGCTCGGCGCCGACGTGGTCAAGGTCGACGACCCGAACGCACCGGACCAGAGTCGTGAGTCGGGCGCCGACATGGCGCTGAACGAAATCGGCTTGGGCACGGGCTTCATCACGCAGGGCTCGAACAAACGCTGCATCGCACTCGACCTGAAAACCGAGGGGGGTCGCGCAGCACTGAAGAAGCTCGCCACCGAGTGGGCCGACATCCTGGTCGAGAACTACCGCCCGGGCGCGTTCAAGGCGCTGGGTCTGGGCTACGATGAACTCTCCAAGCTCAACCCGCAGCTCATCTATGCGTCGATGACCGCGTTCGGCCAGGACGGCCCGCGCGGTTTCATGACCGCCTACGATCAGGCCATCCAGGCCACTTCGGGCATCACGGCCTCCACGGGCACGCCGACGTCCGGTCCGGTCAAGGCCGGCTCCCCGATCATCGATTACGCCACGGGCACCACCGGCGCCTTCGCTCTGGCCGCAGCCCTCTTCCAGCGCACACGCACGAACAAGGGTCAATACATCGACATGGCGATGATGGACGTCGCCATGGTGCTGCAGGCTTCGCACATGGTCGATTTCCTGCACAGCGGCCATCATCCGAAGCGCAACGGCAACATCCTGCGCTATGCGCCGCAGTGCGCCTACGAATGCAAGGACGGTCAGCTGCTGCAGATCGCGGCCAGCAACGCGCGCCAGCACAAACGCTTCTTCGAAGCGCTCGGCAATCCGGAGGAAGGCAAGCGCAACAGTCTGCAGGAGCGCAACGCGCGCTTCGACGAGAAGTACAAGTTCGTCGCCGAGAAGATGAAAGAGAAAACGGCGGCGGAATGGGAAGATTACTTCCAATCGAAACACGTGCCGGCCTGTCGCGTACGCGAGTTGCGCGAGGCGGTGGCGGATCCGCAGGTGAAGCACCGCGGGCTGCTGCACGAGTTCGAGGCCATGGAGGGAGTCGGCAAGCCGATGTCCGTGCCCCTGACGGCATTCAAGTTCATGCATGGCGGCGCCTCGATCGACCGCGCACCCGGCAAGGTCGGCCAGCATACCGATGAAGTCCTCAAGCAGGTGGGCTACACCGATGGCGACATCGCCGCCCTGCGCAAAGCCAAGGCGGTGGTCTGATCAGCGGCTCGAATCACCCGTCGCACCGCTTCAGCCGCTTTAGCCTCGTCGCCATCGCCGCCTTCGTGGCGATGTCGGCGCAGTTCTTTCGCAATGCGCATGTCGTCGTCGCCCCCGACATCATGCGCGAACTCGGCGCTTCGGCGGCCTCCCTCGCCGCGCTGACGAGCGCGATGTTTCTGGCCTCTGCGATCACCCAGATACCGGGCGGCATCCTGCTCGACCGCTTCGGCACCCGCATCATGATGCCGATCATGCTGGTGCTCTCGGGCATCGGCGCGGGGCTCTTCGCCACGGCGCAAAGCGTCGGCGAACTCATCTTCGCGCGCGCCTTCATGGGCGTGGGTGGCGCCGTGCTGATCATGGCCGGCATCGTGGCGTGCGCCCGCTGGTTCGAGGCGCGTCACTTCTCCACGCTCGCGGGGAGCCTCATGGCCACCAGCCAACTGGGCAATCTCACCTCGACCATCCCCATGGCCTTGATCGCCTCCTGGTTCGGTTGGCGCGGCGCTTACGGCGCAGTGGTCGTGTTCACCTTCGCGCTGGCGCTCGTCGTCTATGGGGTCGTGCGCGATGCGCCGCCGGGCCACGATTTTCACGCCCGGCCGCGCGAGACCCTGCGCCAGAGCGCATCCGGCGTGCTGGAAGTGCTGCGCATCCCGGGCATCTGGCGCCTCATGGTGATGGCCTGGTTCGCATGGGGCAGCGCGAGCTGCATCATCGGCCTGTGGGCCGGCCCGTATCTGAGCGACGTGCATGGGCTCGACACGCTCGGACGCGGCAAGGCGCTCTTCTGGATGGCGGCAGGCGTCATTCTGGGCGGATTGGGATTCACCTTCGTCGACCGCTGGACCGGACGCACCAAGCGCGCGATCGTCGTCGGCGCCAGCCTCAACGCAGCCTTGTTCGGCCTGCTCGCGCTGCTGCCGAATCCCGGCCTCGTGCTCGTGACGGCCTTGCTGTCGCTGGTGGGGTTCGTCGGCGGCTACAGCGTGCTGATCGCCACGCACGGGCGCCATTTCTATCCCGAGCGGCTGATCGGCCGCGGCATCACCACGGTGAACTGTGCCGTGTTGTTCGGCGCGGCCTCGCTGCAGATCGGCACCGGCGTGATCATCAGCATGATGTCGCGCCCAGGCACCCCGATCGCGGCCGACGCGTACCGAGCCATGTTCGCCGCACTGGCGCTGGTGCTGATGATCGCGCTCGTGTGCTACCGTCGCTGCCCCGAAGGGCGGATCGGTGGGGGCAGCAAGCGTTGAGGCCCTCTCGGACCTGATCGGCGCCGAGGGCGGCGTTCTGAACCTGGCAGGCTAACCTGCCGCTGTTGCGGCCCTGGATTTCCCGCAGCGTTCGCTCGTGCAATCCCGCCAGACGATTCGAGGCGGGCTGCGCCTGAACCGCTTTGCGGCGCATCGGATGCAGGACGACCGCCTCGGCCCACAGGGTTCGGCTGCCTACCGCCCCCAGCGGGCTCCGCCCCGCATCCAGGCGATCCGCTGCTCCGGCGTATCGAGGTCGGCTGCCAGCGCCGCCACGTCGCAGACGGCCGAAGCCCAGCCCTGCGTCCGCGCCGCTTCGAGATGACGCTGGAAGCTCTCCGGACCGAAACAGAAGCGAAAGCCCGACGGCACGCGCAACAACAGCGCGTTGGTGCCCGTCCGGGCACGATCGGGCGCGATGGCAACGTGCACGGGGGGCCTCGCGCTGCGCGTGAAGTCCTCCAGCGCACGCACCGACATCAGCGGCAGATCGGAAGGCAGGATCAGCACCCGACGCGCACCGCCCAGCACCGCTCGACCGACGGCCTGATGGATGGCGGCATTTAATCCGCCTTGAGGCCGCCGCTCGGATACGGCGAGAGCACCCGCGCTTCGCGCCATATGCAAACTGCGTGCGCAGGCGCTGACGACGATGCAACGATGCAGCCCGCCGAAGGCATGACCGATGACGGCGAGGCTGTGCCGCAGAAGCTGTCGATTCAGTCGCATGCGCTCCTGCGGATCGAGTACCGGTGCCAAGCGCGACTTGCCGCGTCCGAAGCCGCGCACGGGCACGATCACCCATAACCGCTGCGCCCCCAGGCGTCGATCAGCGGGCACGCGACTTGGCCAGGGCGCGCGCGAACCGCAGCACGTCGAGCGCGAGCGCCTTGCTTGCGGCGACATCGGTCATGAGCGTATCGGCGAGCACCACGGCACGCCCGGAGGCGGCGATGCGTGCCTCGGCGGGCGCATCGGCGCGATCGATCACCCAGCCGTCGACGCGGCGTCCATAGTGGCTTGCGATCCCTTCGCAGCTGACCGGCGCGCCCAGTTCGCGCATCATCTTGGCCGCCGGGCCCTTGATCGCCGCCCCCGCGATGATCGGTGATACCGCCACCACGGGGAAAGTTCGTTCCCGCAACCAGCGGCGGATCGCAGGCACGGCCAGGATGGGGGCGACGCTCACGTAAGGGTTCGACGGGCAAATGACGACGGCATCGACCCTGCCGTCGGCCATGATCTCGGCCAACTGCACGGGAACTTGCGCACGCGCGGCCCCGACGAAACGAAACCCATGCACCCGCGGCTTGCAGCGTTGCCGAACGAAGTAGTCCTGGAAATCGATTTCCCCGCCCGCGACCCGCACCCGGGTACGCACCGGTGTGTCGCTCATCGGAATGAGGCTGTGACGCAACCCGAGCCGACGCGAGAGTTGTCGGGTGATCTGCGACAAGGGCATGCCGCTGCGCAAGGCCTGCGTGCGCAGCACATGCATCGCCAGATCCCGATCCCCCAACTGAAACCACGTCTCGCCGCCCAGTGCGCCGAGCGCCTGCATGAAATTCCAGCTCTCGTCGACGCGACCCCAGCCGGTGCGCGGGTTGTTGAGCCCGGCCAGCGTGTAGGCCACGGTATCGATGTCGGGACAGACGGTCAGCCCATGATGCTCGAAGTCGTCACCGGTGTTGACGACGATGGCAAGCTGACGCGGCGACAATGCCTGAGCGAGACCTACGGCCAGACGGGCGCCGCCCACACCACCGGCGAGCGCCACGATCACCGGAACAAGTCCTGCTCACGCGGGCGCAACACCTCCTGGATGGCGCTTTCTCGCAGCGCATACGGAAAGCCGCGTGCGACCACGACCGGCAGGCCCTCGTCCGCCTGCCCCATCAGCAGTGACGCGGCGGCAGCCAGTTCGTCCGCCGCGGCGATTTGCGTCACTCTCAACTCGCGTCCGTTGCGATCGAGCTTGCCGCGCATGTCGATCAGCGCCGGCACACCCGCGACCCCGATGGCGATGCCCGTGACCCCGTTGCGCCAAGCGCGCCCGAAACTGTCGATCACGACCACCCCGATCTGCACCGCGAGCGCCGCTGCGATCTCGTCGCGCAGCCTGCGAGCCGATGCCTCGGGATCTTCGGGCAACAGCAACGCGGTCGAGCCGGGATCGGCAGGATCCATGTTGGATTGATCGATGCCGGCGTTCGCCATGATGAAGCCCAGTCGATGCTCGACGATCACCACCCCGGGCTTCACGCGCAGGATCTGCGTGGATTCGCCCAACAGCAGTTCCATCACGCGCGGGTCTTTCTGGGCGGTCTGTGCCAGTTGCTCCGCGCGCGGCGAGGGACGAACGGTGTCCAGGCGCACGCACCGCCCCTCCGCCTTGGAGACGATCTTCTGGGCAACGACCAGGATGTCGCCGGATTCGAGACCGTAGCCGTTGTCCGCGAGCGCACGCAAGATGACCCCGCTCAGGCGATCCCCCGCACGGACTTCTGGGATGCCTTGCAAGGCGGCGAGACTCAGTGATTTCACGGGCTGCGGCGGGATCAGCGCGTCGGTACGCCAGTGATCCGCAACCCCGATCCGGCGATCTTGTAGCGTTTGTTGATGGCGATCAGCACCGAGGTCAGCGCCTCGGCCGCGGCCGAATTGGCGAGCACGCCCGCGTGCCAGGCACGCATGCCGGCGTCCTCGGCGAGACGGACCACGGTTTCGCGCGCATCGGCATCGTCGCCGCATACCAGGACGTCGCATTCGACCGTGTGTTCGAGATCCCAAAGATGCCCGGCCGAGACGTTTTGAAACGCCGAGACCACCTTGACCTGCGCGCCGAGGTGGTTCTGCAGCGCCTGCACAGCCGACCCGCACGGCGGCAACTGCACGCGATCGACTTTCGGCGGCGCCAGCGGCACGGTCACGTCGATCAGAATCTTGCCCGCGAGTTGCTGCGCGACTTCCTCGGCCGTCGCTACTTGTGCCGAATAGGGAACCGCGAGCACGACCACGTCGGCGGCTTGGGCGGCCGCAATGTTGTCGGTACCACGCACGCGGGCGTTCGCGCCCGCCCGCTCGCGAATCTCGACCGCTGCCGCTTGCGCACGCTCGGCACTGCGCGAGCCGATGACGACATCGTGCCCTTTCGCGGCCCAGCGCAGCGCGAGCCCTCGGCCTTCCTTGCCGGTTCCACCGAGAACGGCGATCGTGACGCATTCGCTTGCTGGCTGCATGAGGGACGCGGCTCCTGTACGAGCTGATAGAGAATAGGTTGGACGAAGATGGGGAAGACAACCGCGACGGCAGCGGCTTCGCCACGAAAGACGTCATTGTAGGTCGAGCGCGCCAATCTAATACAAAGCCTCGAGCGCCTCAAGCAGCGTTCGCTCGCACGGCACACCGCGCTCGCCCCGGACAGGCTTCGAGCCCTGCCTCGTGGTACAGCGACTTCTTGAGCCCCCCTTGCGAGTCTGATATACCGATCTACATACTCGACCAACGTCGAACGACCGTCTCGGCCGACCCGGCCGCAACGCCTCCGACGACACCTCGCGGCTCGCCTTCGTCCGTCTCGGCTCGCTGCCTGACCCTCGAAGCCGCTGCCGCGTGCTCCATGCCTTCCTCGCCCGATCAGGAATTCCCGTGACTTCTGCCGCCCGCCCCCTCACCGCCGCCATCACCGACTTCGTCGCAAGCTATCCCACCGTCGGCGCTACTGCCGCCGAGAGTGCGAAGAAGGTGATCACCGATTCGATCGGCTGCATCGTCGCGGGAGCGGCGAGCGAAGTCGCCGAGCCGGTTTTGGCTTATCTCGCACGCACGGGACGCCACGGCTCGACGCCCGTGCTGGGCACGGCCGTCGGCGTCGACCCGGAAGCCGCCGCCCTTGCGAACGGCACCTTCGGCCACGCGCTGGACTACGACGACGGCTCGGTGCTGACACCCGTGCATCCGAGCGTCGCCATGGTCTCGGCCCTGCTCGCGGGCGGCGGCGCCCCGGACGGCGCGCGCTTCATCGACGCCTATGCGATCGGGGTCGAAGTGGCGATCAAACTGGGCGTCGGCATCGGTATCGACCACTATGAGCGCGGCTTTCATGGCACGTCGACGCTCGGCACTCTGGGCGCGGTCGCCGCGATTGCTCGCTGTCGTCGACTCGACCCGGTCGTCACGGCGCAAGCGCTCGGCATCGCGGCGTCGATGGCCGGCGGCGTGCAGGCGAACTTCGGCACCATGGTGAAGCCGCTGCATACCGGGCTGGCGGCGCGCAATGCGGTCGCGGCGATCGAACTGGCCGTCAGCGGATTCAGCGCCGCGGACAACGCCCTGGAGCATCCGGGCGGCTTCTTCGCGGCCTTCGGCAGCGAGCGCTCGGATGCGCAACGCACGATCGCCGCGCTCGGCGCCCCGCTCACCGTGCTCGATCCAGGCATGAGCCTCAAGCGCCATGCCTGCTGCTATGCCTCGCACCGGCCGATGCAGGGGCTGCTGCAGTTGCACGAACAACTGCGCCTGAACGCCGACAACCTGGAGGCGATCGTCTGCACCCTCGCCCCCGGCAGCTTGCGCGCGCTGATACATCCGCGGCCGCGGACCGGCCTCGAGGGCAAGTTCAGCCTCGAATACGCGCTGGCAGCGGGCGTGCTGGACGGGGGCTATACGCTCTGGAGCTTCACCGACGAAGCGGTGCAGCGCCCGCAAGCGCAGGCGCTTCTCGCGCGCATCGAGGTTGCAGAAGACGTCCGCTGCGCCGTGGGCGACCCGAACGCCGGTCACGTCGGCCCCAGCCGGCGCGGTTTCGTACTGCTCAGAGCGAGCACCCGCGACGGGCGCAGCGCCGAGGTGCGGATCGACAAGCTGCCCGGATCTCCGGATCAGCCGCTGACCTGGGAACAAGTGCAGGACAAGTTCCAGGACTGCACCCATGCGGTCGGCATCGAGTCGGGCCGCGGCCAGGCCGCGTGGGCGCTGCTTGCGGCGCTGGAGCAATGCCCGGATGTCTCCCAATTGGTGTCGCTGCTGACAATGCCCAGTTGAGCCGCCACAATACGCCCGATGATTCCGCCACCCGGATGCTCATCGAACCGGGAACCGGATCATGAGGCGAAACTTCCGCGCAACCAGGAGGTATCGATGTTTGTAGCCCGCCCAATTCTCGACGCGATCAGCAAGTGGAATTCGGCACGAGGCGCCCTGGCGCTGGCCACGCTCCTCCTGAGCGCTTGCGCGTCCACGCCGGAGGCAGACCTCGAGCGCGATCTCGAGGCGAAGCGCTTCGAACCGGTGACGCGCGATGCCGTCATCTATGTCTACAGGCCCGATATGGGAAACGCGGCCGCCGACACGACGCTGTGGGTCAATGGCCGTCTGGTGGGCACGTCGATTTCGCGCACCTACTTCCGGATCATCGTGCTTCCCGGCCGCA
>LNFM01017288.1_pt1 | contig 10032 bp, 8 predicted proteins | sample 596031 | NCBI WGS metagenome assembly LNFM01 (sample SAMN04254537, study PRJNA301005) | activated carbon metagenome | isolation source: dual media filters at the Ann Arbor, Michigan drinking water treatment plant | place: USA: Ann Arbor | reverse complement strand
AGACCAGTCACGAGATGGTCATTGATTCCAGGACTCCGGGCGCGCTTTCAACAATAATCATTCAGGGCCGCTTCCCAAAAGCCGCCTATTCAGACATCACCCTCGTCATCAAAGACAGGTCGATCGCCGGCACCATCCGCATGGACAAACGGGTGTTCAGAATCCAATCCATCGGGAATGACGAGCACCTCCTCGTTGAACTTGCCCCTGAAAAACTCCCGCACGACTAAAGCCATTCCCTCATAGCAGGCAGAGCCAGAGGGCGCGGGCGGCCCGCCTCAAGAATCGTTCATGACCGGCTGATGGATGGACTACGCTGCAACGAGGGGGTCGAGATGGCCGCGGATCGCCTGGGCCAAGACGTGATAGTGCTCCGAGAGCATCAGAAAGTGCCGCCGTCGAATATCCTCTTCTGCCCGCGCGCCGGCCCGACCATAGGTCCGCGCCGCGCTCTCATACACCGATGCCAATGACCAGCGAATCGGCGCCTGGCGCATCCGGCGTTTGGCGACACACTCATGCAGCGGTAGCCGGGCGACCGTGTCCAGCAATGCTTGCGCCCGATGCAAGCCGATATGGGCCGCCATAACCGTCTCACATCCCTGCCGGGCGATGGCCTTCCGCTCGGCCGGATGCGCGCGATAATAATCGGTGATCTCGATGATCTGATCGACGTTCCCCTTCTCATACAGCGCGCAATGCGTCCGATCCTGGAACAAGTCGCTGAAACCGCTTCCCACACGCTCCGTCAGAAGCAACGCGCCGCAGGCCATGGCCTGGAACGTCCTAAAGTTCACGTCGTTCGCCACGGATTGATTCAAGACCATCATCGATCGGTTGAAGATCTGATCGTACGGCCCTGACTGCACGACAATCGAATACTGAGCCTGTAGGCGCTGGATCAGGTCGACGCGATCGGGATTTCTGGCGGCATCGAGTGTGCCGATGAACGACAGCGGAATCTCTCTGGCTAATCCAAGATCCCGCTCGTGAGCCCCCTGGCAGAACAGCGGCATCCAGGAGACATGCTGCCGGTCTCCGTCAAGCTGATAGGCCGGCACCCAGTCTTTCTGCGCAACCAGAATCACATCGAATGCCGCGGCGTAATGCATGTGCCAATTGGCATGGATGTGCGAATCGATTGCATACCAGACCACCGGCTTCGGAAGAGTCTCCAGTCCCAGCACCAACGGCTAAGTACTCTCGTCCCCCAGCACGATCAGGTCCGGATACCAATGGGGCGGCAGTTGCGTCAGCAGACTCCTGGCATCGAGAAGAGAGCGAGTGAGCGGAATGTCGGCAGTCCGATGGTATCCGGCCCATTTCACATCATGACCGAGCAGCCGGAACGATTCCTGAAAGTAGGCGTTTCCTAGATGAAGAATTCTCATGGTGACATGATCTGAATAGGTGCGGACACGTTCCGGCCACCCGTTTGATGACTGGCGCTCAGAGGTGAGGCCTCGGCACCTTCATTTGCATCGTCACGAGTTGATACTTCTCAAATCGGCATGAACGGCCGCGAACTTAAGAAGCCCCTGCCGCCATTCGACTTATGTCGGATCAAAACAGGAGCACTGCCGGGCCTCCTCCCTTCTGTAATTTCATCGCGCATGCCATTAGGCCCCACGCTGAGCACCGAGCGCCTGCTGGTCCGGCAATTTCTGCCGACCGGCGCCAGGCCGGCGATCGGAACGCACCCGGGTCATGAGCCCTCTTGCCCTGCCTCGGTTAAGGCGACCGGCTTGCAGTCCCCCAGCTATCACTACGCCTGCCCCACTTTACTTCTACGCGCGCAATTCGATACCCTTGACCCAATACGCCATCCATCCCATACTCGCGTTGACGTGCATCCGGATGGGAGTCATGCCAATCACAACGCCAACCTGCTCTGCCCCACATCTTGAGAAGGAGTCTGCCATGTCACGACGTCTGTCTACGGTGCTTGTCCTCGCAGGCCTGCTTGTGTCCACACCGCTGTGGGCCGTTCAACTCAGCCGGCCTCAGGTGGAATATTCCGCTGATTCGGTAATGCAAACCGAGGAGGGGACGATTGAGCAGCATATTTACGCCACTCCGACGAAGGAACGGCAGGAACTGCTGACCGCGGGGGGCGACGGGGTGGCCATGATCTTCCGGTACGATACCAAACTCATGTGGCAACTGATGCCCTCCGAGCACATGTACATGGAGCATTCTCTGGAGAAAGCCGCAGCCCAGAGCAAGGGGAAAGACCTCTCGAAATGGGACTTTGAGGAAACCGTCGTCGGGGAAGAGGTGCTCGAAGGCGTGAAGGTGACGAAATACAAGACGATCGCCACCAGCACCGACGGGAAAAAGTACGGCGGGTTCTCCTGGAGGACCAAAGAGGGCATCGCCGTCAAGCAGGATTTGCTCTACAAGGAAGGCAACGAGAAGCACCGGATGACGACGGAGTTGAAGAATCTCAAGATCGGCAAGCAGGATCCCAAATTGTTCGAGGTGCCCGAGGGCTTCACCAAATTCGACATGGCCGGCATGATGGGTGGCATGATGGGCCGGGAAAGCATGGGGATGCCTCAGGGGGAACGAGGCAGTGCCCGTCGTTCGCGCCCCGCAGTCGCTCCGCCGGCAGACGACGCGCCGGCTGCTCCGGAACGTGACCAGTCCACCGGAGCCGACGATATCAAGAAGGCCGGCGACATGATGAAGAAGCTGTTCGGGCGCTAGCGTGATAGTGGGCCGGCCGGCACGAAGACTCCTGCTCTTCGCCGGCCTCTTCGGCTGGGTCGTCCTCAGCACCGTGGCCGTTTGCCTCGCTGAAACCGAGGACATTCCTCCGCAGCCGCCTGTTCAGGCGGCTGCGCTCCACCTTATCGAACTGAAATCCGGCCGCGTGTTGTTCACGAAAAATGCGGCCCAGCCGCTCCCTCCCGCCAGCCTGACGAAGATCATGACAGCGGTCGTGGCGCTAAACGGCGCGTCGCTCTACGATGAGGTTCGAATCGATGCCCGCGCCGTGCACTACCGCTCGTCTCTGAAGCTCCGCCGAGGAGAGCGGTTTCTGCTCCGCGATCTACTGGCTGCCATGCTCGTCACCAGCGCCAACGATGCCTGCCAGGCGATCGCCTGGCATATCGGAGGGACGCCCGCTCGCTTCGTCGAGAAAATGAATGTGCACGCCAAAGCATTGGGACTGACTCGTACTCATTTCACTAACCCTTGTGGATTCGATGCGCCCGGCCACGTTTCCACCGCGGAAGATCTGACTACACTCACCGAGGCGGCCCTGCAGATCCCTGAATTCTCCATGATGGTGCGAACCGTCGAACGCGAGATCGCGACCGTGGACGGAAGCCGCCGCATTCATCTCTACAGCACCAATCAACTGCTGCTCGATCCCGATGTGACGGGCGTGAAAACCGGATTCACCAACAAAGCCGGGCGCTGCTTGATCGCCAGTATGTTCAAAGACGGCCATCAATTGCTGCTCGTGGGATTGAATGTCAAAGATCGCTGGGAACAGGCCCCTCGCCTACTGCGGTACGGTCAAGCGGTGATGCGAACGGGGCAGGAATAAGACGCTCGGTTACTGCCGGTCGACCCGGCGGAGATAGGCATCGCGAAGATTTTGCTGGGCGAGCGCATAGTTTGGGTCAAGCCTGACGGCGATGCGGAATTCTTCGATGGCCGGGTCCCACTCGCCACGCCGGGAGAGGGCATAGCCAAGATTATTATGCGGTCTGGCCTTACGCGGCGATTTCGCAACTGAGTCGGACCACAGCAGGACCGGGTCGCGATAGAGGGCATTCCGCTGTACGGTTGCCGCACAGAGTGTCGCCACGGCGGCGAGTCCGATTGCGACTGCACTGATGTGAACCAGGCTGGGCCGTGTTAGTGCGGTCGAGAGTCGATGGATGAGGAATGTGCCCAACACGGTGGCTGCCAGCAGAATGCCGAACGAGGCCAGATAGAGATTGCGCTCGCTCAAGAGATCATTGCGCGGAATGAGACCGGTCGGAAGCAACTGCAGGACAAACCATGCGATGCCGAACGAGAAAAGTGGGAGTCGTGGCACCGCGATAACGCCGGCAATGGCCACTGCCCCCCACAGGAACAGCTCAAGAGGAAGCGGCCATTGAGAGAGGGTGTGGAACAGCGGTAGATCATGGTCGAAGTTCAACTGCCAAGGACATATGAAGAGCAGCAATGCATAGCTGGCGGCGTGGAGTTCACTCAAGGCATTCTCCCAGAGGGGGCGTATATTCAGGCTGAACTGAGCCAAATCAGCATAACGCGGATGATGCCAGGCCAGAACGCCGGCAGCCAGGACGCCAAACCAGAAGGGCAGATGATCGGATATAATCGCGGCGCGCAGCTCCGCTCCCCTGAGCCGGCGCACCACCACGTCCCACAACAGCAGCGCCAGCGGAAAGGTAACGGCCGGCTCCTTCGATGCGACGGACAGAATGAAGCAGAGCAGTGCGCCAACCCGATAGCGCCGCCGAATGAGATGACCACTTGTCTCCTCCGACGCTTTGATGTAGAGGAAGAGCGCCAGCAGATACCAGAAGGCCATGAGACCGGACGCGCGGCCTGAAATGTAGGTGACGGTTTCCGTCTGGATCGGGTGGGTTAGAAACAGCAGTGCGGTCCACACCGGAACCAGCCTGGTCTCCTCCGTAACGGTCCGCGCGAGAATCCGGTACACAAGGGCCCCGGATCCCAGATGCAGGAGCAGATTCAGCACATGATACCCGGCGGGAGACGTCTCGAAGAGGCGGCGATCCACAAAATATGTTGCATACAACACGGGCCGAACCATATGGTCGAGATGACTGACAAAAATCTCCCAGCGGTCGAGATGCGGATTGGCAAGAATGGTCGGGCGGTCGTCGAAGTGAAAGTCTCCTGAGAACGCCGTAACATAGGTCAGACCGGCGACCAGCAGGATAGAAAACAGCAGTTTGCCTTGGAGATGCGTCGAGCAGTTCACGGTGGCGGCAAGCGTACTCTTTTGCCGCGCCTGAGTACACAGAGAGGAGTGACACGCATGTGGCGTCAAACATTCAACAGATGGGTCACATCAAGACTATCTTCCAGCGTTCAGCCGTCGGCCAGGGATCGGCCGACGGGTCGGATCATGGCCGTCGGCCTGCTGAGCGTCACGCTGCTTCTGACCCTGCTCAATGCCCCGGCAGGCGCAGCCGGCCCCTGTACATGCAAAGATCTCGACAAAATCAAAGAAAACCTTGATAGAGCCGCCACTTCAGAAGAAATCTGGAAATACATCTTCGCATGGGCCAGAGAAACCTACCGGGATGTTGACCTTCCCAAAACCAATGACGATCTAAACCAGAAGTTTGTCCAATTGAAGAACGCCCCTGCATCCAAATGGTACGACCTCATCAAGGAAGGGCCGGTCAAAGAGAAGAAAAGCCTGAGGAAAGTCGCCGGACTCAGTGAAAAGGGCGAGCCTGTCGTGGACGAGGATTTTCAGAGCAGTAACTGCGATGACATTATCGAGGCGGAAAAAGAGCACGAACGGAAACATAAAGATTTCTACCTGAGCTTCCCCCAGGTCTTCGACGTGCTGATGACCTCGCGGCTGCAGCGGTTGCGCGCAGAATCAGAGGTCGAATCCTATCGGGCACAGAAAACCTTCCTGGAGAAGAAATACGCGGATCTCAAGCTAAAATGCCTTCCCAAAGAAGACCCCAGCATCAAGCAGCAGTTGCAGAACGACGTGGCCCAGCGAGAACGGCTAAACCAGGCGGAAAACCGAATCCGCATGCTCGGAGGGGGGCCGACGGGAAAATGATACGGCATATCGAATTCACGCACGTGTCAGGAGGCCACACCATGAAGACTTCGTGGGGATCCATAACGGCACTGAGTGCCGCGCTCATGTTCGGCAGTATCGGACTCGTCCCGCCGCCGGTTCAGGCGGCCGCTCCCGCTCCGTCACCCAAAGATGAAGCTGTCAGAAAATATGTCGACGGCTGTCAGGGCAAACCGGCGAAGGAAGCGGACTGCGAGAAGCTCAGAAAAACCGCCGTCGAAATTCTGAAAGAGGACTTGCTGACGCTGGGATCGTCGGCAAATCACGGCTTTCTGCTCAGTATTCTCCCTGTCTTCAAAATCGAGGAGGCCGAGTTGCGCGTGGCTGCAGCCGATGCCATCGGCATGATCGGCCCCCAGGATAGCGACGCGGAGCTTCTCGCCCCGCTCGCCAATGATCCGGTCCCGGAAGTCCGGAAAGCTGTGTCACAGATGCTCTCCCACGGTAAAGGAAGCGAGCTCAGACTGCTGTCCCAGCGCACCATGACCTGGGCTGGAGGACACACCCCGGAGACCCCGACGGACCCCGGAAAATATTCGCTTCCGGTCGCTCCGGAGAGCACGTATCTCTATTACGCCAGTGCCGCCGCGCATGGCCAAGTGTCGTACATGACCAGAAAAGCCATGGAGCCGACAATGGCGTTCTTCAAGGGCAAGTCAAAACGAGGCCCGTTGAAACTTGAGGAATTCAATACGCTCTACCGGTACCAATTGAGCGATGAGCAGGAAGCCCGCGAGAGAATCTGGAAACAAACCAGCGATGAAAACAGTAAGCAGATAGAAGCTCTGCAAAAAGACACATCGAATCAGCAGGCCGCATTCGAAAAAATTATGCAACTCCAGGCCGAGGTTCTGAATCAACGCCTGGTGGAGCAGAGCAATCAGTTTCGTCCGGACCTGTTCGCGTCCCCCACTGTATTCGTGCTGGAGGAACGCCTGATTGGCCAACGGAGCTACCCGACACGGTATGTTGTGCTCTACCAAGACAAGGCACTCAAGTCGACCGGATACCGGTTGTCGTGGATGACCGTGCCCGATGACGCGATCAAAGCGGCTCAAGCCGCTTCTCTGGTGCGCGAAAAAGAAGAAGAGGCCCGTAAGAAAGAAAACGAAGCCAATCGGAAACGCGCGGAAGAACTTCAAAGCCTGCAGAAGAAAAAAGACGAGCAGGAGAAAAAGAAGTTCAAGAAGGGCCAAGACGATCTCGAAAAAGCGCTGGGGTTCTAACCGCCAGCCATCTGCTCCACCAACCGATGGCGTCCCATTTCGCCGGATAACCTTGGCTCATCCATCGATTGACTAGTATGAGGGAGGGAAATAACCGGCAGGGATGATTCCCTTCCCTCACCTCAACAGGTCCGTCTCAACATGCCAAACAACCCTTCTCTCAAGACCACACGACTGCTCCTCCGGCCGTTTCAACTCTCGGACGCTCCCAACGTACAGCGACTCGCGGGGGCCAAGGAAGTTGCCGCAGGCACATTCCTTCCCCACCCCTATGAAGTCGGCATGGCCGAGCAATGGATCGCGGATCAGGAGCGAGCCCATGAGGGAGGTACCGCCGTCAGCTTCGCCATTACTCTTACGGACGATGCGACGTTTATCGGATCCATCGGCCTGGACATTGTCCAGAGCCACCGGCACGCGCGGCTCAGCTACTGGCTCGGCCTTCCCTACTGGAATCAGGGCTACGCCACCGAGGCCGTGCGCGCGGTCCTGCGCTACGGCTTTCTGCAACTGAATCTGCACCGGATCTACAGCCCGCATTTTCAGGGCAACGCGGCATCAGGGCGAGTTCTGCAGAAAGTGGGGATGACCTACGAAGGCCGGATGCGTGAGCACTACGTCCGCTTCGGCAGGTTTGTCGATCTCGAACTCTACGGCATGCTCCAGCGGGAATTCACCGACAGAACCTGAGAGTAACTATCCCGCCGAAACGAACCTGCTAGTAAAACGTGTAGACCAACAATCCATTGACCTGAATCCGCATATAGATGCTGGCGATCTGCGTATAGTCCGCCATCACCTTGAAGAGCCAAGGCTTGGAAATATGTTTGGTATAGGCCATGTGCACATCGCCGCCGATGCGGAACAGGGCTGACTTCGTCGCCTCATCGATATATTGGAGAGCGGGACCGGCGGCAACATAGAGCTCGTCCTTGTTCTCCATACTATAGGTCGCCGCCAGCCGGGGGATTTGATTGATAAACACCTGCGGACTGAAGTACCCCCCTGCGAACGGCTCCCGCTGGCTCGGCTGTAATCCCCCCTGATTCTCCCCGTAGTGAGTGAGATAGAAAAGATATTCGCCGGCGATTTCCCAGCTGTCCTGCTGCCAAAGCGGCAACGATAATTTCGTATCCACGTCACCTGTTCCGCCGTCACCCATCCGACAAAGGGCGTCACGGTCACATGCAACGCGGCCACGTCGAACGCCACTTCACTGTAGAACTGCGTCGATCGAGCCAGCCCGATCAGCTGGCCCGAGGAGGCGCGCGAACCAGCGAGAGCCGCAAACGAATCGTACCGGAACTCCCGCTTGACTCCTGGACGAATGGACAACGATTGTCCGTCGTAGGCGTATTCAAACTTATAGGCCAGGCCATCGCCGCGCGGTGCGCCATGATATTCCAGGACCGCATCGAATCGATTCGACGGATTGAATCGCACTTGATTGCCCAGGGAGAGATAGGCACCGGAGCGATTCTCTGATGAGTTCCAGAAATGCTCCGCGCCGACCTCTACTTTGGTCGTCGTAAACGGCGTGATATCGAACTTGCCGCGCGTGCCCATCCGGAACCCGTACAACTCATAGGGCTTCTCCGGCTGAGCTAGCATCCCCATCACCCCTTCGACAGCCGGCTCCCGTCCCTTCGACATATCCTGGCGAAGCGCCGTCAGATCACCCGATTCATGTTTCGTCTGCTGCCGCTCCAGATTGGCATGGTACAAGGCCAGATCGTTCTGCCCGAGCCAGGCATAAGCTTTGGCCAATCCCCGATGCGCCTCGGCATTGCGCGGCTGCGCGTCCAACACCTTGTCGTACTGCGCCACAGCCTCCTGACTGGTGTCTTTATGCCGGGCCAGATGTGTCGCATACCGGAGTCGCATCGCCGGATCGTTCTTGCGCTTCAAGCCCATCCGGTAATACTTCAGCATGTCCTTCTCGCGGTAGGCGTAGCGCGACCACTCCAGCGCCCGCGCTTGCGCAAACGCGATGTCGGCATCGTCGTCCCAGCGGGCGAGATACCGGTCGAACTGTTCGATGGCCTTATCCTTTAGCCCCTGTTTCTCGTAGGCGACGCCCAGACTCCGCATGGCTTCCCGGTTGCCCGGATCACGCTCGACGACCTTTTCGAAGGCTTCGATCGCCGCCTTGTAGTTTTCAATCTCCAGACTCGAACGGCCCCTGGACATATACCAGGACTCCACAAAATCATCGGCCCCCGCCTGACCGGCAGCCCAGAACGAGATGAAAAAGAGCACACTCAGAGTACACAACCGGCAACCCCACATACCTGACACCTTTCTATTGCTGAGAGATCGAATGATCGGACACAGTTGCAGGCCGTATTCCGGCCCGCCAGATCCAGAGCCAGCGTCGTCGAACATACAGGGGCTCATACCGCCCCTTCTCCTCACCCATCAACCAAGGACCAGCGGACTCGGCGGGTCGCCCGAACAGCAGCACACCCATGCCATGGGAGGAACGATCGCGCACCAGCCCCCACTGTCTGGCGTGACCGATCTGAATTCGCACGGGAACCAGATACCGACGGCGGGGAATCCGGCGCCGCCTGGTGACCGGCGCCTTCAACGACCGGCAGAATCCCGCAAACAAATGTCCGGCCATCAGCAGCGGACTGCGCACGCGCGTGTCATGCGCCTGCTCCCAGGTCGCCGGATCACCGAACAGGTTGACCACAAGCCACTGCCGCTGCGCTGCCTGCATATCGAGAAACTCCGCCCCGCAGCGAATCGCCGTTCCGGGCAGCATCTCGTGATACAGCACCCGCGCCCGGCAGGTCATCGGCGTCCGTCCCTGAAATGTCACATCAAACGTGTCCGGAATCGGATCTGCGGATGTCGTGAGGAACGATAGCCCCGACAGACTCACGTCATCCGTCACTGCCGGGCACTGAAACCCCTGCGCCGCCAACGTACAGTCGAACCGCCGCCCGATTCGCTCTTCCCCCCTCCGCTGGGGCCGCT
>LNFM01014000.1_pt1 | contig 10033 bp, 9 predicted proteins | sample 596031 | NCBI WGS metagenome assembly LNFM01 (sample SAMN04254537, study PRJNA301005) | activated carbon metagenome | isolation source: dual media filters at the Ann Arbor, Michigan drinking water treatment plant | place: USA: Ann Arbor | reverse complement strand
AGGAATATTTTTTCCCGAAAGATTAATCAGAAAATCGGATCGTTTGCACCGTGATCGTCCAGCGGCGTAACTTCGGTGTGGATTCCGCACTCGACTTTATCCCAACCCTTCCAGCGTCCCGAACGCGGGTCTTCGCCGGGTGCGACCCTGGTGGTGCAGGGCGAACAGCCGATTGACGGATAGCCTTGTTCGACCAGCGGGTGAGCGGGTAAATCATGCTCTGCCATATACGCGTCGAGCCGAGCGCGGTCCCAGTCGGCGAGCGGATTGACCTTTAATCGGCCTTCCTCGATTTCAAAGCGAGGCAACGCCGAACGGGTTGACGATTGAAACGCCTTGCGTCCGGTAAACTGCGCATCGAACGGCGCGAGAGCTGCCTTCAAAGGCAAAACCTTGCGGATTTCGCAGCAGCCATCGGGGTCATAGGACCAGCGGAGGCCAGTTCCGTCTTTCTTTGCGAGCAAATCCGCATCAGGCGTCAGATTGCGCAGATCGGTCAGCCCTAGGCGCTCGCGCAATTCTTCGCGGTATGTGATAGTTTCGGGGAAATGTTTGCCGGTTTCGAGGAACAACACCGGCACCGTCGGGTCGATGCTAGCAATCAGGTGAAGTAGCACTGCGCTTTCTGCACCAAAGCTCGACACAATCGCCGCGTCACCCAGCATATCTTCGCGAAGCAGAATGGTCAGCATCTCGACCGTGTCACGCCCGCGGAACATGTTATTCAGGCGAACGGCGTCGCTCTCTGAATAACGCGGCGCGGTGTCGATCCGGTCTATGATGCGGACTTGCTCACCCATGGCGTAGCTTCCACACAGGGACAGCGGCATCGGCTGCGCCCTGATAAACATGCTCGTAGCGCGCGAACGCAGCATCGACGTCTGCCGGGTTCAACGAACCTTCAGGGGCGAAGCTGTCAAAGCCGCAGCGGCGCATAAAAGAGATCTGGTCGACAAGCACGTCGCCCTGCGCGCGCAATTCACCCTTGTAACCAGCTTCGCGCAGGATGCGCGCCGAGCTGTAGCCACGGCCGTCGCGATATTTGGGGAAAGCGATTTCGATCAGGGCGAGCCGGTCCAGAAATGGCAACAAAGCGCGGGCATCGTCATCGGGTTCCAAGCGAACGGCGGTCGAATTGGACTGATCCAAGAATGCGTCGAGTGTCACCGAGGGCTGCTCGTTGACTTCATCGTCACGGTATCGGAACTCAACCATAGATCGCCTCCTTGAAAGGTTCGAGGCCGACACGGCGATAAGTGTCGATGAATCGCTCATCGCCTTCGCGCAAAGATTTGTAGACATCGGTGGCCTTTTCGACGGCATCAACAACGCCGTCTTCGCTGAAGCCTGGGCCGATAATCTTACCAATGCTGACATCTTCCGCGCCAGAACCGCCAAAGGTCAGCTGGTAATTTTCGACGCCTTTTCGGTCGACGCCCAAGATGCCGATATGTCCGGCATGGTGGTGGCCGCAGGCGTTGATGCAGCCAGAGATTTTGAGCTTCAACTCGCCCAAGTCGCGCTGCCGGTCCATATCAGCAAAACGAGTTGCGATTTTCTGTGCGACGGGAATCGAACGCGCATTCGCAAGGCTGCAATAATCGAGGCCCGGGCAGGCGATAATGTCGCTGATCAGGTCGAGATTGGCGTCGGCCAGTTCGGCGTCGTTCAGTTTCTGCCACACCGCATAGAGGTCGCGCTTGGCGACGTGCGGCAATACGATATTCTGCGCATGCGTCACGCGCAGTTCGTCGAAGCTATATTGTTCGGCCAAGTCGGCCATCACGTCGATCTGGTCGGCGCTGGCGTCGCCCGGAATGCCGCCGATTGGTTTCAGGCTGATGTTGACTATGGCGTATCCGGACTGCTTGTGCGGCTTCACATTCTGGTCAAGCCAGACGGCGAAGTCGGGATCGCTTCGGTCAATGTCGTCGCTCACGGCTTCAAATGCAGGTGGTGCAAAGAATGCACTTATTCGGTCGAATTCGGCCAGAGGTGGGTCGATGCCCAATGTCTTCACATGCGCGAATTCTTGCGTGACTTGGCGGCGATATTCGTCGGCACCGATTTCGTGGACGAGGATTTTAATCCGCGCCTTGTAGATATTATCGCGGCGGCCATAGCGGTTGTAGACGCGTAGGCAGGCCTCGACATAGCTCAGCAGATCATCGGCCTTGACGAACGGATTGATTTCCGGCGCGATCATTGGCGTGCGCCCCATGCCGCCACCGACAAATATGCGACCGCCCAGAACGCCGTCCTGTTTCACCAGTTCGATACCGATGTCGTGGAGGCGCATTGCTGCCCGATCCTCGGGCGATGCAATCACCGCGATTTTGAATTTGCGCGGCAGATAGCTGAATTCAGGATGGAAGGTGCTCCACTGACGCAGCAGCTCTGCCCATGGACGTGGGTCCGCGACCTCATCTGCGGCGGCACCCGCATATTGGTCGGAAGAAATGTTACGGATGCAGTTACCGCTGGTCTGGATGGCGTGCATTTCCACCTGCGCCAATTCGGCGAGCAGATCGGCGCATTCCTCAAGCTTGATCCAGTTATACTGGATATTCTGCCGCGTGGTGAAATGGCCGTATCCGCGATCATATTTGCGAGCGATGTGCGCGAGTATATGCATCTGACGGCTGTCGAGCGTACCATAAGGAATGGCAACGCGCAGCATATAGGCATGGAGTTGCAAATAAAGGCCGTTCATCAACCGGAGCGGTTTGAACTGGTCTTCGGTCATCTCGCCCGACAGACGGCGCCTTACCTGATCGCGGAATTCCTCGACTCGGGCATCGACTATGGCTTGGTCATAAGTGTCGTATTTATACATCAGTAGAACTCCGCTCGCCCTGAGCCTGTCGAAGGGCAGTTTGCGTAAGCTGGGCTTCGACAAGCTCAGCTCGAACGGTTTGAAGGATTATCATTTTCAAATCACCCATTCGCCGGCGGTTGGATCGGCCGGTTTCAATGTCAAATCGGGGCGGACGGTGGGCCCAAGTGCGCGAACGCGGTCCTTGATGTGCGCTGGGCGCGGGCCTTCAGGTGTAGCAATCGCGTCGATTATATAAGGGGCGTTGACCCGGCGAGCACCGTCTTCGGCTTGCAATATGGCTTCACCTTGTTCGCCGACATCGGCGGCGTCCTCGACATGTATCGACCAGCCACTGCCTGTCCACCAGGTGACGGCACCCGAACCTAAATCATTACCTGTCAGTATTTTCACGCCATTTGCTCCGCTTGTTTGGCAAATGCGCGGAGCCTGTCCTGCGCATCGGATTTCAGAACGACTTCGCCGACGATGATGATCGCGGGCGAAGCCACACCTTCACGGTCGATCATGTCGCCCAAGTCAGTCAGTAAAGTGCGAATGGCGCGCGAGTCCTTGCGAGTTGCGCGTTCCAGCACCGCGACAGGCATGTCGGGCGACACGCCGTCGGCAATCAGTTTCTCGGTAATGTCGGCAGCGGTCGCTACGCCCATGTAAATCACCAGCGTGCGGCCCTTGCCAGCAAGTCCTGCCCAATTCTGGTCGGTCAGCCCTTTGCATTGGCCAGCAACAAAGCTGACTGCGCTCGACGCATCGCGGTGGGTGAGGGGCAGCATCGCTTCCGCAGCACCGCCCATCGCTGCCGATATGCCGGGGACGACTTCGACGTCGATACCCGCGTCACGGCATGCCTCGGCTTCTTCGCCGCCGCGCCCAAAAATGAAAGGATCGCCGCCTTTCAACCGCACAACCAGATGTCCGGCTTGCGCCTCGCGGACGAGGATGTCGTTGATGCCGTCTTGAGGCACCGAATGCTTGCTGCGCTGCTTGGCGACCGAAATTAGGCGCGCCGCCGGGTTCACCATGGCCATAATGGCATCGTCGACGAGTCCATCATGGACGATGACATCTGCCGCCGCAATTAAGCGTGCGGCTTTCAGCGTCAGCAGTTCGGGATCGCCGGGGCCTGCACCGACCAGGTAGACTCGTGCCTTTTTCATCCCGCCAACATGCCCTCGGCATATGACAGCTTCAAATCAGGATATATTGCGTAGCGGGTAGCAGAACTTTAGAGGGCGGCCTTGGGTTCGAAAACCGGCGCGATGTCCTCGTCCTTCAGACCAATGCCGATCATCGCCTTGGGTTGATCATTTTCTGAAGAAACAACGGGATAGGCGCAGTAATCCGCGGCATAATACGCGCTTGGCCGATGGTTGCCCGACAGGCCGATGCCGCCAAAGGGTGCGGCCGATGACGCTCCATTGGTCGGTGCGTTCCAGTTTACGATACCTGCGCGGCTGTTCGCCCAGAATTCGTCATATTGCGCCGCAGTTCCGCCAATCAGCGCGGCAGACAGACCAAATCGCGTATTATTTGCCTCGATAATCGCGGCGGTAAAATCTGGCACACGGATGACTTGTAGCAACGGTCCGAACAGTTCAATATCTGGCCTGTCCTTCATATCGGTTACATCAATGATACCGGGCGTAAGGAAGGGGCGCCCCTGGATTGGCACGGCCATATGCTTGATCGGCCGTCCGCCACGACTCATCAGGGCAAGAAAGCTCTCGACCAGATTGTCACACAGTTCATTGTCGATAACGGGTCCCATGAAAGGTGGTGGTTCGCCATGTGGTTCGCCGATGACCAACCGGTCGGCGATCTTTTTCACTTCGCCAACTACCTGATCGTAAAGTTCGTCTTTGACGACCAAGCGGCGGGCGGCGGTGCAACGTTGGCCAGCGCTCAGAAACGCCGATTGTACGACCAAAACGGCGGCGCTGTGTATGTCGCGTGTGTCCCACACAATGATTGGATTATTCCCGCCCATTTCAAGCGCAAGAATCTTGTCGGGGCGGTGCGCAAACTGACGGTTCAGGGCGATCCCGGTTTGCGCCGAGCCGGTGAACAGCAGCCCGTCTATGTCCGGATGTTGCGACAATGCCTTCCCGATCTCCGGGCCGCCTTGAGCGATACGCACAATGCCCTCAGGAATACCGGACTTTCGGTAATAATCGACGAGCATCTGGCCTGAGGCTGGCGTCTTTTCGGAAGGCTTGAAGACAATCGCGTTTCCTGCAATCAACGCCGGAATGATATGCCCGTTCGGCAAATGTGCCGGAAAGTTATAAGGCCCGAGCACCGCCAGCACACCATGCGGTTTGTGACGCAGCGCGCTTCTCGTGCCGACTTTGCCCTCCAGACGGCGTTGCGAAGTCCGATCGGCGTAAGCCCTGATCGAAATGTCGACCTTACCGACCACCGATTCTGCCTCGTTGCGGGCTTCCCATAAAGGCTTTCCGGTTTCGCGGGCGATGACGTCGGCAAAGCTCTCAAGATTGGCGCGGACGCGGTTGCCGAAATTGCGGACTCGTTCGATGCGGTGCGATAATGGCGCCGCGGCCCATTGCGGCCATGCGGCTCGGGCAGCTGCGACCTCCTGGTCAACATCGCTCTCTGGCCCGCGCCACAGCTCGGCACCCGTTGCGGGTTCGAAAGAAATCAGTTCAGGCAAGACATGCTCTCTGCCAACGCGGTTAATTGAAGTTTACTATAATGCGGTTTAAGTGTTTACCATCAAGTAAATTATATTTGTAAAATGCCGCTTTCAGCCGCTTTGCGCGTGTGCAGCACCCATATTACGGATGGCCTCTGTCTTCAGGTTTAGCGGGGACCAGTCGTCATTTTCGGCAATCGCTCTCCAAATGCTCTCAACTTCGTCGATAAGCATTGAGCATGGGTCGGTTTCTGCCCAATAAGTATGTTGTGCAGGATTGGGATTGGCATACGCGCTCAGAATTTCTGCAAACGCGCGGCGCAACTCGCCATAGTCGTTAGGGTTGGCAACGCGCCCGGCCCGATGTTCAAAGAAAAAGCGGTCCACCGGTATGTGCTCACGAACCATGGCGCGTTCTGCAGCCTCGACCAGTAACCTGTCAGACTCTTCGCCACGCGAATCCACGCCGAACCGCCAGAGAAACCGGCGGATAATAGCGGTCTGGAACAGACCCGGAAACCGTTCCAGCGCTTCAATCAACGGCGGTGCCTCGCACATCAGCCGGAGGGAAACGGCCAGTTGCCCCAGATTCCAGTGAACAGCCTCGCCTTGCCTCCCGAATGCATATAAGCCGCTTTCATCGAAATAGGCGGCGGTGAACCGCGGATCCCAAAACTCGGTGAACCGCCACGGACCGTAATCAAAACTCTCGCCGGTAATGTTGATATTGTCGGTGTTAAGGACCCCGTGGACAAACCCGGCGACCATATACGAAGCTGCAAGATCCGCGATGCGCTCGACCGCGAGGTTCAGCAGTTGCGCTGCTGGATTCTCGACAGGCGCTTCATTGTATAAAATCGTCAAACAATAATTGACAAGCCGTTCCATCCTATCAACGTCGCCTTCGGCGGCGATGCGCTGGAACGTGCCGATCCGGATATGGCTATGGCTAAGTCGCACCATAACGGCGGACCGCGTCGGCGAGGGTTCATCCCCGCGCATCAATTGCTCACCAGTTTCTATGAGCGAGAAGGTCTTGGACGTATTGACGCCCAATGCCTCGAGCATTTCGGTCGCAAGGATTTCACGAACGCCGCCCTTGAGCGTCAGGCGACCGTCACCCCGGCGGCTAAAGGGTGTTGTTCCCGACCCTTTGGTGCCCAAATCGAGCAACCGATCATGTCCGTCGCGCAACTGGGCAAACAGGAACCCCCGACCATCGCCGATGTCCGGATTATACACGCGGAACTGGTGACCATGATAGCGTAATGCCAACGGCTCGGGCATATTTTCAGGGAGCGGCTCGAACCTACCAAAATGTTGCAGCCAGTCTTCATTGCTTAACGATTCAAGCCCGACCATTGCCGCCCAGCGGTCATTACGAAACCGCAGCAATGTTTCGGGAAAATCAGCCGCTTGCACAGCATCACTGATTTTTTCACCAAGACTGGCGATTTTCGGATCGGGGCGGTAGGGGGACGGAACGGGTTTGATTTGCATAATATCCTTTTGGGCAGTGCATTAGGGAAAGACAAGCATGGCGGCAGTACGCATCCTCCATTTGCACAGCAGCTTCAATCTGGGCGGCCAAGAGTCGCGGACCGTCCGGTTGATGAACCATTTCGGCGATCAGGCCGAGCACACAGTATTATCGGCTGTACCCGGCGCCTTTGGCGCGGCTGACGCGATAGACAAGCGGATCAGGGTCAGCTTTCCCAAAGACGCCGCGCCATCGCTCGCCGGAATGCCGGGCATGGGACGCTATCGCAGGCTCGCCAAATATATGAAAAAATTCCATTTGGTGCTCAGTTATAACTGGGGCGCGATGGACGGAGTGATGGCGCGCACGTTGCTAGGTCAAAGTATGGGCCTGCCGCCGCTTATTCACCATGAAGACGGTTTCAATCATGACGAAATTGAGCGCCTTAAGTCGCGCCGCAACTGGTTCAGGACCATCGCCTTGCAACGCTCCAACGCGCTGGTGGTGCCGTCCAAAACGCTTGAGCAGATTGCGCGGACCGCTTGGCATCAGCCGCTTGAAAAAATCTGCCGCTTCCCCAATGGGATCGATACCGAACATTTCAACCGCCGCCCGCAACGTGGATCCTTTCCTGGCTTTCAGAAGCGTGACGGCGAAATCGTGGTCGGCACGATTGCTGGCCTCAGGACGATTAAAAATCTGCCGCGGCTGGTGCGCACGGTTGCTGCGGCCGGACCAAATGTCCGGCTGGCGATTGCCGGTGAGGGACCCGAACGCGGTGCCATTATGGCCGAGGCAGAGCGTCTTGGTATCGCTGATCGTGTTATGATGCCTGGCTTTTTGCGCGACCCGGCGCGATATATACGGCTCTTCGATATCTTCGCATTGTCGTCGGACAGCGAGCAATACCCAATCTCGCTGGTTGAGGCGATGACCAGCGCGCTGCCCGCCGTTTCAACCGATGTCGGCGATGTCCGCAACATCGTCGCGCGCGAAAATCTACCTTATATCGTGCCGCGTCAGGATGAGGATGCTTTGGCCGATGCTATCCGGACGCTCGCCGCCGATGCCGGCTTGCGCGCGAGCATTGGCGAAGCCAATCGCTTCGTTGCCTGCTCGCAATATGACGAAGCGACGATGTTTGCGCGTTATCGCCAGCTCTATGGTTCTGCGATGAAGCGCGCCGATTTTGCGCGACAAAGCTGAATGTTTGCGATAGCGCGAAGCGATGGGGAGCGCGCTATTATGCGCTTTTTTAGTCTATAGGGGTCGAATTTGTGTTCAAGGGTCTGAAACCCATTATTTATGGCGGCAAGGAAGTTTGGCCGCTGGTCGAAGGCGGCAAGGGCGTTGCCGCTACCAATCACGCAAGTTCCGGCGCATGGGCTGCTGCAGGCGGCATTGGCACGGTTTCGGCAGTGAATGCCGACAGCTATGACGAAAACGGCGATATGATCCCGCAGGTCTTTCATGGGCGTACCCGCGCCGAGCGGCATGAAGAGCTTGTCGAATATGGCATCAAGGGCGGTATCGCTCAGGTCAAGTTGGCGCACGAAATTGCAAACGGCAACGGCGCCATTAACATCAACGTGCTCTGGGAAATGGGCGGGGCGCAGCGCATCCTCCACGGCATATTGGAAGAGACAAAAGGCATGGTCACAGGCGTGACCTGCGGCGCGGGAATGCCTTACAAGCTGTCCGAAATTGCCGCGCAATATGGCGTCTATTATTTGCCCATCGTCAGCTCCGCGCGTGCCTTTCGCGCTCTGTGGAAGCGCGCCTATCATAAGGTGCCCGAATGGTTAGGAGCGGTGGTTTACGAGGACCCATGGCTCGCGGGCGGGCATAACGGCCTGTCCAACGCCGAAGATCCGCGCAGCCCCGAAGATCCCTATCCGCGAGTCAAAGCCTTGCGCGATGTGATGCGCGCCGAAGGCATATCGGATGATCTGCCTATCGTGATGGCAGGCGGTGTATGGTACTTGCGCGACTGGAACGACTGGATCGACAATCCAGAGTTGGGGCAAATCGCATTTCAGCTCGGCACCCGGCCATTATTGACCCAGGAAAGCCCGATCCCCGAAGGCTGGAAAGATGCGCTGACCAAGATTCCCGAAGACGGCGTTTTGTTGCACCAATTTTCGCCCACCGGATTTTATTCGAGCGCTGTGATCAATCCATTTTTGAATGAACTGCAGGCGCGCTCCGACCGGCAGATCGCCTATGTGCAGGCTGCTGATCCTGAGCATACCGCGCAGCTTGATGTCGGCGTTAAGGGCAAGAATTTCTGGGTGACCACCGCCGATTTAATGAAGGCGCGCGAATGGCACGCACGCGGGTTCACCGTCGCGCTGAAAACGCCGGACAATACGCTGGTGTTCGTGACCCCGCCTTCGGGCGAGGTCATTCGCAAGGACCAGAAGGATTGCATGGGTTGCCTGTCGCATTGCGGGTTCTCGTCGTGGAAAGACCATGACAATAATTCGACCGGTCGGCTCGCTGACCCGCGCAGCTTCTGTATCCAAAAGGCGCTACAAAACATCGCGCACGGCGCGCCGATTGACGAAAACCTGATGTTCGCGGGGCACAGCGCCTATCTGTTTGGCAAGGACCCGTTTTATTCGAACGGCTTTGTTCCGACGGTGAAGCAGCTGGTGGACCGGATATTGACCGGCGACTGATTTATTCGGCGTCTTGAACGGACGTCGAGTATTTTTACAGAATCCGCAGCGGTGTTTACCCGTTATTTACCCTACCGGCATACATCTTTCGGTAGGGGATGTTGATGGGGTACATGACGTCACAATATCGGAAAGTCGCACCTGCCCGTTTGGAGCAGCGAGAAGTGACGCGCCATCCGGTGCTGCTTGGCAAGGCTACCGTCCGCCGTCATGCCAAATATCCCATCGAAGCGCGTCTTGTCGATCTGTCGATTTACGGTTGTCGCGTCCTCCTTGATGGCAGTTTCAAGGTCGGCGACCGCTTGTGGTTGCGGCTGGCGGGAAGCAATCCGATCAGCGCCACCGCCGTTTGGGCCGAAGGTGACCGGCTTGGTTGCAAGTTC
>LNFM01013998.1_pt1 | contig 10033 bp, 7 predicted proteins | sample 596031 | NCBI WGS metagenome assembly LNFM01 (sample SAMN04254537, study PRJNA301005) | activated carbon metagenome | isolation source: dual media filters at the Ann Arbor, Michigan drinking water treatment plant | place: USA: Ann Arbor | reverse complement strand
GCCCAAGACGGAACAGTCGTGACTCCAACTCGCAGAATTACCGATGCCCTACCCGAGCTAAAAGGACAGAAGCCTCGCGGTTGGCCACCCGGATTGACATGGGATGCAGTAGATGGCGCTTATAGCCCCAGCCGCAACCTAGTTGTGGTCGCCGAAGAAACCAGAAAAACAGGCAATCAATGGGTTAAGAGCAACCGCACAGAAGACGTAACCCGCCACGAAATAGGCCACGCCACTGACTACGCTATCAACAAATTGTCCGACTCAAAAGCTTACACTCAGGCATACGAGGCCGACATCAAAGCCATGCCAGCCAACATCAGTGGCACCCTCAAATACTTCTTGCAGTCAGGCGATGGCGGCAAAGAAGAGGCCTGCGCAGAAGGAATTGCAGTGCGTGAAGGAGGTTCGACATCAGGCAAAACCTTTGAGTTGGGATTTCCCAAAAGCATAGCTGCCATAAATGACGCCCTCTTGCTAATCAGGGCGAAGCTACCGGCTGCAGCCATCAACACCACCAACTCAAGTCAACCAAATCAAAGCAATCAACCAAACAAGTCAAGTAACCCAATTACAGATGTGCCGCCCGCCGAGAGCGGCAAATCTGGCAGCCAACCAGCATCAACACCAGAAGCGAGAAGCAAAAACGGAAGATAGCCAGCCATTGTGATAATTGGTTAAGGAATTATCAGCCGGGTATAAAAGTAAGGTCAGGCGATCGATTTAATCTCTTAATTTTCCGGGCTTGCACTAGAGGCAACCCTGAAATCATGCGCCCGCCCAAACTTGCATATAGGAATCGACCAGAACTACATATAGGGACCGGTCGACAAGAATATACCGAAGGTTGTATCTTAATAACCTATAACATTAGTAGCTGATAAACCTTCCGAATACATTCTCGACCCCCACTTTCTAGGAATCAAGGAGAGCACCATGGCCAAGGCGAAAACAAAAGTACTGGATAAGCCGCAAGCCACATCGAGCGTTGCTCCGCAGCCCACAGAAGTGGCTGAACTCAAACAGATTTTTCAACGAGTGGACCGAGCACAGGGCCAAGCCCAAGCAAACGGCCAGACTTACAGTAAAAAGCAGCCTGCTTTTGCTGTTCTCTCTCTAAGTGATGGCCGCACCATCACTGTTAACTATGGCCTAAAAGGAAGAATAGAAACTTTGACGTTCTCAGACGGCCGCGTGCTTACCACCACAGATGGTGGCGAATACTATTTAGATAATCTTCAGCCCGATGTCAAATTGAAGAATCTCAAATTAGACATGAATGACGGCGAACTCTGCTACAAAACCACTTTTGGCAAGCGTTCCGCACAAATCAAAGAATCCTCCAACGGCGCTAAATATGCCACTCTCAAAGAGAAAGGCGACGCCCGCGAATTTCAACTTTTGCCAGACCGAAGCCAAGTTGTAATTGGCAAAGAAGGCCGCATGACCTTTTCGGCCGATGGCAATTTCTTGACAATGGAGCCTAAATCGGGTGGTCAGATAAAGTTCCATCTCTGGAACAAAATGCTTGATGTTGTTTTTCCAGATGGCTACGTGCAAAGCTTCTATGCCACTGAACAAGAAATGAAACTATTGCAACTGCAACCAATTGGTTTCTATGTCAACTGGCTACCAGCCGACAATCTGGGCCGTCACTTCGAGTGGGGCGTCGTGCTACCACAGGCAGTGCACTAATTATTTAGACCTGTGGCGAAAAATAATGAAATTGGAACAACTCTCCAATTCAGAAATGCGATAAAGACGGCAGCTTGGTTTGTTGTGATTGCTTTGGTGCTTTGCTTCTTTTTGAGTGATGTGCGCGTTACTCGCAATCAAGCTGAGGACGAACGCAAGCTGCATGCAAAAGAAGAAGACTTTATCAGAAAAATGTCACAACGGGCGAATGACCGCGATCGAGCAAAAGTAACTGTAGACCAGCAGGCTACCGATATGAAAGCTGGCAGGAAATAACAGTATAGCCACGACCTCGGGGCAAGACTGCTTCAAGCCCGACACCTTAAGTCTCATTAGGCTGACGAGAACCGCCACGAACAATAAAAAATATGACGTGGCGATAATGGCATTCTTCAACGAGGAAAGGCCAGAGTAGTATTCGGGACCGAACCAGGAACCGACGCAAGTACATTGCCCGTATATTCCGCCAATAGAACCAAACAAAGGCTGAAATGCGGTCGAGTAGACTAGCTGGAACAGATTAAAGTCTTGGGAATAGGTGTAGAGATGGCAAAAATATCCAATAGCGACAAATTCAACGCACAGCGCTAGCAACTCAAGAATTCGGTGCACCCTTTGCAAGTAGCAACTTACTAGAATGAACAAGACGACAGCAAAAGTCATCAAGTAGATATGCAAGTTTTTTGTCACACAGTTTGCATAAACGTAGAAAGAATCACAGATTCTACTGTAATCAACCAAGGTAGTGAATCTCGGGTCGACCGGTGCACCAACTAGCCCTTGAGCCTGCGCGGAAAGGGAAAATATCGCATCAAGAGCAGCGGCGACAAGAAGCAGTATCAGTCCCGTTTTTCTCATGATCCAAAAACTTGCCAGCATATCCGTTCTCCAGAGCCAAATACTTAATGAGCTTTATGGAGGCGCCTTTAACAGCTCGTTAGCCGTTCTAATCAAAGTCAGCCGATCATTAAGCATTCCTGTCAAGAACCAGCCTCCGACGCAGATGAAGGCTGTCGAAGCAAGTATAGTCACCACTCCCACTGAGCGACTTTTACCTTGGACTTTCTTCCACCACAATACCAAGAGTATGATGGCGACTAGAGGAGCGAGGGAAATCCCAATGTGTAGCACAGCAACTACGATACGCAAGATATCGACGATACAATCGGCGCTGTAGCCAGATAGTTGCTGCAATTCGCTGCTAGTAGATGGTTCCATATAAGTTCATAGTAAGGGTTAGTCAGTAGCCTGCAAAGACGGAAATCCGCACTTATAGCGCAGCTAGTTTAATCTGGCAGATGAAAACAGCCCACTATTTGGGGGAAATTCCAGTATGGCTATATACAATTTCAAGAAGCACTTTCAAAAGTAAGTGACTGTCAACGACAATAATAATGCCAAGCGTCTTTAAGCAACATCTAAATAAAGTCAATCCGCTTCATCGTGGCAGCGTCAGCAAAGTCACACGACGCTGGCTCTATGTGCCTTACGATCAAGTCACTGACAAGCTCGGACCGTTAAGCAGAGAAAAGCCAGAATCGCTCGGCATAATCTTAATTGAGAACCCAGCGAAAGCAGCCAGAAGGCCATATCACAAACAGAAACTAGCTCTGATATTAGCCAACCTTAGACACTTCGCCATCGAGCAGGCAGAGCGGGGGGTGGCGGTGCGTCATGAAGTAGTGACAAACGCTAATGGGTTATACAGCTCAGTATTAGAAGAACTAGCCAAAGAGATCGGTCCAATTGAAGTTATGGAACCAGCCGAGCGCGAGCTGAGAATCGATTTGCAGCATTTGATAAAGAGCGGAGCTTTAATACAGACCCCTCACGAAGGCTGGCTGACCAAGTTATCTGACTTAGAGGCTATAGTTGATAAAAACGGCAGCTATCGAATGGATGCCTTCTACCGGCGAGTGCGTCAAAACACAGGCATACTCATGGAGGACGGCAAGCCCAGAGGAGGCAAATACAGCTTCGACAGTGAAAATAGACTGCCCTGGAAAGGCGAACCACTGCCACCCCAAATGCCAAGATTTTCGGTAAGCGACATCACTGAAGAAGTTGGTCAATTAATCAATAAGCACATGGCCAATCATCCAGGCCAACTCGATTTAGAAAATTTGCCAGCCAGCCAAGCCGATAGCGAACGGCTCTGGCGCTGGGCCATGGAGAATTGCCTGCCTCTCTTTGGCCCCTTTGAAGATGCTATGTCTAGTGAAAATCGCGGCATGTTCCATTCAAGAATTTCTGCTGTTCTGAATATACAGAGACTAACACCAAAGCAAATTATCCAAGACGTACTCTCGCTTGAACTACCATTGCCAAGCCAAGAAGGCTTCATCAGACAAGTCTTGGGCTGGCGTGAGTTTGTGCACAAGATACATTTGTCCACCGATGGATTTCGCGACATCAGTCCAGCACCGCCCATAGCACCACAACCAGGCGATGGCGGCTACCAACTTTGGTCAGGCAAAAGCTTCGGAGAGAAGAAGGCTCAGATTGCGGTTGAGCATGGCGGCGCCTGCCCGTCTTATTTCGGTTCGGCTAACCCTTTGCCGCCATCGTTCTGGGGAGAGCCATCTGGTCTAAATTGCCTCGATACAGTCGTCAAATCAGTTTGGGATGAAGCCTACAGCCACCATATCACCCGGTTGATGGTGCTCTCTAATTTAGCGACCTTGCTTGATATTTCACCGCGAGAGTTAACCGATTGGTTCTGGGTTGCTTACTTCGATGCCTTCGATTGGGTTGTAGAACCAAATGTACTGGCCATGGGCACCTATAGTGTTGGCGGATTGATGACGACCAAGCCCTATATATCGGGAGCAGCCTACATCAACAAGATGAGTGACTACTGCAACGGTTGCCAGTTTGATCCAGCCAAAAACTGTCCAATAACAAGGCTTTACTGGGCTTTTCTAGAGCGGCACAAAGATAAGCTTGAAGGCAATATGCGCATGGCCATGCCAATCAATTCAGCAAAGAAACGAGCAGAGAGCCTCAAAGAAGAAGACCGCGCAATCTATGAGAAGACAATCAAGAGTCTGCTAGCAGGCGAGAAGCTAGAGCAGCCCTAACAAGAAAATCAAGACAATGATGACGATTTTGCTTTACTCTGTTATAGATGCAGCAAATTCAACCAATTCAGCTGTGAGACCGCGATTGAAAGCATTCTGATTAACTTGGGTGGGCTGCAGATAAGCAGACAAAACTTGATTGAATTTTGATTGATCCACAGCACTACCACAAGTAAACAAATCAACAAAACAAGCTGCATTCTCGGGATAGGTGTGAATACTAGCATGACTTTCAGAAAGCAAAAGCACAGCAGTCATGCCACCATTAGGAAAGACATGATGACGACTGTCAAGAACAGTGGCGCCAGCGGCTGTAGCTGCCGCTGAAAAATTCTCCAAAAGTAATTTGACATCAAGCAGTGCTGCTGTTGAACAACCAATCAAGCTCGCCATCATGTGGCGTCCTTGAAACTTGTGTCCATCATTATCTACTAGAACTGAGATAGCGGAATTTTCCATTAGAAATCTTCTTTTACTTCGTCTCTATTAAGTAGCTCTTCTACTTGTTTGCAAAGTTCTACAACTTTCTCGGGCATGTCAGAAGCTCTAATGAACTGCCGACAGAGATCAAGTGTTCTTCTGATTGCTCTGACCACATCACCTTCATCACGTGGCGAGGACATGCGGATTTGATCCCACGGTGCCCCTTGTGCCCACATCTCGGTCAAGCCTGCTAGTTGAGCACCAAACTCAATGGGCATATCAACATCAAAGTCTTTTTGCAAGCGCATAATTTTCTTTGCCATTTTGCCGATTTCGATGATGGCATGGTCGACATTGTGCGTGACGTGCACGCGCATTTGCTCGTTACCGCGTGGCTCATCGCCAATGAGAACAGTTAAAACAGCTGCCAACTCAGTAGGCTTCAACAGATCGAACATACCACTAATGGCAATTTCACTCAAGAATAATTCATTGGAACCGCGAATAGAAGCGGCCATACGACCGAGCTTGGTTGGCTTATTGCCATCGAGATAACCAAGAGTGCGCAAGATATTAGCCAGTGCTTCAAAGGTCGTCCAATACTTTGTAGTTTCGCGCTGCACGCGCTTGTCGAGATCTTTGATGCGCTTCTGCAAATGCTCAATACGCTCGGTTTGCGTACTACACGGTTTCTGCACCGGGCAGCCGTGGCATGGCATAGCGTAGGCTTCTTTCAAAAGAACTTGAATCTCAGCGCGAGTTGCAGCTAAAGCCATAATAGCTGGTGATCCAGGCTTAATGGCTGAAGGCTTCAGGCCCTTCTCAGTGGCTTTGAGTTGCTTATGCTTAGAGCGAATCGTCTCAAGCCGTTTGGCATATAGAGGCAAATCGCCAAGCTCAGCGGGGCAAAGCGGTGCACTCAACTTTTGCAGTTCCGTTTCCCAAGCCATTTTCTGAGTATAGGCTGGTTCAAGTTGCTGATTGACCAAGAATTGACCAAAGCTTCGTTCAATCAATTCACGAGCATCATCAATGGTGTGCCGTTCCAGTAGATTCAAGACCATGCCATACGATGGAGTAAAGCTACTCGAAAGAGGATCGGCCCCAGATGTCGCCAGCTTAGCCGCTTCATCCACACTCTCAAAGGGATTGTGCAAGACCACCACATGACCAACTTCGTCCATACCACGTCGACCAGCCCGTCCTGACATCTGCAAGAATTCAGAAGCAGTTAGCTGTCTATGACCTTCATCAGAGCGTTTGTGAATCGAAGCAATCACGGTAGAGCGAGCAGGCATGTTGATACCAGCAGCTAGGGTCTCTGTTGCAAAGACTACTTTCAGCAAACCCTTCTGGAAAAGCTTTTCAATCATGCCCTTCCAGCTCGGCAGCATGCCTGCGTGGTGCACCGACATGCCTTCTAGCAAGTACGGAATATGGGGATGATTAGCTAGGTTCGGATTGTCCTTGGTGAATTCTTCTATCTGTCGCTTCAGTTCTTTTTGTTCATCGGCATGCAGCAAAGGAATGCCCCGTGCCATTTTCATTGCTTCTTCGCAACCGCGGCGAGAGAACAAGAAATAAATAGCAGGCAGCATATTGCGCGCCGATAGAGAACCAAGCACATCACCTGGGTGAGTGTACAAGCCACCCATCGGCCGGCGTCGCTTATCAGATCCACTATGCTGTGGTTTTTTTCTGCCAAACCGAGATTTCAAAAATGAATTGACAGCACCGCCCGGAGCAAGCAAAGGATAAATCTTGCGCTCACCAAAGTAGTGGAATCGCAGAGGCACAGGGCGAAAATCGGAGACGACTAGTTCGGTTGGTCCATGAGTCTCATCTATCCAGGTGGTCAACTCTTGGGCATTGGCCACAGTCGCCGACAGACCCACTAGCTGAATATCTTTGGGCGCATAGATGATCGATTCTTCCCAAACCGTTCCTCTATCAGCATCGTTCATATAATGACATTCATCTAGAACGACAAAGGCAACATCACGCAAGTTGCGACTAACGTCACCAAGGATGGTGCCATACAACATATTGCGAAATACTTCTGTGGTCATTACCACAATAGGGGCGTCACGATTGACAGAAAGGTCGCCAGTCAACAGACCAACTTTTTCGTCGCCATACTTTTGCTTGAGATCATAAAGCTTCTGGTTTGAGAGAGCCTTTAGTGGTGTCGTGTAATAACAGCGCTTATTTGCCATCAGCGCCATTTCAACAGCATATTCGGCCACTACAGTTTTTCCCGAACCAGTCGGCGCGCATACAATTACGCTCTTGCCTTCTTCCAGGTGTTTCATCGCATCAAGCTGGAACTCGTCGAGCGGGAAGGGAAACAGGTGGGCTACGTCAATTTGCACTGGGTCGGGATGGTCTCCATAGAACTTTGGTCTGAGTTATTAAGGGATTTTAGCAGTGATTGCCCCGACAAATGGTCAAAAGCGGCCCTGACAATTACAGGAAATATAGTCTGCGGTATAATTGCCCCTATCTCTTTTAGAAGATGCCGGGACGTAGCGCAGGGGTAGCGCGCACCTTTGGGGTGGGTGAGGCCGGAGGTTCGATTCCTCTCGTCCCGACCAGTTAAATCTAAAAAATTAGAACTCAGGCTAATTAGACTTTGCACTAGTTAGACTTCGAACTAATTCGACATCGAGCTAGAATCTGCTTGGCTATTGACTGCGTATTGGTAGATATTGACGGAACGCTGGCAGATTGTGAGCATCGCCGGCACTTCTTGGATGGCGAAGTAAAAGACTGGAAGTCTTTTCTCTCACCAGAGTTAGCCGCACTTGATACCCTGCATGAACCAGTAGCCAAAGTAATTACAGCCCTAGCCCAAGCCTCGCATCCCATTATTTATGTCTCAGCTCGCAATAGCAGCTTGCGAAGAGTTACAGAAAATTGGCTGAAAGAGCATAACCTCTGGTTTGCACCCCGCTTGCTCTATTTACGGAAGGAAGGCGACACGCGCGCCGACACAATAGTCAAACGTGAACTTCTCCAGCGTATTCGCGCCAAAGGCTATCATCCTATTTTGAGTTTTGACGATCGCAACTCGGTTGTAGCCATGTGGCGAGACGAAGGCATCACCTGCCTGCAAGTGGCCGATGGCGACTTCTAGCAGTGCCGAATAAAGGCAATACTAAATATGGTGGCAAAAGGGCAGAAATTCATAGGAAATTCTGCCCTTTAGAGATATTGAAATTAGAGTGCTAAACAGTTGAACGACGGCTATACCGGCGCCTAATAGGCAATTGACGACTTTGATTGGGGCAGTCAACGTCAAAACCAGCGAAGTATGACTTGCTCGATATCGGTACATTCGAAGAACTCAGCTCAGCCTCTACAGGAGGACGCGAAGAAACCTGGCCATTGCCAAGAATATTCTGTCTAAATTGACTGCGACTGATGGGCTCAAGAGACGTCTGGGGCTTGCCTTCCGGCAACGCAATAAGAGGCTGAGCCGCTTGACCATCGTTCTGTAGCTTAAGAGCAGGATGAATTTGAACAACAGGCGGCAAAGATTGTTCGACTTTAACAGCGGTGTCACTCAAGGCGCGGTTGTATATATCTACATCGATAGAGGGAATGCAATTAAAAATTGGATTGAGGTGAACAAATTCCCGAATCTTGATTTTCAAGATCGCCCGGAGATGGTCTTCTAGTTTGTCTAAAGCGACAGGTAGTTCGTCTGGTAAGAAGGACATGAGGAAAGACCTCATCAATGAAAAGCAGTAATACTCGCAGCATAAGCCACAAGTGGAGAATGTTAGCAGAGATTAACCGATTGTCAACAACCCTAGGCGAAGAAATCAAGAATTTAATCAAATTGGCTCAATAAGCCAATTAATGGGAGCGAGTTTCGCTGCCAATGATCTCTTTAAGCCGCTTCAACCCGCTATGAACTGCCCTAGAAACGCCCATTTCGGACAAGCCAAGCACATAAGCTGTTTCTTTTTGAGAAAGGTCATAGAAGAAAACAAACTCAACAATTTGTCTTGTCCTGTCACCCAGCCGCTTTAAGGCTTGCACGATCACTTCTCGCTCCTCCGAGGCACTAAAGAGATCTTGGCAACGCTTGTCTGGAACTACATCACAAAGCGAGCGACGGTCTTCTCGTTCTTCTTCGTCAGCGCCTGAGTCTAGCGAATCGTAGTGAAGACGGGCCTCCCACGACTGCTGTGCTTCAAGAATGTCTTCCACTGAGAAGCCCGAATGTTGAGCCAGCTCGGCCACTGTCGGGGCTCGATCGAGTGTTTTAGTAAGACGCTCCTCGAGTTGGCTCAATTGCGTGTTCATCTCAGTGAGGCGGCGGGGCACTTGCACTAGCGAACAATGATCGCGCAGATAGTGACGAATTTCGCCTCTGACATAACAAGTTGCCAAAGTGCGGAAACTAGCCGAGCGCGTGCGCATAGGGTCGTAGTATTTAATTGCCTTGAGTAAGCCAATTGAGCCTACCTGTACTAAGTCTTCAAAGCTGTCAGGTTGATACTGACTGTATTTACGGGCAATCTGCCGCACTAAGCTCATATGCGAGCGCACTAGCTCGTCAGCCCCTGGTAATCCGTTCGGCCCAACACCGACCGCTTGAGATATCACCGGTCTCATTCCCGAACGCGATATACGCGGGCTAGCAATAGCAGTAGGTTGCTCGCCATTAACCTGAATGTCAGTTCCTGAATCACGCTCTGATTCGTTTATATGGTTAGCAAAAGCACCAACAGCACTCTCGCCTTCTCTATCGCAGACAGCGGAGAGGGCGAATGCGTTACATCCGCTCAATAAAACTTCACTGCCAGTAGGCATCTTTCTAGTCA
>LNFM01028842.1_pt1 | contig 10036 bp, 8 predicted proteins | sample 596031 | NCBI WGS metagenome assembly LNFM01 (sample SAMN04254537, study PRJNA301005) | activated carbon metagenome | isolation source: dual media filters at the Ann Arbor, Michigan drinking water treatment plant | place: USA: Ann Arbor | reverse complement strand
GCCAGCGGTCGAGGTAGTGGCCGGTCATCCAGGCGCGCCAGCGCATCTCGAGCAGTTGCGTGAGGTAGAAGCGGTAGACCGCGATGATGATGAAACCGAAGGCCAGGTAGGTGAAGCGCCCGAGCTCGCGCCAGAACACCACTTCGTCCTTGTTCTGCAACGCGTCGTAGAACACGCGGTTCCACTCGTTGAGCAGCACCAGCATGTAGACCGAGGCGAGATTGAGCGCCACGATGGCGGCCAGCAGGAGGCGGGCCTTCCATTTTTCTTCCGACTGGAAGTAAGGCACGGTGAGGCGACCCACCTTGCGTGCAAACACGCGGAAGCTCTGGAATTTGTCGCTCAGGGTCATGAAATCACCTGGTGGAGAGGCCGTTTGGGACCGCAACAAGACCCCGCGCCACGCGCAAAGGTTCCTGCGCGGTCAGGTCATTCGTTCGAGACGCCGGACGCCACGTGCCCGGCAGGCACGTGCATGGATGCAGACTCGTCTGGTCGTCAAAGAAGAAGTCGGGCTCGAATTCGCGCAGGAACTCGCCCTTGGGCAGGCCGCCGAGGAACATGGCTTCATCCACCTCGATGTTCCAGTTCATCAGCGTGCGGATGGCCCGCTCGTGCGCCGGAGCGCTGCGTGCGGTCACCAGCGCGGTGCGCACCCGCATGAACGGCGTGCCCTCGCTCTGCAGGCGGTGCAGGGCTTCGAGCAGGGGCTTGAACGGGCCACCCGCCAGCGGCAGGCCGGCGTGGGTGGCCTCGTGCGCCTGAAACGCCGACAGACCTTGCGCCTGGTAGACCCGCTCGGCTTCGTCAGAGAACAGCACGGCGTCGCCGTCGAAGGCGATGCGCACCTCGTGCGGGTGCGCATCGCTGGCGTGCACCGAGTGCGGGTACACCTGCGCGGCCGGCACACCGGCGTCGAGCGCGGCGCGCACGTCGGCCAGGTGGGTGGAGAGGAACAGGTTGGCGCGCAACGGTCGCAGGTAGCGCCAGGGTGGCTGGCCGCGCGTGAAGCTGCCGCGCTGGATGGGCAGCCCGTAGTGCTTGGCCGAGCGGAACACGCGCATGCCCGAGACCGGGTCGTTGCGCGAGAGGATCACCACCTCCACGCGCTGGGCATCGGCGTCGTTGAAGGCCAGCAGCTTGCGCACCAGCGAGAACGCCACGCCGGGCTGCGCGGGCGTGTCCAGGCGGTCGAGCTGCAGCTTCATGTAGGCGCGGTCGTCGCCGGTTTCAAACAGCCGGTTCTCTTCTTCAAAGTCGAACAGGGCGCGCGAAGAAATGGCAACGACGAGTTTGCCTTCGAGGGTTGCGCCCATGTCAGGTGACGAGTTGATTCAACTGGATGATCGGCATGAGCACCGCGAGCACGATCAGCATCACCACCACGCCCATGCCCACGATCAGCAGCGGCTCCAGGATGGTGGCCATGTGCATGGCGCGGCGTTGCACCTCGGCGCCGAGTTGTTCGGCGGCGCGGTCGAGCATGGCGGGCAACTGGCCGGTCTGTTCACCCAGGCGGGCGAACATGGACACCAGCGGCGGAAAGCGCTTCTTGCTCGCGAGCGCCGAGGCCAGCGGCGCGCCTTCGCGCACCAGCACCAGTGCGTCCAGCGCATCGGCGCGCATGGCCTGGTTGTTGAGGGTCTCGGCGGCGGTCTGCAGCGCCCGCAAGATCGGCACGCCTGCCGCCGCGAGCATTGCCAGCGTGGCGGCAAAGCGCGCTGCGTTGAAGCCGCGCGCCAGCCGTCCCACCAGGGGCAGGCGCAGCCAGGCCGCGTCCATGCGCAGGCGCAGCGCTTCGTTGCGCCGCGCCATCACCAGCGCACCGCTGCCCGCGACCAGCGCACCCAGCATCAGCCAGCCGTAGCTGCGCACGAAGTCGCTCAGGCCCAGCATCATCACGGTGAGCAAGGGCAGGGCACGCTTGCTGCCGGCGAACACGTTGGCCACCTGCGGCACCACATAGGACACCAGAAACACCACGATCACGATAGCCACGAGGGTGACGATGGCGGGGTAGAGCGAGGCGGCCACCAGCTTGTTCTTCAGCGCTTCGCGCTCCTCGAGGTCGTCGGCCAGGCGCTCCAGCACGGTGCCGAGCTGGCCGCTCTGTTCGCCAGCCGCGATCACCGAGGTGTAGATGGACGAGAACTCGCGCGGGTGCTGCGCCAGCGCCTGCGCAAAGGGCGAGCCAGCGTTGACCTCGGAGCGCAGCGAGGCCATCAGGTTGCGCTGCTTGTCGTCCTCGGCCTCTTCGGTCAGGGCCGAGAGCGCCCGCTCCAGCGGCAGGCCTGCAGCCACCAGGCCGGCCATCTGCCGCGTCCATACCGCAAGTGTGGTGGCGCTGAACACGCGCCCGCCCCACAGCGTGACGTTGAGTCCGCTGCCCTGCACGTTGGTGCCGCCGCCCGTGGCCGGCTCAACCATCAGCGGCACCAGCGCGCGCGCGCGCAGCAGGCTGCGTGCGGAGCGGGCGGTGTCGGCGTCGATCAGGCCTTTCTGGGTGGCGCCCTGGGCGTCGAGGGCTTCGAAGGTATAGGCGGGCATGTCAGTCTCTTGTTACTGACATGACTTCCTCAGGCGACGTGATCCCGGCCTCGATCAGCCGCTGCCCGTCGGCCCGCATCGACTGCAAGCCTGCGGCCTCGGCCGCCACAAAAATCTTGCTTTCGGCGGCCCGGTTGTGGATCAGCGCGCGGATCTTGTCGTCGGCCACCATCAGCTCGTAGATGCCGGTGCGGCCCTTGTAGCCGCTGTGGTTGCAGTGCTCGCAGCCCACCGGGTGCCACAGACCCTTGTCGTCCTGGCGGCGGCAGTGCACGCAGAGTTTGCGCACCAGGCGCTGCGCCAGCACACCCAGCAAGGACGAGCTCAGCAGGAAGGGCTCCACGCCCATGTCGGTCAGGCGGGTCACGGCGCTGGGCGCGTCGTTGGTGTGCAGCGTGGCCAGCACGAGGTGGCCGGTGAGCGAAGCCTGGATGGCGATCTGTGCGGTTTCAAAGTCGCGGATCTCGCCGATCATGATCACGTCGGGGTCTTGGCGCAGGATGGCGCGCAGTGCCTTGGCAAACGTGAGGTCGATGCGCGCGTTCACTTGCGTCTGGCCCACGCCCGGCAGCTCGTACTCGATCGGGTCTTCCACCGTCATGATGTTCTGCGTGCTGGCGTCGAGCCGCTGCAAGCCTGCATAGAGCGTGGTGGTCTTGCCCGAGCCGGTGGGGCCCGTCACCAGAATGATGCCGTGCGGCTGGCCGATGAGCTTGCGAAAACGCGCCAGCACATCGCCCTGCATGCCCACCGATTCGAGGCTGAGCTTGCTTTCGCTCTTGTCGAGCAGGCGCAGCACCGCGCGCTCGCCGTGGGCGCTGGGCAGCGTGGACACGCGCACGTCCACCGCGCGGGTACCGATGCGCAGCGAGATGCGGCCGTCCTGCGGCAGGCGTTTTTCGGAGATGTCGAGCTCGGCCATGATCTTCAGGCGCGAGATCAGCGCGGCGTGCAAGGCGCGGTTGGGCTGCACCACCTCGCGCAGCGTGCCGTCCACCCGGAAGCGCACGCTGGAGGTGCGTTCAAATGGTTCGATGTGGATGTCGCTCGCGCCGTCGCGCGCGGCCTGCGTGAGCAGCGCGTTGAGCATGCGGATGATGGGTGCGTCGTCGGCCGTCTCCAGCAGGTCTTCGATGGCGGGCAGCTCCTGCATCATGCGGCTCAGGTCGGCGTCGCCCTGCACTTCGCTCACCACGGCGGCCGCGCTCGATTCGCCCTGCGAGTACGCCACGCTGATGCGCTGCTTCAGGCTGTCGCCGTCTTCCCAGTGCAAGCCCTGCACCGCGTAGCAACGCAGGATTTCGGACAGCGCCGAGAGGCGGCGCGTCTGGGCGGCGGTGTCGGCCGCCGGTGTGCTGCTGCCGAGCAGGGTTTGGGTGGCGCCATCGTCCTCGATCAGCCACAGGTGTTCGCGCGCGAAGGCGTAGGGCAGCGGGTACTTCACAGCCCGGGCCTCACTGCGCGGGGGCTGCGGGGGGCAAGGGCACCGCAGGCGGGGTCAGCGGCGGTGACGACTGCGGGTTGGCCAGCGAGGGCGCCTGCGGCGTGAGCGTCATGGAGTCCGGTGATCGCGGTGCCGGCATGACCGGCGACTCGTTGATGCCGAGCACGCTGCTGGGTTTGGGCTGGGAATCCTGTTGCACCGAGCGCATGAGTTCGTAACGGTCCATCGCCAGGGTGCTGGTGGCGCGCGCATCGCGCACCACCACCGGGCGCAGGAACACCATGAGGTTGGTCTTGCGGCGCGAACGGGTTTCGCTCTTGAAGAGGTTGCCGAACAAAGGCACGTCGCCCAGGCCGGGCACCTTTTCCTGGTTGCCGGAGTACTCGTCCTGCAGCAGCCCGCCGAGCACCACGATGGCACCGTCGTCCACCAGCACGGTGGATTCGATGGTGCGCTTGTTGGTGATCAGGCCCGTGGTGGAGTTGATGGAGGACGCCTGCACGCTGCTGACCTCCTGGTAGATGGTCATCTTGATGGTGCCGTTCTCGCTGATCTGCGGCTTCACGCGCAGCGTCAGGCCCACGTCCTTGCGTTCGATGGTCTGGAACGGGTTGACAGAGCCCTCGTTACTGCCGGTGTTGGTGAACTGGCCGGTGACGAAGGGCACGTTCTGGCCGATGACGATCTTGGCCTCTTCGTTGTCCAGCGTGAGCAGGTTGGGGGTGGACAGGATGTTGCCCTCGCCGGTTTCCTGCAGGAAGCGCGCGAGAAAGCCCAGCACGTAGACCCCGTTGGTCTGGCGGGCGACACCGAAGTTGAGTCCGGAGGCGGGCGGGGTATTGCCCTGGGCGAGGTTCACGATGTTGCGCCCGCCCGTGCCGAAGTTGGAGCCGAGCAGGCCGATCAGACGGTCGCCCGAGTTGCCCAGGGCCCCTTGCCACTGGATGCCGAATTCGCTCGCCTTGTCGGCATTCACTTCGGCAATCAGGCTCTCCACATACACCTGCGCACGGCGCGCAGTTGGCGGTATTGCGGCTCGGGCGCGGTGATGATGAGCGAGTTGGTGGCCGGGTCGGCCTGGATCTGGCCACCGGTGGACGGCTGCGCGCTGGCAGACACCGGGGTGCTGGAGGGGCTCGCGCCGGCCACGGCAATGGGACGGCCCGCGGTGGCCAGGCCGGCGGAACCGGTGCTGCCGGAGGCTGCGGACTCACCCGCGAGTGCGGCACGCAGGGTGGAGGCCAGCGCCACCGCGTCGGCGTTCTTGAGGTAGACCACGTGGATGTTGCCGCTGACGTTGGCCGACGAAGGCTGGTCCAGCCGCGCCACCAGGTTGCGCACCAGTGCCAGCCGCGCCGGGTTGGCCGCGCGCAGCACCAGGCTGTTGCTGCGGGGTTCGGCGATCAGCGTGGTCTTGTACGAGGCATCGGCCGCGCCTGCGCCGCCGGCGGCCACCGCCGGGTCGATCAGGCGCGACACCAGGGCCGCCAGATCGGCCGCCACCGCGTGCTGCAGCGGAATCACCTCGACATCGGTGGCACCCGCCACGTCCAGCGCGGTGATGATGCGGCCAATGCGTTGCAGGTTGTCGGCGTAGTCGGTGATCACCAGCGAGTTGTTGCCGGGGTTCACGTTGATGGTGTTGTTGGGTCCGATCAGGGGACGCAGCACCGGCACGAGGTTGTTGGCCGATTCGTGGTTGAGGCGAAAGATCTGGGTGACCACCTGGTTGGAGGTGGGCAGCGCATTGACCGAACCCGCGTTGACGACATTGCCCTGCAGCTTGGCGTCGGCCTCGGGCACGATCTTGTAGAGGCCGCCGGTGTCCACGATGGAGAAGCCTTGCAGGCGCAGCACGGCGGCGAACTGGTTGAGCGCAGCGGTGGGCGACACCGGGCGCTCGGTGGCCAGGTTGACCGTGCCCTTGACGCGGGGATCGACCACCACGTTGCGGCCGGTGATGGTGGCCATGGTGCGCGCCACCGATTCGATGTCGGCCGCCACGAAGTTGAGGGTGACCGGCTCGGCGTTGCGGTTCTGGGCCTGCACGGGTGCACCGGTCCACAGGCCGAACACCATCATCGTGGCGAGCGCGATCGCCGTCGGGGTCTTGCCGCGGCGCAGGGTCCGGGCGAGGTCGGCGCGGGTGGGGTTCGGTTTCATGGCGCGATCGTAAGGGTAAGTGGAGGGCTGCGACATGGGAGATGTCAGCCGATGTTCAGCAGCGAACGCGGGCCTTGCCGGCGTCCGATGATGTTGAGCAGGTTGTTCAGGGCGGCTTCGCTGTCGGGCGCCGCTTCGGCCACCCCCTGGAAGCGCAAGCGCCCACCCACCCATTGGCCCTGGCCTTGCAGTTGCAGGCGTCCGTTGAGCGTCTGCAACGCGAGGGTGGTGGTGTTGCTGTCGGCCTCGGCGCGCACGTCCATGCGGTAGCTGCCCAGCGGGCGCAGCGTGGACAGGCGCGAGACCATGTCTTGTGCTTCCACCGCGAGCACACCCTGCATGCTGCCGCGGCCGCTGTCCCATCGCAGGGTCAGGCCGCTGGTCTGCAGGCTGAGCTGACCTTCCATGCGCAAGGTGTTCCAGGGGGTGCCCAGACCGATCAGCAGCTCGGCAGGCCAGCGGCTGCTGAAGGCCGCAAGGCGCACCTCGGCCCCGCCCAACAGCGGCCGGGCGGTGAGCGCCACCGGCTGGACCGTGCAACACGGTGCCTCCAGCCGCAGTGCCATGGCCGGCAGGCCCGAGACCAGGGTGGGCGAAATCCGCCACTCCACACCTTGCGGCAACGTGGTCCGGGTTTGGCTGCCCTGGCCACCGGTGAACATGAGGTCGGCCCGACCGCGCCAGACCGTGCCGCGCGCGTTGACGAGCTGAAGCTGGTCGTTGGTGGCCGCGTTGATGCTGTTGGCCAGCCAGCGTGCCGGGGCAAACACGAGCAATGCGGCCAGGAGACCGAGCACGGCGCCCGTCCAGGCCAGGCGGGAGGGCCAGCGTGCGTTCATGGCTCAGCTGCCCCCGGCCAGGCCGGGGCCGGACAGCACCACGGTGCCGTTCCAGCCCGAGGTGGCGGGGTCGCGTGTGAGCTGGGTTTCCAGCGGAAGCAGCCGCGCGTTGATGCGCACCTGCGCCAGCCACTGCGCCAGCGCGGCGGGCGGGGTGCCGCGCAGTGTGGCGGTGGCGCGGTCGCCCAGCACCGAGAGCTGGGCTGTGGGCCCCATGGCCGCGGTGGCGGCTTCGAGCGCACGCAAGACCTGGTCGCGGCTGGGCGCCTGAGCGTTGGCTTCGCTGCGCAGCGCTGTGGCCGTGGCCGCCATGCGCTGCATCTGGCCGAGCTGGGCGTCGAGGCGGGCATGGCGTGCGGGCGCTTCGCGCAACGTGGCCAGGGCCGGTGCCACGGCCAGCCACCACAGCAGACCCAGGCCCACGACCCACAGCGCGATCAGCACGGCCTGGCGTTCGCGCGCCGAAAGCCGGTCCAGTGCGCTTGAGAGCGGCGCGGTGATGCGGGCGAGGGGAGCGCTGGCAGAGGGAGAGCGTTGAAGTGTGGCCATGGTGGTCAGGGTGCGGGTGGGCTCAAGGCCAGTTCATTGCCGTCAAAACGCACCTGCCAGCCGACGCGCTCCAGGGTTTGTTGCAGGGCGCGCACCTGGTCTTCGGTGGCGCGCCAGCCGGCGAAGCGGCCGTCGCCCGGCGTGTAGTTGACCGTGCTGGGCAAGAGGTTTTCACCACCCGATGCCTGATCGATCGCACCGAGCAAAGTTTCAAGATCACCCAGCGAGAGGGCGCCCGCGGTCTGCTGCAAGCGGACCAGTTCGCGCTGCATCTGCACCGGCGCGTCGAGCACCAGGGTGACCTGCGGAAAGGTTTGCTGCAGGGTGCGCTGCACGGCCTGCTGTTTGGCTTGGAGCGCGCTGCTTTCGTGCCATGCGGCGGCGTTGAGCCCGACCAGTTGAACGCCCACCAGAGCCGCCAGCCCCCAGCGCGCCGGGCGCCAGGCGGGCGCGCTGCGCCATTGCCGCAGACTGCGCCGCAGACGTTGGCCACGGCGCGCGCTGGCCGAGAGGCTGAGGTCGAACTGCGCAAGATTCCAGTCGGACTGCGAGCAGCGCAGCAGCCACTGGGGCTGGGCCACCAGTTCGAAGCGCTGGTCCAGGATGCGTTCGGCCACCGTGGCCACGCTGGGGTCGGCCAGCCAGATGTCGTATTCGGCGGATTCGCCCAGCGCATCGGGCGATGGCGGCATGAGCGCCGTGATGGCTGCCACGCTCGCGCTGCCGCCAGCGCCGCTGGTGGCCTCCAGCAGCGGTGTGCTGCTCACGCCCAGCACGCTGGCACTGCCCAGCCAGACCTGCCCGCTTTCGGCGTGGGCCCAGTGGATGGTGGACGGAATGTCGAGCTCAAAGCTTCGCGAAGCGCCGGCCGATGCCACGGGTGCCTCGGACTGCACCAGGGGCCACATCGACGGCACGATGCGCGTGACCGGCCGGCCTGCGCCTTCCAGTATCTGCAACCAGCTGCGCAGCCAGGTCTTCTGGCACACCGCCACCCACACCGACTGGCCCGACTTGCCCCCCGGCTCCAGCGCGAAATGCAGCTCGTTCACATCGGTCAGCAGGCGGTCTTCGAGCAGGCCTTCCAGCGCGGCGCGCAAGCGGGTTGACGCCACCTTGGGCAGCGCCACCCGGTGCCACGAGACGGCGCGCGGTGGCAGCACCAGCACCACCTCGTCGTCGCGCGGCAGCAGCGAGGCGGCACATTGGCCCAGGTCGTTGATCTGCTGACCATTGCCCGAAGCAGCCCAGTCGAACAGGGCCGAGGCGGGTGTGGGGGTGGTGACGGAAAAATCCGCGGGGGTGAGGATCAGCACAATGGGGTGAGGTGCGTGGCGCAAGGCCACGGATCGCCCCATTCTAGAGAGCCTGTGTGACGTGTAGTCAAAAAGTTGCGGGGGAAAAGGCGGTCATTGTTGGGGCTGCGCGTCAGGGGCGCGCACCGGGTCGGGCAAAGCGCTCGCGCCAACTCACGCGCACATCGAGGTTGTTGCGCACGACCAGCGAGCGTTCTTCGATGACGGCGTTCTCCAGCCGCAAGCGACCCCGCACTTCGAAGTAGCGGCTGCGGGTCCCGTGGGCATCGTCGTTGAGCTTGCCGGCGGTGGCCGGCACGGCCTGGGTCACGTCGCCGAGGTTCTTGAACGGATTGCGTTCGCGCGCGGCCACCACCTGGCGGGCCTGGGCCAGGTCCAGGCCGGGCAGGCTGGCGTGGATCGCCTGGGCGCTGGCGGTGTTGAGGTTGAGGCTGGAGCGCTCGGGCAACACGGTGACGTGGGGCTCCAGCGCGGCCAGGCTTGCGCGGCTGATGCCCAGCCAGCCCAGGTGCGACAGCTTGCGCGGCTGCAGCGACGTGCGCGAGGGCAGGGGGTCGGTCAGGGCCAGCTGGGTGGTGTTGCGCAGTTCGGCCGCGGCGTTGGTGAGCTCCGCGAGGGGCAGGCCGAGCTGTTCGAACAGTTTGCTGAAGGCACGCAGATCGAATTCGGAAGTTTCCGCCTTCGCCGTGGCGCCCCCTCCGGTGGTGCGCACCAGGTTGTTGAAGTTCAGGCGCGACTGCATGTCGATCATCTCGCCGGAGAGAAAGGCCTCCAGGGTGCTGTCGGCATTGTTGCTCTTGTCGGCGGCCAGAAAGCTCGACAAGCGCGCCTCTTCCAGCGGCAGCGCCCAGGGCTCGCCCAGGTGATCGGCGTTCCCGCTGTTCTGGTTGCTTCGCGCGTCCTCGCGCAGGATCAGGCGCGCCCAGTCCAGCGCCCCGGTCAAAATCCAGCCCGCCTGCACCCGCTGGCGTTCGGCCTGTTCGACCTCGGTGGAGCGCCACTGCTGCCACAAAGCGGCCGACGCCAGTGTGGCCACCAGCGTGACGGTGAGCATGGCGAGCAGCAACGCCGCGCCACGCTGGTGGGAGCGTGGGGGCAAGGTTTCGCCGCCGGGCCGCCCCAAGGCGAAACAGCCCCCTCGGGGGGCAGCGACCCGCGCAGCGGCGGAGCGTGGGGGC
>LNFM01021906.1_pt1 | contig 10036 bp, 8 predicted proteins | sample 596031 | NCBI WGS metagenome assembly LNFM01 (sample SAMN04254537, study PRJNA301005) | activated carbon metagenome | isolation source: dual media filters at the Ann Arbor, Michigan drinking water treatment plant | place: USA: Ann Arbor | reverse complement strand
GCTCATCGGCGTGATGGGGCTCGGACTCTGGGATTACTGGCGGTGGGGCTACGACTACGGCCACGACCTCGACCACGAGCATGCGATCATCAAGATCCCCGGCATGACCTACTCGCCGCCGGTGATCGGACGGAAGAAGCTCCTCAACTTCACCGCGACCTCCTGGCCGTCGTACGGCGGCATCGCGATGGCGCTCGCCGGCGGACTCGTCGTGTGGGCCTCCTGGTCCACCATGCGGCGGCCCAGGGAGGCCTGATGCCGCAGTTGCCGGGCGCGATCCGCACGCTCATCCTGTCACTGACGGTCATCGCCTGCGGCGAGGTGGGGCCGCGCGAGATCGTCCTCGGCCAGGATGAATGCGGATACTGCCGCATGACCGTCTCCGACGCGCGCTTCGCCGCCCAGGTGGTGACGAGCACCGGTCGCGTGCACGTCTTCGACTCGGTGGAGTGCCTCGCCGGCTACGCGCGCAACGCGGAGCCGGGTACGGTCCGCACGCTCTGGGTCACCGACGCGGAGGCGCCAGGGCAGTTCGTGGAGGCGGAGCGCGCGGGATACCTGCTCGACGCATCGCTGCGCGGCCCGATGGGGCGCGCGGTGGCCTTCGCGAACCTCGACGCGGCGCGTGATGCGCAGGCGCGCTACGGCGGGACCATCGCCGACTGGTCGCGCGTGCTCGCCGACAGCTCGGCGCACCTCGTCTCGCACGGCGCGCACTGAGATGCGCGCGATCGCGGCGGGGCTCCTGGTGGCGGTCGGCGCAGCGATCGTCGCGGTGGCCGGTGGGGCGGACGTGCTGCATGCGCAGTCGTCCCAGGCGCCGCGCACGATCACCGTGCGCCCCGGCTCCGCCGTGCCCACGCTCACCGCGGCCGTCGCGCTCGCCACGCCCGGCTCGACCATCCGCGTGCACGCCGGCACCTACCGTGAGGCGACGGTCGTGCTCGCGGTCGCGCGCGTGACGATCGTCGGCGAGGGGCACCCGGTGTTCGACGGACAGGGGAAGCAGGAGATCCTCGTCGTGCGCGCCGACAGCGTCACGGTGCGCGGCCTCACCTTCATGAACACCGGCGTGAGCCAGATGCAGGACCGCGCGGCGTTGCGCGTGGCCGAGGCGATCGCGTGCCGCATCGAGGAGAACCGGTTCCGCGACGCGCTCTTCGCAATCTACCTCCAGCGCACCACGGGCTGCGAGGTGCGCGGCAACGACATCCGGGCGGGCGGCGCCGACGAGACGCGCAACGGCAACGGCGTGCACCTCTGGAACTCGCCGGGCACGCGCGTGATCGACAACACCATCCGCGGGCAGCGCGACGGGATCTACTTCGAGTTCTCCCGCGGCTCGGTGGCGCAGGGGAACGTGAGCGAGGACAACCGTCGCTACGGCCTGCACTTCATGTTCTCCGACTCCTGCCGCTACGAGCGGAACACCTTCCGGCGCAACGGCGCCGGCGTGGCGGTGATGTACAGCAAGCAGGTCGTGATGGACGGCAACGGCTTCCTCGACGCCACCGGCAGCGGCGCGTACGGGCTCCTGCTCAAGGAGATCACCGACGGCGCGCTCCTGAACAACCGCTTCGAGGGGAACTCCGTCGGGCTCTTCCTCGAGGGCGCCTCGCGGCTCGAGATCCGTGACAACGACTTCCGGCGCAACGGCTGGGCGGTGCGTCTCATGGCGGACGCCGAGGACAGTCACTTCACCGGGAACGTCTTCGCCGGGAACGCCTTCGACGTCGCGACCAACAGCCGCACGCTGCAGAGCGACTTCGCCGGGAACTGGTGGGATGCCTACACCGGCTACGACCTGGACCGCGACGGCACCGGTGACGTGCCCTTCCGCCCGGTGCGGCTCTTCGCGCTCGTCGTCGAGCGCCATCCCGAGGCGCTGCTCATGCTGCGCTCGCCGGTCACCTCGCTGCTCGACGTCGCCGAACGCGTGTTCCCGGTGCTCACGCCGCGGCTCGCCGACGACCGCCCCTTGATGAGGCCCCCACGATGATCTCTCTGGACGGCGTCCGGAAGTCCTATGGCAGGCGCTCCGTGCTCGAGGGCGTGTCACTCGCGCTCGCGCCGGGTCGCATCATCGCGCTCGTCGGGCCCAACGGCTCGGGGAAGACGACGCTCATCAAGCTCATCCTCGGCCTCGCGCGCTCCGATGCCGGCCGCCTGCTGCTCGACGGCGTGCCGTTCGATGCCGACGGCCGGTACCGCGCGCGCATCGGCTACGCGCCGCAGGCGCCGCGCTATCCGGAGCATCTCGCGGTGGGCGAGGTGATCGCGATGCTCAAGGCGCTGCGTCCCGACGCGACGGTGGACGAGTCGCTGCTGGACGACTTCGGGTTGCGCGCGGAGTGGGAGACGCCGGTGGGCACGCTCTCCGGCGGCTGGCGCCAGAAGCTCGCCGATGCGACCGCCTTCCTCTTCTCGCCCGACGTGCTGATCCTCGACGAGCCCACGGCCGGCCTCGATCCGATCGCGGCGGGGCTGCTCAAGGCGCGGCTGCGCGCGGATCGCGCCGCGGGGCGCACGATCCTCATCAGCTCGCACATCCTCTCCGAACTCGAGGAACTCGCCGACGACGTCGCGTTCCTGTGCGATGGGCATCTGCGCTTCGCGGGGCCGGTCGCCAAGCTGCTCGAGGAGACCGGCACGCGCCGGCTCGAACCCGCCGTCGCCGCGCTGCTGCGCGGACTGAGGATCGCATGAGCACCGTGGCCCTCGTCCTGCGCGCCGGCGCGCGCGACCTCACGCGGAGCCGGTGGCTGCTCGCCTACGCGGGCGGCTTCTGGGCGGTCACCGAGGCGCTCTTCTATTTCGGCGGCACGGGACCGCAGGTCGTGCTCAGCCTGCTCAATGCGATGCTGCTGCTCGTGCCGCTGGTCGCCCTGGTGTTCGGCACCGCGCACGTGCACGCCTCGCGCGAGTTCACCGAGCTGCTGCTCGCACAGCCGCTCTCGCGCCGCGCGGTCTTCATGGGGCTCTACCTCGGGATGGCGCTCCCGCTCACCGGGGCGTTCCTCGCCGGTGTGGGCCTGCCGCTGCTGCTGCATGGCACGGCCACCGACGCGCCCAGGCTCGCGCTCGTGCTCCTCGCGGCGGCCGGTGCGCTCCTCACCCTCACCTTCGCGGCGATCGCGATGGCGATCGCCCTCGGGGTGGATGACCGGCTCCGCGCGATGGCGCGGGCGCTCGGCGCCTGGTTCGCGCTGACCATCGTGTACGACGGCGCGGTGCTCGGGCTCGTGAGCGCGTTCGGCGACTGGCCGCTCGAACGCCCGATGCTCGCGGCGATGCTCGGCAACCCCGTGGACCTCGCGCGCGTGCTCGTGCTCACCTCGCTCGACGCCACGGCGCTCCTCGGCTACACCGGCGCGCTCTTCCGGCGCGTGCTCGGCACCGCGCTCGGACCGTCGGTGGCGCTGGTCGCCCTCGCGCTGTGGGCGGTGGTGCCGGTCCTGGTCGCGCGGCGGAGATTCTTGCGCCGGGACTTCTGAGCCCAAGGCCGAAGGAGGAGAAGGGCGGGGCCGCACGGCCTCGCCTCCTTCAAGCTTGAGCCTTGATCCCGTACGCGCTCCGCCACCGCTCGACCTTGTCGAGCACCATCTGGACCGAGATCCGCGGCATGCGGTCCATCCGATTCTCCATCGAGATCGGATAGTCCTCGCCCGGTTCGCCGTAGGCGTCGATCACGAGGTCGCCGAACTTCCGGTAGGGACCCACGCGCTTGGGATTCGAGTAGCCGATGAGCGAGATCACCGGCCGGTCGAGCGCGACGGTCATGTGCAGCGGGCCGGTGTCCGGCGTGAGCACCAGCGCCGAGCCGGCGATGATCCCGGCGAGCCCGCGCAGGCCGCCCTGACCGAGCGCGCTGTACGGCTTGGTCCGGGTGCGCTCGAGGATCACCTGCTCCGCGTGGACCTCGCGTGGCGACCGCGCGCCCACGAGCACCGGCTGCAGCCCGAAGTCGTGATACAGTGCATCACTCACCTCGGCCCAGCGCTCAGGCAGCCAGTCCTTCTGCGGCTTGCTCGTCGCCACGACGATCGGCGCGATGGGACGGTCGAAGCGCGAGAGGAAGTCGCGCTGCCACTGCCGCTCCGCGTCGTTCCACGGCCCGAGGTCCCAGGCGACCGGCTCGTGCGGCACGCCGAGCCACTCGCAGAACTCGAAGTACTGGTCCTGGACATGCTGCATGGCGTGCGGCGCGATGCGATGCGTCGTGAAGAGCCAGTTGGCGTCGCGCGCGCGCGCGCGGTCGAAGCCGAGCTTCACCGGGGCGCGCGTGAAGCTCGTGATGATGCCGGCCTTGAAGTAGACCTGCAGGTTGATGACGAGGTCGAACCGGCGCGCGCGCAACTCGCGCCGGATGTCGCGGAAGCCCTGCATCCCCTTCGACCGGTCGAAGAGAAGGATCTCATCCACGCAGTGATGCCCGCGCACGAGCGTCGCGGGACCCGGCTGCAGCACCCAGGTGACGTGCATCGCCGGATGGTGGCGCTTGAGCGCGGTGAGCACCGGCAGCACGTGCACGGCATCCCCGACCGCGGACATCATCACGATGCACACGCGGTCGAGCGGGACTCGGCTCACGCGGCCGACCCCGCGAGCGCTCCGAGGCGCGCGAGCGCCGCGTCGTCGATCTCGAGCCCGCCGCGCTCCCGCATCTTGCGCAGCGAGCGGTCGAGCCGCGCCAGATTCTGCTCGCCGATCTCCGCGTCGTTGGCCACGCCGAATCGCACGCGGTCCACGTCGAGGACCCAGGCATGCCAGCGGCCGCCGTCGCGGCCGACGTAGAGGTTCTTGGCGTTCAGGTCGGCGTGCTGCGCGCCCGCCGCGCGGAGGTCGCGCAGCACGGTGCCCACGGCGACGAGCAGCGCTGCACGCGCGGTCGGGTCGGCGGTGCGCCAGGCGACGGGGAACTCGGCGCCGAGCGGCAGTCTCCGCGTGGCGACATCGCAGCGGCAGAGCACCGGACCGGCCGGATAGAGCGCGAACGCGACGACGTCGGGCGTGCGGACGCCCGCTTCCTGCAATCGCAGGGCGGTCTCGAGCTCCCATGGGGCGCGCCCGGGCCAGACGAAGCGGTCGCCGCGCACGCTCGCGAGGAGCCCGCCCCGGCGCGCATGCCGCACCACCACGTCGATCGCGGCGCCGGGCAGTCGCACGCCCCACGCCGTCTCGCGGCCCTGGAACGGCTCGGCACCCGGCGTCGAGGCGGCCCACGCGTGCAGTGTGGGTGCTTCGCGCAGCGCGACGCGCAGGCCCGCCGCCGCCGCGACACGCGCGACCACGACCGTGCTGCCGACCTCGAATCGTTCGTAGCCGTTCGGGGCGACGACGGAGGAGGTGGTCACCGCTTGACGCGGAAGACCGGCAGCGCCTGGCTCTTCCCCTTGAGTTCCATCGGCGGCAGCGGCTCCAGCGGCGGTGGCGAGCCCAGCTCCATCCGGAAGCCGTCCGAGAGCAGGATCTCACCCGGGCCGGCCTTCCCGCAGAGCCGACTGGAGACATTCACCGGATCGCCGATCACGGTGTACTCGAGGCGCCGGTCGCTGCCGATGTTGCCCGCGAAGACGTCGCCCACGTTGAGCCCGATGCCGATCTGCAGCACCGGTCGGCCCTCGGTGCGCCAGCGCGCGTTGAGGCGGTCGAGCTCCTCCATCATGTCGAGCGCGGCCTGCATGGCGCGGTCGCAATCGTCGCGCTCGCCGATCGGTGCGCCCCACTGGGCCATCACCGAGTCGCCGATGAACTTGTCGAGCGTGCCGCCATGGCGGAACACGCACTCGACCATCTCGGTGAAGTACTCGGTGAGCAGCTTCGCCATGGTGTCGGCGCTCATCGTCTCCGAGAGCGCGGTGAAGCCGCGGATGTCGGAGAAGAGGACCGCGACCTTGCGCTTGTCGCCGCCGAGCTTGACCGCATCGGGGCTCGACGCGATGCGCGCCGCGAGGTGCGGCGTGAAGAAGCGCTCGAAGTTGCTCCGCGCGAGCGCCTCCTTGCGGATCCGCTCGGCGAGCTGGCCGTTCTCGAGCGCCACCGCGGCGATGCCGGAGAAGGCGATGAGGAAGTCGAGGTCGGTCTCGTTGAATCGCTTGAGCGAGAAGTTGTCCACGTAGAGCACGCCGAGCACGCGGTTCTCGCTGCCGACGAGCGGCACGCACATCGCCGACTTCACCTTCTGGAGGACGACCGACTGGCCCTGGAAGCGCTGGTCGCCGCCGGCGTCGTCGGAGAGCACGGCGACCTTGTCGTCCACCGCCATCCGCGAGATCGACTGCGGGATGTCGCTCGAGGCACGCTCGCCGCGGCGATCGCGCGAGATCTTCGGATGCAGGATCCCGAAGTCGTCGGTGAGCTGGATCGCGCAGCGGTCGGCCTCGAGCACCTGGAAGGCGTACTCGGCGATCTTCTGCAGCAGCGCCTCGATGTCGGCCGAACGCGTGAGGCCCTTGGAGACCTCGAGCAGGATGGCGAGGCGCCGGCGGTCGCGCTCGCCGGCGTCGCCCCCGGGGATCGAATCGCCGATCTTCGCCGCCCCGCCGAGCGCGAGCGCTTCGCCGGTCTTGGGGATCTGGCGCACGATCGTCGCACCACCCCTGCCGCACCGGCGACACCTGCTCCAGCTTGAACACGACCTTGCCGAACGTCACCTCATCGCCCGGCACGAGCAGCGACTTCTCGATCTGCACGCCGTTCACGAAGGTGCCGTTGCTCGACCCCGCGTCGGTGACCTCCACGCCGCCCGGCGTGACCTTGAGGTCCGCGTGCTTTCGCGAGATCGTGGGATCCACCACGGCACAGTCGTTCGTGACCGCGCGGCCCACGCTCAACAGGCCGCTGCCGGAGAGCTCGAAGGTGTACGTGTTGCCGACGCCGATCAGACGATAGTGCATCCCCACAAAATACTGGTCCGGACGGGGGAGTGCGACTACCGGGGCGTTCCGGCACCGGCCGGGCGGGCCGCCGCGCGCACCCGACCGATGGCCGTGAGCATCGCGCGCGCCTTGTTCTCGGTCTCCGCCCATTCCCGCTCGGGGTCCGAGTCGGCCACGATCCCCGCGCCGGCCTGCACCGAGGCCTCCTCGCCGGCGAGCACGCAGGTCCGGATGGTGATCGCGAGGTCCATCCGCCGGTCGCCCCAGGCGACGTAGCCGAGCGCCCCGGCGTACGGGCCGCGCCGCTCGGGCTCGAGCGCGTCGATCACCTGCATCGCGCGCACCTTCGGCGCGCCCGTCATCGTCCCCGCCGGGAAGACCGCGCGGAAGGTCTCGAGCGCCGATCCGTCGTCGCGCAGCGTGCCTTCCACCTGGCTCACGAGATGATGCACGTGCGAGTAGCGCTCGACCGTCATGAGGTCGGTCACGCGCACCGAACCGTACTGCGCGACACGACCCACGTCGTTGCGACCGAGGTCCACCAGCATGATGTGCTCGGCGCGCTCCTTCTCGTCGGCCAGGAGTTCGGCGGCCATCGCCTCGTCCTCGTCGGGCGTGCGGCCGCGCGGCCGGGTCCCCGCGATCGGGCGCACCACCACGCGGCCGTCGGCCACGCGCACGAGCAGCTCGGGCGAGCTCCCGACGATCTCGAGGTCGTCGAGCACGAGATGATACATGTACGGCGAAGGATTCAGCGCGCGGATGGCCCGGTAGAGCGCGGTGCCGCTGAAGTCGCGCGGCAGCCTGATGCGACGCGCGAGCAGCGCCTGGAAGACGTCTCCGGCCAGGATCCGCTCCTTGATGCGCGCCACGTCCGCGAGGAACCGGTCGCGACCGTAGGTCGACTCGCCGGTGGCGGGCGGCGCCTCGGGGTCGAGCTCGAGCGGGGGCAGGACCGGGCCCCCGCGCAGCTGCGCGAGCGTGGCGTCGATCTCCGCCTGCGCCCCGTCCCACGCGGCGCGACAGGCCCCCTCGTCCGTCGGGTCGGGCGCGATCACCGGTGCGACCACGCGTGCCTGCGCACGCAGGTTGTCCACGATCACCACGCAGCCGGTCAGCAGGAACAGCGCGTCCGGTGCGGCGATGCCGCGCGGCGGCGGCGTCCCGATCCGCTCGATGTGCCGCACGGCGTCGTAGGCGAAGAACCCCACGGCTCCGCCCCAGAACGCACCGAGTTCCGGCGCGGGCACCGGCGGGTGCATCGTGAGCTTGGCGCGCAGGTCCGCGAACGGATCGTCGCTTTCTCGGGCGCCGTGCCAGCCGAGGGCCGGCGTCCAATCCTCCACGACGCCGTCCGAGAGCCGCCACGCCGCCCGTGGCGACGTGCCGAAGAAGCTGTGGCGCGCCCAGGTCTCGCTCCCGGCGGGAGCGGATTCGAGCAGGAAGGCGAACGGGGGCTGCCGCAGTCGATGGAAGGCCGCGACGGGCGTGTCGGCGTCGAGAAGATGGTCGCGCCACACCGGCACGAGCGATCCGGCCACGCAGCGCGCGCGGAAGGATTCGTACCTCATCGCGCGGCCGCGGTTGTGACCTGCCGTGATTCCACCGAAATTCCCGGCATGCGATCCCTGCGCGCCCTCGTCGCGGCGGCCTGTCTCATGGTTGGTCCCGCCGCGGCCTCCCTGCACGCGCAGGAGGGCTGGAACGACGCGCGCACGCGCGCGCTCGTCTCCTCTGCCATCGCGCGTCGCGCCGCGCAGCTCGCCGATACCGGGCTCGCCGACTACACGGCGCGGGCCCACGGCTACGTCACCTTCCTCGCGCAACTCGGCGACGGATTCCCGCTGCCCCCCGTCGTCATCAAGTCCGACGAGCTGATGGTGGAAGTCTATTGGGGCGCGCCCGACCGGAGCAAGCAACGTATCATCGGCCGCCGCGACACGCTGTTGCTGCCCACCGACATCAACTACCATCGCGACCACCTGGGCGTGGTCCAGAACAACTTCCCGGCGATCATCCGCCTCGGTGACGGCGACGAGGTGCGCGATGTGCGCCACCCGCTCTCCGAGGCCGGGCTCACCTCGTACGACTTCCGCATCGTCGACTCGCTCACCATTCGCACCGGCGAGCGCACGATCGAGGTGATCCAGGTGGACGTGCGGCCCAAGGACGACCTGCTGCCGGCCGCGGTGGGCGCCGTCTTCATCGACCGGCTCACGGCGAGCGTCGTGCGCATGAGTTTCTCCTTCACCCGCGCCGCCCTCAAGGATCGCCAGCTCGAGGACGTCTCGGTCATCCTCGAGAACGGCCTGGTGGATGGCCGCTTCTGGCTGCCGCGGCGCCAGGAGATCGAGATCCGCCGGTCGGCGACGTGGATGGACTTCCCGGCGCGCGGCATCATCCGCGGCCGCTGGGAGATCTGTTGCGTGAACACGAACATCGGGCTCGCCCCGCCGGTGTTCGTCGGTCCCGAGATCGTGGAGGCGCCGCGCGCACAGCAGCGTGCCTACGCATTCGAGGGCGAACTGCTCAAGGGCCTGCCGGACGAGGTGCGCGCGCTCGATGCCGTGGAGGTGAGGCGCGTGCAGGAGGAGGCGCGCGCGCTCGTGCGCGCCGGCGCGCTCGCCCGCGCACGCAGCGCGGCCCCCTCGGCGCGGCAGGTCTCCGACCTGGTGCGGGTGAATCGCGCCGAGGGGCTCGCGCTCGGCGCCGGTCTCGCCCAGTCGCTCGGCGCCGGATTCCGCACCACGATCGCCGGCCGCTACGGCCTCGGCGACTCCCGGATCAAGGGGCGCGGCGTCCTCGCGTGGGAGGCGGCGTCCGGCGCTCGCCTCACGCTCGAGGGCCGCAACGAGTTCGCCGAGGCGGGGGACACGCCGGAGGTGAGCGGACTCAGGAACTCGATCGCCGCACAGGAGTTCGGCAGTGATTGGACGGATCCGTATGGTGTCGAGGGCGGGCTGATCCGCTACGAGTTCGCCCCGGCCGGGGCGCGCCGGATCGGGATCGAGTTCGTCCGGGAATCCCAGCGCCCGTTGCCGGTCCGAGCGGCACCCTCTGCCGGTCGCTACGCACCGCTGCTCGCGGCGGAGCGCGTGACGAGCTCGCGGCTGGGACTGAGCTGGACGCAGGCCCCTGCCGCCGACGGCGATGAGCGG
>LNFM01013994.1_pt1 | contig 10036 bp, 6 predicted proteins | sample 596031 | NCBI WGS metagenome assembly LNFM01 (sample SAMN04254537, study PRJNA301005) | activated carbon metagenome | isolation source: dual media filters at the Ann Arbor, Michigan drinking water treatment plant | place: USA: Ann Arbor | reverse complement strand
AGAAGCTGCGCCTGATCGAGGTCGACAAGCAGGACCTGCTCGACCTGCCCGAGATCGTCGACGCGATCAGCGCACGGCCCGAGCGGTTCATCCTGTACTGCGACGACCTGTCGTTCGAGGCCGACGAGCCCGGCTACAAGGCGCTGAAGACGGTGCTCGACGGTTCCATCTCGGCGGCGTCCGAGAACGTGCTGGTCTACGCGACCTCGAACCGCCGGCACCTGATGCCCGAGTTCATGAACGAGAACCTCGAGTACCGGCACGTGGGCGAAGAGATCCATCCGGGCGAGACGTCCGAGGAGAAGATCTCCCTGTCCGAGCGGTTCGGACTCTGGGTCTCCTTCTGGCCGTTCACGCAGGACGAGTACCTCGCGATCGTCGCCCACTGGCTCGCGTTCTTCGGCGTCAAGGACATCGGTTCGCCGCAGGTGCGGGAGGCCGCGCTGCAATGGGCGCTCGGCCGCAGTTCGCGCAGCGGCCGCATCGCCTGGCATTTCGCACGCGACTGGGCAGGCCGCCAGCAGCTGGGCGGGCAGAAGCGGTCGCGCGGCTGAACATGGCCGCGCAGGACGGCCCGGCCGCGGCATCGGCACCGGTGCTGCAGGTGGTGGCCGGCATCCTCGAACGCGGCGACGGGCGGGTGCTGATCACCCAGCGGCCGGAGGGCAAGGTCTATGCCGGCTACTGGGAGTTCCCCGGTGGCAAGGTCGAGGCCGGCGAGTCTGCCTTCGAGGCGATCGCGCGCGAGCTGCGCGAGGAACTGTCGATCGAGGTGGAGGTCGCCCATCCGTGGCTGCGCCGCCGGTTCGTCTATCCGCATGCGACGGTGGAGCTGCGGTTCCTGCGCATCCCGAAGTGGCGTGGCGAGGTGCATGGCAACGAAGGCCAGGCGTTCAGCTGGGAATCGGCCGATGCGCCAGCGGTCTCGCCGATGCTGCCGGCAAACGGGCCGATCCTGGCCGCACTGCAGTTGCCGTTCGCGTATGCGCTGACACAGGCGGTCGACATCGGCGTCGAGGCGCAACTGGCGGCGCTCGACCAGGCGCTGGCGAACGGCCTGCGCCTGGTCCAGGTGCGAGAGCCGGGCATGGCGGCGGATGCGCTGGCCGGTTTCGCGCGCGCGGTGGTCGCGCGGGCGCACCTGGCAGGCGCGCGCGTCGTCGTGAACGCGGACATCGAACTTGCGCAGGCGGTCGGCGCCGATGGCGTCCACCTGCGCGCGGCGCAGCTCGCCCTGCTGCGTGCGCGTCCTGCGTTGCCACTGGTCGGCGCGTCATGCCATGACGCGGCCGAGCTGGCGCGGGCCGAAGCCCTCGGCTGCGACTTCGCGGTGCTCGGCCCGGTCGCCGCGACGCTGACGCATCCCGGCAGCGCGCCGCTGGGCTGGCCGGCGTTCGCGGAGCGCGTGTCGGCCTCGACGATCCCGGTGTACGCGCTCGGCGGCATGCGGCCCGGAGACCTCGAGACGGCGCGCCGCCACGGCGCGCAGGGCGTGGCGTTCCAGCGGGCGGCGTGGCGAGCCATCGGCCCCGGCGGCACGCGCACCGCCAGCGGGGTCAGGCCCGGTCCAGCCTGACCACCGCGGGACCCTGCAGGCAGCCTGTGGCCTGCGGCGTCGTCACCGTGCCGTTGCCCAGGTCGATCACCGATGCAGCGCGGGCCGAGCCGGCCAGCGCAGGCGGCAGCCGGCCGGCCAGCGCCGCGATCGGCAGCGCGGTCGACGCAGGCAGCAGCAGCAGCCAGCTCGTGCCGGCCGACTGCAGGCAGAGCCAGCGTCCGGTCTCGTCCTCGCAGGCCGCGGCGGCGCCGGCCTCGCGCAGGCAGCCTGCATCGGCCGCGAACGCCGCGTGCAGGTGGCGCATCACGCGTCCCGCCAGGCGCGGGTCGAAGCGCCGGTCGACGAAGCCGCCGTGCGGGAAGTAGCCGCGATCGACATCGACGAAGGAGTCGAAGAACAGCTCGGTGCCGGCCCCGGCGAGCGCGCAGAACATCGCTTCCGCGACCCGGTTGCCATTGGCCAGCTCGTCGAACAGCGGGGTGGCCGGATCGTCGCCGGCCAGCCGCACCTGCGGCACGATCGTGGCATCGAGCGCCGCCGAGAGCCGCCTTGCCTGCGCAAGGCCGTCGGCAGGATGCTGGCCGCGCGGGATGCGCATCACGAAGCCGTCGACCGCGGTGCGCGCCCCTGGCACCGCCAGCAGCGCCTGCATCTGTTCGATCTCGGCCGCGACGAAACCGTGGTTGATGAAGTGGTTGAACGTGCTGCCGTCGTACTTCGCGTCTTCGTGCAGCCGAAGCTTGGACAGCAGCACGCGCAACCCGAGGTCGGCGCGCAGGCGTGCCAGCCTCGGCAATGCAGCCTCGGCATCGCGCCAGGGCAGTACGACCTCCAGCGTCTCCACCAGCCCGCGGTGCTCGTGCAGTGCCGCCGTCGCCGCACCGCCCGGCACGCCGAACACGTACGCGGTGAACTGGTGCCCGAGCCGGCACAGCAGCGACATCCGGGTGCGCACCTGCGCGTCGAGCAGGTCCTGCAGCGGTACGCGCAGCCTGCGCACGCCGGCCTCCCACAATGCGACCAGCGGATAGTCGTTGCGCGTGCGCTTGCGTTCGAATTCCTGCACGCCGCCGGTGGCGGCGATGTCCATCCACTCGACCCAGGGATGGCGCAGGTCGACGCCGGCGGGCGCATGCAGGTTCGTCCGGCTGTGCACCGGCGGCAGCGCGGCCGAGGCGGGCGGCGCGGCGTCGAGCCGGCCATCGGTGCGCATGAAGTGCGCGACATGGCCGTTCGCATGCACGTCGACCAGGTACCAGCCCAGCTTCGGCGATTCGTCCCGGCCGTGCTCCGGCCCGCCGGGCGGCAGCCGGAAAAGCTCGGTGTAGTCCTGGCGCACGAAGGCGGTCGAGGGCAGGATGTAGCACTCGGTGCCTTCGAAGATGTCGTACCACTGGTGGTGCACATGGCCGGCGAACAGTGCCTCGGGCCGGTACCGCTGCAGCAGGTCGAGCAGCCAGCTGCGGCCGGGTTCATCGATGTTGTCGTAGGTGCTCGCCTCGTGGCGGTCGCACACGAACGGCGGATAGTGGGTGAAGAAGAACGTGCGCTTGCCCTGGTTGAGGGCGAAGTCTTCCTCGAGCCAGGCACGCTGCTGCGCTTCGGCAGGCAGCCCCGAGTTGATCACCTGTGCATCGATCACGATGAAGTGGCAGCCGGCCGCATCGAACGAGTGGAAGTCGGGGCCGAACAGGCGGCGATAGTTGTCGACGGCGGCCTGGGTCACCGTGCCCGCGGGCATCCAGTCGACTGCCTTGTCGCCGACGTCATGGTTTCCGGCAGCGAGGTAGAGCGGCGCACGCAGGGTCGATGCGATCTCGCGGAAGCGTTCGCACGCCGGCTCGAAGCTGGGCAGCTCAGGCACCGGGTGCACCAGGTCGCCCACGTGCACGACCAGCAGCGGGTCGTGGCGGTCGATGTCCGCGATCGCCGAACTGCCGCGCGCGTTGGCCAGCGCATTGGTCGCGAACGGCGACGAGGTGCGTCCGTCCTCCGGGTTCACGTGGGTGTCGGCGATCACCGCGAACCGGAACAGCAGCGGGCCGAAGCCTTCGCCGGTGAGTGCATGCATGTCGGCGCTCCTGCGCTTGCGTGGATGGAAGCCTGTATAGCGCGCCGGCGTGGGGGCGGCAACCGGGACGCACGGCTGGCCGGGCCGCTGGCGCGATCATCCATGGGATCGGCTTCCGATGCACAATCCCGCGGACGCTGCGGGAAGCCTGCCCGCCCGGACCACCAGCCACGACGGATCCCACCCTGAGCACTGCCGCCCCGTTCTCCCCGTTGCCTGCGGAACCCGATGCCGCGTTCCTGTCACCGTTCGAAGCAGGCGGCGTCGCACACCGGCGCATCGACCTCGCGCGCCTGCTGCCCGCCGGGGTGCTCGACCGATTGCCGCGCACGCTGCGCATCCTGTTCGAGAACGCGGTGCTGCATGCGCCCGGACGGCTGGCCGCCGCGGTGGGGCCGGACGGCGCGATCGAACGCAGCCGCGAGATCGACTTCTTTCCCTCGCGCGTGCTGATGCATGACACCACCTGCCTGCCGGCGCTCGCCGACTTCGCGGCGATGCGCGACGCGGTCGCGGCCCTCGGTGGCGACCCTTCCCGGGTGAACCCGGTGATCCCGGTCGACCTGGTCATCGACCATTCGGTGACGGTCGAGCACTACGGCAGCCCGGATGCCGCACGGCTGAACCTCGAGGTCGACTTCCGGCGCAACGCCGAGCGCTACCGGTTCGTGAAATGGGCGCAGCAGAGCCTGCACAATTTCCGGGTGATGCCGCCGGGCAGCGGCATCCTGCACCAGATCAACCTCGAGTACCTCGCCGAGGTGGTGAAGGTGTCCGCCGCTGCGGACGGGGGGGCGCCGGTGGCCTGGCCCGACACGCTGGTCGGCACGGACAGCCATACACCGATGGTCAACGCACTGGGCGTGCTGGCCTGGGGCGTCGGCGGCGTCGAGGGACAGGCCGCGATGCTTGGCGAGCCGCTGGCGATGCAGGTGCCGAAGGTCGTGGGCGTGCGCATGGAGGGACGCCTTCCCCCGGGCGTGACGGCGACCGACCTCGCGCTGCATGTCACGTCGCTGCTGCGTGCGCACGGCGTGCTGGGCTGTTTCGTCGAGTTCTGCGGGCCGGGTGTCGCCGCGCTGTCGGTCGCCGACCGGGCGACCGTGGCGAACATGGCGCCGGAGTACGGCGCGACCTGTTCGTTCTTTCCGATCGACCGGGCGACGCTCGATTACCTGCGCGCGAGCGGACGTGGCGAAGCGCGCGTGGCGCTGGTCGAGGCCCATGCACGGGCCCAGGGCACCTGGCTGGAGGCCGGCGACGCCGATCCGCGCTTCGACGAGACGCTCGTGCTCGACCTGGCGACGCTCCAGCCGATCATGGCCGGGCCGCGTTATCCGCACGAGCGCAAGCCGCTGGGATCGGTGCGCGCCGATTTCCTGCAGGCGCTGCCGGCCCTCGCACCCGCGCCGCGCCACGCATCGAGCCCGCCGCTGCCCGAGGCCGGCCGGCCGCGCACCTTCATTCCGGCCGATGGGGGCCCGCTGCTGCGCGATGGCGCGGTGGTGCTCGCCGCCATCACGAGTTGCACCAACACGTCCAATCCGGCGCTGCTGGTGGGCGCCGGCCTGCTCGCGCGCAATGCGCGCCGGCGCGGGCTGGGCCGCAAGCCGTGGGTCAAGACCTCGCTGTCGCCCGGCTCGCGCGTGGTGGCAGGCTACCTCTCTGCATCCGGGCTGCAGGACGACCTGGATGCGCTCGGCTTCCACGTCGCCGGGCTCGGCTGCATGACCTGCATCGGCAATTCGGGGCAGCTCGAACCCGCGGTCGTGGAAGCGGTCGAACGGCAGGGGCTGTGCGGCATCGGCGTGCTCTCGGGCAACCGCAACTTCGATGGCCGGGTCAATGTCCACCTGGCCGGCGCGTATCTCGCATCGCCGCCGCTGGTGGTGGCCTATGCGATCGCCGGCACCGTCGACATCGACCTCGCGCACGACCCGCTCGGCGAGGATCCGGACGGCCACCCGGTGCGCCTGGCGGACCTGTGGCCGGCGGATGAAGAGATCCGCGCCGTGGTCGACCGGCACCTGGGACCGGGCGTCTTCGCCGACGCCTATCGCGGCATCACCGACGGTCCGGCGGCCTGGCAGGCAATCGACGCGCCGGGCAGCACCTGCTTCGCCTGGGAGGCGGCCTCCGACTACATCCGCCGGCCGCCCTACTTCGACGGCCTGCGCGTCGAGCCGCCCGGGCTGCGGCCGGTGCGCAATGCGCGGCTGCTGCTGAAACTCGGCGACGACATCACCACCGACCACATCTCGCCCGCGGGAACCATCCCGGCCGCGAGCGTGGCCGGCCGCTACCTGCTGGCGCGCGGCACCGTCGAGCGCGACCTCAACCAGTATTCGACCCGGCGCAGCAACCACGAGGTGCTGCTGCGCGGCGCGTTCAGCAACCGCCGGCTGCGCAACGAGGTGCTGTCGGCCGAGACCACGCCGGCAGGCGGCCATGCCTTCGATCTCACCGGGTCGCGCGTATTGCCGGTGTACGAAGCGTCGGCGGCTTTCCGCGAAGCCGGCGTGCCGCTGGTGATCCTCGCCGGCCGCAACTATGGTGCCGGTTCCAGCCGCGACTGGGCGGCCAAGGCGCCGGCGCTGCTGGGCGTGCGGATCGTGGTCGCGGAAAGTTTCGAACGCATCCACCGCAGCAACCTGCTCGCGCTGGGCGTCCTGCCGCTGCGCTTCGACGCAGGCGGCAGCCGCCATGACCTGTGCCGCGACGGCCGCGAGACCTTCACCTTCGACGGCATCGAATCGCTCGCCGTCGGCCGCAACCGGGTCGAAGTCGAAGTGACCCGTCCGGGCGGCGGCCGGTCGACCCACGTGCTCTGGTGCGTGCTCGAATCGTCGCGCGAACTCGGATGGCTCCAGCACGCAGGCGTGTTGCCGCGCATGGTGCGCCAGTTCGCCCGGGCGGGCGCCAGCTGAACCCTGCGCCGGGCCCCGCCTGCGGTAGCATGGCGTCACGACAAGAACAGTGACAGCCGGAGGATGGATGAAGTACGCGAGTGGGTTTCCCGTGCGCCGTGCCGGGGCGATTGCCGGCCTTTCCGCATGCCTGTTGGCACTGCTGCCGCCGCCGGCGGCTGCACAGCCCGCCGCGAAGAAGGCGGCGGCCACGGGCGAGCGTTTCCCCGACCGGCCGATCCGCCTGCTCGTCGGCTTCACGCCAGGCGGTGGCGCAGATACCGCTGCACGACCGGTCGCGCATCGCCTTGCCGAGGCGATCGGCCAGCAGGTGGTGGTCGACAACCGTCCCGGCAGCAGCGGCAACGTCGCGGCCGACATCGTCGCGCGGGCGAATCCCGATGGCTACACGCTGCTGTTCGGCACGATCGCCAACTTCGCGATCAATCCGATGATCTACGAGCGGCTCACCTACGACCCGGTGCGCGACTTCGCCCCGATCACGCTCGCTGCGTCGCCGGTCAACGTGCTGATCGTGCATCCGTCGGTGCAGGCGGCCACGATGAAGGAACTGATCGCCCTGGTCCGGGCGAAGCCGAATGCATTCAACTACGGTACCTCAGGCATCGGTGGCGCCGGCCATCTCGCGGGCGAACTGCTGGCACTGCTCGGCGGCATGACCCTCACCCACGTGCCGTACAAGGGTGGCTCGGCGGCGGTCGCCGACCTGATCGGCGGCAACATCCCGATCGTCATCACCGTGGTCCCCGGCGCGATGCCCCAGGTGAAGGCAGGGCGCGCGCGACTGCTCGCGGTCACCACCGCGAAGCGCTCGACGCTGCTGCCCGACGTGCCGACCATCGCCGAGTCGGGCCTGCCCGGGTTCGAGGCGAACAACTGGTACGGCATCGTGGCGCCGTCGAAGACGCCGCGCCCGGTCATCGATCGCCTGAACATGGAACTGGTGAAGGTGTTGAACGCGCAGGGCCTGCGCGAGACCTATGCCAACCAGGGCATCGAGGCGATCCCGAGCACGCCGGCCGAATTCACCGCCTACATCCGCTCGGAAATCGCGAAGTGGTCGAAGGTCGTGAAGGCCGCGGGCATCAAGGCCGACTGACGGCCAGGAAACGCTCGTACTCGGGCAGGAAGGGCACGCCGGCCTCGAAGTGCGGCAGCGCCCCGGCCTGGAACACGGTGAACGACCAGTTCGGCCGCCCGCGCACCGTGTCGATGCCGCGGTAGTCGACGAAATCGCCGCGCACGCCGTGTGACATCCAGACCGGCATCTCCAGTTTCTCGTACAACGCATTGACGTCGGCGCTGAACAGGCAGGCGGTGAGGAAGCTGATCGGCGCGTGCCAGGCGCCGGGTTGCCGGGTAGTGATCACGTCGTAGGCCCACATGCCTTCGTCGATGTCCTTGCCGCCCCAGGTGCGCTGCAGGAAATACCGGATGACGCCGGGCTTCGTCAGCCAGCGGAACACCGGCGCGCCGACCCCTGGACGGCTGAAGAAACGATACAGCGGACCGACCTTGCGCGTGCCGCCGGGCGGTGCATACCGGCGCTTCGGGCCGCTGAAACCGGTCGGGCTGACCAGCGCCAGGCTGCGGAAGGCAATCGGGTCTTCGGTCGCGGCGCGGGCAAGGAACTCCGAAGCCAGCGACAGCGCCAGCGCATCGACGGCGACCGGACCGTGCTCGCGCCGGATCAGGGCGAGCACCGCATGCAGCGCATCGGTCATCTGCCGCGGCGTGTATTCACCCGGCCGGCGCTCGGAGAACCCGTATCCCGGAAGGTCCGGCGTGTACACGGTGCGCGACGCCGCGAAATGCTCGTGCAGCGGCCGGACTTCATACGCCGACGCGGCGGCATTGACGCTGTGCACCAGCAGCATCGGCGGGCGTGCCGGGACTCCCGCTGAAGGCGGCGGGCCGGACCGATAGCAGCTCACCTGGCCTGACGGGGTGTCCACCAGCAGCCTGTCCCCGCTCACCGCATGCGGCAGGGGTGGCGTCCCGGCGGCGGCAACGGTTGCGGCGACGCCGGCGGCCTGCTGCGGATCATTCACTCGATTCGTCCATCGGACTGGAAACCTCGGGCACCCGGTAGTCTTCGCTGGCCCAGGCACCCAGGTCGATCAGCCGGCAGCGTTCCGAGCAGAACGGACGAAACCGGTTGGCCGTGCTCCATTCCACGGTCGTCCCGCATTTCGGGCACGCAACCTTGCGGATCCGGCGCGGTTCGGGAGGGGTGGGATCGGCTGCCATGGCGTGGACGGTCCGGCAGTGTTTCGGTGGCGGGAAAAGGCGGGAACGGCCGGTCGGTGCGGCACGCATGGAGTGTACCTGCAGCCGATGCGGCGGACGGAATTCGTCAGGATGGACGGCGAACGCCTGCCGCCCAAAGGTCGAACATCCCGGGATGGAGGTTTCCGGTAAAGATCAGCAGTTTGCGGACGATAATGCATGAGTTATGCTGACAGGCGACTGCATATCGGGTGTGGTGAAGCTGGATCCGGATCGATCCGGCGCCGGCTCGGATGCGCGCCGGGCCGAACGGAGTCCGTCCGACGCGGATCGCATGCAGGGACGACGTATGCCGGGACAGGGACAGGAGCAGGGACAGGCGATGCGGCTGGGGCTCGGTGCCAAGTTCACGTTGACGGTATTGCTCATCCTGGCCTGCACGATGGCGGCCAACACCCTGTATTCGTTGAACACTTCGACGCGCTTCCATGAAAAGCAGCTGGTGGAGCGGGGACGCGCGCTCGGGCGGCTGATCTCGCTGGTGAGCCCGGAAGCCATCCTCGGCTTCGACTTCCTGCTGCTGAACGAGTACACCCGGCAGGTCTCGGCCCAGCCTGACGTGGTGTATGGCGTGATCCTGAGCCCCGAGGGCGCGCCACTGAGCGCGTACATCGACAGGAGCGATCCCCTGGTGCGTGAGCGGACGCTGGAGACGGCTGCGGACGACGTCCTCGGGCTGCTTCGGAAACTGGACGGTGAACCGGACCTGATCCAGCTCGAGTTCCCCATCGTGCACAACGACATGCACCTGGGCAGGTTCCTCGTCGGCATCAGCAAGCAGACCCTCCACAGCGAGTCCCGCCGCCAGCTCGAGGTGCAGGTGCTGGCACTGACCGCACTCGTCCTTTTCCTGAGCCTGGCGATCTACCTGGCGTTCCGCTACAGCGTCCTGTTTCCGATACAGGCGCTCATCTCGGCGTCCAGGAAAGTGGGCCGCGGGCAGCACACGCTGGTCGACGTCAAGACCGAAGACGAGCTGGGGCAACTGGCAACCGCGTTCAATGCAATGGCCGAGGAAGTCCGGCTGGAGCAGGCGAAGCTCCATCGCCAGGCGAACTTCGACACCTTGACCGGCCTGCCCAACCGGCTGATGGCACTGGATCGCATCAACCATGCGATCAGCAGGGCCAGCAGGTCCTCCGAGAAGTTCGCGCTGTTCTTCATCGACCTCGACAATTTCAAGAGCGTGAA
>LNFM01013993.1_pt1 | contig 10036 bp, 12 predicted proteins | sample 596031 | NCBI WGS metagenome assembly LNFM01 (sample SAMN04254537, study PRJNA301005) | activated carbon metagenome | isolation source: dual media filters at the Ann Arbor, Michigan drinking water treatment plant | place: USA: Ann Arbor | reverse complement strand
TCACGATCGTCGTGCCCGCGCCGATCGCCCCCTGCGATCCCTTCGCGACGATCGCGTTGCAGGTCGCGCACACCGCATTCTTGCCGAGCACGACGGGCTGCCACGCGATGACGTCATCGATCGAGGTCACCGCGGCGGCCGGAGCCGGCGCCGGCTTCGTGTCTCCCCGCGCGGCCCGCGCGATGGCGTGACTGTCAGCGACGACATCCCCGACCAGCCCGAAGGCGTGGCCGAGGACATTGCGGACGAGGTTCGAGACGCTGATGCCGAGGTCCTCCGCGCGCTGGCGGAGGTGGGCCTCGAGGCGCTCGGGCACCCGCGTGTGGAGCACGCGCTCCTTCTTCTCGTCCTTGTCGTCGTCGGCGACAGGCTCGGGGTCGGGCCGCTTGCGTGTCACGATGTGATACATGATGTGTCACGTCGTGATACAAGTCAAGTCGTAGTATCCTGAGAGGCCATGAGCGACGACCTTGCCGTCGACGCCGACATCCGCGTTGCGGAGACGCTGCCTGCGCGCGCCTTCGTGGAGCCGGCCTTTCTGGAGCGCGAGCTCGCAACGATCTTCACGCACGCCTGGCAGCTCTTGCCGGAGCGGGGCGACGATCCACGGCCGCTCGACGAACAAGTCGCGGCCCGCGGCGCGCGCGTCCCGGTGTCACTGCTCGGGCGACCGTTGTTCGTGCAGCGCGGCTGGGACGACGACACCCTGCGTGCGTTCCCGAACACGTGCACGCACGCGTGGCATCCGCTGGTGCTCGGTGCGAGCCGAGGGCCGACGCTGGTCTGTCCGCAGCACGGCCGTCGCTTCGACTGCACGGGGCGGTTCGTGTCGCAGCCGAGCTTCGGCAAGGACATGCCGAACTTTCCGCGCGAGTGTGATCACCTCGCGTCGCTGCCGATCGCGGCGTGGCGCCGGATGCTGTTCGCGAGCTTCGATTCCCGGGCGCCCGGCCTGGGCACGGTGTTCGGCGACATCGATGCGTCGCTGGCGAAGCTGCCGCCCCCTCTCGAGCGCGCGAAGAGCGAGGTGCGCGAGGTCGCGGGCAACTGGAAGCAGCACGCGTGGAACTACCTCGATCACTTTCACATCGGTCACGTGCATCGCGCGCCGCACGGGCTCGCGGATGCGATCGATCTCGGCAGCTACACGACGGAGCTCGGCGAGCACGCGGTGTTGCAGTGGGTGTACGCGGCGCGCCCCGCCGATGGGTTTCTCCCCGAGCAGCTGCCGGAGCGCTTCGCCGATCCGAAGGGGCGGCGCGTGTTCGCGCTGTGGTGGTTCGTGTTTCCGAACCTCGCGCTCAGCTTCTATCCGTGGGGGCTCTCGGTGAACGTCTACCAGCCGATCGCCGGACGCCCGGATGCGACGCGGTTCATCTGGGAGCACTGGATCGCGGACCGGTCACTGTACGCGGAGCGCGATCAGCGGTGGCTCGATGGCCAGGTGGACGCGGAGGACGTCGACACGCTCGCGCAGGTCAGCCGCGGACTGCGCTCGGGGTTCGCGCCCCGCGGGCGGTTCGCGCCGACGGAGGAACAGGCCGCGCACTGGTTCCATCGCAAGGTCGCGCTGGGAGTCACCGCCCCGCCATGAGTGTCCACGTCGCGTGTCGGCTAGTCGTGATCGAGGGCAATGACCGCGGCCGGTCGCTCGCCATCTCGCCGCGCGAGGCGGTCGTCGGCACGGGGGCGGGCTGCGACCTGACGCTCACCGACTCGCGGGTCAGCGCGTATCACCTGACCATCTCGCAGGACTACGACGGCGCCATCATCGTGCGCGACAAGGGCTCGACGAACGGCACCTGGTACCAGGGGAAGCGGGTGCAGGAGCAGGTCGTGCCGCTCGGCGCCTCGTTCCTCGTCGGCAAGACCGCCGTACGCGTCGAGCCCGATGCGCCGATGCCAGCGGCGCTCCATGACACCGAGCGCACGCTCACGCCGACCGGGCCCATCACCGTGCGCAGCGACCTGCCCTATGCCGAGGCGCGACTCGCGGTGCTCGCGGACTTCGAGCGCACGTACCTCGCGGAGGTGCTCCAGGGCGCGCAGGGTGATCTCGGCGTGGCCGCTCGCGCCGCGGGTATCGATGTCGAGCGGCTCCGCGCGATGCTCCACGAGCACGGCCTCCCCGTGTATGGTCCAGCCCATGGACGTGATCGAGGCGATCGGTAACACCCCGCTCGTCGAGCTGAAGCGTGTCTCGGCGGGCCTTCCGAACAAGGTCTACATCAAGTGCGAGCACCTGAATCCGGGAGGCTCGATCAAGGACCGCACGGCCCGCGCGATCGTGTTCGACGCGGAGGCTCGCGGTCAGCTCAAGCCGGGCATGACCCTCGTCGAGGGCACCGCCGGGAACACGGGCGTTGGCCTCGCGCTCCTCGCCGGTCAACGCGGCTACCGGCTGGTCTGCGTGCTCCCCGAGCGCATGGCCGTCGACAAGCGCGTCGCGCTGCGCCAGCTCGGCAGTGATGTCGTCATCACGAAGAACGGCCCGCTCACCGCCCCGCACAACTTCCGCAACGTCGCCGCCCGGCTCGCCGAGGAGAACGGCTGGTTCCTGACGAACCAGTTCCACAACCCGGCGAACATCGACGCGCACCTCGGCACCGATCGCTTCGTCGGCACGGGCCAGGAGATCGTCGCGCAGATCAAGGCGCTGGGCCACGCCACCATCGGCGCGTTCGTCATGTCCTCGGGCACCGGCGGCACCATCACGGGCTGCGGCACGCGCATCAAGGAAGCGCACGCCGGGGCCAAGGTCGTGCTCGCGGATCCGCATGGCTCGTCGATCGCCGACTGGGTGAACACGGGCACGCTCGGTCCCGATGGCCCGTACACCGTCGAGGGCATCGGCTCCGGCACGGTGCCGAGCAACCTCCACCGCGAGCCCCTCGACTGGGCCGAGACCGTCACGGACGCCGAGGCGTACGCGATGGTCGAGCGGCTCGCCAAGGAAGAGGGCATCACGAGTGGCGGCTCGACCGGCGTGAACGTCGTCGCGGCCCTGCGCGTGGCCGCGCGCGCGGACATCCACGGACCGGTCGTCACGGTCGCGTGCGACCAGTGGGATCGCTACAAGTCGACGGCGTGGATGAAGGCGTGGATGGAGCGCGAAGCCGCGTCCATCACGCTTCCTACCTAGAGCTCGAGCGCGGTCACGAGCTGGTCGCCCGTGTAGTCGCGGCGTCCGCCCGCCTCGGCCGCGCGGATCATGCCGACGAGCGCCCCGCTCACCGGCGCCGGCCTCCCGAGACGCTGCGCGAGCGCGACGACCTCCCCCTGCAGATAGTCGATCTCCGTCGGACGCCGCGCCTCGAGGTCGTCCCACATCGACGACCGCGCCTCGGGGTCGATGGCCACGACTCGCTTCGCGATCAGCTTGAACGCGGCGTCCGGCACCTCGAGCATCCGTGGCATCCACGACGGGGGCAGCGGCGTCAGCCGGGCGACAGGCTGATTGGCGGCGGCGAGCAGCGCCAGGGCCTCGCGCTGGTTCGCGGCGAGGCACCGCCGGAACGCGCGCTGGGCGAGCTCGGTCGCGAGCGGCACGCCCGAGAGCGCGTTGATCGCGTTGTTCAGGTTCATGACGAGCTTCGCCCACTGCACCGCCGCCATGTCGGTGCGCGCCTCGATGGGCACGCCCGCCGCCTTGCACGCGGCGACCACGATCTGACTCGCCGGTCCATCCTCGATGCGCAGCTCCCCGCTGCTCGCGCGGTGGTAGTGCCCCGGCGCGCGCCGCACCACGTTGAACGGCACCATCGCCGCGAGCACGCGCCGCCCCGGTAGCGCCGTGCGCAGGGTCTCGGCGTTGCGGACGCCGTTCTGCAGGCTGACCACGGTCGCATCCGCCGGTAGCACGCGGGCGAGCTGCGCCCCCGCATCGGCCGTCTGGGCGGACTTCACCGTGACCAGCACGACCTCGGCCTTCGCTGCCGCGCGCGCATCGGTGGTCGTCGTCGGATTCGCGGTGACGGTCACGCCACCCTCGAGCTCCGAGGCCGTCACACCGTTCGCGACCTCGCTCATCACGCGCGGGCGGCCGATCAGCGTCACCGCGGTGCCACCGGAGGCGAGACGTGCTCCAACCCAGCACCCGATCGCACCGGCCCCGAAGATCGCAATCATCGCGGGGCGACTTATACGCTGCTGCCGGAACCCGTGCTGCCTTCGCGCGTTGGATCCGATGGCGCGATTCGAGCGCCCCCTGCTGCGTTTTGTCGCGGACGTTCTGGCCCAGGCATCGACCGGCCACCCCATCAGGGGCGCCGGCGAGTACCCGCACGCGGTCGGAGCCGTGATGACCCCGCTCGACGAAACCGACCGTCCTAGAAGGACACGCCGACGGAGAGGTCGACGAGGCCCGTGCCCTCGCCGGCTGCGACCGCGCGGTCCGGGGCCGGTGGCGGTCCACCCGCGTAGTCCAGGGCCATGTCGCGGAGCCTCGATCGGTCGACGATGCCGCCGATCGTGTAGGCGCTGTAGCCGACCTCGAGCACCATGTGGCGCCCGATGCGAGCGCCAGCCGCGACGCGCGCGGAGAGCAGCGCACCCTCCTCGGCCGTCCCCGCCCGCCGCAGGTAGCTCGCGGTGCCCCCGAGCGAGGCGTAGACGCCGAGGTCCCGGGTCAGCCCGAGCTGCACGTTGAGCGGATAGAGCCCGATGCCGTAGGTGCGGAGCTCGCTGCCGTACCCCGCGATGCCCTCGATGCGGAAGAACAGCGGGCCCGCGCCGAGATCGAGCCCGGGCGCGATCGTGATCAGCGTGTCGGAGACGCCGAGGTCTCCGGCGTCGATCCGCGCGGTGGTGGCGCCTGACATGCGATCGTACGCGGTGGCAGCGGTGTTATAGGCCGTCACCGCATCGCTCACGTCGTCACCGAAGAAGGGGGTGCTGGCGTCGGCTTCGAGGTCCAGAGGCACCATGCCGAGCCTCAGGTTTGCTCGCACGCCGGCGTGCGCAGACGCTCCGTGAGCGCAGACCGCCAGTCCCATCGCGACGGAGGCCAGGATGTGCTGCACGCACCAAGAGACTTCAAGTCACGTGCCGCGAGCAGCCATGACCGGTCAGCGCTTGTCAGCACCACGCTTGCGCGTGAGTGCGAGCGCGATGGCCGAGATGATGAGGACGTTCGCCACGAGGGTGCTCACGCCCAGCGCCTCGCCGGCGAGGGCCGCTCCGATCAGCACCGCCAGGATCGGGTTCACGTACGCGTAGCTCGTGGCCACGACGGCCCGGGTGTTCTGCAAGAGCCAGCTGTAGGCGGTGAACGCGATCAGCGAGCCGAAGATCCACAGATAGACCAGTGCCCCGATCGCCTCGGCCGAGGGATTCGTCGGCACGCGCTCGCCGCGGACGAAGCCACCGATCAGGAGCGCGATGCCGCCCGTGATCATCTCCATGCCGGACAGGGTCGGGGCGTCCTTCGTGGCGGGGCTCGAGAGGCGCCGCGCGATGATCGAGCCCAGGCCCCAGCACGCCGGCGCGGCGATCACGAGACCGACGTGCAGCGTCCGCCCGTCGAGCGCCGGCCCGCCCATGAGCACGACGACACCCGCGAAGCCCAGGCCGAGGGCGAGCCATTCGCGCGACGTCGGAGGCTCGCCCACCGCCATGCCGAGCACGCCAACCCACAGCGGCATCGTCGCGCACACGACGGCCGCGCCGCCCGACGACACGGTCTCCTCGGCGATCGCCACGAAGCCGTTGCCGCCCAGGAACAGCAGGACGCCGATCGGCGCCACGCGGATCCAGTCCTGCTTCGTGGGCCACGCCCCGAGGCGCCGTCGTCCGACGAGGAGCAGGACGATACCGGCCGAGAGGAAGCGGACCGACGCCATCCATAGGGCCGGCAGCTCCGTGACGGCCACGCGCATCGCCCAGTACGTCGAGCTCCAGATGATGTAGACGGCGGCGAGGCTCGCGATCAGCCTGCCATCTACCTTGCGCGGCACACCCCTGGGTAGCACGCTCGTCGCGATGAACGAGGCGACGGTCCCCGTGAAGCGCAGTGGTGGGCTCACCGCGGTGGCGATCTTGAACCTCGTCTTCGCCGTGCTCGGCATGCTCGGCGGCGCGGCGCTGTACGGAATGAACAAGGACACCGACCAGCACGCGGAGCAGGCGGACCAGCTCGAGCGGATCTCCGAGCGGCAGCGGGCCGACATGACGCCTGCGGAGGCACAGATCAACGAGAACCTCGTGAAGGGGATGGCCGATCAGATGCGGAACCACTCGCCGGCGGTGTTTCGCTGGATGTTCGCCGCCGGGCTGTCGGGCGGCTTGCTGCTGTTCGCGAGCGGGATCGGCCTCCTCGGAATGAAGCGCGTGACCGGCTTCCATGCGGCGCTCGCCGCGGCGGTGGCGCTGATCGCCTGCGGCGTGATCGCGGTGCTGCGGCTCGGCTTCCTGTTCTGGGGCATCCCGATGCTCGGCGCCGTCTACGCGATCGTGATGGGGCTCCTGATGCTCTTCGTGTTCCGCCCCGTCCTCACCCGCTGAGCCGCCGCCGACACCACCTCCGGGTGGAGGTTGCCGAGCAAGATCAGGAGGTTCGAGAGCCCGCGATCTCGCATGTCGTGAGACCAACCGGCGCGATCGCGCGTTCTACGGAGCATGCCCGGTCGCTTCCTCTCCGCCCTCCTCCTTGCCTCCTCGCTGGTCGCCTGCTCACCCGCCGCCAACCAGCTCTCCCCCACCCGGCCCGCGGCGCTTCGGCCCACCCCCGGTGCCGTCACCCTGGATCGCGCGGCCGTTCGGGCCGAGCTCGCCCAGCGGCGCGAGATCGTGTTCCAGCGCTTCCTCGACTACCGCGAGGGTCGCGTCTATCCGGTGAACGATCGCACGGGCTTCGAGCACGTCTGGATCGACGCGAGCGGCAACCTCTGCGCCGCCGCGACGCTCGTCAGCAAGGACTGGGGTCGTGACAGCGCCGTCCTCGCCGCCAACGGCAACAACAACGTCGCGCTCGCCGACATCCGCGAGGGCGCGCTCGCCGACTGGATCCTGCTCTCGGGGCTCACGCAGCACGAGGTCGTGTCGATCCAGGTCCCGGGCTTCGACCCGGGTGACGGCATGGTCATCCTGCCCGAGTCGGAGCCCGTCTTCCGCGCGACCGAGATCGAGCGGCTCTACGGCATCTACGTCGACGTCGAGCGCCAGCTCCGCGGCCTCTGGGAGCTCTCGCTCGACGCTGCGACCGATGCGCTCATGGACCGCCCCGACCTCGCCCGTGAGCTGCTCGCTGGAAACCTCACCGCCTCCGCCCCCGTGCCATCGCAGCCGATGGCCTTCGCGCAACCTCCTCCGCCCCGCCGCTAAGGACTCACGATCATGTTCAAGCAACTCATCGGTTCCCTCCTCCTCGCCTCCTCCCTGCTCGCGTGCCAGTCCGCCGCCCCGACCAAGGTCACCGAGCCATCTCATCCCGTCGTCGTCGCTCCGTCGCAGACGCTCGACCGCGACGAGGTGCGGGCCAAGCTCGCCGCGCGGCGTGACCTCGTCGTAGAGCGCTTCCTCGCGTATCGCGAAGCGCGCGTCTACCCGGTCAACACCACCGACGTCGGCATGCAGCACGTCTGGATGGACGAGCACGGCAACCTCTGCGCCGCCGCCACGCTCATCAGCCAGGACATGGGGCGCGATGCCGCCATCGCCGTGATCAACGGCGACAACACCATCGCCCTCGCGAGCGTGACCCACGGTCCACTCGCGGACTGGATGCTCACGTCCGGCCTCACGCATCACGAGATCGTGGCCATCCAGGAGCCGGGCTTCTCGCGGCAGTACCGCGGGCGCGAGCCCGAACCCGACCAGCGGATCGTCGAGGTGCAGCGCCTCTACAACACGTACATCTCGGTCGAGCGCCAGATCCGCACGCTCTGGGACGAGAACCTCGAGGCGGCCACGGACGCGCTCATGGCTCGCCCCGACCTCGCGAAGCAGTTCCTCGCGAGTTAGTTAGCCCGGCGGCAACCACCGCTCGCCGGTCTCGACGCTGCGGTGCGCGAGCTTCACGCCTCCCGGCGCGATCTCGATGACCCCGAACACGATCGGGAGCTGGAACCGCTTGGGTCCGACCGAGCCCGGATTGAACACCGTGATGCCCTTGTCGATGCCGATGAAGGGCACGTGCGAGTGGCCGCACACGACGAGCGTGGCCTGCGCGAGCCGCGCGGCCCGCGCGACGTCGGCACGGAGCTTCGGTCCGTACACGGCGATGTGCGTGAGCAACACGCGCAGGCCGACGCCGGGCCCCGTCACGTCGATGTGCAGGATGTCCGGCACGTGGTCCGCGCGCAGATCGATGTTGCCGCGCACCGCATGCACCGGTGCGATCGTCGCGAGCTCGTCGAGCACCGCGAGGTCGCCGATGTCACCACCATGCAAGATCGCAGCGGGGGCAAGAGCTCGCAGCCGCTCGAGCGTCCGGGGATGCGGCAGCGAGTGCGTATCCGAGACCGCCGCGAGGCGCAGTGTGCCGTCCGCCCGCGTCGGGATCTGAACGCGCGCGCTCACGCGACCGAGACGCGGTGCTTCACGATGAAGCGCAGATTCAAGAAGTTGATCGCGAAGTGCGCGGCGATGGGCGCCCCGAGGCTCTCGGTCGCGAGGGCGAGCCAACCAAAGCCCGCCCCGAGCGCAAACGCCGACGCCGTCCACGGCAGGAACCGCTTGCCCGGACCGATGTGGAGGAGGGCGAACACCACCGCCTGCACCCAGACCCCGAGCCACGGCAAGAGCGCCCCGCGGAACAGCAGCTCCTCGCCCACCGATGACGCGAGGGCGAGGATCACGATGTCGCGGGTGGCCAGCGGCCCGAGCAGGTCCCGAAAGCTCGCATGGAGCTGGCGGGCCCACCGGAAGTGCCGCGTCGCGAGCCGCGTCAGCCACACGACCAGGAGCCCGATCGCCAGGCCCAGCACCGGTCCCCCCAGGAGCAGGCACGCTCCCGGGTCGCCCAGCTGATAGAGGTCCGGATCGCCCCGGCTCGCGCCGATGAGCAGCCCGACCAGGGCCATCGCCCCGTAGAGCCCGACTACCAGGCTCGCGCGCGACAGCGGCGGCGCCGGGCTGGGCTCACTCGGCGAGTACATGGCCTCGTACTATGCGGCGCATCGCGACGTGGCTTCAACCAGCTTGACGTGACCATCGAAACCCACTAAATAAAGCGCCTTCTGACAACTTAGCGCGGGTGGCGGAATTGGTAGACGCACTAGCTTGAGGTGCTAGCGGGTAACACTGTGGGGGTTCGAGTCCCCCCTCGCGCACGACGCAGCCGACCGAAAGGTCGGCTGCTTAGTTTTCGGCGCTCCTAGTGCTCGCCGGGGCCGCCGCAGGCGACGCCGCACTCGAGCGCGCAGCCGTCTCCGTCGAGGTCCATCGGGACCAGCGGCTCCTCGCAGACGACCGCGATCTCGGGGCAGGCGATCGGCGTGGAGCACTCGAGCGCGCAGCCGTCGCCGTCGGCGTCGATCGGGGCCTGGCCATCGGGACACTCCACCGCGATCTCAGGGCACGCGACCGGCTCGCCACACTCGAGGGCACAGCCGTCACCGTCGAGGTCCCGCGGGACGAGGCCGTCATCACATTCGACCGCGATCGCGGGACAGGCGATGTCGCCGTCACTGGGATCGATCTCGTCCTCGGTGTCGCCGTCGGTGATCTCTTGTTCTTGATCACCGGTCGAGTCGAGGCAGGCAGCGGTGGAGCCAATGGTGAAGATGGAGGCGAGAAGAAGAAGGCGCATGGTGAGAGAGTCCTAGAGCAGCCGGCGTGCCGACCTGCGAGGGCCTGCGCCGCGAGTCCACGCGGCCCTCCCCCTCAGACTTTCGAGATCGATGGCGGCCGGATACACCGCGTCGCTGCCCGGGCTTCGGAAAACGCCAAGTGATCTCGCGGACTCAGGAAGTGTCTCCCGCACCCTGTAAATCCGAGGCTTCGCGAGTCGTCATGGCCAGGTTGCGAACGGGATCTCGAACCACACCTTAAGTGTCTGGATTCGCATAGGTCCCGGGCCGGCACACCGACTGCAATA
>LNFM01013992.1_pt1 | contig 10037 bp, 9 predicted proteins | sample 596031 | NCBI WGS metagenome assembly LNFM01 (sample SAMN04254537, study PRJNA301005) | activated carbon metagenome | isolation source: dual media filters at the Ann Arbor, Michigan drinking water treatment plant | place: USA: Ann Arbor | reverse complement strand
TTGGAAAGTTCGACGAGGGCATTTGCCGGGTCCCATGCGGCCCAGCAGAGGGTGAGGTCTTCGGCCTTGGCGGAAGTGCCCGCAACAAGGGCAATGGCCGCCGTGGCGGCAAGGTATCTGGCTTTCATGTCGTCCTCCCGGGTTGATGATGGACCCGTGCCAATGCCGGGCCTTCTTTCGATTGCGGTGACCATAAGCGCGGGGTGGGCGGGGTGTAAAGCAATTTTGAGGTACGCTCCTCATTTTGCTGCAAACCGGATTTCCAAAGCGATTTGGGCTTTGGTCAGGCGGGGGAATCGAGGCGGGCGCGGGGCGCGTCGGGAAGCGGCGGGAGGTTTTCGCGCAGGACAATCTCGATCCGAATCTGTTCCTGGCCTTCATCAAGCGGCGCGCGGTCGGCCTTGGCGCGCAGCACACGAAGGGTGCTGCGGGCGAGGTGGCCGAGGTTCTGGGTGATGACGGCGGAGATTTCGCCCGTTTCCAGTGCTGCGCGGGCGTGGGGGGTGAGCTCGTGGCAAATCACCGTCAGTTTGCCCGAAAGACCAAGTTCCCCAAGGGTTTGCGTGAGGGCGCGGTGGCCGTCGCCCATGGCGTAGATGCCGCGCACCTGCGGCGCGTTGGCCAGCATTTCGGCCACGATCTGCCGCAGGGTCTGGCCGGAGCCGTGCGATTCGAGGGTTTGCAGCGCCTCGACCCTTGGAAAATCGCGCTGCATCACTTCGTCAAAGCCACGCCTGCGCTCAATGATGTCGCGGGCAAGCAGCGATTGGCCGAGGACCATCACCTGACCGGGGCCGCCACCAAGAAAGCGGCCCATCAGCACACCGGCGGTGCGCCCGGCGGCGCGGTTGTCGATGCCGATGAAATGGTCACGCTCGGTGTTGGGCAGGTCGGAGACCAGCGCCACGACGGGCAGGCCCTTGGCGCGGAGCGAGCGGACGGCGTCGCGCAGGATCGGGGTTTCCGGGGCCATCAGGGCGGCACCGGCATAGTCCTGATCGGGCAGACGGGCCAGCATGGCGGCGAGGGCGTGCGGATCTTCGGCTGGAAAGCGGTGCAGGCGCACCTCGACTCGCGAGGTGGCGGCCAGCTTGCCTGCGGCGTCAAGCGCGTCGGCAAGTGTCTGAACGAATTGACTTTCCGTATCGGGCAGCATGATCGCAAAGGGGTAGCTGCGGCTGCGCGCAAGGTTGGCGGCGGCAAGGTCACGGACATAGCCAAGCTTTTCGATCGCCTCGGTCACGGCGCGGATGGTCTTGTCGCGCACGCCGGGACGGTCATTCAGAACCCGGTCCACCGTGGCCAGACTGACGCCCGCTTCGCGCGCGATATCATTGACTGTAGGACGCACCAAACCCTCGATCTGCGGAGCCCGACTATCGACGGGCCAGTGAGGTACGTCAATCATTTCTGCCCTCGCTACGCAAGGGTTGACGCCGCGCGGGGGTGCTGTCCAACTGCCTGAAACGGGGAGGATACCATGCGCAGCCTACTGCTTTTCGGCGACAGCAACACCCACGGGTCGATGCCCGCGCCGCATCTGGGGTTTTCGGGGCGCTATGGTCTGGAGGAGCGCTGGGCGGGGCGGTTGGCGCGGTTGCTGCCTGACTGGGAGGTGATCAACGAGGGCCATCCGGGGCGGACGACGGTGCATGATGACCCGATCGAGGGCGCGCATCGCAACGGAATGACGGTGCTGCCGGCACTGCTGGAGACGCACCGGCCGCTGGATGCGGTGCTGATCATGCTGGGGACGAACGACCTGAAGCCGCGGTTTTCGGTGAACGCGGGCGACATCGCGCTGGGGCTGGAGCGGATCATCGGGTTCATCCGGGCGTTTGGCGCGGGGCGGGATGGGGCGGTGCCGGGGATATTGCTGGTGGCACCGCCGCCGGTGGAGGAGGCGGGCTGTCTGGCCGAGATGTTCGCAGGCGGGGCGGCAAAGTCTCGGCTGCTGGCGAGCCGGGTCAGGCAAGTGGCTGAACGGACGGGGGTGGCCTTCATGGATGCGGGCGAGTTGGTGACGGTGTCGCCGGTCGACGGCGTGCATTATGGGCCCGAAGCCAACCCGGTGCTGGCGGAGGCATTCGCGGCGGCGATCCGGCGGCATTTTGGTTAGGATAAAACTTAGCTGTGATGCGCATCTTCTTGCTTTTTCCCGAAGCAGAAATGCCGCAGTCTGGACGGGCTGCAATTTGAGGGGCAAGCCATGACTCGTCATGACCAGATCACGCCGATGACGCCGCTGGACGAGCTGCGCGCCAATGTCTCGGTCCCGTTCAACCAGGCGCGGGCGATGCCGAAATCGGTCTACACCTCGCCGGAGTTTGCCGAGGCGGAAGTGCGGCAGATCTTTGCGAAGGAATGGCTGTGTGCGGGCCGGGCCGAGGCGTTGGCGAACCCCGGAGATTACCTCACGATGAAGATCGCGGGCGAGCCGATCATCATCCTGCGTGACCGGGAAGGTGTGTTGCGGGGGATGTCGAATGTCTGCCGCCACCGGATGAGCACGCTGCTGGAAGGGCGGGGGAACACGAAAAGCATCGTCTGCCCGTATCACGCCTGGACCTACAATCTTGACGGCACCCTGCGCGGCGCACCGGCGATGGGGCTGAACGAGGGGTTCTGCAAGGACAAGATCGCGTTGCCGTCGGTCAGGGTGGAAAACTGGCTGGGCTGGATCATGGTCACCCTCAACCCTGACGCGGCCGACCCTGCGGCGCAATTGCGGGATGTGGAGAATCTGGTCGGTTATCTGGACATGGCGAGCTACCGCGAAACCTTCCGCGAGGAGTTTCGCTGGGCGACGAACTGGAAGGTGCTGGCCGAGAACTTCATGGAAAGCTACCACCTGCCGGTCTGCCACAGTGGCACCATCGGCGGGTCGGTGGACCTGATGAAGATGACCTGCCCGGAGGGGTATCCGTCGTTCAATTACCATTACATCATGAAGAATGACACGATCCCCCTGTCGCTGGCGCATCCGTCGAACACCTCGCTTCAGGGCGATCAGCGGCGGATCACGTGGCTTTTGTCGGTCTATCCGGCGCTGCTGATCACGCTGACGCCGGGGTATTTCTGGTATCTGTGCCTGACACCGGACGGGCCGGGGCATGTGAACGTGCTTTACGGTGGGGGCATGAGTGCGGACTGGATCGCCGATCCGGACGCGGCAAGCCATCTGGCGACGGTTAAGGCGCTTCTGGACGACGTGAACATAGAGGACAAGGGCTGCGTCGAGAAGGTCTATCAGGGCCTTTGCGCGGGGCTGTCGGGGCCGGGGGCGCTGAGCCATCTGGAGCGGCCGAACTTCGAGTTCGCGCAGTGGATCGCATCGCGGGTCGGGCAGTAAATATCATGGAAAAGATCGAGGCGCTGGTGATCGGCGCAGGGCAGGCCGGGGTTGCGGCCAGCGAACATCTGGGCCGCGCGGGCATCCCGCATCTGGTGGTGGAGCGCGACCGGATTGCCGAACGCTGGCGGACCGGGCGCTGGGACAGTCTGGTGATGAACGGCCCGGCCTGGCACGACCGGTTTCCGGGGATGGAGTTTCCCGACGACCCGGAGGCGTTTCCGGGCAAGGATGACGTGGCGGAGTATTTCGAGGCCTATGCCGCGAAGATCGCGGCCCCCGTGCGCTGCGGGGTGGAGGTGACCTCGCTCAGCCGCAACCCGGACGGGCCGGGGTTTCGGGTGGAGACCTCGCAAGGGGTGATCGAGGCGCGCTATGTGATTTCGGCCACCGGGCCGTTCCAGCGGCCGCTGATGCCCGACATGGTGCCGGAAAGCGCGGGGGTGATGCAGATCCACTCGGCGGCTTACCGCAATCCCGCGCAACTGCCGCCGGGGGGCGTGCTGGTGGTGGGCGCGGGGTCATCGGGCGCGCAGATCGCGGATGAGTTGCGGCAGGCGGGGCGGGCGGTGACGCTGTCGGTTGGCCCGCATGGGCGGCCGCCACGGCGCTATCGGGGGCGCGATTTCGTCTGGTGGCTGGGGGTGTTGAACAAATGGGACGCCGAGGCGCCGCCGACGAGCGAGCATGTGACGATTGCGGTCAGCGGGGCGGGGGGCGGCAAGACGGTCGATTTCCGGCGCTTTGCGCATGAGGGGATGCGGCTGGTCGGACGCGCGACAGGATATGAGGCGGGCGTGATGCACTTTGCCCCGGACCTTGCGGCCAACATCGCAAAGGGAGACGCGGACTATCTGGCGGTGCTGGATGAGGCCGACGCCTGGGCCAAGCGCAACGGGGTGGAGTTGCCGGATGACCCGGAGGCGCGGGTGATCCCGGCTGATCCGGAGTGCCTGACAAACCCCGTTCTGACGCTGGATCTGGCCGCCGATGGCATCACCTCGATCATCTGGGCCACGGGATATGCCTTCGATTATGGGTGGCTGAAGCTGGACGCGCTGGATGCGACGGGCCGCCCGCGCCACCAGCGCGGCGTTTCGGTGGAGCCGGGGCTCTATTTCCTTGGCCTGCCGTGGCAGGCGCGGCGCGGCTCGGCTTTCATCTGGGGCGTGTGGCATGATGCCAAGCACGTCGCCGACCATATCGAGAAACTGCGGGGCTATCTGTCCTATGCCCCCGCCACCGCCTGACAGGAACCCCGCATGGCCCATACCCGCATCCGCCCGTTCAACACGCGCGACACCTACCCGGAACAGAAGCTTGACAACGACCTGGCGCAGGCCGTGATCGCGCGCGGCACGACGATCTTTCTGCGTGGCCAGTGTCCGCAAGACCTTGATACGGCGCAGAACATCGGGAGCCACGACCCGGTCGAGCAGACCCACAAGGTGATGCAGAACATCCGCCAATTGATCGAGGAATGCGGCGGGCGGATGGAGCATCTGACCAAGCTTGTGGTCTATCTGACCGACGTGCGCCACCGCGAGCCGGTCTACCGCACGATGGGCGAATATATCCGCGGCGTGCATCCGGTCTGCACCGGGCTGACGGTTGTGGCGCTGGCGCGTCCTGACTGGCTGGTGGAAATTGACGCGACCGCCGTGATCCCGGATTGAACCCGCGCACCGGGGGACGACGCGCCCCCGGCGCCAGCCATGAGGTACACCGATGACCTTCTCTCTCCTTGCGCGCTGCGGCGATACCGGCCGGTTCGGTATGGTGATCGCCTCGTCCTCGCCCGCTGTGGCGGCGCGCTGTGCACATGCGCGGGCGGGTGTCGGGGTAGCCGCCAGCCAGAACATCACCGACCCCGGCCTCGGGGCGCGGATGCTCGACCTCATGGGCGAGGGGTTTGATGCCGATGCGGCTGTGGCGCGGGTGGTGGCCGAGGCACCCTTCGTGGAGTATCGCCAGCTTCTCGCGGTAGACACTGCCGGGGGGACAGCGTTTCATTCCGGTGCCTATACGCTTGGCGTCTGGGGGCATGCGCGGGGCGACGGGGTGATCGCGGCGGGCAACCTGCTGGCCAATACGGAGGTGCCAGAAGCGATGGTTGCCGGGTTCGAGGCGGCGGTGGGCGGGCTTGGCGACCGGCTGATCGCGGCGCTGATCGCGGGGCGCGATGCGGGTGGCGAGGCAGGGCCGGTCCATTCGGCGGGGCTTTTGATGGTGGATCGGGAAAGCTGGCCGGTGGCGTCCCTGCGCTGCGACTGGTCGGACGAGGCGCGCCCGATCGAGGCGGTGGCGCGGGCCTGGGAGGTTTATGCGCCGCAGATGGCCGCCTATATCCAGCGCGCGCATGACCCGCGCGAGGCCCCGTCCTACGGTGTGCCGGGCGACGAATAGCCGATGCCGCTGCGCTTTACCCTGCGCCAGCTGGAATATCTGGTCGCGGTGGGCGAAGCCGGGTCGATTGCGGCGGCGGCCGAGCGGGTAAACGTTTCGTCACCGTCGATTTCGGCGGCGATTGCACAGCTGGAGCAGGAGTTCGGCCTACCGTTGTTCATCCGCCGCCACGCGCAGGGTCTGGTGTTGACGCAGGGTGGCCGGCAGTTCGTGGCCGAGGCGCGGGCGGTGCTGGCGGCGGCAGGGCGGCTGAGCGATCTGGCCAACAGCATCACCGGGCAGGTTCGGGGCCGGGTGGCGGTTGGGTGCCTCGTCACCTTTGCGCAGATGGTGTTGCCGCGGGTGCGGCGCAGCTTTTGCGACCTGCACCCGGAGGTGGAGTTTCAGCAGTTCGAGCTGGATCAGGCCGAGATCTTTGCCGGTCTGCGTGCCGCGCGGCTGGATCTGGCGCTGACTTATGAGCTGGATATTCCGCCGGATCTGACGTTTGTGCCGCTGTTGCGGCTGGCGCCACATGCCGTGCTGCATGAAGGCCATCCGCTGGCGGGGCGGGCGTTCGTGACGCCTGCGGACCTTGCGCCCTTGCCGATGGTGTTGCTGGACCTGCCGTTTTCCACCGACTATTTCCTCGATCTGTTCCGTCCCACCGGGCAGCGCCCGCAGGTGGTGGAACGGACCCGCGATCTGGGGGTGATGCGGTCGATGGTGGCGAACGGGTTTGGCTATTCCATCGCCAATATCCGCCCCGCCTCGGCTGCCGCGCCGGATGGCACGCCCTTGCACTTTGTGCCGCTGCGGGGGCCGGAGCCGCTGGCGCTGGGTCTGGTCCTCAGCGAAGGGGCGCGGTCGGCGCTGACGATCCGCGCCTTCATCGAGCATTGCCGGGCGACGGTGACGGAGGCGACGCTGCCGGGGTTGGTGATCGGCGGGGGTTGACGCGGGGCCGGGCTGCATCAACTGATCTGCCGATGACACGCACAGCCCTTATCGTGGCCCACGGGCAGCCGTCCGACCCCGCGCCTGCGGCGGCGGAGCTTGCAGCATTGGCGGAGCGTGTGGCTGCGCATTTGCCGGGCTGGCAGGTGGGGGCCGCGACGCTGGCCGAACCGGGTGCCCTGGCCGCAGCGGCGGGCAGGTTGCAGGCGGGCGTGATCTTTCCGATGTTCATGGCGGGAGGCTGGTTCACGCGTGTCGCCATTCCGGCGCGGTTGGCCGAAGCGGGGATTGCGGGCTGGCGGGTGCTGGAGCCGTTTGGCTGCGACCCGGCAGTGCATGATCTGGCGCGGGCTGTGGTGGCCGAGGCGGGGGGCGGCGATGTGATCCTGGCGGCGCACGGGTCGTTCAAGTCATCGGTGCCATCCCACATTGCGCGGCATGTGGCGGGGCTGGTTGCCGCGGATCGTGCGGGGCGGGTGGCGGCGGGGTTCATCGACCAGATGCCGCAACTGGCAACGCTGACCGGGTTCGGGCCGGGGTCGATCTGTCTGCCGTTCTTTGCGGCGGCGGGCGGGCATGTGACGGACGACATTCCTGCGGCGCTGGCCGAGGCGGGGTTTCAGGGGCGGGTGCTGCCACCCCTCGGGTTGGATGCGCGCGTGCCGGAGTTGATCGCCCGCGCGATTGAAGCGGGGCGGGAAGTTTGCGCGGTCGAGTGTCGGTGGCGTCAGCCCGCTTGAATCAGACCGTGTGAAGGTAGAGGTCGAAGTCGACCTCGGACACGGTACGCATGACGCGGGCATATTCCGCCGCCTTGATCGCGGTGAAGGTGCGGTGCATGTCCTCGCCCAGTGCGTCTTTCAGGAAGGCCGAGGCTTTGGCGGCTTCGATCGCGGAGCGCCAGTCGACGGGGATCACGTGATCGCCGGTATCCTCGTAGCCGTTGCCGGTGGTTTCCGGGCCGGGGTCGATCCGGTTCTTCATGCCGTGGCGGATGCCCGCCAGAACGGTGGCGGCGACAAGGTAGGGGTTGGCGTCGACGCCTGCAGGGCGGTGTTCGATGCGGCGGGCCTTGATGTCACCTGCCGGGATGCGCAGGGCGACGGAGCGGTTGTTGACGCCCCATGTCGGGCTGACCGGGGCGTAGGACTGGCTGGCAAAGCGGCGCCATGAATTGGCATGGGGGGCGAAGACCAGCATCGATTCGCCCATCGTGGTTTTCAGACCGCCGAGAGCGTGCAGGATGGTCTTGTTCCAGACGCCTTCCGTTTCCTCGACGAAGACGTTCCTGCCCGCGTCGTTCATCATCGAGACGTGGAAGTGCATGCCTGATCCGGCGTAATCCTCGTTCGGCTTGGCCATGAAGCAGGCGACGACGCCGTGCGCGCGGGCTTGCGCGCGGACGATGCGCTTCAGGCGCATCAGGTCGTCGGCGGCCTGCATCACATCGGTGCGGTAGTGCAGCGTCAACTCGTACTGGCCGGGCGCGTATTCGGAGATCAGGGTTTCGGCCTTGATGCCGGCCTTTTCGGCCCCGGCGTAGATGTCGGAGAACAGGGGGAGCATGCCGTGCAGGTGATCGACGGAGTAGACCTCGGTCTTGTTCGAGCGGCGCCCATCCAGCACATCGCGGGCGGGCTGCATCTTGCCGTTCTGGTCACGTTCGGGGGCGAGGAGGAAAAATTCAAGCTCGAACGCGCCGGAGGGCGAGAGGCCCTCGGCGGCCAGCGCGTCGACCTGACGTTGCAGGGCATGGCGCGGGTCGGAAGTCATCGGCACGCCGTCGAGGGAATACATCGACATGAACACTTCGCCGCGCGGGGGCTGGGTGTTGTGCAGGGGTTTCAGGGTGCCGGGGACCGGCCAGGCGCGCAGGTCGCCGTCGCCCTGATCCCAGATGAGGCCGGTCTCGTGGACGTCCTCGCCGCAGATGTCGAGGCCGAGGATGGAGATCGGCAGGTGGCGGCCATTGTTGTAAAAGGACAAAAGCTCATGCCGGCGGATGATCTTTCCCCGGCCGATGCCGTTGGCGTCGTGCAGGATAATGTCAAAAGCCTCGATTTCCGGGTGCGCGGCGAGGAAGGCTTCGGCTTCGGACGGAGTGGAGCCGGAGGGGCTGATCTGGGTCATGTCTGGCTCGGCGTAAAAAGGTCGGTGAGAATTTCGTCGAAGCTGGCGATCAGGCGGTCGATCTGGCCCTTCTTGGTGGCGGGGCTGACCAACATCATGTTGTGGAAGGGCGCAATCAGCGAGCCACGGTTCAGAAGGCCGACATGCACCGCGCCTTCGACGGCGGGCTGGTGGGCGAGGGCGGCTTCGGTGCCATTGTTCAGCGGGCCGGGGGCGCAGATGAATTCGACCCGCGCGCCGACACGCACGACGTGCCACGGCGCGTGGTGGCGGGCAATGGCGTCGGACAGGCCAGCGGCAAGGCGGGCGGCGCCCTTTTCCATTTTCGCGTAGTTGTCCTCGGTCATCACCTCGGCCAGCGTTGCCTGAAGGCAGGCGAACTGCATCGGGTTGGCGGAGAGGGTGGTGCCCATGCCGGAATGGCCGGAGGGGCGGCTGGCGTTGGCCGTGTGATAGCGGTCAGCCAGGGCGGGCGACAGGCCCCAGACGGCGGTGGGCATGCCGCCTGCCACGCATTTGCCGACGACGAAGATGTCCGGCGCGAGACCATGCACGCGGGTATAGCCGCCGCGCCCGGTGGAGATGGTGTGGGTCTCATCGATGATGAGAAGGGTTCCGGCCTTGGTCGCGAGGCTGCGCAGGCCGTCAAGGAAGCCGGGCGCAGGCAGGACCATGCAGGAGTTGGTCATCACCGGTTCGGTGAGGATGGCGGCCACGTCACCTTTGGCAAGGGCCGCTTCGACCCCGGCGAGGTCATTGAATTCGACGCAGACGGCGGTTTGGGCGAGGTCGGTCACCTGACCCATCAGGCCGGGGCGGCTGACGGTGTGGCCGCCTTCCAGCGTGACCATCGTGTCGTCCACCGTGCCGTGGTAGCAGCCATTGAACACCAGAACCTTGGGCCGCCCGGTGACGGCGCGGGCGACACGCAGGGCGAAGCGGTTGGCGTCGGTGGCGGTGGTCGCGATCTGCCAGCGGAAATCACCGAAGGTGTCGGTGAGCAGGCGGCCTGCCTCCAGCGCCGCTTCGGACGGCAGCATGTAGGTCAGCCCGCGACGGGCCTGACGGCGGATGGCTTTGGCGACCGGGGCGGGGGAGTGGCCGAACATCGAGCCGGTATCGCCAAGGCAGAAGTCGTCGATGCCGTAGCCGTCGATATCGGTCAGCCGCGCGCCGTGGGCTTCGGCCACCAAGGGCAGGTGCGGCATCGGCC
>LNFM01013991.1_pt1 | contig 10037 bp, 13 predicted proteins | sample 596031 | NCBI WGS metagenome assembly LNFM01 (sample SAMN04254537, study PRJNA301005) | activated carbon metagenome | isolation source: dual media filters at the Ann Arbor, Michigan drinking water treatment plant | place: USA: Ann Arbor | reverse complement strand
TAGAGCTTGTTCATCTGGTACTGACCAGCCGTCACTAGCGTCATAGACGACTGTGCGGCAGAGCATTGGAAGTCAGACCAGTCCTTGACCCGAAACGCATCGGCATCGCCTCCGGTCACATAGAAGAACGCTCGGATTTCGTCGAACGCTTCCTGCGACTGAGGCGGCTGTGCGATTTGCCACTCGTGCAGGGGCAGCTGCGCGTCGCGGTTGGTGATGCGCTGGCCGCCCAGCATGTATGCCTTGGACGTGAGGAATCGAGGCCCGCCAGTCATTTCTGCGCTGTAGCACTCGGGGAAAAGTTCTTCAAAGAAAGCCATCAGCCATTCCTCGCGTTGGCAACGCTCAACTGCTGTGCAATCTGGCGGCCGAATTGCAGGCCAGTCTGGCGGTTAGCGCCCTGCGGAACCTGCACGTTGATGTTGATGTTCTGGGTCTTGCCACCGCCGCCAGGATTCGGGTTGATCGTGCCGCTCTGGTCGCCCATCATCAGGTACTGTCGTCCAGCCAAGTTCAACAGCTCAGGGCCGTTCTCGTTGACGCGGTACATGCCGCCAGCGGAAACCATGCCGCCAACATCGCGGCCAAGCAGGCTGCTAACTGCAGTGCCAATCAACTGACCAACGAAGTTGCCCCCGGTGCCGCCGCCGCTTCCTCCTGTGATGCTGCCTTTGATGCCCTCAATCAGCGGCTTCAAGATGAACAGCTCAATGATGATCTTGTTGACCTCGCGGACCACGGTTTGACCAAATGCCTCAACGTCCAGCTTGCCTGTCTCAAAGAATCCGGTCAAGCGGTCGGAGAGGTCATTGAACACCGTTTCAAACGCCTGTCCAGTGCGCGCGCTGGTGTTGTTGATCTGGTCCAAAAAGTTGTTGATCGATGAGGTGAAGCCGTTGCGCCAATCGCCCTCTGCGACGGCAAGATCGCGGTAGTATTGGTCGAAGTCAGCCTTGGCTTGCTCCAGACCATTGCGGATCAGGGCAAGCTGTTCTTGGAACGCATCGCTGTTCAGGATGTCGGGAGTAGCGCCGCGCCGCAAACGGTCTTCGTCCGCTTGGAACTCGCGCTGGATGCGGAACAGCTCGCGCTGACGGTCAGCAGCACGAGAGCCTTGGCCGAAGGCCCCAAGGGTGTCGCCAAACTGGTTGCGGCGAGTTTCATTGCGCGAGGCAATGCTGTCCTGAATCTGCGCCGCGCGGTTGTTGAACTGCTCCAGCTCCTGCGCCGCCTTGCGCTTGGCTTCTGCCTCTTTCTCAGCAGCCTGCACGGCCTGCTCTGCAAGCACGTTCTGCTGCAACTGCTGCCGGATTTTTTCCTCATTCGCCAGAATGGACTTCTGGTCAGCGGTCAGCTGATTCTTTTCCTTCAGGTCCGTGATCTGGCGGTTGAACTCAACGAGCGCGCGGGCTTGGGTGCCAAGTTTCTCTCCCTGCTGCAGCTGCTCATTGAGCGCGGCCTGCTGCTGGCGCAGCTCGGACAGCAAGCGGGTGGCCGCATCGTCCTGGAATGCTCGCGGCTGCCGGCCGCGCTCGCGGAACTGCTCCCGGATGGCGGCCTCATCGCGGGCGATCTGCTCTGCGCTGACTTGGCCGCCGCCAGCACGCAGCGCCTCGACGTTGCGGCGGTAGGCGGACAACGCGGAGTTCAGCTTCTCCGTGTTGGTGCGCGACTGCTCCCTGATGCGGGAGATTTCTTTCTCTGCCGCGATGGCCGCCTTGTTGATCTGCGCGCGCTCTGCTTCGCTGGCCGCCGCGCGGCTGGCCAAGTTGGCAATCTCTTTCTGTGCCGCGATCTGCTGCTCAATGTCACGCAGCTCAAGCTGTGCACGAGGGTTGTTGCCAGAGAACGATTGCAGCCGGAATCGCGCCTGCTCAAGCGACTGAATCAGGTTCTCAGGCGTGTCAGGCCGGCCGACGTTCAGGATCGAATCCCAAGCCTCTTTGGCCGCGTCTTTTACATTCATCCAGCCACGCTCAATGACGCCAAGGCGCTGCTCCAAGCGGCTGGACCGTTCTTCAAAGGCGGCGGCAAATGCTCGCTGCGCGACCTCTGCCGCTTCCTGAACGCGGCCCTGATCCTCCAACGCCTTGATCTGCTGGAAAACGGACAGCGTGAGGAAGTTGTATTCCGAGTTGAGCCGGCGCGCGGCCTCGACCGGTTCCTTGCCCAGCTCTGCGAACTGCTTGACGGTTTCCTCTGCCGCCTTCCCGGTGACGCGCTCAATCCGGATGGCCACGGTCGCGAACTGCTCAAAGTTGCGCGCGGCCACCAAGCCGGATTCGCCAAGCGCAGCGATGACCTCCGATGCGCGGGCCTGAGTACCGACGACCTGATCGACTGCACGTGCGGACGCCTCAAGACTGCCGACAGTGCCGCCAGCAGCGTTGCCAGTCAGGATCAAAGCGCGGGCGTATCGGTCGGCTTCCTTTGAGCCTTGGAAATACGCCGCGCCCAGCACGGCCGCCACCGCAGCAACAGCCGTGAACGGGTTGAGCAGCCCCAACACTACGCCGCCAAGGGCGCGCGCCGCCGGCACGATGCCGCCGAACACGTCGCGCAGCTGTCCGCCCTGCTGCAGCAGCACCGTCAGGGGCGCCTGGCCGCCTTGAAGGCTGACGATGATGTCGGTCAGCTGGGCAGGAACCTGGCGCAATGCGGCAGAGGTCTGTTTGGCGGACAAGCCGTACTCGTTGAACTGAATGCCTGCCTCTCGCGTGGCCGCAGCAGCGGCACGCTTTGCGGCTGCATCAGCAGCGGTCGCAGCAGCGGCCGCCTTTTGCGCGGCCTCCTGTTCTCGCAGTCGAGCGATAAGCGCCTGAGACTGCTGGGTCACGTTCAACTGTGCCGCGCGCAGCTCAAGAAACTCAGTACGACTGCGGCCAGCCTGATCGGCCTCCCTTTGCAGAGCGGCAAGAAATCGCTTGGATGTAGCGTCAAGCCTCGTGCCGACCGCCTCGGTGGACTTGCCGGCCTGCTGCATGGCTTGGCCGACGCCTTGGGCAGAGCTTTGAGCGGCCTGCTCAAATTTCTCGACCGCTTGCGTGGCCTGAGCCATGCCGGCCTGCAGGCCGGTCGCATCAGCGCCAACCTCCAGAATGCTGCGTCCAATCGTATCGGCCATGTCAGCGGTGCGCTTTCTTGAGTGCCTTGTTCATGCCGGAGGCCGTGGCCGCCTTGCCCGCCGTTTTGTCCAGCCTGCTCTGCAGGAACTCATCGTCGAGCTTCGTCAGCGCGTCGATTTCCCACTTGGCCGGCTCAATTCGGCGCAGTTCAAAGTATGCCCGAATATCCGACCAGCATAAAGCATTGATCGTGAATCCAGCCTGGCGGCGCGCATCCAGATCGCTGTACCACTCCCAAACGTGCGCACCCTCCAAGGGCAGATTCGGCAGGCTCAGGAGCTTGGGCGAGACAACGCCGGTCTGATCGCGGATTTCCAGCAGCGTTTTGAGTTCGGTCTTGCCGGTCACGGGGTCCGGCCGGGACAGCGCGAAGTGCGCTTTCGCAAACTCAACCAGGGCCGCGATCAGCCCGCGCTGAAATTTGCCTCGTTCTCAATGGCTTCAATGACGCGGCTCACGAAGGTCGGGCGAACCTTCAGAAGCCGGCGCAGCGCCTCCACCGAATACGGAACATCTTGGCCGTTGTCGGTGATGCCGAACCAACCCACCACACAGGACTCGACCAGCAGCAGCTTGCGCTTCTGGGCGCCTTCGGCAATGGCTTCGGCGTCCTTCGGATCGGCAGCGTCCACCATGCGGCGGCGCTGGCCAGCTTCCATGATGTTCATGACCTGAATCTTGCGGTCGGCCTGCTCGTACTCGGCAGAGTTCGGGCCAACCACCACAAATCCGGCTTCGGCGCCATCGGGCGTCCGGCCAACGACGACGCGGAAGGTCGCGCCACGGTCTTGCTCCATCTTGGCCAGGTCAAAGTTCATAGGTGTCTCTCCAGTTGGTTGCGGTATTCGCGCCAGACATCGGCGCAGGGGGAATCTTTGTAATGGTGGAAGGCAGGGATGCCAGCTGTCCAATGCAAGATGGCTGCATTGTCGTGCGCCTGGCCTTCATCGACCAGCACATTCCATCGTGGAGGAAGTTCTCCGATGTCCTCATCCCGAAGGTGCTTGAACTGCAACAAGTCACGCTGCGGACGCTCTGAAATGTAGGTGGGTGAAACGGTTAGCCAATCAGGATGCGCGCAGTTGATAAGCATGACACTCGCCCAATTCTTGCGCTGGTAGTCCAGGTTCGGGCATTCCATTTCGCTGAACCGGTACTTCAAAGGGTGCCGGGTCTTGTAATCGTGCTTGACCACTTGGACGGCATAACGCGCATCGGCCAGATACAACAGGCGATAGATGTCGTCTTGAACAACCATATCCGAGCCATCGACAAACACGGCCCAGCCCTCATAGCTGCACAGGAACGGGATCAGGAAGCGAGAGACCGTGAACGCATTGGAGCCGCCGCCAACACCCAGCTCGGACAGCGGCGTGATGCAAACCGGATCAGATGTGTTGGCCAGCACGCTTTGCACGAACACCGACAGGCCGATTGCTTCGCGCCGGTCATAGCCACAGAACAGTCGCATCATCGGATGGCCTCGATTCGCATGTCGCGAAACTCCCGGCCAACAACGTGATGCTGCGTCGGCTTTTGTTCAATGCCAGTGAAGCCGTGTTCAGTCAGGAAGGCGGCCAGGGTTTCCGGGGTCCAGCCCCAACGGTGTGTCATGAACGGGTCTTTGTCTCTGGGGTCACCGTAGATGCCCCAATACGACAGCTGGTCGGGATGCTTGACGACTTGGGGTGGCGGCTTCAGGAAATTCTCGCAGCACTTGCGGAAATTCGGAAGCTCCATGACCAACCGCGCGCCTGGGCACATGATGCGCCTCCACTCGCGAATCACATCGTCGCATTCCCACCGGTAGAAATGCTCCCAAATGTGGATGGCGTGAATCTCATCCACGCTGCAGGTAGGCACGGGGATGCTGTCGGCCTTCGCCACGATGTCAACGCCGGGGCGCTTGACTGCATCGACGTTTTTGAATCCAGGGATGGATCGCTTGCCGCTGCCGATGTTGAGCTTCATGCCGTGATGTCCTTCGCAAATTGCCATGCGGCGTCTGCCTCATGAGGCTTGTACTGCCAATGCGCCAGTCGGCGCAGAAAATCCAGCCGTGTGTCGAAGTCAAAAGGCTTGTCCTTCAACCAGGCAGCCGCCCCATCCTCGCACTCAAAAGGAATGCCCGCCAGCACCGCATCGCAGGCGACATTGGAATGCCGGCAAACCACCAGCGAGGCGCCACGCAGCACATCCTCAATCGGCCGTGTGAAATCGTTGACAAGCTCAAATCCGTGCAGGCGTTTGCTGTCACGACCCTTGGGGCGGAACACGATCCTGCGCCTTGGGAAACGCCTGCGCAGCTCTGCCGCTTTGGCTTCCTCCCAATGGTACTGGTTTTGGTAGGCCCGAGACTTGGCGCCCATACCGACCAGCACGATATGCCCATTCTGGTCACAGTCCTCGCGCAGAGACAGGCCCAAGGAATCCCAGCGCGCCGGGTCTGCAGGAGTGCGGTCAAGCCATTGCTGCGGGTGATCGCTGTCAATGCACATCCGCATATAGCCGGTGATCTTTTCGCGGCGGAAATAGCCGTGGTCCCAATGCAGAACGCGACCGCCTTTGGCGATCTGAGCCTTGCGGGCATTGTCGTTGGCCTTCATGCCCACGCCGGTCACCACCAGCCAATCGCGGCCGCCGTGATAGATGCTGGACTCCAGCGTTTCATCGCCCGCGCGCCAGGCGGCCTGAACCATGGCGTCCATGATCGGTCGCATGCTGTGCGAGAGCTTTTGCACCCTCAGAAATTCGACCGTAGCCATTCGCCGTACACCTTGGAAACCGTAGGCAGCTCGATCCGGCTGTCGTACATGCGCTGCGCCTTTTCGCGCCTGGCGGATTCATCAGCCAACAGGTCGAGCGCGTCTACGACCTCTTTTACAGTGTCAGCAAAGCACTCAGCACCGCCGGCAGTCTCAAGGTAGCCGGCCTCCCGGTTGCAGATGATCGGGATGCCGGCGCCCTGCGCGTTGGCGAGTTTGACGTTGCTTTTCCAGTGGCGAGGCGCGTAGCCGGATTGATGCCGCAGCGCCACGATGATGTCGCAGTCGCTGTAGCTGGGTGGGTTGACCACAAACCTCCATCCGCGCTTGCCGCACTCTCGCTCAAGCGTGCCCTGCCACTGCCCAAGGTATTCCGGGGCGCCCTCGTATCCGACCACCTGCACGCGCTCACGAACGACATGCCGCTGCAGGCCGGGGCGAGCGTGATGAGGCAGTGCCAGCACCGGCCCCTTGAAAAACCGCAGATCGTTGGCCATGGCATTCGTCGCCGCCACAATGCCATGAGGCCGCATCAGCTCAACCTGATTCATCAGCCAGCTCACGCACGGCAGTCGTTGCCAGTCGTTGCCCTTGGGCTGCGGGTAGGCATCAACCACGTCCCAGATGATTTTCGTGTCCAGCCGGCGCAGCCTGTTGACCACCTCATCGAACCGCTTGACCACCACCGCCACGTCATACCGGCCCACATCCTTGGCCCTCGGGATTACATCGGCGCCGATGGCTTGGCCCAGCTGGACACCACGAATTTGCCAACTGCCACCCGTGCCTCGACCGGTGACTAGAACGTGCGACATGCAAGCCTCTCAAAAGGGTATCCGCTGGCGATTTCTTCCTCGGTCCACATGGCCCAAGCCAGCCGTTGAAACATGAACAGGCGCGCGGCGTCATCCCGTTTGTCGTGGACTGAGCCCCACAGCGCCAAGTGATTGCTGGCGGCAGAACCGATCCATCTGTCGAACTGATGCCAGACCGGAACGCCCTCAATCAACGCCAGCAGTGCGGCGCTGCTGTGCCAGGTCAAGACTCGGGCAGCTCGCGCAAGGTCATCGGCCAGAGACACGCGGGGCACACTAGCGCCTGGGTGTTGTCGGATGCGGCCACCGTAGCGTTTTTGGGTCAGCTCTGCCCATCCAGCCGGCGATGCAATGCCAGGCTCACCGATGCCCCGCTGGGCAAGGATCAGGGTGTCCTCGCCATTGTCGCGCCACGGCTTCAGATCAACGCCCCAGCGGTCCCAGCGATTGCCGCCCTCGGGGTGCCATTCGCCTGCGCCGGAGTGATGACTTGCGGCCAGAGAAAACCACTTCCGACCCATCCACTGCTTGCCAAGATGGCCGTTTTCCGTGACCAGCACTGTCGCGCCTCGCGACTCAAACCGCTGGCACTCCGACCGCGTGGATGCGCTTCGATTCCAGACCACCAGCACGTCGCCGGGTCGAGGATCGAATGCCTGTTCGGCAATAGAAAAACCGCAGGCCGACAGTCCCGACAGGAACGCGGCTCTGCGGTAGTTCGGACCACCGGGCACAAGGCACAATGCCCTGCGCACGATTAGGCGCGGGAGGGATCGACTTCCTGGGTGGCGCCAGTTATCCGGAAGACGTAGCTTGCGGTCACCACGCCATCGACGGCGGCAGAGAACGAACGCTGCTGCACAAAGGCCAAGCAGCGGAAGATCGAGCCGTCTTCAAACACCACGCTGATGAGGCGGGTCAGCTTGTCGGCGGCTGCGGCGCGGATCACGGCGTGGGCCGGGTTGCCCTGCTTCCAATGGCCGGTCACCGTGATACTGCCGCTGTCCGACAGGCCAAGGCGGAATTCGCGGGCCGTCGAGCAGAAGGTGGTCACGTCGATTTCGGTCGACGAACCGCCCTGCACCTGAATCTCGCGACCGATGCAATCCAGCAGCGCGCTGGCCGGCGACGGACTCGGGTTGAGTTCCGTCACCTCGTTGGTGGAAATGGAAATGCTGGTGCCCTGGACAAGCAAGACTTCAGACGTGGACATGGTTCTTCCTTTCGGATGACGGATTGAGCGGTTTGATTATGCCGCAGTTGACGGACTATGGAAACGTGTTATGAGCCCGATGGCGACTGAATGTCGAACCAGAACGAAAAGTCCTGCTGCGCGCCATATCGCTTGGTCGGCTCATCGAATCTGGCGACAAGGCCGCCCTGCGACACGCCCAGCAGGTTGCCAGTAGTAAGCACTGTCTCGACCTCGCGCATCAGTCGGTTGGCTTCCTCGCGCGTGTTCGACCAAACCCAGAACTGGATGCGTGCGTTGATCTTGCGCGGGCTGCCGCAGAAGGTCGGCGTCGGCGTGCCGCCCACCTGCTGATAGCAGACGAATGGCAGCCCCGTGTTGGCCGGCGCTGTGTCGGGGTAGACGCGACTGCCGAACAGCGTGCGCAGCGCGCTGATGATGCGTGGTTCAATCATTCGGCCATCCCCGATGTGACTTCGCGCAGCTTCTCGCCCAATCGCTTGCGCATGGCTTCCAGCGCGACCTGTTTCTTGGCCTCAAAGGTCGGTCGGACGTAGGGTATGCCTGGCACCCACTTCGGCGCCGGCAGCCGCTCTTTTGTGGCCACCCAGCGGCCGTTCAGGCGCATGACCACGTTGACCCGCCAGTGGCCGTACTCGACGTTGTACCAATGCGGCGCCTTTTTCTTGTTCGGGCCGATGGCATAGAACTGTTTGGTCGGCCCGGAATCGCGCGGCAGGTGGTATCGGTAGATCGACGCAAACAGGTCGCCCTCATCCACTGGCACCCGCTGCCGCATTTCGTTGTAGAAAACAATGGCGCCGGCATGAGCTGCAGGTCGCAGGCACTGCTCTTTGATCGCGTTCTCCAGCATGCGCAGCGACTCGACGGCGTTGGTTTTGACCTCCATCGTCACCAGAGCCTTCGGGTACTGCTGCGGGCCGGTTGGCCTGGCGCCACGGCCGCGCGTGCGAACTGGCGTGCCCCTAGCCATTGTTCGCTCCCGTGGCCACGCCCAGATCGACGTAGCGGTTGTCGGTGGTGTCTGGCAGCACCACGCGAATCTCGTAGATTTGCCCGTTGTACCGAATCCGCATCTGCGGCGTGATGTCGGTGCGGCGCCGAATGCGGATGCTGGCCGTAGGCCGGCTGACCTCGCTGCCGCCGGAAAAGAACTCCTGCGTCATGAAGCCGCGTCCGGTCAGCGTCATGAAGTCGGCCCACAGGCGGCAATGCTCCACCCACTGCTGAACCGGCTGGCCGAACTCATCCTGCAGATCAACGAGGCGTTCCACGATGATCCGTCGGTTGAGCTTTTGGGCGACCGTGTACTTCATCAGAAATTCCGGATGGTGTAGCTGGCCAGCAAGCTGTCGCGCGCGCGCTCAAGGTCGCGCCGCTCATCCGGGTTGAAGCGGTCCACCTGCAGCTGGATTTGCAGCAGTATGGCCTCTTTGATCCCGGCGGGGATGCTCGACGTGAAATCGGCCGGCGATTCCTCAAACGGGTAGCCGGCCATCCACTCAATGCGGACCGCATCGGTGCGCTGGTCGTTCACGATGTCCACATCGAACGTGTCGCGGAAGCGCAGGATCGGCACCTGCTCGGTTTCCGAGTCGATGTAGTAGTTCGACGGGTCGAGCGTCTGCAGAACTTCGTCTTTGTCGAGGTACTGCACAGACAGGAACTCAATGAACGGCGGGCGCAGCAGGTACACATCGCCTGGGCGCTTGTACCAATCTTCGTCACCGCCCCACCGCGAGCGAAACAGGTTGCGCGAGTACGGGATGGACTCCATCACCATGCGCAGCGTCTGCTTCACCAAAGCGCGGCGCGTGGTCTGCTCAACGTACTGGCGGGCCGTGGTGATGTTGCGCTCCACCAGTGTCTGCAGCGGGTAGACCGTGGGCGAACCCTCATCGGCGTCCCAGCGCAGATGCTCATACACCTGTTCGACGGTGACCGGCTCAACCGGCGGCGGCGTGACAACGATGATGTTCATGGTCTTTCTTCCCGCCGCGCGTGAAGCACGCCTTCTGCATCGCCAGTGCTGATGTTCTGAATCCAGATGTAGACATCGCCAGCAGGGAACCCAAGCTGATCGTTTTCGGAACCGGCAGAGAAAACAGCCTTCTGGATG
>LNFM01013989.1_pt1 | contig 10038 bp, 6 predicted proteins | sample 596031 | NCBI WGS metagenome assembly LNFM01 (sample SAMN04254537, study PRJNA301005) | activated carbon metagenome | isolation source: dual media filters at the Ann Arbor, Michigan drinking water treatment plant | place: USA: Ann Arbor | reverse complement strand
CTCCGAGCAAATGGCGCTACTCCGCGCCGAGCTCGAGCGGGCTCTGGCCGCTTCGCGCTGACCGAGTGGCGGCCATCACGGTGCACAGAGAAAGGCGCGGAAGCCATTCGCACGCCGCTGCAGATCATTGAGTCTGCGGCTCGTCGTCGGCACCACCGGGTCTTGCACCGTCACGCCCGTCAGGAAGCTGGAGAGCTGCGCCTCTTGCCCCGCGGCCCGCGGGTTCACGTGCAGGAAGAACGTCGACGTCTCGGCGCCATGGCAGCCATTGCACGTGTTGAGGGAGAATCGGAACCGGAGCGTGCTGTCCGTGATTCCGGGCGCGTTCCAGAAGTCGATGTTGTTGAGGATGTTCGGCGCGGCGAATGGCGCACCCTGGAACGTCGCCGGCACGACGTGCGTCTGGGCCCTGATCGAGGCGGCGTTCGCCGTCATGAAGCTGGCCAGCTCCGGTGAGTTGTCGAACTCGTTCGCCGGCGTGAGGGCGAGCGTCGACATGCGCAACTGACCCGCGGTGGTCAGATGGAACTCGCGAAGCTCCCACGGCGAACCGATGGCGATCTCGTTGGTGCGGACCTGCGAGATGGCGCTGCCGTTCGGACGGGACGGTGACGCGCCCCGACGGGAGAACTTGCGCGTGATCGCCTGGAGCTTGTTGCGGTATCCGGTCGACCCGCGAGCGAACGTGCCCAGCGAGTGCCAGTCGGTGGCCCACGTCGCGACCGCCGCCGCGGTGGCCGCCGGCAGCTTGTACTCGAGGATGATGGTGAAGGACTGTGGATTGCCAAAGCGGTCGAGGACGCCGAACACGAAGCGGCCCTCGCCGGCGTTGCCGGCGGACCGGAGATCGAAGCGGTTCGCGATGGCGAGCAGGCGAACCGGCGGTCGGGTGAGGTCCAGCTTGCCCGTGGAGAGCTTGGGCCACGCCGAGAGCACTTGCTGGATCGCGCGTGCGGGTACGACCTGTCCGTTGACCGTGCGATCGGCGGCCCACTGCTGCAGCCACGACCTCACGAAGAGCTCCGGGTCGTTATCGCCTGCCATCTCGGTCATCAGGCGGCCGAAGTGCCATGCGCCATCGGCGGCTGACGTCAGCGCGCCGGTCCACCGGGTGCGCACGGGGTCTTCGACCACCGCGAGGTCGGTGATCATGAGCTCGGACGCCTTGTCCACCGTGACGGTGCAGTCCGCGGCGGCGGCGCTGACGTCGCCGTCATTCGAGATCGATGGTTGGTCGAGGAGGGCCGCCTCGTGTTGATCGATCTCGTCGATCTCGTCGGTGGCGCAGGCCGCGAGCACGGCACAGGTGGCGAACCAGAGGGTCTTGGTCATGCCCGGTACACGAGCAACCCCGGTGCCACGAGCGTTGGGGTCGAGAGACTCCAGCACCTCACGAGCGATCGCGTGAAATCGCCAGCTCGGCCGCAATGCTCGTGATGCGGGCGGGGATCGCGGGCTCCACGGGTGTCGGGTCGCGCCTACAACGAAATTCGTCATCGCCTGCGAGCGCGCCGTTGGAAAACCAGCGCGGGGTTCGAGGTGAGGGCGTCGTCGAGGGGCGAACGCGTCGGTACTGGATGTTGCCTCCTGTTCCGTCACGGAAGGTAGAATGAGGACGTGCGTAGCTGTCTGCCTGCGGTCCTGGTGCTGGTGTCCCTGGGTTGCGGGGAGGTCGTGAAGTCCACACCGGATGGAGACGTACCCATCGATGGCCCGCCGTCCGACGGGGACGCGATGACGATGCCCGATGGGGAGACCTCGCCGCTTCCTCGTGAGGCGACCGGGTTCTCGTTCGTCGGCGCGAACTTCCTGCCCATGGGAACCGTGGCCTCCGGGGTGAACGGCTTGACGCGGGTGACGGTGGGCACCGCGGCCGAGGCGATTCCCGACAAGCGGGACGGCTACATCATCGTGCGAGAGCTCGGCAACGAACCACAGGGCTGGCGGATCGATGGCGGCAGGAACGACCAGCTCCTGGCCGTCGCCTCCACCGACGACCGCTACGCCGGCGTCGGCCTGACCCGGAGCTATCTCGGAACCCTGACGCAGGACCACGGGTTGGGCGTGTTCCTGGCCAACGAGGCATTCACGGTCCGCAACTACTTCGTGACTACCGACGAGGGCATCCAGATTCGCGCTGTCACCCCCTCGGACTCGGAATGGGTGATCGGGGGGAGCTACCAGAACGGGGCCCGGGGCTTCGTGGCGATCGTCGACAGGTTCGGCCAGCCCCTCGGCGCGATCTCGTTCTCGCCTGATACGGGGACGAGCGAGGTGGTCGTGCGACGCTTGATCAGGGTCGTCGATTCGATCTTCGTGATCGGTCTTGCCAACCGCGGCGCCGTGCGGGTTGGCTTCCTGCTCTCGCTCGACGTGACCACCCTCGACCTGAAGCAGGCGGTCGCATTCGAAGCCCCCAACGGCGTCGAGCTCACCGATGCCGCCGTCGTGGGCACGGTGCTTCATGTCGTCGGGAGCACGGCCCAGGATGGAATCTCCTTCGAGATCTCACAGACCGGTACGCCAGGCGCGTTCAAGGAGTGGCCCGGACACCGGATCTCCGCGATCCGGTCCACCACGTCGGGGCTGTACGTCGCGGGATCCGTTGGTAGCGGCGAGTTCAGTGGGGTCCTCGACGACGATTCGCTCCGGGCCGTGGAGCTGACGGCCCTCGCCAACAACGCCTTCTCCCCGGACATTCTGGTCGCGGGACCGCTCGGGGCGATCTACTACGGCGAGCGAGCGGGGGCCGTGGTCGAGGTTCCCCTGAACGACACCCCGGTGGGCGCGTGCAATGAAGCGGCCTACGGGTCCCCGACGAGCGCGACGGCAGGCAGCTCCACGGTCACGGCCTACCTACCCACATCCGAGCTGCGCGCGCTCGGACTTCAGTCTCGCGAGCAGATCATGGCGGTCTCACGTACCGAAGTCGCCGAGATCGACGCCTGCTCGTTCTGACCGCGTCGGCGCCGCCGGCTGCGCGATCACGGCAGACGTTGGTTGCACGCTTGCGCGGTGACCCGCGCCGGCTGGAGCTGGCCATCGACGAGCTGTAGCTCGGCGCGACACGCGACCTCGGGTTGCAGCGCGGCCACCGGCCCGGTGTCGACGGCCACGCGCATGAGGAAGCCAGCCGAGAGCGTGGCCACGGCGAGCCACGTCCCGTCGGCGCTCAGGTCGAGGCCGTACACGTCGCTCGGAGCCGGATACGTGTAGTACTCGTGGCCCGTGTCGGCATCGAGAACGTGCACGGTGCGATCGGTTCCGCCGGTGAAGAGCAAGGTTCCGTCGCGAGAGAGCTGCGCGGCGACCAGCATCGTCTTGATCGGAGCGTCGGCGAGTGGTTGCCCCGTCCGTGCGTCGAACACCATTGCGAACCCCGAGCCGACGAACGCGACGCGAGCGCCGTCGGCCGAAACCGTCACTCCGTACACGTCGCGCTCGGTGGTTCCGACGACGAGATCCGGCTGCGAAGGATCGACCGCGTACAGGGTGGGGATACCGCGGGCGGCGCGCACGAAGCGGCGGCTATCACGCGAGAACACGACATCGACGCCCTGCATGGTTGGCTCGAGGGTCCGCACGAGCGCCCCGTCGCGGGTCCACACGCGAACCTGCCCGCGGTCGTCGATGGCCGCGAGGTGCTGGCCATCGGGAGCCCACCGAATCCGCATGAGCGGACCGAGGGCCGTCAGCGACTGACGGCGCTGGCCGGTCGCGCGCTCGTAGATGCCGACCACACCCGCATCGCCGCCCGCGGCGATCAGCGTGCCGTCCGGCGAGGCGCTCGCGTGGGGCCCGGTGGCGGGAAGCTCGTATTGTACCGCCTGGGTGGCGCCATCGAGGATCTTCGTCGTGCCGTCACGGCCCGAGGTGAGCAGCGCCCCATCCGAGAGCCGCTCGACCGACGTCGCCCGAGCGGCGTGCCGCGTCAGGATCTGCCGCGAGCCGTCGAGGCCCACCGACAGCACCTGGCCGTCCTCGGATGCGGCGAGGACGCCCTGGCCATCGAACACGATCCGGCGGACCCGGGCCGCGCCCGCCGCGACGACGGTGATCGGCAGCCGATCGAACGACCACTGCCGCACCGCGAAGTCCCGCGTGAGCACCGCGACGGCGCGCTGGTCGGGCGCGACCTCGTGCCAGAGCCCAGCTCCGAGCCAGTGGGCGAGCGTGACCCCCGTGGCGGCGTCGTGAACCCAGACGCCCCCGTAGTTCGCGAGCGTCCACAACCGGCCGCTACGATCGAGCTTTGCTTCGTAGACGCGATCGCCCAGGTTCGTGCGCCATCGCACCGCCCCCGTCGCGAGCTCGTACACCTCGAGGCCACCATGTTCGCTGCCCGTGACGACAAGCCCCATCGCCTCGTCGATCTCGATGTGGTGAATGTCGTCCGCCGTCGCCGGCGCGAGCGCGAGGATCGGGGCTCCGGCCCAGTCGACGATCTGGATGCGGGCCCCGCGACCGTCATACTGGCGCGTCGTGAACGCGACCCCGCGCGCGTACACGGCCGCCATCGTGCACTGCTCGCATAGCCGGCGCGTGGTGCCGTCTCGCGAGACCAGGTCGAGTCGCGGCGCGCCATCCTTCGTAGAACCAACCACGAACCACTGGCCATCCGGCGAGATCCGCGGCGCCCGATCGACGGCCGGGGCGGGGATCTGGGCGACCCGCTCGCGGGTACCGACCTCGAACACGTCGAGGAAGCCATCGCTGGTAGGCACGGCGAGCCAGCGTCGTTCGCGGTCGACGCCGATGAACCCGATGAACTTCGCGCCGTCGTGCGGACGCAGCGACTGCACGAGCGTGCCGCTCCGGGTGTCGAGGAGCGCCACCTCATCCGCCCGTCCAGCGGCGACGAAGTTCCCATCGTCGAGGAGGACCAGATCACCCGTGTCGCCATCGACGTGCCACGCGATGGCGTCGCGATCGGCGGACCACCGCTCGACGCCACGCTCGCCCGCCAGGAGGAGATCGTGGGAGCTCGGCGCGAACAGGGCCGCCGTGAAGGTGCCGTCGTGTCTGCGCAGCGCCGGCAGTTGCTCGAGCGCGCGCGCGGCGATGAACCGCAACCCGTGGTGCGAACCACCTTCCCGGGCCGCGGCGACGGCGAGCGCGAGGGCGCGATCCGCGCGCCCCACCGTGAGCTCGCTGCGCGCGCGATCCGAGTAGGCGCCGATCAGATGCCCCTTGGCCTGGTCCCGCGCGGTCGCGGCCCCCGCCCGCTCCGCGGCCGCGACGTCACGGGCGGAGATGACATTCCGGACCGAGATCACGCCGATGGTGGCGAGCGCGAGCACGGCGAGGGTCGAGACGGCGACGGCCGCGCGGTACCGCCCGGCGAAGCGCCGGAGCCGCTGCATCGCCGTGTAACGGTGCGCGCGCACCAGCTGACCGTTCGCGAAGCGCCGCAGGTCCGTCGCGAGCTCGGCGGCCGAGGGGTAGCGGTGCTCGGGGTCTCGAGACATCGCGCGCTCTGCGATCGCCGCCAGGTCCAGCGGCACGCCAGGCACCAGCCGCGCGAGCGGAACCGGTGACTGGCTGCGCACCTTGGTCAGGACCTCGTCGAGCGTGGTGCCGATGAACGGCGGCCGTCCGCTCAGCACGTTGTAGAGGAGGCCGCCGATCGCGTAGACGTCGGCGCGCTCGTCTGCGGGCAGCCCCCGGGCTTGCTCCGGCGCCATGAAGCTCGGTGTGCCGAGCACGGCCCCGACGACGGTCTCGCCGGGCGCGGCCTCGCCGAGCGACGGCAAGCTCGGCTCCGTCTCGGCTTCGTGGACCCGCCGCGCGAGGCCCCAGTCGATCACCACCGTCTCGCCGTGTGCTCCCACGAGCACGTTCGCGGGCTTCAGGTCGCGATGAATCACGCGTTCGCTGTGGGCGTACGCGAGGGCGTCGGCGACGGCGATGACGTGCGAGACGAGGTGCAAGCGGGCATCGAGGTCCGTCGTCTCGGCGATGACATCGCTCAAGGGGCGGCCCTTGACGAGCTTCATCGCGTAGAACGACTGACCATCGGGCCAGCGACCGACCTCGTAGACCGGGACGATCGCCGGATGCTGCAAGTTCGCCGTGACCAGCGCCTCGCGCACGAAGCGAACGGCCGCGTCGTCGGTCACTCCCAGCATCTCCTTGATCGCGACGATGCGCCCGGTGCGGACGTCGCGCGCTCGCAAGATGCGCCCGAGGCCACCGCGCGCCAGCTCACCAAGCCACTCGTAGGCGCTCGAGGGAACCGTCGGCAGCTCGTCGACGACCGCCGGCACCGCGACGCGCCCGCCATCACTCGCTCGGGTCGCGGCCAGCGCCGCCGCTCCCCCGCTCGCCAGCGTGCTCGCCGCTCCGACCGCAATCCCTGCCCGCCCGTCCTGCGGGAGCGTCGCTTCGAGGGTATCCGGAGGCGGCTGGGACCCGGAGGTCGCGCTCATCGCGGAAGTTTGGCTCGCACATCGAGTCGATCGCTAGTCCCAAAAAAGGGTAGCGGCGCGGTCGTGAGTCGACGGGCGAAACCCGAAAGGGGCCTCGCTTCGTGGTCTGACGCTTCGGCGCGGCCCCGGCCTCGGTTGCGCTCGTCCGCCAACCGTGAGACCAAGCGCTCATGCTCAAGCTCGACCGCCAGACGTTCCTCGCCCTCGCGTTTGGCCTGCACTCGGGAGCTTGTGCCTCCACCACACCGCCGCCGGCTCCCATGGGCAATCAGGCCGGCGATACCGCGCCTACGCGCGAAGCCTCGATGACGCCTGCGGAGGAGTGCATCGGCTGGACGCCCGCCGGCGAGTGCAACGAGTGGATGCCGGCGGGAGAGGCCGGCTACGCGCCCGCCAACGAATGCGTGGGCTGGAGCCCCGCTGGCGAGTGTAACCAGTGGGAGCCGGCTGGCGAGGCCGGGTACGCGCCCGCCGATGAATGCGTGGGCTGGACGCCGACCGGCGAGTGCAACGCGTGGCAGCCGGCCAACGAACAGTAGGCGAGCGGTTCGCCGCGGCCCGATCGCGGCTGCGCACGATCGCGACGACCGGCACCAACGGGAAGACCACCACCACCTCGATGGTGGCCGCGATCGTCGAGGCGGCCGGCGAGCCCGCGGTACGCCTCACCACCGTGGGCGCATGGGTCGCGGGCGAGCTGGTGCCCGCGCCGACGCCCGCGGAGGAGTTCCTGGGGACGGTCGAGCGAGCTGTCGCGGTCGGAGCTCGGACGCTCGCGCTCGAGGTGACCTCGAAGGCGCTGGCCGAGGGCCTCGCCAAGCGGTGGCCCGCCGACATCGCCATCTTCACGAACCTCACGCGCGACCACCTCGACTATCACGGCACCCCCGAGTCGTACCTCGCCGCGAAGGCTCAGCTCTTCATGAGCCTGCCCCCGGGTGGCACCGCGATCGTCAACGCCGATGATCCCGCGGTCGAGCTGCTGCGCGAGGTCGTGCCGGCAGGCGTGCACTGGAAGACGTTCTCCCTCCGCGATCCCGCGGCGACGCTCGCCGCGAGCGCCATCGAGCTGCAACCCGGCGCGACGCGCGTCGTGCTCGTTCCGTCGCGCCTGGCATCTGCGCTGGGCGGCGTGCTGGACCTGCGCGTGTCGGGTGCGGTCCACGCGCAGAACGCACTCGGGGCGGCGCTCGCCGCTCATGCAGCGGGATATCCGCCGGACGCGATTCGCGCGGGGCTGGAGGCGTTCCGCTCCGTACCGGGGCGCTTCGAAGTCGTCGCGACGCAGCCCCTGATCGTCGTCGACTACGCGCACACCCCCGATGGCCTGGTCGGAACGCTCGCGACCGCTCGCGAGCTGAGCACACGCCACGTGATCTGTGTCTTCGGCTGCGGAGGCGACCGTGATCGCGGCAAGCGACCGCAGATGGCGGCCGTGGTCGACGCGCGTGCAGATGTCGCCATCCTCACCACCGACAATCCCCGCTACGAAGATCCGGCCAGCATCGCTCGCGAGGTCCTCGTCGGCGCAGCCGTCCCCCGGGCCCGCTGGCAGGTCGAGCTCGATCGGGCCGCGGCGATCGAGATCGGGGTTGCGATGGCCGGCCCCGGCGACGTGGTCGTCATCGCGGGCAAAGGGCACGAACGTGTCCAGGAGGTCCGTGGCGAGACGCTGCCGTTCTCCGACGTCGATGTCGCGCGCGCGGCCTTCGCCCGCCGCTAGCGGCTAGTCCCAGCGCGAGGTGATGGTCAGCGCGAAGCTCGTGAGCGCTCCCACGTGCCCGGTCGCGCGGTCGGTGATGCGCAGCCGCCACTCGCCGTTGACCGACTCGTCACCGGAGAAGCCCGTCGTGATCGGCCCCGCGATCACCAGCGGTGCGCCGTCATCCCCCGCGGTTCCCGCGTGCACCACCACGGCGGTTCCGCCTGGGTTCTCGAGAATGACCTGGAGCTGGCTCGCGCGCGGATGGTCGATGCGCAGCGCGAGCTCGACATCGGTGTCGACGGTCGCGAGCCCCCGGACCGGGATCCGCTCGACCAGCACGCCGCCGTCGGGAATCGCCGTGGGGGTGGCGTCCGTGAACGTGCCGCGATGCCATGCGGGGCCGCACAGGCCATAGCCGCGCGTCGCACCCGCACAGATCCCACCCGGACCGCAGACCTCGTCGCGGTCACACTCGTTGCCTCCCGTCGGCAACTCGCCGTTGGCGACGCAGACGCCCGCGCCCGCGAACACGCCGAAACAGGCCAGCCCGGCGGTGCATCCGCCCGTGCCGCGGCACGTGTCGCCCTCGCCGCTCTGACGCGTGACCGCGAAGACGCCACAGCCGTCGATGTCCAGATCCGAGATCGCGCCCGCGATCTGCAGCGAGTCAGCGAAGTAGATCATGCCCACCGACGTGTCGCCGGCGCCCCACTCGACCACATGCAGCTCGGTGAACGGGTCCGCGAGCAGGTAGCGTTCGTGATTGATGGTCCCCCCATCCGCGAGGGCCAGCCCATCCGCGACCGTCGTGACGAGGGCGCCGTACCGACGTCGCATGGCGTCGAGCACCTGATCTTGGACGATCGGTGCGAGACCGGCCGCACTCGTGATGGCGAGCGTCTCGAGGCGCTGGAAGCGTGGGTCGGTGCGGAGGCGGCTGACGTCGGGGGGCAGGATGCACGTCTCGGCGGTGATCGAGCATCCTCCGAGATCTCCGTCCCCGATCCGCGCCTCGAGCACGCCGGTGATGCGATCGAAGATCGCACCGTAGGAGTTGTCACCCGCGCCGTACTCGAAGGCGATGAAGCTGCGCCGACCGGTGGCGTCGCGAAACCATGTCACGTTGACGAGTCCCTGGTCGACGCGGCCGATCGCTTCGAGCGGAGTCGTGACGTCGGTGTGCGATGACTGCTGCACCGCGACCACCAAGCGCTGCTGATCGTCTGGGCCGAGGCGATCGAGCGTGGTGGCAGTGATCTCGTTCTGGTTGTCGATGACGAGGCCGGGTTGATCGAACAGGTCGCGATAGGTCTCGCCAAACAGACAGCTCGCGACCGCGGGCGCACACCCTGCGCCTTCACACGTTCCAACCAGCTTGAACCGGCCCCGCGTACTCGACGCGTAGCCCTTGACCAGGGCGCGGTACCGACCGGGGCCGAGGTTCCGTGACAGCTGCGAGTACACCGTGCTGCCGTAGTCGTCGTTGCGAGCGATGTTCGCGCCCCAGCCGGTGGGGCCTTCCTTGTACAGATAGAGCACCGTGTCGACCCGCCGCTGACCTCGCACCGCGTAGCCAGTGGTCAGCTCGACCTGGGCCTCGGCCGAGAGCTCGAAGGTCCACGCCAGGTACTGCTCCGTGGCCGTGATCTCCGACAGGTTCGGCTCGTCCCAGGCTAGTGGCCCCACATAGGTCGGACTCCGGAACGAGTCGTCCTTGCCCTCGGCCTCGAGGTCGTCGCCGGAGACGTAGGACTCGGTCCCCTTGTCATCGACCGCGCAGGATCCGAGGCCAAATCCGACCGCGATGGCACCGATGCACAGAGAACGACGCATGGCCTCGCAGCCAAGCAACCACCACGCCGTGCGTTGCGACCTGGATGTCACCTACGCGCGAAGAGTTTCGCA
>LNFM01025605.1_pt1 | contig 10039 bp, 13 predicted proteins | sample 596031 | NCBI WGS metagenome assembly LNFM01 (sample SAMN04254537, study PRJNA301005) | activated carbon metagenome | isolation source: dual media filters at the Ann Arbor, Michigan drinking water treatment plant | place: USA: Ann Arbor | reverse complement strand
GGCAAGCCGATAGAGGTCTGGTTCCAGGACGAAGCGCGGATCGGCCAAAAGGGCACCCTGACCCGCATATGGGCCCGCATCGGCTCGCGGCCCCGCGCGATACCCGCTACGAGTGGGCCTACCTGTGTTCAGGGCCGTCTGCCCCGAGCGCGCCGTCGGCGCCGCCCTGGTGATGCCCTATGCCGATAGCGAAGCCATGAACCTCTATCTCCAGGAGATCGGCCGCGCGGTGACCCCCGGAGCCCTTGCCATCCTCGTGCTCGACGGCGCCGGATGGCACACCAGCCACACTCTGGATCCGCCAGACAACGTCACGCTTCTCTGCCTGCCGCCCTACTCACCCGAACTCAATCCGGTCGAGAACGTCTGGGAGTACCTGCGCAAGAACAACCTCGCCCTGCGCGTCCATGACACCTACGACGCCATCGTCGATGCCTGCTGCAAGGCCTGGACTGACCTTCTCGCCACCCCGCAAAGGATCGCATCCATCACCAGCCGCCGATGGGCTCAACTGTCATGAGTTCTGTCGGTTGGTATTAGGCTTCGCGACAACGCGAAGCCACATGAGCCACCTATGGCGCTCGTCTTGCCAAGTACCTATCGACGGACCAGGCGCCCCCGCCGCGAACGAAAAAATGGATCAGCCCACCGAGGATTGCCACGTTCTTCAGCAGCGGGCCTGTATGGCCAGGCGCAATATGGACAGCCAGGGTAATCGGCACGAGCGTGACGAACAACGCCACGGCCGAGAGTCTCGTCAGGAAGCCGAAGGCGATGCCGATGCCGAAAACCACGATCGCAATGCCGCTAAGATTCAAGAGCAGTGAAGGCTCCCCGATGCTCTTCACGAGCCCGAACCACGGCGAATCGGCCAAGCGATCGAGCATGTCGTTATGTCGAACGAAGTGTCCGAGTCCGCCGATCACGAAGATCGGGCTGAACAGCAGTCGGAATGCCACATCGGATAGTGATGCGAAGGAAGTGATACGCTCCTCTAGGGCCTTGACGAACGGTCTCATCGGCTTGCCTCCAGTGATTGTGTGCGAGAGTTGAGCGATCAGCGGTCGCTCGTCTGTCGGACGGGATCGGTGGCTCCGGCGAGATCGATGGGGGCGGGAATGTGCGCGCTCATGGTCAGGGAGCGGACCGCATCGAACTGACTGAGGAAGACACGCCCTCGGAAATGCTGGAAGAAGTCGGATCGCTTCAGACGGTCCATCACTGGACCTTTGACTTCCGACAGATGGAAACTGACACCCGCCGCGTCGAGTCGATGCGCGATTGCTTCGAGGCTTTCGAGTGCACTCGCATCGATGAAGTTCACTGCCGAACACATCAGCACGGTGTGTTTCAGTTCGGGTTGCGTGGCGATCCGCTCATAGATCGCATTTTCCAGAACCCGTGCATTGGCGAAATAGAGGCTTTCGTCGATGCGAATGGACATGATTTCGGGATGCGTTATCACCGCGTGCCGTTCGACATTCCGGAAGTGCTCCGTCCCCGGGACCTGCCCGACGATCGCCATGTGCGGCCTGCTCGTGCGCCACAGGAACAGGAAAAGTGACAATGCAACGCCGACGACGATGCCGGTCTCGACACCGATCAGCAGGACGAACGCAATCGTAGCAGCCATGGCGACGAAGTCGGCCTTGGAATATGCGAAGGTGCGAATGATCGCCCGAACATCCACCAGAGAGAGAACGGCGACGATGATCGTGGCGGCGAGCACTGCCTGGGGCAGGAACTCGAACAGAGGGGTCAGGAAGAGTGTCGCCGCCAGGATACCACCGGCAGTATAGACGCCCGCGAGAGGCGTTTCCGCGCCGGCATCGAGGTTGACGACCGAGCGAGCGAAGCCGCCGGTGACCGGGAATCCGCCGGATAGTGCCGACGCGACGTTGGCGGCTCCGAGGCCGACCAGTTCCTGGTTTGCATCGATGCGTTGCCGCCGTTTCATTGCAAGTGCGTGGGCCACCGAGACGGACTCGACGAAGCCGACGAGACTGATCAGGACTGCGGCCGGGGCGAGAGCCAACCACAGTGCGGGGTCGAACGACGGAAACGCGAACGGCGGCAATCCCGCCGGGATGATTCCGATGATCTTCACACCCACACGGTCGAGCTGGAAGCCGGCGACTGCTGAGATCGACAATGCGATCGCCGCGACCGGGCCGGCCTTGGCGACGATGTCTGCGAGCCGCGGTTTCAGCCCGGCACGGAGGAGCAACGGCTTCAGTCTTGTGCGTACCCAGAAAAGGAAGCCGGTCGCTGCGACTCCGATCGCCAGCGTATAGAAGTTCGTTTTGTCGAACTCGTGCATGAGTCCGTTGAGCATACGAGGAAGCGTATCGCCCTCCGCCGTGACGCCCAGGATGTGCTTTACCTGGCTGACGGCAATCAAGATACCTGACGCTGTAATGAAGCCCGAGATAACGGGATGGCTGAGGAAATTTGCGAGAAAGCCGAGGCGAAGAACCGCCATGGTGATCAGGATCAGCCCCGACAACAGCGCAAGCGCGGTTGCCGCTGCAAGATACGCCGGCGTCCCGGACTCGGCGACCTGTCCTACGGCCGCTGCCGTCATCAAGGAAACGACGGCAACGGGCCCAACGGCCAGCGTCCGGCTCGAGCCAAATACGGCGTAGCCTAGAAGTGGCAGAATTGATGCGTAGAGGCCAATGTGAGGGGGTAGTCCCGCCAGCATGGCGTAGGCCAGGCTCTGGGGGACGAGCATGATCGACACGATTAACGCTGCCACGAGATCGCTTACGGCGGCCGACCGCGAATAGAGGGGCGCCCACTCGAGGATTGGCAGCAACTTCCGAAGACCGCGCACAATTCTCTCCTGACTGCGTCCGACGAAGGCGCTGCGCTAGCCTGCGATGCGGCTCGCCAGGCCGGACAGATCGTAGCCTGCCGACTTGGTCGATGTGAGAATTTCGGGTAGGGTCCGCCCGCGTGCGCCCTCGGATAGTGCCCAAAGCGTTGCGGAGCGCATCCCCGTCCGGCAATAGGCGAGCACGGGCTTGGGCATCTGGTCCAGCAAGGCCTGGAACTGCACAACATAGTCGTCGCTGACAGCGCCCGGGACAATGGGCAGGTACGCCGCCTGGAGACCAGCGCCAGCGGCGGCTGCTTCAATCGCCGCAAAGGCCGGTTGATCTGGTCCTTCGGCGTCCGTTCGATTGCAGATCAGGGACTTGTATCCGGCTGCGGCGATCGCAGGAAGGTCGCGGGTCACAACCTGATCAGCAACGGACAGCGATTGGTCGATGATCTTGATTTCCATGGATCCTCCCCCTGAAGAGTGTCTGCTTGGCCTTTTTGCGACGGCTTGATCCTGCAGGTCACAGCGCGTTGATCGGCACCTTGAGAAAGATCCTGTCTCCCGCTTCCGGGGGCGGTAGCGCGCCGGCCCGCATGTTCACCTGAAGCGACGGGAGGATGAGCTTCGGCATCGCCAGCGTCCTGTCCCGGGCCACGCGCATCGACACGAACTCGTCTTCGGTGATGCCGTCCTTGACGTGGATGTTTTGGGCACGCTGCTCGCCGACCGTGCTCTCCCATCTGATGGTACGCCCGTTCGGTGCGTAGTCATGGCACATGAACAGCCGCGTCTCGCGGGGCAGCGACAGGATCCGCCTCATCGAACGGTAGAGCGTTCGTGCGTCGCCGCCGGGAAAGTCCGCGCGCGCGGAACCAGCGTCCGGCATGAAGAGCGTGTCTCCCACGAAGGCGGCATCCCCGACTATGTGGGTCGCGCACGCCGGTGTATGGCCAGGAGTGTGCATGGCGAAAGCGGCCATCCCGCCGACATTATATGTGTCACCGTCCCGAAAAAGCCGATCGAACTGGGTGCCATCGCGCTTGAACTCGGTGCCCTCGTTGAAGATCTTTCCGAAAGCTTCCTGGACAACGGTGATTTCGGAGCCGATGCCGATCCGTCCACCGAGCTGTTGCCGGATGTACGGTGCCGCAGACAAGTGATCGGCATGCACATGGGTTTCGATCAGCCACTCGACATTGAGTTTTTCAGTCTTGACGAAGGCGACGATCTTGTCTGCGGAAACGAAGGAGATGCGGCCGGCCGCATAGTCGATGTCAGCGACGGAGTCGATGATGGCGCACGCGGTGGAGCGCGGATCCTTGACGACGTAGCTCACGGTGTTGGTCGCCGGATCGAAGAAGGGAGTGACTTCGGGTTTCACCGAGAGTTCAACAGGCAGCGGGACGACGGACATGAGCTTGTTCCTTCTGCAATCGACGAGGCTTTAAGCGCGGGCGACTACCGGCCGGGGCAGGTCTAGTCGACCGGCCACCCAGCGGGCCACGGCCATTCCGATCACCATCGGAACGACGAAAGTGAGTGCGGCCGCGGATGTGCCACCTAACGCGACGAAGGCAGGTCCTGGGCAGAATCCTGCGAGCCCCCAGCCGATGCCGAAGATTGCCGGGCCGATCACGATGCGGGCATTCAATGCCTGAGCAGGTGGTAAGTGAAAGCTATCGCCGAGGATCGGCGCAGGACGCTTGAAGATGATGCGGAACCCGACGAACGTGACGGCAATCGCCCCCGCCATCACGAAGGCGAGGCTCGCATCCCATCTGCCAGTCGGTATGGTGGCGAAGTCGAGGAAGTTCAGGACCTTTGCCGGATCCGACATGCCGGCGAGGACGAGCCCGACGCCAAACACAAGACCGATCGCAAATTGCAGCAATGTGCCCATGGCAGACCTCACCAAAGGTGACGCGTGACGAATACGGTGACGGCCGCTGTCGTCATGAACACGAGCGTCGCCACGAGCGAGCGAACCGACAATCTGGAAAGTCCGCAGACGCCATGGCCTGAGGTGCAGCCGTTTCCCCACACCGAGCCAAAGCCTACCAGCAAGCCGGCGACGACGAGCAGGGCCGAGCTGGCTTCGATGGTCTGCGGGGCCATCCGGCCGGTGAACGCGGCGACGACGACCGGTGCGGCGACCAGGCCGAGAATGAAGGCGAGACGCCCGCTAAACTCGCGGTCCTGGTATGGCGGCAACAGACGGACGGCAATGCCGCTTACTCCTGCCACGCGGCCCTTGAGGGCCATGAGCATAACCGCCGCCGCGCCGATCAATGCACCGCCGACGAGTGAGGCGACTGGAGTAAACTCCGTGACTGTCATGGGAAACGTCTTTGCTACACGATCGAGACGACGAGCAGGATGCCGACCAACGTCCACGCTGCCGTATTCGCGAACATTCGCAAGATCTGCTCGTGATCGGAACCCGGGGGCACGTTTGTCAGACGTGCGACGAGGTTTCCGGGAAACAGGAACAGGCGGGCAGGGAGCGCAGCAAGTCTGGACATGGTGTCGCCTCTAACTTTCTAGGGAAGATCCGACAGGGATTTAGGGACAGGTGACGGGTGTGGCTCAGGGCAGCCGGCAGGTACGAATACCGACGAGCCTGTAGAGCGGGCAGAATCGAAACGTCGCAGTACCCAGGAAGATCAATCCGGCAACAGGGACGGCAAAGCGCCACGCGCCCCAGCCGGCCAGCACGTCGGCTGTCGGTGACCGAGACCGAGGACGATCCGGACTGCGCGATCGAGCGAACCAACATTGACCATCGTATTCTCCCAAGGTATATTTCAGAATGTCCATATATTCGATTGCTCTAACTTGTCAAGACTGGATGTCATGCCTCGCGATACGTCACTGATTGACTTGGAAGCGAAAGCCGAGGAGGCATCACGCCTCCTGACCGCCATGGCCAATCCCAAGCGGCTCGTTGTGCTGTGCAACCTTCTGGAGGGTGAAAAGTCGGTCGGTGAATTGACCGAGATCGTCGGCCTCAGTCAGGGCGCTCTCTCGCAACACTTGGCCAAAATGCGCGCCCTCGATCTCGTCGCTACCCGAAGAGATGGGCAAACGATCCATTACCGGCTGGCAAGCAAGGAAGTTCGCGCGGTGCTCGATACGCTCTATCGCCTCTATTGCCTCCCAGATTGCTGATGGCAACAGCGGCGCCAGACATGGCCCAATTGAATGCCCATCGATCCGATGTGGACGGCTCGCCCCCGACGAGTGCACTCGTCGATAGGCTGTTCCATGAATCGGAGATAGAAGCCGAATACACGATCGGATGGGTTCGGATCGCCGTGGCCCTCACCCTGTTTGCCAGTGGTTTCCTGGTTTCGTCAGGGACGGCCGCACTGACCGAGGAAAGCCTCCTGAACCAAGCTCGTATTTCAGCCCTGATCACAGTCGGGGCCTTTCTGGCCCTCGGGCTCACGTCGTTTCTCCTGGTCGTCCGCCGCTGGTTCAGGCCGTGGATGGCTTTTGTTCTTGTTGCCGGCGATGCACTGATTCTCGGCATCAGCCTCTACTTCAACCTGGAAAGCGCCGGCCTGGGGGGCAATTGGGTTGCTGCAATGCCAATCGTGTGGGTGTTCCCCCTGCTTCTTGCCGTCGGTACTCTCCGGTATCGACCCGTGGTTCAAGTATGGGCGACAACAGCAATGGTGATCGCTGTTGTGGGAGTCGCGGCCACGCTCGGCTTTCGTCCCTTTCCGGCTGATCTTGAGCCCCTCGGTGCTGCTCGCGACCTGGAGGCGAGCATCGCTCGCCTGTTGTCATTGCCGCCCTATCTCATGCGGGCTGTCATGCTGGCGCTGATCGGCCTCACAACTGCGCTGGTGATGGTACGCTCGCGGCGGCTTCTCGTGCGCGCGGTCAGTGAGACCGCCCGGCGCGCAAGTCTTGCTCGCTTCCTGCCGGCTGAGATCGCGCCGTTGGTGGAGGACAGCAATGCCACGTCGTGGCGAAAAGGCCGCCGCCAGCAGGCTGCCATTCTGTTCATCGATATAAGGGGGTCCACCGCCCATGCCGAAAAAATGGACCCCACCAGGCTGTCTGTCTTCATCTCCTCCTTCCGCCGACGCGTAATGCGGGCGGCCGAGCAATACGGCGGCGTCGTCGACAAGTTCGTTGGCGACGGCGCTCTACTGGTATTCGGCGTTCCGGAGCCGCAGGGCGACGATTGCACCCGCGCCATAGCGTGCGCCCGCAAGCTTCTCACACTCATGGAACAATGGAACATCAAGCGCAAATTCGATCCACCTGTCCGGGTCGGGATCGGCATCCATGCGGGTGAGGTTTACTGCGGGCTCGTGGGCGACAACCAGCGCATCGAGTTCACGGTGCTGGGTGACGTCGTCAATGTAGCGGCCAAGATCGAACAGGCGACGAAGCGGGTCAATGCGCCGCTGCTGGCCTCGGAGGCCGTCGTCGCGCAGGCAGGGCAACGGGGGACGTGGCGCGAGGTTGGTCGTGAGGCGCTGGGAGGCCGTGGCGAGCATTTGTCAATCTTCGCGCCCGTCTAGCCTCCACATGGCTCTCAAAATACTTGAGACGAAACTCACTTGGTCAAATGAAGGCGAATGAACAAAGGAGGCGCGCGTGACAAGACGCTGGCTTCGTTATCTTCTCGTCGCCGTCGGCCTGGCGGCGGTCGCTGGCGCGATTGTACTGTATTTCGACGTCCGCCCCGTTTCCATCACGGTCGTTTCCCTCGAAAAGGACGTGCCCGTGCGCGTCTTCGGTCTCGGCACCGTTGAAGCACGTGTCGTCTCGAAGATCGGCTTCGAGATAGGCGCGGCGATCGTCGAACTGAGAGCCGATCATGGTGATCGGGTGAAACAGGGCGATGTCCTGGCACGTCTTCATGCCGCTGCTCAGGAGGCCAAGGTCACCCGAACGAAGGCCATCGTCCTGAGCGCCGAGGCAGGGATCAGGAAGGCGGACGCCAACCTCGAGAAGACGCGCGCCGTGCTTGCCAAGAAGCAGGCTACGAATCGGCGCAAGCAGCAGCTGGTCGGCCGCAACGTCGTCTCCGAGGAAAGCGCCGAGGAGTCCCAACGCGACGAGGACGTAGCCAAGGCGGACCTCACCGTGACGCTCAGCGAGGTCGAGGTCGCGAGGGCCCTTCTGGCCGATGCGCGGGCCCAGCTCCAGATCGAGGAGGCTCTCCTTGCGCAGTACACATTGACCGCGCCGTTCGACGCCATAGTCGTCGAACGGCTGAAGGAACTCGGCACCGTCATCAAGGCGGGCGACCCCATTTTTTCCCTGGTTGCACCCGAAACCGTGTGGGTGCTCGCCTATATCGATGAATCCCGTGCCGGGCCGATCGCGGAAGGACAGCCGGCTGTCGTCCGCCTGCGATCCCGGCCGCAGGAACGTTTCGAGGCCAAGGTGGTCCGGATCGGTGTCGAGAGCGATCGGGCCAGCGAGGAACGGCGCGTCTACGTCAAATGCGACCAGTGCGCGCCGCAATTCTATCTCGGCGAGCAGGCCGAGGTGCTGGTCACCGTCGCCCATCTCGATCGGGCGCTGCTCGTGCCGGAGGCGGCGGTCCAGGGCTTCGATGGGGCCAGGGGGACAGTCTGGACGGTCGAGGATGGGCGGCTGGAGCACCGCGTGCTCACCTTCCGGTATCGCACGGAGGACGGGCGGCTCGAGGTCGTGGGCGGTCTGCCCGACAAGGCGCAGGTCGTCGCCGCGATCGGCCCGGGGCTCATCGAAGGCCGCTCGGCCCGCATCGTCAAGGAGGCCGGGAGGTGAACCTCGCCTACCGCGACGTCCGCCACAAGCTCGGCCGGTTTCTGCTGACGTGCGCCGGGCTCGGCCTGCTCCTCGGCGTGGTCCTGGCGATGATCGGCATCTACCGCGGCCTCGTGGTCGATGCGCTCACCATCGCGCGCGCGCCCGGGATCGATCTTTGGGTCGTCGAATCGGGCACCCGCGGGCCATTCGCCGAGGCGTCCCGCATTCCCGGCGATACGCGCGAGGCGATCGCCCGGGTCGGTGGCGTCGCCGCGGCCGGCAGTATCACGTACCAGACGGTCGAGGCCGAGCATCAGGCCAAGAAGCTGCGGCTCTACGTGATCGGCTACGAGCCCGGCAGGCCCGGTGGTCCGCCACGCCTCGTTGCCGGACGCGGCATTGTCCGAAGCCACCACGAACTCGTGGCAGACCGCAGCACCGGGCTCGTGGTCGGCGATCGCATTCCGCTTGGCCGCAATACGTTCAGCGTCGTCGGCCTGACGGAGCACCAGGTCAATTCCGGCGGCGACCCGGCGGTTTACATCACGCTTCTCGATGCCCAGAAGTTGCAATTCGACCTCGCGCCACCTGCCTACCGGGTGCAACTCGTGCGTGGGACGGGCGGGGCGATCCGGGACACTGTCAATGCGGTGGTGGCGCGCGTGCAGCAGAACGTGGAGCCCGACAGCGTCGCGGAATCGGTTCGACGCTGGAAGCATCTCGCGGCCATCACGCAGGAGGGGCAGGAGGCCATTCTGACGGGTTCGCTCGTCGATCGGGCCCGCCGCCAGATCGGCCTCTTCACATCGCTTCTGCTCGTCGTGTCGGCGGTGATCATCGCGTTGATCATCTACACGATGACCATGGAGAAACTGAAGCAGATCGCGACCCTGAAGCTCATCGGGGCGCCGGATCGCACGATCATCGGGATGATCGTGCAGCAGGCGCTCGCGCTCGGCTTCATCGGCTTCGCGATCGGGGCAACGCTGATCTTGAGCACCAAGGATTATTTCCCCCGTCGCGTCGTGCTCGAACCGGACAACGTGCTCGTGCTGGCGGGCATCGTTTTCCTGGTCTGCCTCCTGTCGAGCGGCCTCGGTGTACGCGCGGCCTTGCGCGTCGATCCCGCGACAGCGCTCGGAGGCTAGCCATGACCGAGACCCAGGCGCCTGAACCGCTGGTCAGGATACGCAATGTGTCGAAGCACTTCGGTGAGGGAGAAACGCGCATCGACGCGCTGAGGGAGGTGTCCCTGGAGGTCTTTCCCGGTCAGGTCGTTGCGCTCCTTGGACCATCGGGTTCGGGCAAGACGACCCTGCTCAATGCCATTGGCTGCATTCTCGAACCGTCAGGCGGCAGGATGGAACTCGACGGTGACGTCGTTTACGATGGTCGGTGGCTCCGCTCCGACTTGCGACGGTTGAGGCTCGACAAGATCGGCTTCATCTTCCA
>LNFM01013987.1_pt1 | contig 10041 bp, 7 predicted proteins | sample 596031 | NCBI WGS metagenome assembly LNFM01 (sample SAMN04254537, study PRJNA301005) | activated carbon metagenome | isolation source: dual media filters at the Ann Arbor, Michigan drinking water treatment plant | place: USA: Ann Arbor | reverse complement strand
CTTCGAGAGCTTGCTGCCCTGGCGCCTCGATACGGCCGAACGCTGAGCAGCAACTGGCTGTTGCCGCAAGGGCGTGGTCTATTGACCGCTTACAACCTATCAACTCCGACGAGCGTTCAGAAACTGCAGATGGCGTTACACGCGAAAGCGAAGGCCGAAGCCGGCTACCGCTTCTACGCGCTGTACGACAAGATCAGCCGACGTCGGCGGTCGGCAGTGGCCGACCCGTTGCCGTCGTAGCACTCACGGATTTGACTGCCGCAGAGCGGCCATTCAATGGTAAGCGGTCAATTGACCGCGCACTTGCATCGAGCAGCGCTTGGTGAAGTCCTACGACGGCCGTTGGCAATTCCGAGCACGCCCAAGCTGAGAGCCACCAGCGCGGACGTTGAGGGTTCAGGAACCACTGCCATGGAGAAACCTACAAACCCGTTGGCGCCTCTGGGGCCGAACAACACCCGCCCATTGCCGGAACTGAACTTGACCGGGTCCAGATCGAGAGGGATGTCGGTGTTCGTCAAAGCCGTCGCCGAGTCGTTGTAGACATTGGCATTGCCGCAGGTGTCGTCTATCAGCCCGCATGCCTGCGTGAAGCCGTTCAACACAATGGGAGGTGAACTCAGTTGCCTGAGCACGAAGCGCACCCCGTCCATGCCGACCGCGGCACCATTCCACCAGGGATACGCGGAGGCAGACCCGCAATTGAGTGAGGTTGAGTCGGGTGAGTCACAGACCAGGACGTCCCCGCCGACTCCGGTTGTCACGAAGGAGCCGATTTCCATGGTCCAGGACTCGATGGCGCCGAAGTACGAACCGACACTCGAGGCTTGGTCGGAGTCAGACACCGGCGGGCCCAGTGTCATGGTCATGCGTACCGTGTCGCCCAGCACGAGGCCACCCCCGATCATCGCGGGGTTGGAAATGGTCGTCACCGCGCCGGCGAACCTGTAGATGCCGGCGGCCCATGCCGGCTGGGCAAGCAAGGCGAGCGTCGCTGCAGCGGCAAACGATGTCAGGGTAGATGCAGTTCTCATCGCCACCTCCTGTGTATCGCATCACATCTGCGTTACCGAGTGGGCTTGTGTACACGCTACACGCACCGCGTCGTAGCAGACGCGACCAGTAGACTCCCTGCGAAGCGCTCAGTGAATGCCCGCTGGTCCAAAGGCGTTGAGGTGGATCAACGCTCCTTGGACCTGTTGGTCGTGCGCGCACTTCGACGGGATACCGGATCAGGGCTCGGTCACAGCATGCGGGTGACCGCTGGCGTCGATGGTGTGTGACCTCGGACGGTCTCAGGCCGAGCATCACGCCGTCGATGAGACGCGATGCCAGGAAGCTGCTTGTCGCCAGCGACGGCAGAAGGCCGGGACTATCAGTTCACAGCGACGCCAGGAGGCTGACGCTGGCGGTCTGGGCGGACCGAACGACCGTCAGGCAGCAGAAGGTGGCTGCATTTCGGGCAACTCGCGAACATGCTCCGATCGCCCCGCATTGCCGAGCGTTGCGGGGGCCAGAAAAGCAGAATGCTAGGCGGGAGCGCGCCCGCGGTGCTGCAGCAGCCAGCGCATGCAGCGATGCGCCACGTCCACAGGCGGGCAATACATGAGCGGGCAGCCGCCGACGATGGGGCGTATGCCGAGTTCGGCACAGGCTTTCAGGGCCGACTCCGATACGCTGCCATCGCCGAAGGAGCGGTGAAACCAGATGCGGGTGATGCCGCGCGCCGCGGCCTGGCGCACCAGGCCCTCGGCCGCCGCGGGCGACACGACCACCATCAAGGCATCGACGACGCCCGGAACCGCGGCCAGATCCGGGTAGCACATCGCGCCTTCGAACTGGTCGGCGTGCGGGTTGATGGCGACCACCTTATGGCCGCCATCGCGCAGACGGCGAAGGATGGCATTGGCGGGCTGACTGCTGGAACGCGACACACCCGCAACGGCCATCCGGCTGGCCGACAGGAAGTCAGCGACGAGGGGCGGAATGGGAACCATGGCGTCATCGATCGAAGCAGCCGCAGACCAACGACGACCCTGCGGAAGGAGCCTTGGGGAGCATGTCACCCGCTGACATGACCGGATTGAGCCAGCTCAACTTCGGCGAGCGAGGATCGGCCTCGAGCCTGCCGGCTCCCGCGTTGCCGGATACCGGTCCGTCGCGCGCATTGGCAGTTCGTCGCACACCCCTTGAACAGCGCGTGCGCCGCGCTAATCTCAGCGTGATGATGATCGGATTGTTGGGAGAAGCAGCATGAGTCTGAGCGAAGAACTGAGCCGACTGGCTGGGCTGCACGAGCGCGGCATGCTCTCGGGCGAGGAATTCGTGCGCGCCAAGGCGCGCGTGCTCGGTGGCGCGCCGGAACTCAGCGCGCCGGCCCTGGTGGCCATCAACGCGCTGCGCCGCAGTCGCGACGACCGTTGGCTGGGCGGCGTGTGCGGCGGCATCGCGCGCATCACGGGTGTCGAGAGTTGGGTTTGGAGGCTGCTGTTCGCGCTGCTGGCGCTGTGTGCCGGAACGGGTGTGCTGGTCTACCTGCTGATGTGGATCCTGATTCCGGCCGACCCACCGCGGCCCGGGCACGCGCCGGGGCATCCGCAGCCCGGGTGAGCCGCCACCTTGGCGGTGGCATCCGTGCCCGGCTTGTGGGCCCGACCGGCGGCGGACCCCCACCATCCGGCCGACGGCGTTGCGCTCGTCACCGCTACGCCGCTCCATGCGCGGCGACGGGCCGCCGTTCCCGCAGGATCAGCAGCACCAGGGTCAGGCCGCTGAAGAGCAAGGGCCAGTCCTGCGGCACTCCAAGGATGAACGCGGCACTGCCCCCCACGAGTGACCAGGCCAGTGGAATGATCAGCAGCCAGCGGGGTACCGGGATCGAGGTGAGCAGCAGCACGCCGAAGGTGAAAAGCGTCACCGGGCAGGGCGTGATGCCGAAGGTCGGCTGCGCTGGGTACACATGACCGGTCAACAGGCCGAGAAGCGGATAGATCACCGCCGCATAGGCCATCAGCACCCAGCCCAGAGCCTGGGCGAACCCTGCGGAGTGCTCGAAGACCAGTCGCCGCGTGACCAGGCCGGCAAGGATGAACAGGCCCCCTTGCAGCACGAACAGCGCGCCGAAGAACATCGCCGCCGGATTGATCGGGGCGAAGAAGAGCCCGTGGTAGGCCACGCCGGTCCAGGCCCACATCGTGGCCAGCGCGCCAGCCACCAGCCTGTGCCCCAGTGGAGATGGGCGCAGCAGCGCCGCCACCACAGCCAGGCCAACCACGTAGGCCGCGACCTGAACCGGCCAGACGGCCATGTTGTAGTCGGCGAAGACGCCGAGGAACTGCTCGCGCGTGAAAGACAGCATGTCCAGCACTCCGGACTTCGCATGCCTTGACGCTATCGGGTCCGCGATGGACTGCGCTGAGCAGGATCAATGCTGAGGCTCGTCCAGGAACCACCGACGCCTCCAGGGCTGTGCCATGAGCCCGCTTCAATCAGTCCACGACTGCACCAGCATCCCGGTGCTTCGGGTCTGCCAGGCCTGCCCCTGGCGCATCGACACCCTGCCTGCCATCGAAGACCAGGTCGATCAGAATGGCCGCGCAACTGCATTCGTGTAGCCCAGGAGCCCGCATGCGACAGACCACATTGCCTGACGGCACCCCGCTGCCCGTGCTGGGCCTGGGCACTTGGCGTCTGGGAGAAGACGCAGGTACCCGGCGTGGGGAAGTCCGCACACTGCATGCCGCTATCGCCATGGGATACAGGCTCATCGACACCGCCGAGATGTACGGCGAGGGTGGTGCCGAGCAGGTGGTTGGGCAGGCCGTGGCCGATGCCATCCGCGCTGGCGATGTGGACCGCGAGGCACTGTACGTGGTCAGCAAGGTCTACCCGCACAACGCCAGCCGGCAAGGCACCGCCGCCGCCTGCGAGCGCAGCCTGAAGCGTCTGGGGCTGGACCACATCGACCTGTACCTGCTGCACTGGCGCGGCAGCCATCCGCTGCAGGACACCGCGGCCGCCTTGCAGGCGCTGGTGGCCGCCGGCAAGATCCGCCACTGGGGCGTCAGCAACTTCGACGTGGACGACCTTCAGGCACTGGAGGACGGGCTGCATCAGGGTGAGGCCGGTGCTCCAGGCTGCGCCACCAACCAGGTGTATTACTCGCTGAGCGAACGCGGTCCCGAGTTCAGCCTTCTGCCCTGGATGCGCGAGCGGCAGATGCCATTGATGGCCTACAGCCCCATCGACCAGGGTGCGTTGACTGCCGATGCAACGCTGGCCGCCATCGCCCGGCCACGCGGTCTGACCGCCGCCCAGGTGGCGCTGGCCTGGATCAGCAGCCAACCCGGGGTGCTGGCCATCCCCAAGGCGGGCACGCTGCAGCACCTGCAGGAGAACTTGGCGGCCACCGCCGTCCAACTGGACGCCTATGAGCGGCAGGCCATCGAGGCGCGCTTTCCGCGGCCGCGGCGAAAGACGCCATTGGCCATGATCTGAGCGGCCGCATTGCCCGGCGCACTTCTGCAGTTGAGGGGCCTCTGGCGGTGCAGCTCGCGTCCGTTGGAAACTGGCCAGGGCGTTCCATGCGCCGAGTGCCCAGACAGCCGACATTCAAGCTAGGGGGTGCCGCTGCGAGGGCCGTCCCATCGGTCGAGAGCGTGGCGCCGACTCACTGCTGCCGGGCTTGACCGCGAACAGGCAGTCCCGGCCATCAACAGTCATTCGGCAGTGCCGCCGGTCAGCGGTCGTTCGACGCCGCGACCGACCCCGAAGAGACCTCCGCTGCCTTGATCTCGCAGCCCCAAAGCGGCCGGTAAGGTGCAAGCACTTCGATCCGCCGCCGGCCGGTCGCGGGGCTGTCCCCCGCCTTGTCGAGGTCGTTTAGAACTACCATGCTGGGCGAATGCGCCGGCGTCCTGATGCTTACACGGCGATGCCGATGCGGCTCACGGACGCCTAGCCTCTTGGGTCTTGCTAGGTGATCGACCGCGACATGTGCGCTATCGTCCATCGTGCACGGGGGCCGCGGCAGTGTCCACGATCCGCCTGACATCCTGGTCCAACCCTATGGTGCGATGACCCCCCATGGCAACAGTCCAGCCCCAGTCGGCGACCACCTTGCGCAATGCCGAAGACAGCCTTCAAGAGGCGATTCGGCTGAGGCAGGTGGTGCCCGTCATCGGCCCGGATGCGCTGACGGTTGCCACCACCGGCGCCAACGGCCAGGAGCGCCTTGCGCCCTTCTATCGCCTGGTGGCGGAGCAGCTACTTCAGCAGTTCGGTGTCGACCTCGAGCTGTTGGACCCGTCCCCCTCGGCATGGGACCTGCACCGCGCCACCCAGGCGGTGATGGGCCACACCGGCCAGTCAGCCTCGCGCGTGCGGCGCAGCGTGGCGGCGGCCGTGCGCGCGGTGGGAGAGGGTGCGCGCCCGGTGGGAGCGCTGGTGGCGCTGGGCCAGCTGCGTTGCTTCGACCTGATGATCCTGCTCACGCCCGACGAGTGGGTTGCCCGCACGCTGGCCGCGGCACAGCCGGGCGCGCGGGTCGCGCAACGCAGCTACACGCCGCGCGCCGACACCAGCCAGGCCGATCAGGACATCCCCCCGCAGCAGCCGGGCCTCGTGCGACTGTTCCACTTGCTCGGCCGCCTCGAGGCGGCGACGGAGTTTGCGATCCACGAGGAAGACGCGCTCGAGTATCTTTTCCGCTTCCGCGAAGATGGCGAGCGCCGCTACAAGGGCCTGATGAGCGCGCTGCGCGGCAGCGACCTGCTGTTCCTTGGCTGCAGCCTGCCCGACTGGATGGGTCGCGGGCTGATGCGTCTGGTGAACGACGAGCGCCTGGCCGCCACCGAACGCACGATGGAGTACTTCTGCGCGGCGGCACCGGACGCCCGCTTCAGCCAGTTTCTCGCGCGGTTCAGCAGCCAGTCGACGATGTTCCCGTGGGGCGTCGAAGAGTTCGTCACGCAGATCGCAAGCTGGCAGGCAGCAACCGATGGCGCGTCCGGCGCGACCCTGGCGCCGCGACCGCCGGACCTTTCGCGGCGTGCCAGTGGCGCGCCCAGCGTCTTCATCAGCTACGCCAGTGAAGACGATGGCGCGGCGCGGCGCCTGGCGGAGTCGCTCCAGCAACTCGGCTTCGGCGAGGTCTGGCTCGACAAGAAGCGCCTGATCGTGGGCGACGACTGGTCGGCCCGCATCGACGAAGCGATCGCGCAGTGCGACTACTTCGTGCCCCTGCTCTCGCGCCAGGCAGACCAGCGTCGCGAAGGCGTGTTCTGGGAGGAATGGCGCCGGGCGCTGGCGCGCAGCCTGCGCATGGCCGACCGCTTCATCGTGCCTGTCGGCCTGGACGACGCGCCGCCGCGCGCCTCGTCCTACCAGCGCATCTTCAGCGGCGTAACCCGACCCTTCGCCGACTTGCACCTGGCCCATGCGCCGGCCGGACAGCTCACCGAGGACAGCCGTGAGCAGATGGCCGAACTCGCGCGGCAGCACACGCAGGGCGACGGCGATGGCTGACGCCGTGCTGCGCATCGATGCCGAACAGCCTTGGCCCTGGCTCTCGGCCTACACCGCGGAAGCCAGCGCCTTCTTCAACGGCCGCGATGAAGACATCGAACGCTTGTTGCGCTGCGTTCTGGCGGCACCCGCCACGGTGTTCTTCGGCAAGTCGGGCCTGGGCAAGACCTCGCTCGTCCAGGCCGGCTTGGCGCCGGCCTTGACGGCCCGCCAGCTGTTGCCGGTGCTCTGCCGTTTGAAGCACCCGGGCGACGAGCCTGCGGCGGGCCAGTTGCTGACGGCGCTGGACTCGGCGGTCGCGGAGGCCGGCTTGGCATGGTCCGCCGACGCCGCGCAGCCCATCGACCGAACCGCCCCCGAGGCAGCGGATGCCTTGTGGCTGCGTCTGCACGACAGTGCCAGCCAGCTGCGCGACACCGCCGGCCGCCGCTGGACTGCGGTGTTCATCCTCGACCAGTTTGAAGAGGTGTTCACGCTCGGGCGTGAGGCGGGCACTACGGATGCCAGCTTCGCGTCCTTGGGCGACTTGATCGAAGGTCGCATTCCACCCGGCGTGGCGAAGTGGCTCGATCAGCATGACGACTGGCTCGACCGCATCAACGCCGACCGCCTGGGAGCACGCTTCGTGCTGAGCCTGCGCGAGGACTATTTGGCCGATCTGGAAGTGTGGGCCGACCGCATACCGCGCCTGGGCCCCAACCGCTGCCGCCTGCTGCCGATGAGCCACGCCCAGGCTCTGAAAGCGGTGGCCACGACCGGGGGCAGCTTGGTGAGTGCAGAAGGCGCCGAGCGCATCGTGGGCTTTCTCGGCCGCCAGCAACAGCCCGCCGGTGACCTGGCCAGCCAGGGCCCGGGTAGCACCCCCGCGGCGGCGCTGGCTGCCGCCATCGAGCCGGCGCTGCTGAGCCTAGTGTGCGCGGGCCTCAACCGCGACCGGCTGGAAGCCAATCCCTCCCCGGCACAACTGGACACGGGGCAGCTCGATCAGAGGGGCGGCAAGTTGCTGGAGTCGTTTTACGACGACGCCTTTGCCGCGCTGCCCAGTTCCCGCCATAAGGTGCTGCGCGCCTTCGTGCAGCACGAGCTGATCACGGCCGACGGCACCCGAAGACCGTTCCCGCTGCGCTCGGTCGGGCAGGCCGGGGTGACGTTGAGCGAGATCGACGAACTCGAGCGCCAGCGGCTGTTGCGGCGAGAGAACAGCGAGCATGGGGCCCTGGTCGAGCTGGTGCACGATCGGCTGGCGCAGGTTGCGGCGGCGCGGTACGCGGCGGATCGGCTCGAAGCCCAGCGGCAGGCGCAAGAGGCCGAGCGGCGCCAGCGGGTGCGCCGACAATCGTCGATCGTCGCGATGGTGGTGTCGGCGCTGTCGGTTGCGCTGGCCGTGTTTGCCCGGTTGTGGGTCGACGCCAGCCATACGCGTGAAGAGCTGCGACATGAGCAAGATCGACTGCAGTCTGCCGAAGCGGTGTTGAAGGGCAAGTTGGTCGAACTGGCACAGACCCTGAACCGGGCGACGTCGGCCGAGCAGGCCGCGAGCATGGCCGCGGCGACGGCCGAGCAACGCGCCAGCGAGGCCCTGGCCGCCGAGGCCCAGGCCAAAGCCGCTGCGGCCCGGGCCCGGCATGCCGAAGCGCTGGCCAAGGCGGAGACCCAGCGTGCGAACACGGTGGCCACCGAAGCCACCGCGTTGCGATTGCTAAGCGACGGCGCGGAGATGGTCGCTCTCGGGCGCGAGGGCGGGCAAGTGCGCGGGCTGCTCACAGTGTTGGCGGGTCACGCGCTAGCGCGCACTGCTGCGCCCTACGTTAGCGCGGCCTCCTATGGTGCGCTGCAGCGCCAGCATATTGCCATGGGCCCACAACGTTGGCTGCGCGAACTGCCCGCTGATGCGGGCGCGGTGGCTTTCAGCCCGGACGGCTCACGCATCGTCACCGCCGGCGCGGACGGAACGCTGCAGCTGTGGGAGGCAAGTTCGGGCGCTGAGATCGGCGCGCCCCTCAGGGGCCACTCGGGCCCAGTCCGCGCGCTAGCCTTCAGCCCGGACGGCTCGCGCATCGTTTCCGGCAGCGCCGACAGCACGCTGCGCTTGTGGGACGCGCGCACGGGCTCACCCGTCGGTGAGCCACTGAAGGGACATTCACGATCAGTCCTGAGTGTGGGCTTCAGCCCCGACGGCTCGCGCATCGTCTCGGGTGGCGCCGACAAGACGCTGCGGCTTTGGCAGGCGGGTTCCGGCACACCCGTCGGTGAGCCGATCGTGGGCCATGGAGGCGCGGTCGTGAGTGTGGCCTTCAGCCCCGATGGCTCGCGCCTGGTTTCCGGCGGTGGCGATAGGGCGGTAAGGCTGTGGAATGCGCGCTCCGGCCAGCCGATCGCTGAGCCGATCAAGGGCCACGCTGACACCGTTGTGAGCGTGGCCTTCAGTCTCGACGGCTCGCGCATCCTCTCCAGCGACTTCCATGAGTTGCGTGTCTGGGATGCTGGCTCGGGTCTGCCGGTGGGCGAACCAATCCGCGGCCACGGCGGGTGGATTCGCGCCGTGGCGTTCAGCCCCGACGGCTCGCGGGTGACATTAGTTGGCACCGATGACGCCCTGCGCGTATTGGAAGCGCGCTCGGGTTTGCAGGTGGGCGCACCCCTGAAGGGCCACTCAGGCTACGTGAGACGCATTGCCTGGAGCCAGGACGGCGCGCGAGTGGCCTCCATCGGAGCCGATCGCACCTTGCGGCTGTGGGAGGGGCTCGCAGACGCACCGGCGGGCAAGTTGCTTGGCGGCCACTCTCTCACGGTCCAGAGCGTAGCCTTCAGCCCCGATGGATCGCGCATCGTCTCCGGTGGCGTGGACGACACCCTGCGGCTCTGGGATGCCCGCTCAGCGTCCGCGGTCGGCGAGCCATTCAAGGGCCATCGAATGGGCGTCGAGAGCGTGGCGTTCAGCCCCGATGGCTCGCGCATCGTTTCCGGCGGCGGCGACTATCTGGTGCGGCTGTGGGATGCCCGTGACGGTTCGCCCGTCGGCGAGGCCCTGAAGGGCCATACCGACCAAGTGAACAGCGTGGCCTTCAGCCCCGATGGTTCGCGCGTCGTTTCCGGCAGCGCCGATCTCATGGTGCGGCTGTGGGATGCACGCTCCGGATCGCCGATCGGCCAGCCGCTGGAGGGCCACTCGGAAGCCGTGCGCAGCGTGGCCTTCAGCCCCGATGGATCGCGGATCGCCACTGGCGGCTCGGACAACACGGTGAGGCTTTGGGACGCACGTTCGGGTGCGCCCATTGGCGACGCGGTCAAGGGTCACAAGCATCGGGTGACGGGGGTGGCCTTCAGCCCCGACGGGCTGCGCCTTGTCTCCGGCAGTGGCGACGGCACCCTGCAGCTATGGGACTCACGCAACGGCGCCCCGGTCGGGGAGCCGCTCAAGGGGGCTCTATGCCCTTTCGTGTGGAACGCGACAACGTCATCTGATCGCCGCGGCGGCACTGAACGGGTGAGCGGGCAGGTTCTGTAGGCGTGACA
>LNFM01013986.1_pt1 | contig 10042 bp, 10 predicted proteins | sample 596031 | NCBI WGS metagenome assembly LNFM01 (sample SAMN04254537, study PRJNA301005) | activated carbon metagenome | isolation source: dual media filters at the Ann Arbor, Michigan drinking water treatment plant | place: USA: Ann Arbor | reverse complement strand
GCATGGGCTATGAGACGGTCAAAGCCGCCATCGCCGCAACCAAGGGCGAGGCGCTGCCGAAAGTGATCGACTCGGGCTTTGCCTGGTGGGATGCCACCAACATGGACAGCCCGGAAATCGCGGCAGTCCTTTACGACTGAGACTTGAAACGCTCCGGCCCCGCCCATCCGGTGGGGCCGGAACCTTTGACACTGGGGATAGCACCATGGACCTCGGCCTGAAGGGCAAGATCGTCATCGTGACCGGAGGAGCCGCCGGCATCGGCGGAGCGATTTCAGAAGACCTTGCGGCCGAAGGGGCCGTGCCGGTCATCTTTGCCCGCCGCGCGCCCGATCCGGACTGGCTGGCAGGTCTTGGGCCACAGGCCAGCTGGATCGAAGTCGAGTTGTCCAGTGACGACCAATGCCGCAGGGCCGTGGAACAGACCAAGGAGCGCTATGGCACGGTCTACGGGCTGGTGAACAACGCGGGCGTCAATGACGGGGTCGGGATCGAGGCCGGACCGGAGGCGTTCCGCGCCTCGCTGGATCGCAACCTGATCCACTACTACACGCTGGTTCACCTGCTGGCCGACGACTTGAAGGCCTCGACTGGGGCAATCGTCAACATCAGCTCCAAGACTGCCATCACCGGGCAGGGAAACACTTCGGCCTATGTCGCGGCCAAGGCGGCGCAGCTGGGCCTGACGCGGGAATGGGCGGCTGCGTTTGCTCCGCATGGGGTGCGGGTAAATGCCGTTCTGCCCGCCGAAGTGATGACCCCGCTTTACGAACGCTGGATCCGGACCTTCGATGATCCGGAGGCCAAGCTGTCCGAAATCACCGCCCGCATTCCCTTGGGCCAGCGCATGACCGAAGCCGCCGAGATTGCTGCGATGGCGGTCTTTGCCCTGTCGGACCGGGCCCGGCACCTGACCGGGCAGTGGCTGTTCGTGGACGGCGGCTACACCCATCTGGACCGCGCGCTTGCGGGAGTAGGCAAGTGAAACCCGACCATATCGTGCTGTCGCCACAGGACGACGTGGCCATTGCATTGACCGACCTGAAGCCGGGCGAGGTTGTGGGCAGCGTCACCCTGACCGGGGCCGTACCGCGTGGGCACAAGTTCGCCCTGCATGCCATCGACAACGGGACACCAGTGCGCCGCTATGGCCAGATCATCGGCCAGGCGACCATTGCCATTGCAGCCGGGGACCATGTGCACGTCCACAACCTCGGCATGTCGCAGCACCAGTTGCAGCATGAGTTCGGTGCCGACCTTCGCGACCTGCCGCCCCAACCCGAACGCACCTTCCAGGGCTATCGCCGCGCCGATGGTCGTGCCGGGACGCGCAACTATCTGGGCGTTCTGACCTCGGTCAACTGCTCGGGCTCGGTGGCGCGGTTCATCGCTGAAGCGGCCGAGAAAACGGACTGGTTCCACGCCCTGAAGAACGTCGACGGCATTGTGCCCATTGCGCACAGCACCGGCTGCGGGATGGCGGGGGACGACGAAGGCTATCAGACCCTGTTCCGCACCTTGCAGGGCTATGCCAGGAACCCGAACTTCGCGGGGATCCTTCTGGTGGGACTTGGCTGCGAGGTGATGCAGATCCCCACCCTAATCGGCAAAGCACGGCTGCGCGCGGACGGGCAGTTCCAGTATATGACGATCCAGGACGAGGGCGGAACCCGCCGCACGGTCGAACGCGGTGTTGCTGCGCTGCAGGAAATGGCCGGAGTCGCCGAGGCTTGCCAGCGTGAGCCGATCCCGGTGTCGGAACTGGTGATCGGGATGCAATGCGGCGGCTCGGACGGGTATTCCGGCATCACCGCCAATCCCGCACTTGGCGTTGCCTCGGACCTTCTGGTCGCGCATGGCGGCACGACAATCCTGTCGGAGACGTCAGAGATCTACGGGGCCGAACACCTGTTGACCCGCCGCGCCGCCAGCCGGGAGGTCGGGCAAAAGCTTCTGGACCGGATCGCCTGGTGGGAAGATTACACCGCCCGCAACAAGGGCGAGATGGACAACAACCCTTCGCCCGGCAACAAGCGTGGCGGGTTGACGACCATTCTGGAAAAGTCACTGGGCGCCGTCGCCAAGGGCGGGTCCGCCCCGCTGTCCGGCGTGTATCTTTACGCCGAACCGATTGACGAAAAGGGCTTCGTCTTCATGGACAGCCCCGGCTATGACCCCTGCAGCGTAACCGGTCAAGTCGCCTCGGGCGCAAACCTGATCGTGTTCACGACGGGTCGCGGATCGGTCTCTGGCTACAAGCCGGTGCCCTGCATCAAGGTTGCGACCAACTCGGAAATGTTCTTGAAGATGTCCGAGGATATGGACCTGAACACCGGTGACGTCCTTGAAGGCGTCACTCTGGAACAGAAGGGCCAGGAAATGTTCGAACTGTTCATCCGCGTCGCCTCGGGCGAGATCACCAAGTCGGAGGGTCTGGGTTTCGGCGGAGCCGAATTCGTGCCGTGGCAGATCGGGGCGGTGATGTGATGCAGCGGATGGGGATGATGATCGGGCTGCGCCCCGAAAAGATCGCCGAGTACAAGATCCTGCATGCCGCTGTCTGGCCCGAGGTCCTGGCCCGGATCACCGCGTCGAACATCCGCAATTACACGATCTTTCTGCGCGAGCCGGAGAATGTCCTGTTCGGGACCTGGGAATACCACGGCACCGATTTTGCAGCCGATATGGCCGCAATCGCTGCCGATCCGGTGACACAGAAATGGTGGGCCCTGACGGACCCGTGCCAAGTCCCGCTGGAAAGCCGCAAGCCCGGCGAGTGGTGGGCGACAATGGAGGAGGTTTTCCATCATGACTGATCGGTTGAAGGGAAAGCGCGCGCTGGTCACGGCGGCGGGCCAGGGGATCGGGCGGGCCAGTTCGATCGCCATGGCGCGGGAGGGCGCGCAGGTGCTGGCGACGGACATCAATGCCGCCGCGCTCGACAGTCTGCACGAGTATGGCATCGAGACCCGCCTGTTGAACGTGCGCGACCCGGCTGAGATCGCAAGTACGGTCGCGGCGGCGGGGCGGGTCGACGTCCTGTTCAACTGCGCGGGCTTTGTCGCCAGCGGCACGATCCTTGATTGCGATGAGGAGCAATGGGCCTTCAGCGTCGATCTGAACATGACGGCGATGTACCGCATGTGCCGCGCTTTCCTGCCCGGCATGTTGGCCCAGGGGGGCGGGTCGATCATCAACATGGCCTCAGTCGCCTCGTCAGTGATCGCGGCCCCCAACCGCTTTGTCTACGGCGCGACCAAGGCTGGAGTCGTCGGACTGACCAAATCCATCGCCGCGGACTTTGTCGGCAAGGGCATTCGTTGCAATGCGATCTGCCCGGGCACGGTGGAAAGCCCGTCGCTGGATGATCGCCTGCGCGCGATGGGGGACTATGAGACAGCCAGAGCAGCCTTTGCGGCACGTCAGCCCATCGGGCGGATGGCGCGGGCTGAGGAGATCGCGGCCCTGGTGGTATATCTTGCGTCCGACGAAGCCTCGTATACGACTGGCGTCGCGCATGTGATCGACGGCGGCTGGGCCAATATCTGAGGAAATGACATGAAGCTTTTGCGTCACGGGACCGTCGGGTTCGAAAAGCCCGGACTTCTTCACACCGACGGCACGATCCGCGACCTGTCGGGCCTGGTGCCGGACATCGCGGGCCTGGTTCTGTCCGACACTGGACTGGCCATGCTGCGCGGCGTGAACGCCGATGCCCTGCCCATCGTCGAGGACGGCACCCGTCTTGGACCCTGCGTGGCCGGCACCGGCAAGTTCATCTGCATCGGCTTGAACTACGCCGATCATGCTGCAGAAAGCGGCATGGCTGTGCCGCCCGAGCCGGTGATCTTCATGAAGGCCACCAGCGCCATCTGCGGACCGAACGATCCGATCGTCATTCCGCGCAAGTCCGTGAAGACCGACTGGGAGGTCGAGCTGGCCGTCATCATCGGGACCAAGGCGAAATATGTCTCGGAAGCCGATGCGTTTGCCCATGTCGCCGGGTTCGCGGTCACTAACGACGTCAGCGAGCGCGAGTTCCAGCTTGAGCGGTCCGGACAGTGGACCAAGGGGAAGAGCAGCGACAATTTCGGCCAGATCGGCCCCTGGCTGGTGACAAGGGACGAGATCGCGGATCCCCAAGCGCTGGACATGTGGCTGAAGGTGAATGGCGAGACGATGCAGAACGGCTCGACCCGCACGATGGTCTACGGTGTTGCGCATCTGGTCAGCTATCTGTCCCAGTTCATGACACTGCATCCGGGTGACGTGATTTCAACCGGCACTCCGCCCGGCGTGGGTCATGGCCAGAAGCCGCCGCGCTATCTGAAGGCGGGGGATGTCGTGGAGTTGGGCATCGCCGGCCTTGGCCAGCAGAAGCAGAACGTGATCGCCGACTGACCGTGCGGCGGCCCCGTTGCTGAACATCCGCGTCCAGGCGCAGCGCCGAAAACGCTGCGCCTAGAACATTCCGATGTGGCGCTGGAAGGCCGCCGCAAAATGCGCCTGCACGGCTGCGTCTGCCGCATCCCCGTCACGGGCCTTGCAGGCTACGATGATCGCGATGTGTTCCCGCAGGGATTTCAGCGCAATCGGCGGGGTCAGCTTCCGTTCCATTCGGACCAGGCGCAGGTAGTTGTGGATGCGCCGGTAGCTCGACTCGATCAACGGGTTGTCCAGGACATCGACGATGGAGCCATGAAGGGCGACCTCCAGCCGCTCAAGTTCCGCAAGGGTGTCCGGGTCCAGGCCCCTGGTCTCGATCTTTCGACACAGCGCGTCGTGCTCGGACGCCAGGTCTTCGAACACCTTGGCCTGCGCAGTCTCGGCAAACACCCGGACCGCCGCCCTCTCGATGATCGTGCGGAACTGGTATGTGGATCGTGTCAGCTCCAGCCCCGGCTTCACGAACTCGATCCCCGAGCGCGGATGGATCGTGACCACGCCCTCGGTTTCCAGAATGCGCAAGGCGTCGCGGATCGGCGCGACGGGGATGTCCAGCAAGGCAACGAGATCGGCTTGCGACAGGAAGGCACCCGCCGGAACCCGGCGGGCATACAGCGCTTCGAGGATGCGTTCGTAGGCCAGATCGCTCAGCGTGCGATTGGCGGACGGTCCTGGCCGCCCCGCGGCTGTCTTTACCGCTTGCATGCCGCGACCTCCTTCTGATAGGTCTGCCAATCAATCTGATATATCAGATTCGTTCTGTGATCCATCTACTAGCACTCATGTCGCCACTTTGGCGTAGTTCTGGCAGATCAGGTGGGCTGCGGCAAGCAGTGGAGCACGGCGGAAAACAGCAGGCACCGGAGCCAACCGGTAGTGTCACAACGGACGCTCTGCACAGAGCACGGGAGGAAAAGATGCTGAAGAAATCCTTGCTTGCGGCCGGAGCCGTAATTGCAATCGCCGGTCAGACCGGTGCCGAGACCCTGCGCGACAACTGGTGCAGCGGTGTGAAGATCCGGTTCTTTGCCGGTGGCGCGGAAGGCGATGCCTTCGCCTCGATCGTCTACAATGGCGCCGTTCAGGCGGCTGCCGACACTGGGGCTGACGTCGAATACGTCTTCTCGGGCTGGAGTTCCGAAAAGATGGTGCAGCAACTGCGCGAGGCCGTGGCGGCCGGACCCGCTGGCATCGCGATGATGGGCCATCCGGGCAACGCGGCGATCATGCCGCTGGCCAAGGACGCCTCCGAGGCCGGGATCAAGATGATGTACCAGAACGTGCCGGTCGACGAAGTGACGGCGGCCTTCGGCGGGGGTTACGTCGGCGCCCAACAGAACCCGCAGGGCCGGGCACTGGGTGAAGAAGCGATCCGCCGCTTTGGCCTCAAGGAAGGTGACGTGGCCATCGTCCTCAGCGACTGGTCGCAGGAAGAGCGGTCGGAACGCGAGTTGGGCACGATCCAGGCCTTCGAGGCCATCGGAATGAAAGTGGTCAAATTGCAATCGCCGCAGGAACTTGGGACCGATCCGAACACCGGCATCCCGGTCATCACTGCAGCGATCACCGCCAACCCGGACGTCAAGCTCATCGCCTATCCCGGCGGCCAGCCCCTGGGCAACGCCAAGGTCTATATGGAGGCTGCGGGCAAGGGTCCCGGCGACATCATCAACATCGGCTTCGACACCAGCCCGCAGATTGTTGACGCGTTCAAGGGCGGTTGGGTCCAGCTGACCTCGGACCAGCAGCCGTTCCTGCAAGGCTATATGCCGGTGCTTAGCCTTTGCCAGCAGGTGGTCTATGGTCTGGGGGCCATCAACGTCGACACCGGCGCGGGTTTCGTGACGGCGGACAACGTCGATGCGGTGGCCGGTCTGGCTGCAGAAGGCCTCCGCTAGGGTCGTCGAAATGGGCCGGGCCGTGCGCCCGGCCCGCTCTTGAAGCTGAAGGCAAGAATGACAACGCGCATCATCGAACTCCGCGACATCCGAAAATCCTATGGCCAGGTCTATGCCCTTGGCGGGGTCGACCTGCATGTGGACCAAGGCGAAGTCGTGGGCCTTGTCGGCGACAACGGGGCGGGCAAGTCCACGCTGATCAAGATCCTTGCCGGGGCCGTTCGCCCGACCAGCGGGCAGATCCTCGTACGCGGCAAACCGGTACACGGCTGGGATGCCGCCCAGTCCCGCGCCGCCGGGATCGAGACGGTGTTTCAGGATCGCGCCCTTGCCGTGCAGCAGTCGATCACCTGGAACATCTTCATGGGCCGCGAGATCACCGGTCCCTTCGGCTTTCTGCGGGCGGGCAAGCAGCGCGAGGAAGCCTCCCGCCTGATGCGCGAGATCGGCTTCACCTCCAAGGTCTTTGGGCCGGATTCCATCGTCGGGCAGTTATCCGGTGGCGAACGTCAGGGTGTGGCCATCGCCCGGGCGATCTACAACCGCAGCGACCTGATCATCCTGGATGAACCTACGACGGCCCTGTCGCTGACCGAGACGGCCAAGGTGTTTCACTTCGTCGAACAGGCGCGGGCGGCGGGGCGGTCGATCCTCTTCATCGGCCACAACATCCACCACGTCTACGACATCTCTGACCGGTTCGTAGTGCTGGACCGCGGCCGGGTGGCCAGCCAGATCACCAAGGCAGAACTCGGCAGCGCCGATGCACTGGTCCGGTTCATGGAAGAGCTGGCGCATCCCTCGGCACCGACTGAAAAAGGCGCAACCGCATGAGCTCTGACATCCCTGACCACGCCGCACCTCAGGCGCCCGCCCAGCTGGACGCCAATGCCGTGCGGCGCGTGGCTGAAGGGCGGCACGCCGATCAAAGCCCCTTGCGTCGTTTCCTGCGCACCAACCGGCCCGCCCTTGGGGCCCTGGCGGTTGCAGTCCTGATGCTGGTGGTCTTCCTGATCGGCGACCCGAAGGTCTTCACCAGCTGGAACGTCTACCGCGCCGTCCTGATCGGGCTGCCGGTGGTGATCTTCGTCGTCGTGCCCCTCGTCTATGTCGTGACGGTTGGCGAGATCGACCTGTCCTTCCCGGCAACGATCGGGATGACCGGCTGGGTCTTTGCCCTTGTCGTGCAGGCCGGGTTTGATCCGTTCCTTGGCCTTGTGGCCGCAATCGTAACCGGCGTCGGCCTTGGGTTCTGCGTCGGATGGCTGGTCGTTTATGCCAACCTTTCCTCGCTGATCGCCACGCTGGGGATGAACTTCATGCTGCGCGGGTTGATCCAGATCCAGACCGAGGGCAAGTCGATTGCCCTGCCAGGTCTGCCGGACACCCTTGCCTACCGGGTCTTCGCCGAGACTTACTTCGGCATCCCGATCAGCGCGCTTTGGGTGGTGATCTTCGTTGCCGTCTGCTCGCTGATCTACAACCGGCACCGCTTTGGCCTGCGGGTCCATGTCGTGGGCGACAACCCCGATGCGGCTCAGCAGATGGGGATCGACGTCCGCCGTGTGCGGCTGCTGACCTTCGCCTTCGTCGGCTTTGGCGCCAGCCTGGCCGGGGTTTTCGCGGTCTTCATCAATTACACTTGGTGGCCGACCTCGGGCGAAAGCTACCTGCTGCCCGGCCTGGCCTCGGTCTTTGTCGGAGGCACCGCGCCCTGGGGCGGGATCGGTACAGTCATCGGCAGCGCCATTGGCGCCTTCACTGTGTCGTTCATCCAGACCGGGGTAGTGGGAGTCGGGCTTTCTGGCTTCTACGTCCAGTTCTTCTACGGCCTGATCATCATCCTGTCGCTGCTGGGCCACCGTTGGAACCAGATCCGGTACCGCTGATGCGCATCGCTGATTTCCGCATCACCCGCATCCAGTTTCCCCGCGATCGGGTGATCGGCGACAGCCAGGTCCAAACCGACATGGTCAGCATCGCCGCCTTGGAGCTGTTCGACCAGAACGGGCGGTCCGGCCTGGGGTTCATGCAGTCACTGTTCACCCCGATGCCCGCCCAGGCCGAGCTGGAACGCCTGTTCCTGCAGGACGTGTGGCCGGGGCTTGAGGGTCAGCATCCTGCAGGGCTTGTCCACCGGATCACCCGGCCCCGGGGCGGCAATCTGCGGCCCCTGTCCCTGCCCGCGCATGAGGCCGTGCAGGTCGCGCTGTGGGATCTGTTGGGCAAGCAGCTGGGTCTGCCGCTCTGGCAGTTGCTTGGCGGAACCGAGCCAGTGCCGGTGCCGGCCTATGCCAGCGGGCTGGACTTTCATCTGTCCGACGACGACTTCTGCGCCCTGTTTGGCCGCGCCGACGCGCTGGGCTATTCCGCCTTCAAGATCAAGGTCGGTCACCCGGTATTCGAGCGCGACCTCCACCGGCTAGAGCTTCTGCGACGGACCGTCCGCAAAGGTGCGCGGATCATGGTCGACGCGAATGAGGCGTGGGGAGCTAAGGAAGCAGCGGTCAAGGTCACCGCGATGCGCGATGCAGGCTTTGACCTGACCTGGGTCGAGGACCCGATCCTGCGCCACGACTTCGAAGGCCTGCGCCTGCTGCGAAAGACCCTGCCCTTCACGATGATCAACTCCGGCGAGTACCTGGATGCGTCGGGCAAGCTCGCCCTGATGAAGGCCGGTGCGACGGATATCCTGAACGTCCACGGCCAGATCAGCGACGTGATGCGGGTGGCCTGGGTGGCGGCGGAATGGGGTGTGCCGATCAGTCTGGGCAACACCTTCCTGGAGGTCGGAGCGCATCTGGCCCTGGCGCTGCCCGAGGTGCGGTGGCTGGAGTATTCGTTTCAGAACTTCGACCACCTGGTCGAGCGGACGCTGGTGATCCGCGACGGGCTGGTCGAAGTTCCCGACGCCCCCGGTCACGGCCTGGTGCTGAGCGAGGCTGGCCGGAACTCTGCGCAGGATCTTTCCGGCTGAGGATTCGACCGGGAATCGCGCCGTTTGTCGCCGGGACTTCACAGACGAGAGCGAGAATGGGAGGATGCGGAACGGTTCAACAGGGCGATTTTCCGCCATAGAATCAGGGTCAGATGGCTGCTGCCGGGGCGATACGGAACGTATGCTGACCTATTATCACTGACATGGGACAACATTTCTGCCGTTTCCCCGGAAAAACCAACATATAGGTCAGCTATATTGACTTTTATTGCCTTTCGAACCACTGTATCCAGCAGGCCCGAAGGATTCCGGTGAAAGGCGCAGCGATGGCCACGCAGAAAATGCTGAAATTCGTCACGGTCGGCAAAGAGATGCCGGAAAAGCGTGACGCATCTTCGCGCGCGCAGGATTTCCATGAGATTTACCGCGAGTACGCCGACCGCAAGGCCGCCGAGCAGGCCAGCCGCTGCAGCCAGTGCGGCGTGCCCTATTGCCAGTCGCATTGCCCCCTGCACAACAACATCCCCGATTGGCTGAAGCTGACCGCCGAGGGGCGGTTGCAGGAGGCCTATGAGATCAGCCAGGCCACCAACACCTTCCCGGAAATCTGCGGCCGCATCTGCCCACAGGACCGGCTGTGCGAAGGCAACTGCGTGATCGAGCAGTCGGGGCATGGCACGGTCACCATCGGGTCGGTGGAGAAGTACATCACGGATACCGCCTGGGAGGAAGGCTGGGTCAAGCCGATCCGTCCTCATGC
>LNFM01013983.1_pt1 | contig 10044 bp, 9 predicted proteins | sample 596031 | NCBI WGS metagenome assembly LNFM01 (sample SAMN04254537, study PRJNA301005) | activated carbon metagenome | isolation source: dual media filters at the Ann Arbor, Michigan drinking water treatment plant | place: USA: Ann Arbor | reverse complement strand
GAGCCGCGAACCGGCGCGGCGGGTCCAGGCGAGCATGCGGGCAACCATGGGCGACCTCCCTCTCAGCGGATCGAGGCTAGCGGCGCCCTCGGAACAAAGCAAGAACTCGCGCCCGCCCCCCGTATTCGTCCGGATCAGGGGCGCGCCATCCTGCAGGCCGGGTCGAAGCTGCGGCCGCGGTCGAGGCCGTGGACGCACCACTCGACGCCCCAGGTGGCGCCGATGATGCTCTGGTCCTCGAGGATGGCGTAGCTGACGGTGCGCACGCGGCCGTCGGAGAGATGGGCGCGGGCCGTGCAGAAGCGGCGCGGGATGAGATTCTGCCCGTGCGGGTTGGTGGCGACGAGACGCACCCGGTCGAAGCCCCGGATGCCGAGGGACGAGCTCCAGAAGCGCGCCTCCTTCTCGGCGAAGGTCTCCTGGATGCGCTCAAGGGCCGCCGGCTCGTCGCAGGGCAGCAGCCGGTTCTGGAAGCGCGGGTCGCGGAACAGCAGGACGCCCGCCGGCCCGCGCATGCGCAGGTCGTCCTCGACGGCGCCGGGATAGCCGCCGCCCGGCACGCGGCTGGTGGTGTAGGTCGAGCCGGCGAGCCCGCGCGGCCCGCCGTCGTTGAAGGCGAGGGTCTGGGCTCCGGCCGACGAGGTTCCCGCGAGGGCGGCGAGGGCGAGGGCGAAGAGGCGGGTCCGCATGGCTGCTGTTCCGGCACGGCTCGAGGCGATGCGGGACGATCCATGGGCCGCGGGCGCGGGTCAAGAGCCGCGGGGACACAGGGGCCGGGAATTCGATGCCGGCGGACCTATCAGGGGCGACGGATGCGCACGTAGAGGGCGCCGGCGCCGCCGTGGCCGGCCGAGGCCTCCTCGAAGCCGATGACCAGCGGGCGCATCTCCGGCAGGGAGAGCCATTGCGGCACCACCCGGCGCAGCACACCGCGGCCGTCATAGGGATCGGGCCGGAACGCCTCCTCGTCGATGTCGCGCAAGCGCTTCGGCGCGCCCTTGCCGGTGATGACGATGACGAGGGCGTGGCCCGCCGCCTGGGACCGGTGCAGGAAGGCGATCAGCCGGCGGTGGGCGGCCTCCTGGGTCAGGCCGTGCAGGTCGATGCGCGCGTCGGCGTCGCGCCTGCCGCGGGCGAGCTTGCGCTTCAGCCCCTTCTCGATCGCCGCCAGCGGCGGCGGAGGCGGCACGGCGGGCACGATGGAGCGCGCCGGCGCGGCGGCGGGCGCCGGCTTGCCGGCCGGCGGCGGGGCGGCGGGTTCGGGGTCCTCCGGCGGCGCCAGCGCGCGGGCGGGATCGAGCGGCCTCACGCCCGCCGCCACGTGGGTCCAGAGCCGGCGGTCCTCCGCCGAGAGGGTGCGCGGGCGGCGGCTCACGGCGTCGTCCCCGGGCGAGGCTCGGGAACGGGAACCGCCGCGGCCTCGGGCGCCAGCGCCTTCGGCAGCAGCACGAACCAGTCGGCCCGGTGGCGGATGCGCCCGGCGGTGGAGCCGGCTTCGGTTCCGGTGCCGAGATAGAGATCGCCGCGGGCCGGCCCGACGATGGCCGAGCCGGTGTCCTGCATCACCATCAGGCGGCGGAAGGGCTCGCCGGTCTCCGCCGGTCCCGTCGGCAGCAGGGCGCTGATGAAGACCGGCGTGCCGTAGGCGTGGACGTTGCGGTCCACCGCGATGGTGCGCCAGTCGGTCACCGGCACGCCCTGGGCGCCGACGGGCCCCTCCTCGGCGGAGAGGTCTCCCTTCACGTGGAAGAAGACGTAGGAGCGGTTCTGCCAGCGCACGTCGCGGGCGGCCTCGGGGTTCTCGGCCATCCAGGTGCGGATGAAGTCCATTGACATCTGCTCGCGGGTGGCGAGGCCCCGCTCGATCATGACGCGGCCCACGGGCACGTAGCGGTGGCCGTTGTGGGCGGCATAGCCGATGCGCAGGGTTCCGCCGTCGGGAAAGCGCAGGCGCGCCGAGCCCTGGATCTGGGTGAACATGACGTCGGTCTGGTCACGGGCCCAGGCGATCTCGAGGCCGCGGCCGTCGAGGGCGCCCTGCTCGATCTCCGCCCGGTCGAAATAGGGAAGGAAGCGCCCGCCCACCCAGCGGCCGGCGCCGGAGCGGGCGTCGAACCCTGCGGTGCGGCCGCGGGCGGACGCGAGGTCGTCCGGCTTGGTCAGGAACGGGGCGGAGAAGGCCTCGGTCTTCTCCCGGGAGGCCAGCACCTCGGGCTCGTAATAGCCGGTCAGGAAGCCGTCCTCCTCGATCCGCTCGCCGAAACGGGCGATGCGGACGGGACGGAACTCCGCCTCGAAGAAGGCCCGGGCGGCGGCGGCGTCGACGGGATCGGAGAGGGCGAGCGCCCGCGGGCAGATGTCGCGCAGGGCGCGCCAGACGTCGGGGGCCGCGCGCGGCGGGCTCCGGGCCGCGAGGACGGGACGGCAGGAGCGGCGGAAGGCGGCGAGGGTCAGGTCCTGCCGGTCCTCGGCCCAGCCGGGGAGGGATTCGAAGCGTGCAGCCTCGGTCCAGGTCTCGGGGAAGACGAAGGGAAAGCCGGAGGCGTGGGGCGTGGGCGGCTCGGGGGCGGCGTCGGCGACGGGCGGGGTCTGCGGCCCGTCCTGGGCCGGGGCCTGCGCCGGCGGAGCGGCCGGTGCCTCGGCGACGGGCGGTGCCGCCTCTGGGGCCGGCGCCTCGGGGAGAGGCACGGCCGGCGCCACCGGGGCGGCGGGGGGCAGGAGGAGGAGAAGGTCGGTGGAACCGGCGCGGGCGGGGGCGGGCGGCAGGCACATCGCCGCTGCGAGCGCCGCCGCGGCCAGAACCGGGGCGGCCATGGCGAGGAGCGGGCGATGGCTCATGGTCGGCCCCGGGGGAGGACGGGCGGCTCAGCCGCCGGCTTCGGTCGCGATCAGGCGCCAGTTCGGGTCACGGTCGGTGACGTTGCGGGCGAAGGTCCACACGTCCGTCACGTCGGTGACGCGGTCAGGCGACCCGTCGATGACGGTGCCGGCGCGGTCGCGCGTGGCGGTCACCAGCTGGGAGACGAACTTCATCGTCACCTGGGCCTGGTCGCCGCGCATCTGGGCGTCGACGATATCGGCCTTCTCGATGCCGACGAAACGGGTCTCGACCTGCTCGCCGCGGGTCTCGCGGTCGCGGATGGCGGCCTCGAAACCCTCGAATACGTCCTTGGCGAGGAGGTCGCGCAGCATCTTGCGGTCGCCGCCGGCAAAGGCCAGCACGATCATCTCGTAGGCGGCGCGGGCGCCACCGACGAAGCCGGCAGGATCGAAGGAGGGATCACGGGAGGCGATGGCGTCGAAGCCGCGGGCCAGCGGGGTGCCGACGGGCGCCATGTCGCCCCAGCGCGGGGCGGCGGGATCGGCCGGCATGGCGACGGGCGGTGCGCCGTTGCGCGCCGGCATGGGGATGACCTCGCCGCCGGCGGCGGGAGGACGGCCGGCGGGCGGCAGGTTGGTGTCGCGCGGCTGGAACGGGTCACGCTCGTGCCCTGTCTTCGTCCCGAGCACGCTGCGCAGGCGGAAGAAGATGAACACCGCAAGGGCGAGGAAGATGATCGTGTAGATGTCGAACACGTTGCTCATGATCGCCGTTGAGAGGGGCCTACCCGCCGCATCGCTGATGCCGCGAACCAATGCTCAGTGTAAGCACTTTCGGAGACGCAAATAAGGCATTTTTTTCGGTTTGCCAGCCCCGCCGTGCGGTCATGCCGCAACGGGCCGCCGGGGCGGCCCGCCGATGCAGGTGGAAGCGGAACGCGGTTTTCCGAACCGCGGTTCCCCCTCGCCTCAGAACTGCTTGGCGAGACGGGGGTCGAGGGCGTCGCGCAGGCCGTCGCCGAGGAGGTTCACGGCGAGGACGGTGATGGAGAGGAAGATCGCCGGGATCAGCACGATGTAGAACTTCACCTGCCAGAGGGCCCGGCCCTCGGCCATGATGTTGCCCCAGGACGGGATGATGGGCGGCGTGCCGGCGCCGATGAACGACAGGATCGCCTCGGTGATCATGGCGGAGGCGCAGATATAGGTCGCCTGGACGATGATCGGGGCCAGCGTGTTCGGCAGGATGTGCTTGAGGATGATCATCGGCGTGCGCGTGCCGGCGGCCACCGCCGCGTCGACATAAGGCTGCTCGCGCAGGCTCAGCACCACGCCGCGGACGAGACGCGAGACGCGCGGGATCTCGGCGATGGTGATGGCGAGGATGACGTTGCCGACCGAGCCGCGGGTCAGCGCCATCAGCGCCACCGCGAGCAGGATGGAGGGGATCGACATGATGCCGTCCATGACGCGCATGATGACGGCGTCGGCGGCGCGCACGAAGCCGGCGACGAGGCCGACGATCAGGCCGAGGACGGAGGCGAGGATGGCCACCGAGAAGCCGACCACCAGCGAGACGCGGGCGCCGTAGAGCACGCGGGAATAGATGTCGCGGCCGAGCATGTCGGTGCCGAACCAGAACTGCGCCGAGGGCTCGCGGGTGCGCAGGCGGGTCGAGATCGCCGTCGGATCGGTGGTGCCGAGGAAGGGCGCGAAGATCGCCATCAGGATGACGGCCGCGACGAGGAAGCCGCCGATGGCGATGGTCGGATAGCGGCGGATGAGGCGCCAGAGGCCCACGCGGCGCTTGCCGCCGTCGACGGCACCGCCGTCGGCGCCGAGGGGGGCGGTGGTGTCGGGGCTATGCGCGGTCAATAGCGGATCCTCGGATCGACGAGCGTGTAGACGAGGTCAACGCAGAGGTTGACGAGGACGTAGACGAAGGAGAACAGCAGCACGAGGCCCTGGATAACGGGGTAATCGCGCCGGAGGATGGCGTCGACCGTCAGGCGACCGAGGCCGGGAATTGCGAAGACGCTCTCGGTGACCACGGCGCCGCCGATGAGCAGCGCCACGCCGATGCCGATGACGGTGATGATCGGCACGGCCGCATTCTTCAGCGCGTGCAGGAAGAGCACGCCGCGCTGGCCGATGCCCTTGGCGCGCGCGGTGCGGATGTAGTCCTGCTGCAGGACCTCCATCATGGTGGCGCGGGTGATGCGGGCGATGAGCGCCACATAGACCATGCCGAGCGCGACGGCCGGCAGGATGAGGTTCTGGAACCAGGGCCAGACCCCCCGGGCGATGGGCGTGTAGCCCTGGACGGGCAGCCAGTCGAGCTCGAGGGCGAAGATGTAGGCGAGGATGTAGCCGACGACGAAGACCGGCACGGAGAAGCCGAAGACGGCGAAGGCCATGATGGTGCGGTCGATGAAGGTGCCGGCCTTCCAGGCCGCGAGAACCCCCATGGGGACCGCCACCGAGACCGCGAGGATCAGCGTCACCACCATCAGCGACAGCGTCGGCTCGATGCGCTGGGCGATGAGCTGGGTCACCGGCAGGCCGGTGAAGATGGAGGTGCCGAGGTCGAAGCGGGCGATCTGCCAGACCCACTCGCCGAAGCGGATGAGAAAGGGCCGGTCGAGCCCGAGGCTCTGGCGGATCTTCTCCACGTCCGCCGGCGTCGCCTGATCGCCGGCGATGACGGCGGCGGGATCGCCGGGCGCGATGTACAGCAGCGAAAAGACGAACAGCGCCACCACGGCCATGACCGGGATCGTCGCAAGGATGCGGCGGACAACATAAACGAACATGAACAGTTCTTTTCATGAGAGGCCGGGGGGCGGCAACCGCCCCCCGGACATGGGAGGTCGTCAGCCCTTGGCGACGTTCCAGAAGAAGGGCAGCGGGCCCTTGGTGATGCCGGTCACGTTGGACCGCCAGGCCGTGTAGGTGAGGAAGAAGCCAGGGGGCACGAAGACGACGTTGTCCAGCGCCGCCTTGTTGAGGCGGGCGATGGCCGCCTTCTCCTCGTCGAGGTTCTTCGCCTCGAACCAGGCGGTGACCTCGGTCTCGACGGCGGGAACGTCCGGCCAGCCGAACCAGGCGCGGTCGCCGTTGGCGCGGATGGCGGTGTAGCCGGCCGGGTTGGTGCAGTCGGCGCCGGCATGCCACGAGAAGAAGATGTTCCAGCCGCCCTGGGACGGCGGGGTCTTCAGGGCGCGACGCTGGCCTGTCGTGCCCCAGTCGGTGGCGACGAAGTCGACGTTCATGCCGATGCGCTTCAGGAGCTCGTTGGCGACGTCGCCCTGCGCCTTGGTCACCGGCTGGTCCTGGGCGACCACCATGGTCACCGGCTCGCCCTTGTAGCCGCTCTCGGCGAGGAGCCGCTTGGCGCCCTCGATGTCGCGACGGCCCTTCAGGATCTCGCCGCCGGCCTCGGTGTAGAGGGGCGTGCCGGGGGTGAAGAAGCCCGGCAGCGGCTTCCACAGGCTGTCGTCGGAGCCGACGATGGCCCGCATGAATTCCTCCTGGTCCAGCGCCATCAGGATGGCGCGGCGGGCGCGCACGTCGTTGAAGGGCGGATGCAGGTGGTTGAGGCGGAAGGCGCCGATGTTGCCGAGGGGATCGCCGATGTCGACGCGGATGTTGCGGTTGCGCTTGAGCACCGGCACGAGGTCGGCGATCGGGTTCTCCCACCAGTCGATCTCGCCGTTCTGCAGCGCGGCGGAGGCCGTCGCCGGGTCGGGCATGATGACCCACTCGATGCGATCGACCAGCATGCGCTTGCCGCCGGCGAGCCAGGAGGCGGCCTCGGAGCGCGGCACGTAGTCGGCGAACTTCTCGAAGACGGCGCGGGCGCCGGGCACCCAGTCGCCGCGCACGAACTTCATCGGGCCGGAGCCGATATATTCGCTGATCTGCTGGAACGGATCGGTCTTGGCGATGCGCTCCGGCATGATGAAGGAGCAGGGCGAGTTGTTCTTGCCGAGCGCCAGCAGCATCTTCGGATAGGGCTTGGTCAGCTTCCAGCGGAAGGTGCGGTCGTCGACGGCGACGAGCTCCTCCTGGATCGCCTTGATCATCAGGCCCATGGGGTCGCGGGCCGACCAGCGGATGAGCGAGGCGACGCAGTCCTTGGCGAGCACCGGGGTGCCGTCGTGGAACTTCAGCCCCGGGCGCAGCTTGAAGGTCCAGGTGAGGCCGTCGGCGGAGACCTCCTCGGACTCGGCCATCTGGCGCTGGGGGGTGAGCGTCGAATCGACGCCGTAGAGCGTGTCCCAGACGAGCGCGGCGGCGTTGCGCACGACGTATTGTGTGCCCCAGATCGGATCGAAATTGGCGAGGTTCGCCTGCGGCACGAAGCGCAGCGTCCGCGCCGCCGCGCCCTGGGACAGGGCCGGTGCGGACAAGGCGCCCGAGGCCGCGACGATGCCGGCCCCGGCGCCGGTCTTGATGAATGTTCTGCGGTCCATCGTGATGGTACTCCCCTCAAAAATCCGATCCCGAGGCGAAGGCGGACGGGATGGCGCATGCCCGCCCGAGGGCGGCCCGGACTGGAGATCCCGGGCCCCGGACGAGGGCAGCCTAGCGCTTGGCAAGGGGCGTGCCATAGGGGCTTTTCCTAGGACGCTGCCGTGCGGGAAGCGGGCGCCGGCACATTGGGCCCCGCCGAATGCCCAATTTGGCGCCAGGGCCACCGTTTCGGCAGGATTGGCATGCGTTCCGGCCTCGCAAACTTTTTTCGGACAGCGGCCAGGGTGCGACAATTTTGTCCTGATCGCAGGGCGCGAGCGATGCAAAGCGCATCACCAGCCGGTGGACGCCCACTCATGTGCGCTAATCGCCCAATCGTCCGCATATCGCACTTGACAGCGCCGGCCCGCGGCGCGAGGACTTCCGCCCTGAGGAAACAGCAAGGTGGAGGCCATCAGGCCATGGCCGAGTTCATGTCCCTGCGCGATGCCATCGCCGCCAACCTGAAGGACGGCGACAGCGTGGCGATGGAGGGGTTCACGCACCTCATCCCCTATGCCGCCGGTCACGAGGTGATCCGCCAGGGCCAGAAGGACCTGACGCTGATCCGCATGACGCCCGACATCATCTATGACCAGATCGTCGGCATGGGGCAGGCGAAGAAGCTCGTCTTCTCCTGGGCCGGCAATCCCGGCGTCGGCTCGCTGCACCGGGTGCGCGAGGAGATCGAGGCCGGGCGCCTCGCCATCGAGGAGCATTCCCACGCCGCCATGGCCAATGCCTTCGAGGCGGGCGCGGCGAACCTGCCCTTCGCCGTGTTCCGCGGCTACAAGGGCGTCGACCTGCCGAAGGTCAATTCCAACATCCGCTCCGTCACCTGCCCCTATACGGGCGAGGTGCTGGCGACCGTCCCGGCGGTGCGCCCGGACGTCGCCATCATCCATGCGCTGAAGGCGGACCGCGAGGGCAACGTCATGCTCGAGGGCATCGTCGGCGTCCAGAAGGAGGCGGTGCTGGCGGCGAAGCGCTCGGTCGTGACCGTCGAGGAGATCGTCGACGATTTCGGGCCGCGCAGCGCCAATGCGGTGATCCTGCCGGCCTGGACCGTCACCGCCATCGTCAAGGTGCCGGGCGGCGCCCATCCCTCCTATGCCCAGGGCTACTACAAGCGCGACAACGCCTTCTACATCGCCTGGGACAAGATCGCCCGCGACAAGGCGGTGTTCCTGAAGTGGATGGAGGATAACGTGCTGTCCTCGGGTCCGGAATCCTTCGCGGCCCATGCGCGCCGCTTCGCCGTCGCGGCCGAGTAGGGAGAGCGTCATGAGCGACTACCAGCCCAACGAGATCATGACGATCGCCGCGGCGCGGCTCCTCACCAACGAGGACGTCTGCTTCGTCGGCATCGGCGCGCCGTCCGCCGCCTGCAACCTCGCCCGCCTGACCCACGCGCCGAAGATCACGCTGATCTACGAGAGCGGCACGCTGTCGACCCGGCCGACCGTCCTGCCGCTCTCCATCGGCGACGGCGAGCTCTGCGACACGGCGCTCACCACCGTCTCGGTGCCCGAGATGTTCCGCTACTGGCTGCAGGGGGGGCGCATCACCACCGGCTTCCTCGGCGGCGCGCAGATCGACCGCTTCGCCAACCTCAACACCACCGTGGTCGGCCCCTACGACGCGCCGAAGGTGCGCCTGCCCGGCGGCGGCGGCGCACCGGAGATCGCCATCCATTGCGGCCAGATCTTCATCATCATGGCGATGGGCCAGCGCGCCTTCATGGACAAGCTGCCCTTCATCACCTCCCTCGGCCACGGCACGGGCAAGGGCTCGCGCGAGGCGCTGGGGGTGAAGACCCGCGGCCCGACGCAGCTCATCACCGACCTCTGCATCTTCGAGCCGGACGCGGAGACGAGCGAGCTGACCGTGACCTCCATCCATCCGGGCGTGACGCGCGATCAGATCCAGGCCAATTGCGGCTGGCCGGTGAAGTTCGCCGCCGAGGTGAAGGAAACCCGCGCCCCGGACGCCACCGAACTCTCGGTGCTGCGCGACCTCCACGCCCGCACCAAGGCCGCCCACGCGGCCTGAACCACGAGGAGACCTGCGCCCGCCAGCAGAATCCGTCGGCCTGAAGGCAGGGGAAAATGGCCCCACCCGCCCCCTCCCCGCGCTTCGCGCGGAGAGGGGACCACGGCGACGGCGCTTCGTCGTGACCGTCGAGCCAGGCACGAGGGTTTTTGATAGGGCAGTCGGTCAAAGTCCCCCTCTTCGCGCGAAGCGCGGGGAGGGTAAGGGTGGGCCCTTCACACGCACTGCGGCCCCAGGGCTTTGGTGCCTGCGGAAGGCACCACAGTCGAGCCAATCGCCGGAACGGGGAATTGAGATCATGGCCGATGTCTTCATCTGCGACGCGGTGCGCACGCCGATCGGCCGCTACGGCGGGGCGCTGGCCAAGGTGCGCGCCGACGACCTTGCGGCGGTGCCGCTGAAGGCGCTCCTCGCCCGCCATCCCGGCATTGCCGGCGCCATCGACGAGATCATCTTCGGCTGCGCCAACCAGGCCGGCGAGGACAACCGCAACGTCGCCCGCATGGCCTCGCTCCTCGCCGGCCTGCCGGACAGCGTGCCCGCCATGACCGTCAACCGGCTCTGCGCCTCGGGTCTCGATGCGGTGGGAGCCGCAGCCAGGGCCGTGAAGGCCGGCGACATCGACCTCGCCATCGCCGGCGGCGTCGAGAGCATGAC
>LNFM01005135.1_pt1 | contig 10044 bp, 6 predicted proteins | sample 596031 | NCBI WGS metagenome assembly LNFM01 (sample SAMN04254537, study PRJNA301005) | activated carbon metagenome | isolation source: dual media filters at the Ann Arbor, Michigan drinking water treatment plant | place: USA: Ann Arbor | reverse complement strand
CTCGGCCGAGGCCGTGCACTGCTTCTTCGAGGAAGAAGCGCTGGACGAGACCGGCCGGCTGCGTGTGCCCAAGGACGTCAGCATCAACAAGATCGGCCACGCGCTGCACGACCGCGACCCGGTCTTCGACGCCTTTTCGCACGGCCCGGCGTTGGCCGAACTGGCCGCCGACCTGGGCCTGGTACGGCCGCAGGTCTGGCAGAGCCAGCTCATCTTCAAGCAGCCGCACATCGGCGGCGAGGTCGGCTGGCACCAGGACGCCAGCTTCTTCGTCACCACGCCGCAGACGGTGACCACCTTCTGGTTTGCGCTGGAAGACGCCACGCTGGACAACGGCTGCCTGTGGGTGCAACCGGGCGGCCACCGCGGGCCGGGCAGCGTGCTGCGCGAGCAGTACGTCTGCGAGCGCCCCGCCGACGGCAGCCCGCCGCGGCTGGTGATGCGCGCGCTGGACAGCACGCCCTGGCCGACGGCCGCCCAGGCGCGCCCGCTGCCCGTGGCTGCCGGCACGCTGGTGGTCTTCCCGGGCTTGCTGCCGCATTACAGCCCGCCCAACCGCAGCGCCAGACGCCGGCTGGCCTACACGCTGCACGTCACCGACGGCGCCGCCGCGTACGCCGCCGAGAACTGGCTGCAGCGCAGCGCCGGCTTCCCCGTGCGCGGGCTGGCCTGACGCTCACCGCCCGGGTCCCCCGCCGATACTTGCCGCATGGACACGCCCGTCGCCCTGCTGCTCACCGACCTGGTCGACAGCGCCGCCCTGACCCAGCAGCTCGGCGACGAGGCCGCGGCCGCGCTCTCGGCCGCGCACGACCGCGTGGCGCGCGACCTGCTGCGCCGGTGGCGCGGCCAGGAAATCGACAAAACCGACGGATTCCTGCTGCTATTCGCGCAGCCCGCCGACGCGCTGGGCTACGCGCTGGCCTACCACCGCGCGCTGAACGCGTTGCCCGTGCCGATGAAGGCGCGCGCCGGGCTGCACGTCGGCCAGGTGACGATCCGCGAGACGCCGGCCGACGACGTGGCGTTGGGCGCCAAGCCCTTCGAGGTCGACGGCGTGAGCAAGCCGCTGGCGGCGCGCGTGATGTCCACGGCCCTGGGCGGGCAGACGCTGCTGACGCAGGCCGCCATCGACGCGCTGGGCCCCACGCCGCACCGTGTCGTCTCGCACGGCCACTGGCAGGTCAAGGGCCTGCCCGCACCGCTGCAGCTCTACGAGGTGGGCGACGAGGGTGCACCCTTCACGCCGCCGCCCGACGCGGCCAAGGTGTGGCGCGTGGTGCGCCAAGGCGACCTGTGGCTGCCGCTGCGCGAGCTGCGCCACAGCCTGCCGGCCGAACGCGACGCCTTCGTCGGCCGCCGCGAACCGCTGCAGGCGCTGGGCCGGCACTTCGACGAAGGCGCGCGGCTGGTGTCGCTGCTGGGCATCGGTGGCTGCGGCAAGACCCGCCTGGCCACCCGGTTCGGCTGGGCCTGGATGGGCGACTTCCCGGGCGGCGTGTGGTTCTGCGACCTGGCGCCGGCACGCAGCCTGGAAGGCCTGTGCAGCGCCGTGGCGCAGGGCCTGCAGGTGCCGCTGGGCCAGGAAGACCCCGTCGTGCAGCTGGGTCAGGCCATCGCCGGGCGCGGACGCTGCCTGGTCATCCTCGACAACTTCGAGCATCTGGCCCGCCTGGCCGAGGCCACGCTGGGGCGCTGGCTCGACCGCGCCGGCGCGGCCGTCTTCCTGGCCACCACGCGCGAGGTGCTGGGCATCCCGGGCGAAGAGACGCTGGCGCTGGCACCGCTGCCGGCACACGACGCGCAGGCGCTGTTCATCCGCCGCGCCGCCGCCGCCAAACGCGACTTCGAGCCCGGGCCCGACGACGAGGCGGCCATCACGACGCTGGTGACGCTGCTCGACGGCCTGCCGCTGGCCATCGAACTGGCCGCTGCGCGGGTGCGCACGCTGGCGCCACGCGCGCTGCTGGCGCGCATGAGCGAACGTTTCAAGCTGCTGACCAGCAGCGGCGGGCGGCTGGACCGCCAGGCCACGCTGCGCGCCACCTTCGACTGGAGCTGGGGCCTGCTGCCCACGGCCGAGAAGGCGGCGCTGGCGCAGCTGTCGGTCTTCGAAGGCGGTTTCACGCTCGAATCGGCCGAGGCGGTGATCGACCTGTCGCCGCTGGAAGACCCGCCCTGGACGCTGGACGTCGTGAATTCGCTCGTCGACAAGAGCTTCGTGCGGCCGCTGGCCGGCGACCGCTTCGACCTGCTGGTCAGCGTGCAGGCCTATGCCGACGAGCACCTCGTCACCGTTGGCCGCTACACCGGCAGCGGTCCGGCGGCGCTGGCCGTGGCCCAGGCGCGCCACGGCGCGTGGTTCGCGGCACTGGGGCCCCAGCGCGCGGCGGCAGAGGGGCGGGCCGAGCTGGAGAACCTGGTGGTCGCCTGCCGCCGCGCCGTGGCGCGCGGCGACACGGTGCAGGCCGCCGGTGCACTGGATGGCGCCTGGGCCGTGCTGAACCTGCGCGGGCCCTTCAAGGTGGGCGTCGACCTGGCGGGGCAGGTCTGTGCGATGCAGGGGCTGGCGGGCCGCGACGCGGCGCATGCCCATGCGGTGCTGGGCGGGGCGCTGGAGGCCTCAGGCCAGCGCCAGGCCGCCAGCGTCCAGTACGAACAGGCCCTCGCCGAGGCAAGGGCAGCGGGCGACGGCGCCTGCGAGGCCGCCGTGACCGGGCGCCTGGGCGGCTTGCACGCCCGCGCCGGGCGGGCCGAAGCCGCGCGCCAGGCGCACGGCCACGCGCTCGAACTGGCGCGGCGCATGCGCGACGCCGCGCTCGAATGTGCCGCGCTCAATGGCCTGGGGGTGCTGGATTTCGAGCAGGGCCGGGTCGACGAGGCGCGCGGACATTACGAAGCTGCGCTGGCCCTGGCGCGACGAAGCGGCGACCGCCGCTGGCAGGGGAGCTTGCTGGGCAACCTGGGCAATCTGCACGCCACGCTGGGCCGCCTGGACGAAGCGCGCCAGCACAGCGAAGACGCGCTGCGGGTGCTGCGTGAGCTGGGTGACCAGTCTCGCGAGGGACACACGCTGTGCAATCTGGGCATGCTGTGCCTGCTGCAAGGCGACCTGGGCGGCGCCACCGACGCCCTGGCACGGGGCCTGGTGGTGGCTCGCGAACTCGGGCATCTGCGGCTGGAGTGCATCGTGCTCGGCAACCTGGGCTTGGTGCACGACGCGTCGCGGCGCCTGGACGAGGCCATGGCGCGCTATGAAGCCGCACTGGCGCTGGCGCGCCAGCTCGGCGACCAGCGCACCGAAGGCCAGTTCCTGGGCCATCTTGCCGTGACCCAGGCTCGCCTGGGCATGTTCGATACCGCGCGGCGGGGTCTCGAGCGGGGCCTGGGACTGCTGGCTGTGCTGACCGACACCGTGAGCATGGGCCTGCTGTGGTGCCAACGCGCCGAGACCGAAGGCCTTGCGGGGCAGACTGCCATCGCCTGGCAGGCGTTGGACGAGGCCGCGTCGCTGGCCCGGGCCTGCGACGCCGGCCCGCGCTCGGAACTGGGCACCGCGCTGGCGCGCCTGCGCACCGAACTGCCCCCGCGCGGGGGCTGAAAGCCAGGGGCACCGGCCCGATCAGTCGATCTGGATGAAGACGCTGGGCTGCGGCATCTCCAGCATCGACTGCCCGTCGCTCAGCCGGATGCGGTAAGGCAGCTGCCCGCTGGGCGCCTGGGCGCTCTTCGTGCAGCGGATGCCCAGCCCGTAGTTGTAGGTGGCGCAGCTGAAGTGGCCCTGGGCGTCGCCGAAGTCGATGCTGCCGCTGGTGAAACGGTAACCCTCGGTGCTGAGCTGCCAGCTCAAGGTGGCCGTGCCCGAGGCCGTGCGTATGCTGCTCTGCGAGACGCGGATGGCACCGTCGACCACCGCCACGTCGATGGGCGGCGCGGGCATCGACCGCGACAGCGTCTGTGCCTGCGCGCCGCCGGCCAGCAGGGCCACGGCCAGAGCCAGCCCGAGCACCTGATGTCTGTTCATTCAGCCCCTCCAATCCACCTGATGTAACGGTCTGTATGCCGTGGGCCGCATTCTGGCGCCGGCCTGCCGCGCCGCAAGTGAAATTTCACGGCGACGCGCCGAGGCCACGGGTAGCGTATCTTCCGCACCTTCCGCCCCGCGCGCCGCCATGACCACCACACCCACCACCCGCCACATCCGGCTGACCTCGCACCCCGGCCAGGACAGCGCCGGCGCACCCGGCATCCGCTGGGGCGCGGCCGATCCGCTGGAGCGCGGCCCCGTGGTCGGCAGCACCACCAACCGCAGCCAGCGCAACGTCATCGGCACGCACAGCGGCAGCTACGGCGTCTACCGCGCGCTGGCCGTGGCCGCGGGCAGCCTGACACGCGGCCACCGCGCCGACCTCACCGACACCGCGCCCACCGACCTCGTGGGTCCATATCCGCAATGGGGCGAGCCGGGCAAGATCGTCAGCATCGACCCCTGGGGTGCCAGCGTGCAGTCGGTGTTCGCTGACCACATGGCGCAGGGCTACGACATCCGGCCCACCATTGCCGTCACCAAGGCCCATATCCACCTGGGCGAAATCAAGCAGGCGCTGGCCTTCCAGCGCCTGGCGGTGGACGGGCGCATCCTGCTCGACGACGCGTCGGCCACCGTCACCAAGGTCGCCCTCGAACCCGTGTGGTGGCTGCCCGGCGTGGCCGAGCGCTTCAAGGTCAAGGAAGCCGACCTGAGGCGCGCGCTTTTCGAGGAAACCGGCGGCATGTACCCCGAACTGGTCACGCGCAGCGACCTCGAGGTCTTCCTGCCGCCCATCGGCGGCCAGACGCTCTACGTCTTCGGCGACATCCGCGACCTGGCAGACCCGAACGTCACGCTGACCGCGCGGGTGCACGACGAGTGCAACGGCAGCGACGTCTTCGGCAGCGACATCTGCACCTGCCGGCCCTACCTCACGCACGCCATCGAGGAGTGCATCCGCGGCGCGCAGCAAGGCGGCGTGGGGCTCATCGCCTACAGCCGCAAGGAAGGCCGGGCCCTGGGCGAGGTCACCAAGTTCCTCGTCTACAACGCACGCAAGCGCCAGGTGGGCGGCGACAGCGCCGACAAGTACTTCCTGCGCACCGAATGCGTGGCCGGCGTGCAGGACATGCGCTTCCAGGAACTGATGCCCGACGTGCTGCATTGGCTGGGCATCACCAAGATCCACCGACTGGTCAGCATGAGCAACGACAAATTCGACGCCATCACCGGCAGCGGCATAGAGGTAGACGAACGCGTGAAGATCCCCGATGCATTGATACCAGCCGACGCCCGGGTCGAGATGGAGGCCAAGGTGGCCGCCGGCTACTTCACCGACGGCACCGTACCCAGCACGGCCGAACTGGCCCAGGTCAAGGGGCGTTCGCTTTGAGTGAAGAACGCAAGGCCCTGCTGAAGATCGCCCCCGACAAACGCCACCCGCTGGCGCTGCTGCGCGACCCCGGCACCATCCGCGTGCGCTGCGCGGCCATCCTGCGTGCCGCCGACAACAACGTCAGCGAGTACTTCACCATCGACCGCAACGCGCTGCCCGCGGTGGCCGAGCGGGTGGCGGCGCTGACGCTGAAGCGCTTCCCCGACCTGAACATCCCGTACCACAGCCGCTGGCGCCACTTCGAGGCCGGCGGTCTCGACCGCAAGCCCACGCTCGACGCACTGCTGCTGAGCCGCAGCACGGCCGACGCGGCACGCGCGCGCTTCGACCTCACCGTGGTGAGCGTGCTGCTGGACGCGGGTGCCGGGCCGGCGTGGCGCTACACGGAGCCCGGCACCGACCTCGTGCTGCAGCGCTCCGAAGGCCTGGGTGTGGCCACCTGGCACGGCTTCCTGAACGGCGTGTTCTCGGCCACGCCCGACGACCCGCTGCGCGCCGATGCCGCGGCGCTGGAACGCTGCGACGCCAGCGTGCTGCGCGCGCTGTTCCAGAGCAGCCCGGCCAACCCGGTGGTGGGACTCGACGGCCGCGCCGGCTTGCTGGTGCGCCTGGGCGCCGCGCTGCGCGAGGAAGCCGCGCGTGCCGGGGGCCCTGCGCGCCCCGGCCTGCTCTACGACCGCATCACCGACAACGGCGTCCGCACCGAAGTCAGCGCCGCCACCGTGCTGGGCGAAGTGCTGCGTGTGCTGGCCCCGATCTGGACCGCAGGCAGCCGCGTGCAGGGCCTGCCGGCCGGCGACGTCTGGCCGCACCGCTGGGCCGGTGAACTCACCGGCAACGGCGCCACCGCGGGCCGCGACCCGACCACCGGCGGCTACGTGCCCTTCCACAAGCTCGGCCAGTGGCTCAGCTATTCGCTGCTCGAACCGCTGCAATGGGCGGGCGTGCGCGTCACCGAGCTCGACGCGCTGACCGGCCTGCCCGAGTACCGCAACGGCGGCCTGCTGATCGACGGCGGCGTCATCGTGCCGCGCGACGCGCGGGCGCTGACCCGCACCTGGAAGACGCAGGACGACTTCATCGTCGAATGGCGCGCGCTGACGGTGGCGCTGCTCGACGAACTGGCCACGCTGGTGCGCGCGCAACTCGGCAAGACCGCGCAGGAGCTGCCGCTGGCCTGCATCCTGGAAGGTGGCACCTGGGCCGCCGGGCGCGAGATCGCCGCCGAACGCCGATCCGACGGCACGCCGCCGCTGAAGATCGAAAGCGACGGCACGATCTTCTAGCCGCCAGCCCAGCCCACCCCGCACGAGACCCGACGATGACCAGCCCCGCCCCCGTCCACGTGATCGCCCACCCGCTGGTGCAGCACAAGCTCACGCTGATGCGCCAGAAGGACCTGTCCACCAGCAGCTTCCGCCGCCTGCTGCACGAGATCAGTATGCTGATGGCCTACGAGGTCACGCGCGACATGCCCACGCAGCTGATCCAGATCGAGACGCCGCTCGAGACCATGCACTCGCCGGTGATCGAAGGCCGCAAGACCGTGTTCGTGGTCATCATGCGCGCCGGCAGCGGCTTCCTCGACGGCATGCTGGAGGTGGTGCCCGGCGCGCGTGTCGGTCACGTCGGCCTGTACCGCGACCCGAAGACGCTGGTGGCCGTGGAGTACTACTTCAAGATGCCGCACAACATGGACGAACGCGACGCCATCGTGCTCGACCCCATGCTGGCCACAGGCAACTCGGCGGTGGCCGCGGTCGACCGGCTGAAGGAGACGAAGCCGAAGTCGATCCGCTTCGTGAGCCTGGTGGCGGCGCCCGAGGGCATAGACAACATGCAGCGCCATCACCCCGACGTGCCCATCTACACCGCGGCCATCGACCGCGGGCTGAACGAACACGGCTACATCGTGCCGGGGCTGGGCGACGCGGGCGACCGGCTGTTCGGCACCAAGTAAGCCGCAGGCCATCGCCCGACCTGCAGCGGACCGGGGCCGGGGCCCCGGCCCGCGCTCGGCCTACTTCAGCACCTGACTGGCCGTCGCGGCGGCGACCAGTGCATCGGCATCGGCCTGCAGCAGGAAGCCACGCGCCACGGCGTTGGCGGCGGCCTTCGACACCGCCGCCACGTAGCCGTCATGGCTGCCGTAGCGCTCTTCCAGCGACAGGCGCGGGTCGCCGGTGGCCAGCCGATCGGCCTGCGTCTTCGCGAAGGGCACCATGCCGCCCACGTAGTTGCAGATCTGCCCCTGGTGGAAGGGCCGCGCGCCGCCGGCGGTGATGTTCCAGCCCAGGTAGGTGCCCAGCGGTGCGTCGGTCAGCACGTTGGGCACGCCGCCGACCTCGTTGCCGTCGGCGTCCACCCGCGGCACCAGCATCTTGATCACCTGCTTGACGGGCGGCGGCGCGTTGCTGGGCACGCCCGAGGCGTCGGTGTAGTTGAAGTCGGGGCCCCAGTCGTAGTCCAGGACCGGCATGATGAAGTCGGGCTCGGGCACGGTGGGCCGCAGCCCCGGGAGGGTGGGAAAGCCCATCGCCGCCTTGTTCGCCAGCACCAGGTCGGGCACGTTCTTGCCCGGTGTCGGCTGGCCATTGCCCTTCTTGCCGTTGAGCGTCGGGTAGACGCTGTCGGGCGGCAGGGTGCCGTTCATCACCCAATTGCGGAAATGAACGCGCAACGCGTTCACGGTCTGCACGTGCGGCACCGGGTTGGCGGGCAGCAGGCCGGTGCCGAAGTTGTTGCCCGGGCAGTTGGGCCCGGCAGCGGGCAGCGCGACCCCGGGCAGGCTGGCGTTGAAGGCGGTCAGGCCGTTGCCGCTGCCGCCGTGCGTGGAACTGGCGATGTAGTAACGCCGCACATTGGACGGCAGAGGGATGTCGTTCTTCGCGTCGGTGCCCACCCACTCGGGCGTGAGCTTCAGCGCCCAGACCTCGGCCGAGCCGAAGTGTTCCACCACCTTGGGGCAGGTCTGGGTGGCGGCGCAGCGGTCCAGGATGCCGGCCGGCGGCAGGCCGCGCACGTGGTCGGGGTACTTGTGCCACCACTGGGGGCCTTCGCTGCCGGCCTGGTAGAGCTCGAGCACGCCGTCGGGCTGCGCCCAGCGGAAGTTCAGCGCGATGCGCCGGCCGGCGATGATGGGCCAGAGCCCGTCGTGCACCTGCGCGCCGCCCTCGGCCTGGTTGAAGCCCATGTGCAGCCAGCCGCGCAGGTAGTTGCCCGACTGCGAGTTGCCGCGCGCGATGCTGTACGTGACGCGCCCGGCCACCGGGTTGGGCGTGCCCGCGTCGTCGGCCTGCGCCGTCTTGAAGAACTGGCCGACGTCGCGCCAGGCGGCAAAGCCGACGCCCAGCACATAAGGGTCCTTCGCCTTGAAGGTCACCATGTAGAGCTTTGACGCGTCGAACCCGCCCTTGACGCAGATCTGCGTCGCGTCGGGCGTTCCCGGGAAGGGGTTGGTGGCGCTGCAGGTGGCCCAGGCCCAGTCGCCGGCGGGCACCACGGCTTCGCCCAGCGCGGTGCCGTCCTGCAGTTCGCCGGTGCGCGTGACCATGCTGGCCTGCGTGGTGTCCAGCGTGGCCGGGCGGTAGGGCACGGGGTTGGTCTGCACGATCAGCGGCTGAGAAGCCACCCCCGAGCGGTTGATGATGCGGCCGAAGACATCACCCGTCACCGGGCTGCCATCGGTGTTGCGTGCAATAGGCACCTGCAGCCAGTGGCGCCCGCTGACCAGCATGTTCGACCGGATCGCCGTGCCATTGGTGGCGTTGAGGGAAGCGTTGTCGCCCTGCCAGGCGCTGGCCAGGCCGATGTCGCCGAAGTTGCGCTCGGCCACGCCGATGGTGATCGACCCGCCGCGGTTGGGCACGTCGTGCCACATCAGTGTGCTGGCCTGGGCCATGTCGATGGGCTTGGTGAGCACGAAACTGGCCACGTAACGGACCTTGCCGTCGGCATCCTTGCCGAGCTCGATGTCCTGGATCAGCGCGTTCAGCGGGTCGCGCGGGTCGAGTTCGCCGAAGGCACGGCCCGAGATCTGCTGGTAGGCGATAGTCTGCCCGGCTGCCATGGCCAACGGTTGGGTGTCATCGACGACGATGCGCGTGACGCGGGCTTGCGCGGGTAGCGCGGCGGCCAGGCCGCCGGCAGCGGCCAGCGACAGCAACGTTCGGGTGAACATGCATGGTTTGGGAAATTGAATCATCTCCGTCTCCTCCACTTGGTTTTGGGGAGACGCAGCATCATCCTTTCGAGGCGCCGTGTCAGCACCGGCCGATGCGGACTAACCCGCAGACGTATGGGCAACCTAGGCCGCTTGGGCGGCATTGGGCCTAACGACGAGAGTGCAGGTAAGGGTCGGCATGGCCCAGGCCGGCCAGAATGACCGACTCGCGCGCCTCCATCGCCGCCGCCTCGGCCTCAGGTACGCCGTCGTGTTCGTAGCCTTGCGCGTGCAGCGTGCCGTGCACCAGCAGGTGCGCGTAGTGGGCTTCCAGCGTCAGGCCGAGTTCACGCGCCTCGGCCTCCACCACCGGTGCGCAGATCACCAGGTCAGCGACCACCATAGGTTCGTGGGCGTAGTCGAAGGTCAGCACGTTGGTGGCGTAGTCCTTGCCCC
>LNFM01013981.1_pt1 | contig 10045 bp, 8 predicted proteins | sample 596031 | NCBI WGS metagenome assembly LNFM01 (sample SAMN04254537, study PRJNA301005) | activated carbon metagenome | isolation source: dual media filters at the Ann Arbor, Michigan drinking water treatment plant | place: USA: Ann Arbor | reverse complement strand
TCGGTGACGATGGCGCGGTCGACCAGGACATGGCCATCGCGCGCGATGCGCTCGACCAGCGTGTCGCCCGACTTGTCGGTCTCGAGCGTGCGCGTGTCGGAAACCGTGAGAACGGCGATGTTCACCGGCTTGAATGGCTTGGTTTCGTCGATGCGATTCATGGGCTCACTATACCCCAGGACCCGGCATCCTTCGATGTTCGCCAGCGCAGAGCCGACAAGCGCCACCGAAGGATTTTTCCTCGCGCGGCCCGAAAGCCATCAGGACTTTCCATTGACTATCCAGAGCCGCATTCTAGTGATTGCCGCTCTGAAATTCGCAAAGCTCGGAGACATCATGACCGGCCCCACCGACTGGAAGCATGACGGCGTGCGGGTCATCCCCGCCGGATCGCTCGACACCAACACCGCCCAGACCCCGGGCATGAACCGGGCTGCGGCGATCAACTTTGCCCGGGTCGGCGCCCAGAAGCTGTGGGCCGGCACGGTGACCATTCACGCCCACGCCAAGACCGGCGCCCATCATCACGGGCACCTGGAGAGCGTGATCTACGTCGTGAAGGGCCGCGCCCGCATGCGCTGGGGCGACCAGCTCCAGTTCGTCGCCGAGGCCGGTCCCGGCGACTTCATCTACGTGCCGCCCTACGTGCCGCACCAGGAGATCAACGCCTCGGAGACCGAGCCGCTGGAATGCGTCCTGGTCCGTTCCGACAACGAGGCCGTCGCGATCAACATCGACATCACCCCGGCCGAGAAGGTCGAGGAAGTGTATTGGGTTGATCCTACCCACCCCCATCCGCACAAGCACTAGCGCTGGCGCAGCCAGCGCTGGCGGGCGGCAGTGCCTTCTGAGGCGCGAGAGCCCGCTCCGTGCAGAATAGATAAGAATTCAAAGGCGGCCCTACACGGCCGCCTTCTTCCGTTTCGGCCACAGCCCTGCGATCAGCAGCGCGACCGCGACGATCGCGAAGCCTGCCGACAGGTAGCTGTGCAGGAAGATCATCGGGTCGCCATCGGAGATCGCCAGCGACTGGCGCACCGAGCGCTCGAAGATGGGGCCCAGCACGTAGGCCAGGATGACGATGCCGAGGTCGAAGCCGTGGCGGCGCAGCCCGTAGCCGATGAATCCGAAGATCACCGCGATCACCACGTCGGCCGGATTGCCGCTCGACGAATAGACGCCGATCAGGCAGACCGCGAGGATCATCGGCGTGAGATAGGCGCGCGGGATGTCGAGGATGCGCACGAACATGCCGATCAGCGGCAGGTTCAGGATCAGCAGCATGATGTTGCCGATATACATGCTGGCCACGACGCCCCAGAAGATTTCGGGCTGACGCTCCAGGATGGTGGGGCCCGGCGTGACGCCGTGGATGATGAAGGCACCCAGCAGCAGCGCCGTCACCGCGTTCGCCGGTATGCCCATGCAGAGCAGCGGCACGAAGGCGCCGGCGGTGCCGGCATTGTTGGCCGCCTCGGGTCCCGCAAGTCCTTCGACGGCGCCCTTGCCGAACTCCTCGGGATTCTTCGAAAGCTTGCGCTCCATGCCGTAGGACAGGAACGAGGCCAGCACTGCGCCGCCACCGGGCAGCAGGCCGACCAGGAACCCCATGACCGTGCCGCGCGCGACCGGACCGACCGACCGTCGCGCCTCCTCGCGCGAAGGCATGAAGCCCAGCAGGTGCGAGGGCGGCGGCAGGACCTTCATGTCCTCGGGTTTCTGGCGGGCCATGAACAGCACTTCGGACAGGCCGAACAGGCCGATCGCCAGCGGCACGAGACTGATGCCGTCGCCCAGCGCCATGACGCCGAAGGTGAGCCGCGGCGTCATGTTGAGGGGATCGCTGCCGATCGTGCCGAGCAGCAGGCCGAAGGCCGCCATCAGCAGCGCCCGCGGCAGCGAGCCGCTCGACATGTAGGTGACCATGGTGAGGCCCGCGAGCATCAGCATGGCGTATTCGGCGGGACCGAACTTGATGACCAGTTCGGCGAGCGGCGGCGACAGGAAGGTGATGCCGATGACGCCGACCGTGCCGGCGAAGAACGAGCCGATGCCGGCGATGCCCAGCGCCGCGCCGGCGCGGCCCTTGCGCGCCATCTCGTAACCGTCGAGGCAGGTCACGACCGAGGAGGCCTCGCCCGGGATGCGCATCAGCACCGACGTGACGGTGCCGCCATAGGCCACGCCGTAATAGATGCCCGACAGCATGATGATGGCCGAGGTCACGTCCATCTTGAACGTGATCGGCAGCAGGATGGCGATGGTGGTGAGCGGACCCAATCCGGGCAGGATGCCGACGACGGTGCCGAGGAACGCGCCGACGAAGCAGTAGAACAGGTTGTCGAGGGTCAGCGTGATGGCGAAGCCACCCAGCAGCGCTTCCATGCGGCAGGCCTCAGCGAACGTAGGTGTAGAAGGTACGCTCGATCGGGCCTTCCGGCAGATCGACGCGCAGCAGCCAGCCGAAGCAGACGAGGCCGACGGCGGCGCAGGCGATGCCGTAGCCGATCGAGGCGAACCACGAGCGGCGTTCGGCGAAGCGCATGATGATGACCGTCACCGCCATGACCGTGACCACGAAGCCCGCAAACGTCGCGCCGAGCGCAAACACGGCGAAGGTGGCGATGTAGATGGTGAAGGTGCGGTTCGAGTCCTTCGTCGCCTCGACGTCGTCGGTGTCGCCGCCCTCGGTCTCGCCGGCCTGGCCCGGAAAGGCCAGGACGACGAGGGCGAGCGCCACGCAGATGCCGGCCATGAGCTGCGGGAAGAACCCGGGGCCGGGGCCGTCGAAGCCCCAGCTGTCCAGTTCCATCGCCTTCCAAAGGCCGACCAGCGCCGCGGCCAGCAGGCCGAGCGTGGCGATCCGCGTGCCGCTCAGCCTGATCATGCCGGCTTCTTGGCCATGCCGGTTTCCTTGAGGATGGGCACCAGCTCCACCTCGATCTTCTTCAGCAGCGCGCCATAGTCCTTGCCATCGCGATAGACGGCCTGGATGCCGAGCTTGGTGATCTGGCTGGTCACCGATTCGTCCTTCATGACGTCGGCCAGCGCCTTGTCCATGCGCTCCTTGATGGCCGGATCGACGCCCGCGGGGAAAGCGTAGCCGAACGGCCCGTTGCTGACCGCGTCGTAGCCCAGCTCGCGCAGCGTCTTGACGTCGGGATAGTCGGGCCAGCGCGCCTCGGCCGCCGAGGCGAGGAGGCGCAGCTTGCCCGCCTCGATCTGCGGCCGCATCTCGGTGACCGTTTGAATGACCGCATCGACATGGCCGCCGATCGCCGCCGTCACCGATTCGACGCCACCCGGGAAGACGACCCAGCGCAGCTTGGCACCGCTCAGCTTGGCGAGCTGGAACATCGCCACCACGTTGGTGACGTTGTTGGAGGCGTAGGTGAGCTGCTTCTGCTTGCCCTGGTTGACGAGGTCCTCGATCGACTTGATGGGGCCGTCGGCCCGTGCCCCGACGCCGTAGCGCAGCGCCGCGACCTGACCGATGATGTCGAACGCCTTCCAGGGCTCATAGGCAACGTTCATCATGTTCGGCACGGCGATATGGCTCGAGATTGCGACGAGACCGATCGTGTGGCCGTCGGGCGCCGACTGGGCAAGCGTCGTCGGGCCCAGCGCGCCCGCGCCGCCGACCACGTTCTTCACGATAACGGTCGCATTCAGCCGCTTCTCGAGCGCCTGCGCGATGATGCGCGCCGTGAGATCGGTCGAGGCGCCTGGCGCATTTGGATTGATCAGCGAGATCTCGCGGGCCGGCCACTTGCTCGACTGGCCGAGTGCCGGTGCGGCGATGGAAACGGCAGCGAGGGCGGTGCCGCCCTTCAGCACGGTTCTACGGTTCATCTGTCTTCCTTCCCTGTTTTTCAGAGCGGTTGACAGTGCTTGCCGGGCCCGCAGCTGGTCAAGGGAGGATTGCCGGTACGCGAACCCTCAGGAGGCCGCGCGGACCTCGGCCGAGCGGTCCCAGATATTGGGCTGCTCCCGGTTGGTGTAGCCCGACACGAACAGATTGGGCTGGCCCGTCTTCACGTCGAAGGTGTGGCGACGCACCGCGCCGATATTGCCGCCATAGACATGGATGCTGATCGATCCGCGGTCGTCGAGCGCATTCGTGACCTGATGGATGTCGCCCTTGGGATTGCGCGGCGCCGGCACCAGCACTTCGACGTCGCCCGGCTCGAGCTTGGTGAGCTCGCCCGGCACCAGCACACCGGTCTCGGCATGGCGCGTGAAGGACAGCGAGGTCTCGGAGCCGCGCAGCATGCCGACCAGGCCCCACATTTCGTGATCGTGCACCGGCGTGTTGGCCCTGGGCGCCCAGACGAAGCTCACGACGCAGAAGCGCTCGAAGGGATCGCACCACAGCAGGTTCTGCGCATAGCCATGTGCGGGCACCCTGGCCGCCTGCTCGGGCAGCCAGTCGTCGTGCTTCACCAGCTCGCCCAGGAGCTTCGCGCCCACTTCGACGATCGCGTTCTCGTCCTTGTCCTGCCAGGCCCCGCCCGTGAGGGAAGTCATGTCGCCGATGAAGCGACGCAGGCGATCGATGCTCATTCCGCAGCCTTTCGCTGGAAGGTGGTTCCGAAGATTGCCTCGGTGTCGGCCCCGAGCGCCGGCGGATCGCGCCGCTTCGAGATGTCGGTGGCGGAGATCCGGACCGGGCTGCCGAAGGTCTTGGTCTTCACGCCGGAGGGCAGCTCCATCTCCTCGACCCAGCCCATGTGCTGGACCTGCCGGTCGGCGAGGATCTGGCTGTAGGTATTGATGCGGCCCTGCGGGACGCCGGCCTTCTCGAAGGCCGCCAGCCAGTGATCGACGCCCTGTTTGGCGAACTCGACTTCGAGCAGATCCTTGAGCGCGACCTGGTTGGCGGCGCGCAACTGGGTCGTGGCGAAACGCTCATCGGCAAGAAGGTCCGCACGACCAACCACCTTGGTGACGGCTTCCCACAGCTTGTTGTTGCCGGCGGCGATGACGAAATGTCCGTCCGCCGCCTTGAAGGCCTGGTAGGGCGCGTTGCGCGGATGGGCCGAGCCCAGCTTCTTCGGGTCGCGGCCCGTACCAAAGAACTCGCTGGTCTGCAGCGCCGCCATGCCGAGGCTGCAGCCCAGCATCGAGGCATCGACATGCGCGCCCGGCCCGCCGCCCGCGACCCGTCGCAGGATCGAGACGACGGTCAGCGCGGCATAGAGGCCGGTGCCCACGTCGGAGACCGGCACGCCGCATTTCACCGGCGCGCCGTCAGGCTCGCCGGTCACGCTCATGATGCCGCTCATCGCCTGCACGGTGACGTCGAAGCCGCCCTCGCTCGAGCGCGGTCCGCTCTGGCCGAAGGCCGAGATCGAGCAATAGACGAGGCCCGGCTTCTCGGCGCGGAAGGATTCGTAGCCGAGGCCCAGGCGATCCATCACGCCCGGCCGGTTGTTCTCCAGCACGACGTCGGCCGACAGGATGAGCTGGCGCGCCGCCTGCTTCTGCGCCGGGTCCTTGAGATCGAGCACGACCGAACGCTTGTTGCGGTTGATCGAGGCGAAGTTCTCGCTGTAGCCCTCGTTGATCGGCGGCCACTGCCGCATCATGTCGCCTTCCGGCGGCTCGACCTTGATCACCTCGGCGCCGAGATCGGCCAGCAGCATTCCACAATAGGGACCCGCCAGGACCTGGCAGAATTCGACGACGCGTACACCAGAAAGCGGCAACATGCTCAGCGGGTTCCATCCTGCGGTGTGTAACGGGGCCAGTCGTGCGAGGCGATCTGGTCGAGCGACGGCGTCGGCTGCCCCAGACGCATCTGATAGATCCAGTAGTTGGCCAGCACGCGCTGCACGAAGTCGCGCGTCTCGTGGAGCGGGATCAGCGCGATGTAGAGCAGCGGATCCTGCGAAGCGTTCAGCGAATTGTCCCACCGCATGACGTTGCCCGGCCCGCCATTGTAGCCGGCGGTCGTACGCACGAGATTGCCGTCGGTCTCGTTCAGCAGCATCGAGATATAGGCCTCGCCGAGCGACATGTTGACCGACGGATCCCACGGGTTGGCGCCCGCTGTCTCGGGCGCGTACCGCGCCGAGACCGCGCGGGCGGTCGCCGGCATGAGCTGCATCAGCCCCATGGCCCCGACCACGGAACGCGCCTTGGGATTGAAGGCCGATTCCTGGCGCATGAAGGCATAGACCAGCGCGCGGTCGACGATCGCGCCGCTCGACGGCTGCCACGGCGGGATCGGATACATGCCGCTGTCATAGCCCTTGATGTTGTGGCGCTGGTCCCAGTTGGCATTGCCGACGCGGACCGACAGCGCGGGCAGCTGCGCCTTCTGCGCCAGCGCCATCACCGCCTCGACGTAGCGCGGATCGTTGTCGATCGACGCGGCGAACAGTTCGCGCTCTGCCGCCGTCGTGGCGCCGAGCTGCAGCAGGGCCAGCGCCCGCCGCGCCGCGCGGTCGTTGCGCAGCAGGTCGGTGCGGCGCCGGTCGAGCGCCGGCAGCTCGAAGTCGGGCTGGATCTGCATGCCCAGCGCCTTCTGGGCGACGAGCCCGTAGAAGGTACTGCCATGCAGCGCCGCGCGCTTGAGATAGGGCGCATATTTCTGCGGATTGCCGGCCAGCAGGTTGGCGCGGGCGGCCCAGAACGAACCGGCGGCCAGGGTCCAGGACGAGGCCCGGTCGGGCGAGGCATCGGCCACCAGCTCGAAGCGCCGGGCGGCCTCGGCCATGTTGCCGCGTGTAAAGGCCGTCATCGCGGCCGTCCAGTTGGCGTCGGGCGGCATGCTGGCCTCGACGGGGATCTGCATGCCGCGTTGCGGATCGGCTTCGAGCTGGCGGGTGCGCAGGCGGCCGCGCCACAGCTCGACTTCCTGGGGTCCGAGAATCTCGGTCGACGACTTGCGGTCGAGCAGGACGAAGGCGGCGTTGAAACCGCCATCGTCGGCCATGGTCTGCAGGCGCGCGCGCAGCTCGGCCGCGCGGCCGCCATCGGCGCCGTTCACCGTGCGGGCGGCCGCGAAGTTGGGCGAGCCCTGCGTAAAGCCGACGAAGGTGGCCGGAGTCAGTTCCGCGCCACCTGCCGGACGGCGCGCCAGCGCCAGCCGGTAGATCGCAGGCGCGTCGGGATTGTCGTTGTAGTCCTGCAGCCAGGCGGCGAGCTGCTCGTAGCGGGCGGGATAGTTGGGGCTGAGCAGGCGCTGGGCGCCGACATATCCCATCAGCGTCTTGTCCGAGAGCTGGCGGATCTCGTCGTCCGCCTGCGGCCAGGCACCGGCCTGCTGCGCCTGGAAGATCCGGCGGTAGCGGTCGCGCGTCTCGTTATCCAGGACGGTCGGCAGGTCGGCCACGACCGTGCGTTCGTCGAGTTCGAGGACGGGCGGCGGCGGCACAAAGACCGCGGCGCGCGGCGCGGGCCGTCCCGCCGGTCGCGCGGCCGGTCTGGCGGCGGTAGCCTTGGTCGTCACAGGCTTGGTGGCCTGGGTCTGGACAGGCTTCTTGGCGGTCTGGGCCGAGGCGGAGGCCGCCATCAGGGCAGCCGCCCCGATCAGAAGGACGGAAACGGTCGTTCGCATAGCGCACCGTAGTTTGACTCCAGCCGGGGCGACAAGGGCCGGAATCGTTATACTGTTCCCGACGGAGGACCGGAATGAACCTGTATCAAGAGCGTGCCGCGGCGGTGCGGCGCCTGGTCGACGAGGCCCGCGCCATCGAAAAGGAAGGCGTGACCCGTGCCAGCCTCGAGAAGATCGGCGGGCTTCTCGCGTCGCTGGCCAGCCGTGCCGAGCTCTTCCCACAGGAGGAATTCCCGCTGGGCGCCGAGGGCGGAATCTACCGGCTCAGCGAAGATCCGGATCATCGTTTCGCCCTCTATGCCTCGGCCGGCGGTCCCGGCAAGAAGGTGCCGCCGCACAATCATACGACCTGGGCGATCATCGCCGGCGTCCACGGCGCCGAGCGCAACGTGGTCTATGAGCGGCTCGACAACGGCGCGCAGGAAGGCATCGTGCAGCTGCGTGAGGCGCCGTCCAAGGAGAAGACGCTGAAGCGCGGCGACGTGATCGCCTTCCTGCCCGACGACTTCCACCACATCGAGACGCCGGTCGGCTCGGGCAACGCCCTGCATCTCCATTTCTACGGGTTGAGCCTCGAGCATCTGCCCGGCCGGGTGACCGTCGACATGAAGACCGGCACGGCCAAGCGCTTCATGGCCAGGCCGAAGATCCTGACACCGCTGCTCACGGTGCAGCAGGTCAAGGAGATGCTGAAGACAGGTGAGGTGTTCGCGTTCTTCGACGTGCGCGAGGAAGGCCAGTTCTCGACCCAGGGTCATCCGCTGTTCGCGACCCCGCTTCCCCTCTCCCGCCTCGAGCCTCGGGCGCTCGCCCTGCTGCCCGATCCCGACACGCGCATCGTGCTGATGGACGACGGCGAAGACGGCCAGGCCGGCCGCGCCAACCGCGCCGCCGCCCGCCTCTCGCAGCTCGGCTACACCAACCTCGCGGTCATGGCGGGAGGCCTGAAAGCGTGGCGCGACGCGGGTTTTGAGGTCTTCACCGGCGTCAACGTCCCCAGCAAGGCGTTCGGCGAGATCGTCGAGCACGGCAACGACACGCCGCGCATCGATGCCGCCGACGTACAGAAGCTGATCGACGACAAAGCCGACATGGTCATCCTGGATTCGCGGCCGCTGCCGGAATTCACCAACATGTCGATTCCGGGCGGCATCGACTGCCCCGGCGCCGAGCTGGTCTATCGTGTGAAGGACTTCGTGACGCGGCCCGAGACGCTGGTCGTCGTCAATTGCGCCGGCCGCACGCGCTCGATCATCGGCGCCCAGTCGCTGATCAACGCCGGCCTGCCCAACAAGGTGATGGCGCTGAAGAACGGCACGATGGGCTGGCACCTGGCCGGCCTGAAGGTGGCGCGCGGCGAGACGAAGAGCTTCGGCCCCCAGGGCCCCGAGGCCGCGACCTTCGCGCAGGCCGCCGCGGCGAACATCGCGGGCAAGATGGGCATCCGCAGGATCGACAAGGCTGGCCTCGCCGCCCTCGGGAAGAAGGGCGGCCCGCTTTATCGCCTCGACGTGCGCGACCCCGCCGAGTATGCGCAGGGCCATCTTCCGGGCTTCCGCCATGCCGCCGGCGGCCAGCTGGTGCAGGCCACCGACCAGTATGTCGGCGCCCGCAACGCCACGATCGTGCTGCACGACAATGACGGCGTGCGCGCCACCATGACGGCGCACTGGCTGCTGCAGATGGGCTGGAACGAAACCTACGTGCTCGATCACAAGCCGGCCGCCGCTGAGCTGACCACCGTTGCCGAGCCGCGATATCCGGCGGGTTTCACCGTTCCGAAGGTCCCGACCATAACGGCCGCCGAGCTTGAGAAGTCGCGGGCGACCGCTCTGGTGGTCGATCTCGACACCAGCCTCAAGTATCGCGACGGCCACGTTCCGGGCGCCTGGTTCGCGGTGCGCGCAAATCTCGCACGCACGCTGCCGGAAATGCTGGCCAAGCAGGCCGGCACCACCCGGGTCGTGCTCGTGGCTCCGGATGCCGAGATCGGCGCCTTGGCAGCGGCCGAAAGTGCCGATCTGGCCGGCGGTCTGCCCGTTTCCATTTTGACAGGCGGAATGAAGGGGTGGCGTGAGGCCGGGTTCGAGGTCGAGACCGGCCACGTCCGGATGGCGGACCCGCCGACCGACGTCTGGTACCGGCCCTACGACTTCAAGGAGGACGTCGAGGCGGCCATGCGCCAGTACCTGGACTGGGAGGTCGACCTCGTCCCGCAGGTCGAGCGCGACGGCGACGCCCGGTTCTCCGTCCTGAAGCGGTAGAACGGCGGAACCGCTTGCATTTAAGGGCCTTGTCACATCGTCGCGTACGCTTGACACCCCGCGGGCCTGCCCATAGGTTCCGGCGCGTTTTTCATTGTGACCGCACCGTGTTGGTGAGGTGGCGGTGGGAAGCCCGGAGCGGAGCATCCGGTTATGGCTGAGGACGATCGGAAATCGACCCCTGACGAGCTGGATCGGCGCCTTAAAGGTGTCCGGC
>LNFM01010396.1_pt1 | contig 10045 bp, 8 predicted proteins | sample 596031 | NCBI WGS metagenome assembly LNFM01 (sample SAMN04254537, study PRJNA301005) | activated carbon metagenome | isolation source: dual media filters at the Ann Arbor, Michigan drinking water treatment plant | place: USA: Ann Arbor | reverse complement strand
TCGACCTCGCGGTCCTTCTCGACCGCTTCCATGAAGGGGTCGGTGACGCCCACCGAGATGTTGAAGTTGGTCAGATCGCCCTTGTCCTTGGCGTGGATGAAATCCTCGACGTCGGGATGGTCGCAGCGCAGCACCGCCATCTGCGCGCCGCGGCGCGAGCCGGCGGACTCGACGGTTTCGCAGGAGCGGTCAAACACGCGCATGTAGGACACCGGGCCGCTGGCATTCGATTGCGTACCCTTGACCTCGGCACCCTTGGGGCGGATCGAGGAGAAGTCATAACCGACGCCGCCGCCGCGGCGCATGGTCTCGGCGGCTTCCTGCAGCGCGATGTAGATGCCGGGTCGGCCGTCGACGGTTTCGGAGATCGAGTCGCCGACCGGCTGCACGAAGCAGTTGATCAGCGTTGCCGCGAGCTGCACGCCGGCGGCGGAATTGATGCGTCCTGCGGGAATGAAGCCGTCTTCCTGCGCCTGCAGGAAACGTTTTTCCCAGTGGGTGCGCTGGTCCTCGGCTTCGACCTGTGCCAGCGCGCGCGCCACGCGGCGGCGTACTTCGGTGATGCTGGTTTCCTTGCCCTTGGCGTATTTCTCGATAAGGGTGTCGCGGCTGATTTCCTGTTCGGGGAGCGCTGTTTGCGCGGAGCCGGCGGCGGTTTCGTTCATTGCGGGTCTTCCTCTGTCGGTGTTGCGCGGTTGAACCGAAGTATGCGCCCGGCCGCAGATCGGGGAAAGACTTGTCAGGCGTCACGATTTGATGTCGACAAGCCGCGGGGCGTCCCGATCGTGGACCCGGGTTGCATGTGCACCGCCGCGCCGGTATGGTGCGGCGATTCCAGTCTAGCGGGAGAAATCCGGATGTACAAGGACTATCAGGCCATCCAGTGGGAAATCGTCGAACACACCGGGATTCTGCGGCTGAACCGCCCGGAGCGGCTCAATGCCATCGACAACGCCATGCGCGCCGACATCGAGCATGTATTGCGCACGGCCGAGGCCGATCAGGAGGTGTGGACCATTGTCGTCACCGGCAACGGCCGCGGCTTCTGCTCCGGCGCCGACCTCAAGGCACGGGCCGAGGCCGAGAAGGCGGGAGCCGGCGGTACCGCGCCCCAGCCGCTGTTTGACATGAAGTATTACTACGCGATCGGCTTCAGCCAGATCAACAAGCCGGTGATCGCGGCGGTCAATGGTGTCACCCGCGGCGCGGGCTGCAACATGGCCTTTGCGGCGGATTTCCGCATCCTCAGCGAAAACGCCAATTTCGGCGTCAATTTTGTCGAACGCGGACTGATGGGCGAGACCTCGACCTGGTACCTGCCGCGGCTGGTCGGTCATGCGAAGGCCGCCGAAATCTGCCTGCTGGGCGAACCCTTTGACGCGCTGCAGGCGGAAAGCTGGGGGCTGGCCACCAAAGTGGTGCCCCACGACAGGTTGCTGGACGAAGCGCTGGCGCTGGCAAAAAAGCTCAACAGCAAGGCGCCGATCGCGGTGCAGATGACCAAGGTCGCCCTGCGCCGCGCCTGGGAACAGGATGTCGAGCAGCAGCTCGAGCTGCAGAACACGATGAACAACAAGCTGCGCGGCACTGCCGACACGCAGGAGGCGCTGCGCGCCTTCATCGAGAAGCGGTCGCCGGTATTCCGCGGGGCTTGAGCCGCCGCGGCAACCTGCTTCCAGCCTTGCCTCCCGATAGTCCTTGGGCTATCGTGCGAGCCTGATTTTTTCCACGGTAAATCCCCATGGCACAGAACAATGGCAGGGCGGGCGGCAAACGCGGTACCGGCGCGCGCAAGACCGGCATGCGCAAGGGCCTCACGGCCTACGGCGACGAGGGCTTCTCGCTGTTTCTGCGCAAGGCCTTCGTCAAGGCGATGGGTTACACCGATGACGCGCTGGACCGGCCCATTGTCGGCATCACCAACACCTTCAGCGGCTTCAATGCCTGCCACCGCAACGTGCCCGAGCTGATCGAGGCGGTGAAACGCGGCGTGATGCTCGCCGGCGGCCTGCCGGTGGAATTTCCGGTGATCACGCTGCACGAGTCCTTCGCGCATCCGACCAGCATGTACCTGCGCAACCTGATGGCGATCGACACCGAGGAGATGCTGCGCGGACAGCCCGTCGACTCCGTGGTGCTGATCGGCGGCTGCGACAAGACCGTGCCGGCGCTGCTGATGGGCGCGGCGAGTGCCAATGTGCCCTCGATCATGCTCGTCACCGGGCCGATGATCACCGGCGACCACAAGGGCGAGCGTCTCGGCGCCTGCACCGACTGCCGCCGCTTCTGGGGCAAGTTCCGCGCTTCCGAGATTTCCGAGCAGGAAATCGGTGAAATCAACAACAAGCTGGCGCCTTCGGCAGGCACCTGCATGGTGATGGGTACCGCGAGCACGATGGCACTGTGCAGCGAGGCGATGGGCATGATGCTGCCGGGCGGATCCTGCGTGCCGGCGGTGATGGCCGACCGCCTGCGCCAGGCCGAGGCGAGCGGTGCGCGCGCGGTGGCAATGGCAAAGGAAAAGCTGACACCGGACAAGATCATGACCGTCGAAGCCTTCGAAAATGCGCTGCGGGTGCTGTTCGCGGTCGGCGGTTCGACCAACGCCATTGTCCATCTGACCGCGATGGCCGGGCGTCTGGGCATCAAGCTCGATCTCGATGCCTTCGACAAAATGGGCCGCGAGACACCGGTGCTGGTCGACCTGAAGCCGACCGGGCAGGGGTATATGGAAGACCTCTACAAGGCGGGCGGACTGGCGGTGATCCTGCGCGAGCTGAAGCACCAGCTGAACCTGAAGGCGAAAACAGTCACCGGCAGGACGCTGGGCGAGGATCTTGCCGCCGCGCCCCCGGCGTGGGACCAGAAGGTCGTGCGCAAATTCAAGGATCCCGTGTTTGCCGGCGGCAGCATTGCAGTGCTGCGCGGCAACCTCGCGCCGGGCGGCGCGATCATCAAGCAGGCGGCGATGGATCCGAAGCTGGCCAGGCATGAAGGGCGTGCGGTGGTGTTCGAATCGTTGCCCGACCTCGCCGAACGCGTCGACGATCCGGATCTGGACGTCAAGGCCGACGATATCCTGGTGTTGAAGAATGCCGGGCCGATCGGCGCGCCGGGCATGCCCGAGGCCGGTTACCTGCCGATTCCGAAAAAGCTGGCATCGAAGGGCGTCAAGGACATGATCCGCATTTCCGATGCGCGCATGAGCGGCACCGCCTTCGGCGCGATCGTGCTGCATGTGACGCCGGAGTCCGCGGTGGGCGGCACGCTGGCGCTGGTGCAGAACGGCGACCGCATCCGGCTCGACGTGCCGGCACGCAGACTGGAACTGCTGGTCAGTGATGACGAACTTGCCGCACGGCGCAAACGCCGGAAGGCAACGGCTGCACGCAAGGATGACAGCCGCGGTTACCGCAGGCTGTTCATGGACCAGATCACGCAGGCCGATGAGGGCTGCGACTTCACTTTCCTGAAACCCGAAATCACCACACAGGTTCCCCGCAAGCGATGACTCAAAAAAAGAAGACTCCCGGCAGCACCCGAAAATCGACTAAAAAAACATTAAAAAACAATAAGTTACAAAAAAAATCCACGGCAAAAAAGCAGGCCGTCAAAAAGGCCCTGCCCAAAGTTGCCGTGCGCAATTCGCCAATCCATGGCCGGGGCGTGTTTGCGGTGGGCGCGATTGCAAAGGGCGAACGCATCATCGAATACACCGGCGAGCGCATTTCCCATGAGGAGGCGGACCGCCGCTACGGCGAGATCCACGAGAACTCCTCCCACACCATGCTGTTTGCGGCCAATGACGAGATCGTCATTGATGCCACGAAACGCGGCGGGCCGGCGCGCTGGATCAACCATTCCTGCTACCCGAACTGCGAGGCCGACGAGGTCGACGGCCGCGTGTTCATCAGTGCCGCGCGCGCGATCAGGCCCGGCCAGGAGCTGCTGTACGACTACAACCTGGTCCTTGAGGAGCGCCACACGCCGAAACTGAAACGCGAACACCCCTGTCATTGCGGCGCGCGCAACTGCCGCGGCACGCTGCTTGGCAAGAAACGCTGACCGGCTGTTGCCTTTTTCAGGCGGCTGAGTTCGCCAAAAGGGGTGGGGTGTTGCGCAGATGTTCGAGCAGGGCGCGCTCGGTTTCGGTCATCCGGTCTGCATCGACATGCAGCACGATTTCGCGGAATACGTTGTGCTGGCTCTCCAGCTGGATCACCGACATGTCGAAGCAGCCTTTCAGTGAGATCGCGAGGCTTTCCGGTACCACCGCAAGTCCCAGCCCGGCGGAGACCATGCGGCAGGCATGGTAGAGGCCGCCAACCTCGGCAAGTGAACGGATGACTTTGCCGGCATTCCGGGCCTCCTCGCGCAGTGGTCCGTAGATGATGCTTTCCTGCTGCAGGCCTATGTATTCGTAATCGAGGGTATCGGCGAAACGCACGCGCCGGCGGCGTCCCAGGGGATGCGACTTGTGCGCGACCAGCACCAGCGGCTCGGTCACGTATTCAAAGTGGTTGAGCCCCATGCCGAAGGGCTGGTTGACGGCGGCGATGCCGATCCGCGCACGCTCATGCTGCAGCGCTTTGGCGGTATCCCAGGACCGCGATTCCTCGATTTCGACCAGCACGTCCGGATGCCGGTCACGGAACTTGCGGATCACGCCCGGCAGGTACTCGGTGATGGCGACACCGTTGCCGAGCAGGCGCACATGCCGGGTCAGACCCTGGCGCAGGTTCTGTGAAATGCTGCTCAGTCCGTTCACTTCGTCGAGGATGTTGCGTACGGATTCGGCGACCTTGATTCCAGTCGATGTCGGCCTTACCCCGCGGGCGTAACGTTCCAGCAGCGGCGAACCGATCAGGGCTTCGAAATTGCTGATTCTGCGGCTGGCGGCGCCGACGGCGAGGTGATTGGCGCGTGCCGCCTGGGTCAGGTTTCCGGTTTTGATCACGGCTTCGAACAGTCGCAGGGTGCGGACATCCAGGCCCTGCAGTGCGGGAAAGGCGGATTTTCGCATTTTGGGAACGATGGCCTGTTGTTATTGGTTTCTGACCAGCAATTTTCCGTATGAATATAGTGTCTCACCTGAAAAAAGGGAAACACATTGTTGTTGTTTTCGTTCCAGTTTTGGGAACAACATGTTTGCATAACGGGAATTGTTGGCTAGTCCGGCATTGGGCAGTATCGGCATTTGGGCACCGGACCCGGCAACCCGGCGCAAAACAGCATGGATGTGAAAAGAATGCCCGCCCTGATGTCCGACGACAGTCTGCTGATACGCCCCCTGAGTGACCTTTTCCCGGCAACCAGCCGCTGGATCTACATTGATGCTGCCAGTTCAGGGCTGCTGCCTGAGACTGTGCGGGAACGCGTCGCAACAGTTCTGGAGGCGCAGCTGTTGGCGAGTTTCGGCGAAAATCATGCACTGTCGATGCTGCAGTCCTGCCGCGAGTTTTTTGCCAGACTGATCCGTGCCAGTGCCGCCGATGTCCGCCTTTTCCCCTCCTCGGTCGAGGCCTTGCATGCGGTAACGGCGGGGCTTTCACCAAAGCCGCGGAGCAACATCGTACTGTGCTCTCGCCTGAGCCGTCCGTCCTTCACCGAGTTCTGGCGCAGACATGCGCAACGCAACGATCTCGAGGTCCGCGAGGCGGTGTTTGATCAAGGTGGTTTTCCGGTCGAGCAGTTGGGGAAATTGATCGATGCCGGTACCGTGATGGTGGCCTTGCCCGTGGTTTCACATGCGCGTGGCTGGCGGCTTCCCGTTGCCGAGATTGGCAGCCTCTGCCGCGCGCGCGACGTGTTTTTTCTGGCCGACGGATCGGCCAGCGTGGGCATCATCCGTACTGATGTCGTGCAGGACGGCATAGACGGCCTGTTTGTTGCCGCCGGAAGCAATGCGCTTGGAATTCAGGGTGCGGCTTTTGTGTTCATTGATGAAGTCTGGGGCGGGCGGGCGGCCCCGTTCCTCCGGCGACGCCTCGCCTGCGACTCCCGTCCGGAAACTCCTCATCTGCTGAGCCTTGCTGCCGCGCAGGAGGCTTTGCGTGTATGCGACGGCTGCGGCGCTGCGGACGTCGAGCGCCATGCGGTAGAGCTGGCCGAACAGCTGCGCAAGTCGCTGGAAGAACTGGGAATGCCGGTGGAGCGGCCGCGGCTCAAGGGGCAGCTCGGCCATGTTGCAACTGTCGGGCTGGCGGAGGCGGAAGTTGACGCGCCCCTGCGCGATCCGGGCCTGCGGAAATTTGCAGAGCAGCTCACCGCGGGACGGGTGCGTTATACGGTGCGTGGCGGACAACTGCAGTTTGGTTTCCACCTCTACAACCGTTTGCGCGACGTGATGGACGTGCGCCGCATCGCGGCGCAGTCTCTGTCTGCCTGATCAGTCGGGTCGTGGTGCCGATTCGCGCAGGGCGCGCACCTGGCGCGACGCGAAGATGGTGCCGTGGTTGAAATGGGCCTCGTGGTTGGCCTCGATGTTGTCGAGGTCATAGAGGTAATTCACCATGAATCAGCCAGCGCACATGTTCGATGCAGGCGCCGTTGCCGAGGTGGAAACGCCCCACCGGGTCGGCCGGGCGGCCGATGTCGGTTTTGGCTTCGAACAGGTAGGACACCAGCAGCGCCTGCAGGCGCGGACGCAGGCGTTCCGCGGTGGCGGGGTCTGCATGCCAGCCCGGCTGGGCGATGGCCTGCAGTTCCGGCGCTTCGGGATGCGCGCGCTTCAGCCACGACACGAATCCCGGCACCGGCGACAGCGTGACGAAGTTGCGCAGCTGCGGAAAATCGCGCTTCAATTCCTCGGCAACCTGCTTGATCAGGAAGTTGCCGAAGGACACGCCGCGCAGCGCCTTCTGGCAGTTGGAGATCGAATAAAACACGGCGGTTCGCGCGGAGCGCAGGTCAAGCGGCGGCCGGCCGTCGGCGAGCAGCGGACCGATGGCATCCGGGATGTCCTCGGTCAGCGCGACCTCGACAAAAATCAGCGGGTCATCGGCCAGCGTCGGATGGAAAAATGCAAAACACTTGCGATCGGGCGGATCGAGCCTGCGGCGCAGGTCGCTCCATCCCGAAATTTCATGGACGGCCTCGTAGCGGATGATTTTTTCGAGCACCACGGCCGGTGTGTGCCAGTCGATCCGCTTCAGCTGCAGGAAGCCGCGGTTGAACCAGGAGCGGAACAGGTGCTCGAAATCGGCATCCACTTCGCCGAGTTCGGGGTGCTGCGGCAGCAGTTCCAGCACGTCCTCGCGCATGCGCAGCAAGGCCGCCGTGCCGCTGGGCGCGAAATTGAGCCGGCGCAGGACTTCCTGGCGGCGTGATTCGGCGGCCGTATGCAGCAGGTGGGCGGCAGCCGGACCGGGGTGGGCGGCGTAGTGACGGATCGCAGCGTCGAGTTTTCCGGTGTCGGTCGAGAAACGCGTGGCGAGCATGCGCAGGAAATCAAGCCGGCCTTCGGGCGGCAGGGACGCATAACGGTCGGTGATGCGCCTAGCGAGGGAAACGCCGGAGGCCTCGCCAAGCTCGGACCTCAGGGTTTCCGCGGCCTGTGCGAGCCACTGCTGCACACGCTTTTCATTGAGGGTACGGCCGCGCCGGGCGAGGCCGCGCCAGAGGCGGGCCAGCAGCCCCGTCTCTGGCGAAGTGGTGTCAGTCGACTTTGGCACCTGATGCTTTCACGACCTTGCCCCAGGTGTCGATTTCCTGTTGCACGAACTTGCCGAACTCGGCCGGAGGCTGGCCGCCGGCGGTTGCGCCGAGCGAGTCCCAGACTTTTTTGATTTCAGGCATCTGCAGCGCTTTTGCCATTGACTGGTACATGCGGTCGACGATCGGTTGCGGAGTGCCGCGGATGCCCCACAGCGCATACCAGGTGGTGACGTTGATGTTGACGCCGGACTCCTGCAGCGTCGGCACTTCGGGCAGCAGCGCGGAGCGCGTCGCGGTGGTGACCGCAAGTGCGCGCAGCCTGCCGGATTTGACATTGGGGCCGGCGGTGCCCATGCCGTCGAAAGCCATCGCCACCTCGCCCGAGAGCAGCGCCGGCGTCAGCGGGCCCGCGCCCTTGTACGGCACGTGGGTCAGCTTGGTGCCGGTGATCAGGTTGAACAGTTCCCCGTTCATGTGGTGGGTCGTGCCGTAACCGGCGGAACCGTAGTTGATGGCGCCGGGCGAGCGTTTGTCGAGGGCGATCAGTTCCTTGATGGTTTTAGCCGGCACCGAAGGATGGACCACGACTGCACTGGGCACCGAGGCGGCCAGCGTCACCGGAACGAAATCCTTGGTCAGGCTGTAGCTCAGCTTGCGGTACAGCGTTTCGGCGATGGTGTGGTGCACCGCGCCCATGAACCAGGTATAGCCGTCACCCGGAGCACGGGAGGCCGTGCCCGCCCCCAGAGTGCCGCCGGCGCCGCCAAGATTTTCGATTTGCACCTGTTGCCCGAGATCCTTCGGCATCACCGCCGCGAGCGGGCGGGCGAAAGCGTCAGTGCCGCCGCCTGCCGGGAAGGGGTTGATGATGCGTATCGCACGGTTCGGCCAGTTCTGTGCCGAGGCGGTACCTGCAACGAGTGTGCCCGCGACCGCGATTGCACCCAGGGCCAGCAGTTTCCGGTTTTTCTCCACCATGATCTCCTCCGATCGGTTTTTGGATTGTGGTGGCCCATTTTATGGAACTTGCCAGTGCTTGTATATCGGAGGCTGAAGTTTCCTCAGCCGGGCGGGGTGGCGCCCGGCTCCCGCTGGTTGCGCATCCAGTCCGCAGTGCCGAAAAAAGCCTTGAGGAGTGCCATGCGCAAGGACTCCTCGACCCCCGTGTCCTCCATGGCCTGCAGCATGCAGGCCAGCCAGGCATCGCGTTCGGCAATGCCGATAGGGAAGGGCAGGTGCCTGGCCCGCAGCATCGGGTGGCCGTGTTTCTCGACATAGAGCGGCGGACCGCCCAGCCAGCCCGAGAGGAACAGGTACAGTTTTTCCGCGGATCCCGACAGGTCCTGGGGATGAAGCTTGCGGATGCCGTGGTACTCGGGAACCGTGTCCATCAGCGCATAGAAGCGGTCCACGAGGCGCCGTACGCCGGCGTCGCCGCCGAGCAGCTGGTATGGGGGCTCCCCGTTCTGTTGCGAGTCATTCATGGGTATCGGTTATTTAATCGTACCGCGGTTGACCAGCGCCACTCCGGTCACGGCGATCACCATGCCGGTGATTGTCGTGGTGCCCAGCGTATCGCCGAACATCAGCCAGGCCATCAGCGCGGTGACGGCGGGTGTGAGGTAGAACAGGCTGGTGACCCGGGTGGCGGCGCCATGCTCGATCAGCCGGAACAGTATCGTGGTAGCGCCTGCCGAGAGCACCAGCGACAGCCAGCCCAGCGCAATCAGGAACTCGCCGGTCCACTCGACGTGCAGGGTTTCCAATGCGAACGCAAGGGGCAGTGTCACCAGCAGGGCAGCGCCGAACTGCAGCACCACGCCTGCACGCAGGTCGAAGGAGGGGCAGTATTTCTTCTGGTAGAGCATGCCCAGCGTGATGCAGGCCAGCGCGAACAGTGCCAGTGCGAGGCTGCCGGCATCCATGCCCTGCAGCGACATCCTGTGCCAGACCACCAGGGCCACGCCGGCAAGTCCCAGCGCGAATCCTGCCCATTGCAGCGCTGTCACGCGTTCGCCGAGCAGGCGGCCGGCCGCGGCGGCGGTCAGCAGCGGCTGCATGCCGACGATCAGCGCGACCACGCCCGCGGACATGCCGGCATCGATCGCGCAGAACACGCCGCCGAGATAACCGCCCTGGATCAGAACGCCGGCAACGGCAATGTGCCGCGCATCGCGCAGGGTCTCCGGCCAGCGTGCGCGGAGGAGCAGTGCGAGCGGCAGCATCACCGCAAGCACGGTCAGGTAACGCAGGGTGAGGAAGGTCAGCGGTCCGGCATGGGGCATGCCCAGCCGCGCGCCGATGAACCCGGTGCTCCACAGCAGCACGAACAGCGCCGGAACGGCGATGCCTGCTGCCCGGGTCATGGCGTGGTGACGGTCAGGCCGCG
>LNFM01023048.1_pt1 | contig 10047 bp, 13 predicted proteins | sample 596031 | NCBI WGS metagenome assembly LNFM01 (sample SAMN04254537, study PRJNA301005) | activated carbon metagenome | isolation source: dual media filters at the Ann Arbor, Michigan drinking water treatment plant | place: USA: Ann Arbor | reverse complement strand
TGCGATGCCCCGGTGCGCTCCAGCGCGTGTGGGTCTTCCGACTTTCGAAGACCTGACTGTAGCAGCGGCCGGCCCTCAAGATTCATTCGCTGCCCGGACACGCGGGGCGGCGCCCGATCCACCCCGAAGGCGTCGCACTGACGCCCCATCGGGACTGGCGGTGCGCGGCCTTATCGGCGTTGAGCCATGGCTGTTGCGCGCCGCCGCATACGCGAAAGACACCCGCTCCATGAGCAAGACATTCGACACCTTCGGCCTCAACCCTGCCCTGCTGCAGGCCCTGGCCTCCGAAGGCTACACCACCCCCACCCCGATCCAGGCCCAGGCCATCCCTGACGTCATGGCCGGCAAGGACCTGCTGGGCATCGCCCAGACCGGCACCGGCAAGACGGCGGCCTTCGCCCTGCCGATCCTGCACCGCCTGGCCGCCAACCGCGTCGCGCCCAAGCCGCGCACCGCGCGCGTCCTCATCCTGTCGCCCACCCGCGAACTGGCCAGCCAGATCGCCGAGAGCTTCAAGACCTATGGCCGCCACCTCGGCTTCAAGGTCGCGGTCGTCTTCGGCGGCGTGAAATACGGTCCGCAGGAACGCGCCATCCAGGCCGGCCTCGACGTGCTGGTCGCCACTCCCGGCCGCCTGCTGGACCATATGCAGCAGAAGACGCTGGACCTGTCCTGCACCGAGATCTTCGTCCTCGACGAGGCCGACCAGATGCTGGACCTCGGCTTCGTCAAGCCGATCCGCCAGATCGTCAGCCGCATCCCGGCCATGCGCCAGAACCTGTTCTTCTCGGCCACCATGCCGACCGAGATCGGCAAGCTGGCCGGCGAACTGCTCAAGGATCCGGTCAAGGTGTCCGTGACGCCCCAGGCCACCACGGTCCAGCGCATTAGCCAGTCGATCATCCACATCGAACAGGGCCGCAAGCGCGCCCTGCTGACCGAGATGTTCGCCGATCCGCACTACACGCGCTGCCTGGTCTTCACCAAGACCAAGCACGGTGCCGACAAGGTCGCCGCTTATCTGGAAGCCGGCGGCGTCGAAGCCGGCGCCGCACCCTGGCCGCCTTCAAGGCCGGCAAGCTGCGCGTCCTGGTCGCCACCGACATCGCCGCCCGCGGCATCGACGTCGACGGCGTCTCGCACGTGCTGAATTTCGAGCTGCCCTATGTGCCGGAAGCCTATGTGCACCGCATCGGCCGTACGGCCCGGGCCGGCGCCGACGGCACGGCGATCAGCTTCGTGGCCGGCGACGAGATGAAGCTGCTGCGCGACATCGAAAAGGTCACGCGCCAGAAGATCCCCTCGACCGACCGCCGTAACGACAAGTCCCTGGCCCTGCTGGACCAGTCGATCATGGCCTCGGGCGTCAAGTCCAAGGCCTCGATGCCCGATGACGGCCGCGGCGACCGCCAGCAGCAGCGCGGCCCGCGCAATCCGCGGCGCGACGGTGTGAAGCTGGAAGGCGGCGGGCAACCGCACCGCGTCCGCAAGGCCGGCCCGGGCCGCGACGCCCGTCCGATCCCCGAGCGCGCCTTCGATCCGATGGCCCGCGAGCGTCCGCGTCCGACCAACAACGACCCGCGCCACACCAGCGCCCCGGCCACGGCCTCGGCCAAGCCCGACGGCGAGATCAAGCGCCGCCCGCGCCGCCGGAAGCCCTCCAACGGCGGCAAGGGCTACGCAGCCCAGGGCTGATCGGCCGAACTGACGTGAATACAGAAGCGCCCGCCGGAGCGATCCGGCGGGCGTTTTCGTGTTTGCGGACTGGCCCCTTGTCATCCCGGACGCCGCGCAGCGGCGATCCGGGACGCTCGTGCCCTGGAACACCATCCTCCCGGAAGCGGCGTCAGCCGCTATCCGGGAGACAGGTCAGGCCAGAGCGCGGCACCCGCCCGTCTCCCGGATAATCGCTATGCGATTTCCGGGAGGCCCGGAACAGGGCGTGCACGCCGTCCCGGCCCTTCGCTTCGCTTCGGCCGGGATGACAAGGGCGCGCAAACGAACGCCGACGGGAAGCCCCCATGCCGTCGCGTTGACGGCCCCGGCCCTCGCGCCCATTATTCCTTCATGGCTCGATATACAGTCACTGCTGTCTGGGACACCGAGGCCGAGGTCTATGGCTCGCGGAGCGACATCGTCGGCCTGAATGTCGAGGCGGCGACCCTGAGCGAGTTCGTCGACCTGGTCGAAGCCCTGGCCCCCGAGCTGATGCGCGACAACGGCATGGCGAAGGCCGCGTCCTGAGGCTGTGCCGAAGGACTTCTATCCGGAACTTGAACGGCGCCTGCGCGAAGCCGGATGCCGGTTCGTCCGGCCGGGCAAGGGCAGTCACGAAATCTGGTTCAGCCCGGCGACCGGCAAGACCTTCGCCGTGCCGCGGACGAAGAGCCGGCATATGGCCAACCAGATCCTGAAGGACGCGGGGTTGCCGAAGGCGTTTTGAGCTGAGGTCCCTTCTTGACCCGTTTCAGACATCCGGATCGGGCTGCGTAGGGCCATAGATGTCGAGATCGACCACGAGGCCGCGCTCAGCGATCCTGGCCAAGGTCTCAGGTTGAATGGTCAGGCCGTCATTCTGCGAGGCAAGGAACAGCCCGCAGAAAACCCGCCCACGATACCGACCAGCCAATGACCTCCACGCACCCAGATCATCGTTGAGGCGCGAAAGTAAATCGTTGATCTGCCAATCGAGCTCTGCGGGCTCTCGTGGTTCCGCCACCAAACGCCACGATCCGGTCTTGGCCATTCTCTCGGTGCCATATTCGTTGACCCAAGGTTGGCCCTTCGCGACCCCGACAGTCGGCTCGCCAAGCGCAAGCGTGATCTCTAACGGGTCCAGATCGTCGCCATAAAACCCGATGCTTGCCTGTGACGATTCAAGTCTTCCCATAGCGGGAGCGTATCAGACAGGAGTCCACTGACTACCCTTGGCGGTCCTTCCCGGGGACTGCTCTCGACTACCGCCCGAACGAAAACGCCCGCCGGATCGCTCCGGCGGGCGCTTCAATGTCTCGATCGTCAGACCGATCAGGCGGCGGCGCTGACCGGGGCCGGGGCCGAGGATTCCGACGGGTCGCTCGATATAGTGTTTGCCGCCGGCGGCCGTGGCCAGCTTCTTGCGCAGCTTGCAGATGAAGACGTCGATGATCTTCAGCTCGGGCTCGTCCATGCCGCCGTACAGGTGGTTGAGGAACATTTCCTTGGTCAGGGTGGTGCCCTTGCGGAGCGAGAGCAGCTCCAGCATCTGGTATTCCTTGCCCGTCAGATGGACGCGGTGACCGTTCACCTCGACCGTCTTGCCGTCCAGGTTCACGGCGATCTCGCCGGTGTGGATGATGGCCTGGGCGTGACCCTTGGAGCGGCGGACCACGGCGTGGGTGCGCGCGATCAGCTCGTCCTTGTGGAAGGGCTTGGTCATATAGTCGTCGGCGCCGCCGCCGAAGGTCTTGACCTTGGTCTCGATCTCCGAGGAGCCCGAGAGGATCATCACCGGCGTATTGACCTTGCCGACGCGCAGCTGACGCAGAACCTCAAGCCCGTTCATGTCGGGCAGGTTCAGGTCGAGCAGGATCAGGTCGTAATCATAGATCTTGCCGAGATCGATGCCCTCTTCGCCCAGGTCCGTCGTGTAGACGTTGAACCCTTCGGACTTGAGCATGAGTTCGATGCTCTGCGCGGTCGCATGATCATCTTCGATAAGCAGGACGCGCATTCATGCCCCTCCAGGCAAAAGCTAGACAGTATGTCGTAAAAACTTAAGAAAGGTTAACGCCACCCCATTGAGGCGAATCGTAGGCTGATTTGCGAATCGGCGTCGAGAGTCCTGAGTCAAGCGAGCGAGGTTTTTTCGACCAGCGATCAGGGGTTGCCCGATACGACCGTTTTCGACGTGTTCATAGGATTATATTCCGATATCAGCGTCGGCAAGCCTCAATGACCGGCGCATTGGGATGATGGGAGTTTCACATGGTCGATGTTTACCGCGTGCCGGTCGCCGACGCGGACCGGATCCGCGCCGGACTGGCGCTGCAGCTGGTCGCCGCCGCGACGGGGATCAGCGTGGAGAAGATGACGGCACCCGTGCGGCTGAAAGGGCGGGTCTGCCGGGCGCGGTGGCTAGCGCTGTACACCGCCTATGTCACCTTCGGCTGGCCGCTGGACCGGGTGGCGCACGCCTTCGGCCTGAACCGGGCTACGGCGGCGGCGGCCTGCCGCTGGGCCGAGGACGGGCGCGACCATCCGACGGTCGACGCCCTGCTGGACCGGCTGGAACTGTGCGTGAACCAGCTTCTCGAGGCACCGGCCTGCGAGCTGCCGGCATGAGCGGCGCAGCCACAGGATCAGGCGCGGTGGCGCGGGCCCGGCGCGTGTTGGCCCGGCGCGGGGGCTGGATCGAGCCGGTCCCCGGAGGCTACGGCCTGAGACCCGCCGGCGACCGTCGCGGTCGCGTCGTCCAGATCGTGGACGAGGCCGGGTTCCGCGAACTGGTCGACAGCCCCGGCCTGAGACGTCGTCCCGGCGGCGGCTGGGTCGCGCGCACCACCGCGCCGGACCGGGAGGTCACGCCCGAGCCCGGACGGCCCGGCCTGATCGAAGGATCCCGGACCGTGATGCTGGACGACGGCAGGCCGGCGCAGCGCCGCGCCAACCTGGGGCAGTCTGCGGTGGCCTGGCTGGCGCAGCGCAAGACCGCCGACGGACAACCCTGGCTTGACGCCGCCCACGTCGCGGCGGCCGCGCGCCTGGGCCTCGACGCCGAGATGGCGGCACGCGGGCCGTCGCTCACCCTGCGCTGGGACGCCCTGCCGCGCACCGGAGGCGGGTCCGCGGCGCGGTCTGAACCGGGCGATCCGGCCATGGCCGCCGCCCGGCGCGTCGAGGCCGCCCTGTTCGCCTGCGGGCCCGCCCGGCCCATGATCGAGGCCATCTGCATCCGGGCCTCAGCCCTGCAGGCAGCCGAGCGGGACCTCGGACTGCGCCGGCGCGAGGGGAAGCTTCTGCTGCTGCAAGGTCTGAGCACCCTCGCGGCGCACTATCGCATCGGCTGACCGTCGGAGCCGCGACGGAACGCCGGCGAGCCAACGTTACAGGCTCGTAACTTTCTCCAGCGGTTATTCAGCCGTAGGATGAAGATGAAAGCGCGCCCCCGTGGGGCGCGCTATCGCGTTCAGGTGACGGGCTCCCAACAGCCGTCGAGCCCCGGGGATGACGGTGAAGTCAGTCGCAGTATTCAGTTTGTTCGCCGGCCTGATCGTCATGGCTGCCCCCGTCGCCGCCCAGGATGCCGTACCGGCCGGCCTGCTGACCGAAGTCTGCCTGCCGTACGCCAATCGCGCCCAGACCTTCGAACGATCGATCCGCGCGGCCCGCGTTCTGGAATTCCGCCGCCCGGTCAACGATACCGCGCCGCTGGAGGAGTGGGCGTCCGAGATCACCATGGTGTCCAAGGACGGCATCTGGCGGGTCAAGATTGAGGAAGGCACCGTGGAGCGTGGCGAACGCTCGGCCTATGAAGCCAGCTGCACCATCTCGTCGAGCCGGGCCAGCGCCCGCGAACTGGCCGACCTCGCCCGCCGCGCCTTCCGCGACCCCCGCTACTGGTCCAGCCCGCCGAACAACGCCTGGCGCTGGGACCGCCTCAGCGCCTATCCCGAGGAATACGGCCTTGCGGTTGAAGTGTCGGAACAGCCGGGCGAGCGTCCGACCATGACGGTGCGCGGCTCCTACTACTGAGGCCCGCTCTCAGGCCGCCGCGGCGGCATCCCTGATCCGCCCGACCATGGCGTTCAGGCCATTGGCGCGCTGACGCGTGAGGGCCGACGGCAGGCCCAGACGATCCAGCGCGGCGCGCGCGTCGAATCCGAGAATCTCGGCTGGCGTCCGACCCGAATACAACCTCAGCAGCAGGGCGATATTGCCCTTGGACAGGGCGCTGTCGCTGTCGGCATCGAATGCCAGGCGATCGCCCTCCCGGCGCACCGCCAGCCAGACCTGGGCGGCGCAGCCGGGCACCTTGTGCGCCTCGGTCCGCGCCTCGTCCGGCAAGGGTGCCAGTCCCTTGCCCAGTTCGATGACGTATTCGATCCGCCCTTCCCAGTCGCCGAGCAGGTCGAACTCCTCGACCAGTTCGGCCAGGACGTCGTCGATGGAGCGGGTGTCGGTCATGGGCGCCAGATAGGCTCGACCGGCGTTAACGACAACCGCCTGTCCTTTCCCCGGAAATCGGTAGCGGCAGCCCTGTCGGCAGTCGCCTGGAACGGGTGCGGGCTTTGGACGACTCACCCGGAAGGCTAGGCTGAAATGGCCGGAGGCGTCCTGTCCGGCCCACCCAGACCCGTCCTTGATCCAGTCCGCCCGCCCTGATCCGAAGCCCCTGCCCGACGCTCCGGCGAGCGATCGTCCGTCGCTGGCTGCGTGGCATGCGGGCTGGGCGGTGGCGGCGGCGCTGCTGGCGTTGGGCGGGCGCTGGATCGGCGGTATCGACGGGCCGCTGTTCTATGGCGTGCTGGCCATGGTCGTTCCCGGCCTCAGTGGTCTGGGCCTGCTGCGCCGCGACGGCCCCCGCGAGCGGATGATCCAGCTGGGCGTCTGGAGCCTGGCCGCCCTGCTGACGGCCGCGCTGTCGGGCGGCCTGACCGGCCCCCTGAGCGGCTTCGTCTTCCTTCCGTTGGCGGCAGGGATCGCCCTCGGCGGCCCGCGACCGGTGCAGGTCGGTGCGCTGGCGGTCGGCGTCGCCGCCGTCGCCGGCCTGTTGTCCGCCTGGGTCGAGCCGGGCCCGCATCTTCCGGGTCTGGCGGCCATATCGGCCTTGCTGACCGCCGCCGCCGCCGCACTGGCGGTGCGCCTGTCATGGCGGCAGCGGGAAGCCCGGCTGACGGCCGCCGAGGCCGAGACGGCGCGGGTCGAGACCCTGCTGGCCGCCCAGCCCGGACTGACGCTGGTGCTTGAACCGTCGGGACGCGTGCTGGCCGCCTATGGCGCGCCGCCCGTCTCGCTGCCGGTCGATCCCCTGTTCGAGAGCGGACTGGTGGCGGCGGTGCACGCCCCGGACCGGCCCCGGCTGCTGGACGCCATCGAACGCGCCATGAAGGGTCACGACGGTGCCGCCCTGTTCGCGCCGCGCATGGCGCTGGACCGCCGCGTCCAGCTGATCGTGCGTCGCCTGGACGACCCGTCAGGCCCCCGCCTGATCGCCCAGGTCTTTGACGCCACGGCCCAGTACGCCCGTGAACTGGGCCTTGAGATCGCACGCTCGGAGGCCGAGAGCCGCGAGGCCGGCAAGACCCGCTTCCTCGCCAATATGAGCCACGAACTGCGCACGCCGCTGAACGCCGTCCTCGGCTTCTCGGACATCATGCGCCAGCGCATCTTCGGCCCCCTGCCCGATCGCTATGGGGAATACGCCGAGAACATCCATCAGGCCGGCGGCCATTTGCTGGACCTGATCAACGACGTGCTCGACGTCACCAAGATCGAGGCCGAGCGCTACGCCCTGACGCTGGAGCGGTTCGACGCCCGCGAAGTGGTCTCGGCCGCCATGGCGCTGGTCCGCGTCAACGCCGACGACAAGGGCGTCAGCCTGTCCAGCGTCCTGCCCGGCGATCCGGTCGAGGTCTCGGCTGACAAGCGCGCCCTGAAGCAGATCGCCCTGAACCTGCTGTCCAATGCGGTGAAATTCACGCCGAAGGGCGGGTCGATCACGGTGACGGTCGAGGCCATCGGCCCCTATCTGGAAGTCGTCGTCGCCGACACCGGCATCGGCATCGCGCCCGAGGACGTGCGCCGTCTGGGCCGGCCGTTCGAACAGGCGGGCGAGATGGAGCAGCGTCGTCAGGGCACGGGCCTCGGTCTGTCGCTGGTCCGCGCCTTCGCCGAACTGCACGGCGGCCGGATGAGCATCGACAGCACGCTCGGCGAGGGCACGGCGGTGACCGTGCGTCTGCCGGTGGCCATGATCGCCCGCGCGCCGGCGCCCGAGGGCGGTGCCGAGATCATCCAGATGCCGATGAAGGGCGGAGGCTGAGGCCATGCGCGTCGCGGCAGTTCTGATGGGTCTGGCGGGCGCGGCGATTGTGACGGGCACGGCCACACCGCTACACGATCTGCCTGCACCGATGCCGGACGCCGGGGATGTGCGACGGTTGGAGGCAAGGCTTACTGTCAGGCTGGATGAAGGGGTGGACGGATTTCGATCCCTTCCGGGCACCCCTCCCGTCCCGCCTGAGCGCGCTCGTCCGCTGGATCAATACGTGAGGCACTACGCCCTGGTGAGCCTGCGGTCGGAGGAAGATCTGCCGTTCACGACCATCGGCATGCCGAAAGAGGGACAGGCCGACGATTTCACCGGAGATCGGATCGCAGGGGTCTTGTTGCTTAGTGATGGGTTGCAGCGGCCCACCGGCACAGGCGTGGTTCTGAGCCACCGCGACGCATTGCCCTGGATCTCTCACCGAGGGTGCGAAGTCGTGAACGTGGTCTACGATCCGACCACCGACCGGCTTGTCTCGGCCTGGTGCAACGTCCCCTAAAGCATCCCCATCGCAAGGAACGCCCGCCCGGCCGTGAAGTCGCCGGCCTCGAATTTCGCTGTCGCCACGCTGCCGTCGCGGAAATGGAATTCGATGGCGAAGGTCTCGCGCGGGTCCAGCCGCTCGAGCGCGGCGGCGGTCGCGGCGGGGAAGCGCCAGGCCTCTCCGGTGCGGCGTTCCTCGGCCAACAGGGTCGGATCAGCGGCGCTGACGCCCGTGGCCCAGAGGCTGGCGCGGGCCGAGACCGGAACCAGGCCGTCGCCGGCCAGCCAGGGACGCGAGACCCGCACCGGATCCCGCAGCACGATGCGCGCCGCATAAGGGCGTGAGCGGCCGACGAAACTGACCACCGCCGTCAGCTCCGGCGTGGCACCCTTGCCCGCATAGCCAAAGGCCACCGGCGAGGCGCCGACCATGGACATCTGCTGCAGTCGCCAGTTGGCGTCGGTCGAGCTGACACGGTTCGCGACCCACGAACGGCGGGTGCCGGGGAAGACCATGCGCGGCGTGCGCAGCCAGCCGGCAAAGGCGCCATCGACCCGCGCGCGGACCGTGGCCAGTTGCGGATCGGTGCAGGACACGGTCGCGGCGCGCGCCCGGGCGCGGCCGGCGGCGGCGACCAGTTCGGACTCGCCGGCGCCCGAGCGCAGGGCGGCGCCGCGGGCCTGGGCCGTGGCCGCGTTCAGGGCGGCGTCGATATGGGGCGCGAACAGGTGGCAGCGTGCGTGAGCGGCGACCACAAAGGCGCGCTCATAATAGGTGTCGGCGGCCCCGGCCGTGGCGACACCCGGCAGCGCCAGCACGGCGGCAGCCAGCAGGACGGCTTTGGTCTTCGAGGCGGTCTGGCCTATCGTCATGGGACCGCACATTACGCATCACGCGTTCCGGTCCGGTTTCCGAGCAGGGTTATCAAAGTGCTTCTGTCGAGCGACCTCTGGGTGTCTGCCCTGATCCGCCGCGCCGAGCTGGGCGGGGCCTTCGCCACCGTCGCGCGCAAGGGCGACGCCCGCGCCGGCACGGTCATCGTCAAGGCCTTCGACACCTCGAACCGCCGCGCCCGACTCTATAGTGAAGCCTTCGGCCCCGACGGCGACCGGCTGTGGATGCAGCCGGTCGAGAGCGAGTTCGAGAGCGAGCTCGACGCCTATGTCCAGCGCCAGATCGGCTACGACCCCGACCTCTGGGTGGTCGAGATCGAGGACCGGGAGGGGCGGCACTTTATAACGGAGAAGGTGGCGGGGGAGGGAGGCAACAGGCAGTAGGCAGCAGGCAGTAGGGAAGTGCATCGCGCCGAACCATGCGATCGATCCGAGATGCCTCCTGTTGCCTACTGCCTACTGCCTACTGCCTGTTGCCTTCCCACCCCTAACCACCTGTGACCGCCCCCCGCCGCCAGTGCGAAATCCTTAACTGCGTTCGCACACGGAACCTCAAGCGGAGGCGCCTATGGTCAGCTTCAACGGGCCGCAATGAGCCCGGAGCGATGGTGGGTGTTGTCGATGCTCTTTCTTCTCAA
>LNFM01013978.1_pt1 | contig 10048 bp, 6 predicted proteins | sample 596031 | NCBI WGS metagenome assembly LNFM01 (sample SAMN04254537, study PRJNA301005) | activated carbon metagenome | isolation source: dual media filters at the Ann Arbor, Michigan drinking water treatment plant | place: USA: Ann Arbor | reverse complement strand
CGCTTTTCAGATAAAAATATGGCTTTTTTGTTAATATCGTGAAATTAAAATATTAGAGTCATCTAACATATTATTTAAACTAATCGTACTTTTACATGCATGAACCGAAAAACGATATTCGCGGGATTGATTATACTTGTGGCTTGCGAGGAATTCCAACCAAAGGCACCTCAAGCATTTGAGCTGTTGGATGGTCCTGTATCCGGGTTAACGGAAGCCGAGAACCTCCAATTTCTCCGGGGTGATGTGGCATTTAACGATGAAGTATTCACTACCGCTAACGGATTGGGCCCGTTGTTCGTAGCGACTTCTTGTGGCAGTTGCCATCCGGGCGATGGCAAAGGTCATCCCTTCACCACTTTAACACGCTTTGGGCAAATCGATGAAAACGGGAATCAATATCTGAACCTGGGGGGTCCGCAACTACAACATCGTGCAGTGCCGGGCTTTACACCAGAAGGTATCCCACCTAATGCAACCTTTTCGCGATTCACTCCGCCTGCCAATACAGGACTCGGATTTATCGATGTCGTAAGCGATACCGAAATTTTAACATGGGCTGACCCTGATGATATTGATGGAGATGGCATCAGCGGTGTACCAAACTGGATCAACCTGAAAGAATATGTAAAGGAACGGCCAAACAGTGTAACACAAAACGGTAGGTATATGGGTCGTTTTGGTAAAAAAGCAGCCACCTACGATCTACTCCAACAAACAGCCACAGCTTATAATCAAGACATTGGAATTACATCCAGTTTCGAACCTGTTGATACCTATTCCGGAATTGCATTCGATCCGGAAGTATCCAACCAAACTATTGCTGATGTAGTGTTCTACCTCAAGACCTTAAAGGCTCCGGTGCCGCGCCCTGAAAACACGTCTATCCTTGAGGGTAGAGTTTTGTTCTCAGTGATTGGCTGCAACAAATGTCATCGCCCTGAAATGAAAACGGGTAATTCACCGATTGCCGCCATTGCCAATAAAGTCTTTTACCCTTACAGCGACTTATTGTTACATGATATGGGCACAGCGCTCGATGATGGATATACTGAAGGCTCGGCAAAAACCTATGAATGGCGAACACCACCATTATGGGGGTTGGGACTTTCCAAGAATTCACAAGGAGGCCAATACTTTTTGATGCACGATGGAAAAGCCAGAAGTATTGACGAAGCTATTTTGCTTCATGGTGGAGAAGCTAATCAAATAAGAAATAATTATCAGGTGCTAACTGCTGACGAAAAAACAAAACTCATTCAATTTCTCGAAAGTTTATAGCCATGAACAGACGCTCCTTTGTTAAGCAAACTTGTATCACCTGCGTAAGTGGCGGATTGATTCCGTTCCTAATTTCCAGTTGCCAGTCCACACATTATGCAACCGGTGTAATCAATTCAACAGGCATCAACGTTCCGAAGTCGGAGTTCATATACATGAAAAAAGATCAGGTGCTCACCCGTCAATATATCATCATTCAAAACGACAAATTAGAATTTCCAATTTACGTGTACCGATTTTCTGAAACAGAATACAGTGCCCTATGGATGAAATGCACCCACCAGGGCGCAGAACTACAAGCATCGGGTGACGCGCTCCATTGCCCTGGTCATGGAAGTGAATTCACTAATAAAGGGGCAGTGAGGAACGGGCCAGCAGAAAAAAATCTTCGCTCATTTCCCGTCATCGTACAAACCGACACCATCACGATAGACTTGCAACAATCATGAAAATAAGTTTACTGATAGTAGTTAGCCTTGTGATATGCTCAACAGCGATTGCGCAAGTAGATTCTACGTTGTTCAAAAGAACACAGAAGGACACATCCAAACTGTTACTCAATATGGATGCTGTTTATAACCGACCCTTTCTGTCTGTAAGTAAACTACCTGTTGCCGTGGGTGGCTATGTAGAAGCTAATTGGCAACACCTGGGTACCGATGGGGTGAGTGAAGGACACCAATTTCAAATGAGGCGACTCACGCTGTTTATCGCATCAAGCATTTCCAGGCGAATAAAATTCCTGTCCGAAATAGAGTTTGAAGATGGTACAAAGGAAATCAACATTGAATTTGCCTCTATTGATTTTGAATTTCATCCCTTACTCAATTTCAGAGGTGGCATTGTCATGAATCCTATTGGGGCGTTTAATCAAAATCACGATGGGCCTAAATGGGAATTTATTGACCGCCCGATTTCTGCCACTCAGCTACTGCCTGCCACGTGGAGTAATGTAGGCTTTGGCTTATATGGCAAACTATATAAAGATAATTGGGTATATGCGTATGAAACATACCTTACTAATGGTTTTGATGATCAGATCATCAGCAACAGTGAGAATAAAACATTTCTTCCGGCTTCGAAACTAAATAAAGACCGATTTGAAGAGAGTTTTAATGGTGTGCCATTGATAACTGCTAAAGTGGCCATACGAAATAAAAAAATCGGTGAGTTGGGCGTGTCATATATGGGTGGCGTGTACAATAAATTTCAGGAAGACGGATTGGTACTGGATGAAAAGCGGAGACATCATTCGTGGGCGCTTGATTTCAACACGGTTCTATCAGCAACAAAGACTTACTTCAATACAGAGTGGGTATTCAACAAAGCAGATGTGCCGTCAACTTATGGACAGCAATATGGAGATAAACAGATGGGTGGTTTTCTTGATGTAGTTCAACCTATTGCATGGAAGAATATCTTAGGCTTTAGCCGATCTGTTATTAGTGCTGTTTGTCGATTAGAATATGTGGATTGGAATGTGGGTGAATTTGATGAGACGGGTGGGAACATTGGCGAATACACAGTTGCTGTGGTGCCGGGCTTTAGCTGGCGGCCAACATCTCAAACGGTTATCCGTTTAAATTACCGATACAATTGGCAAACCGACCTGTTGGGGAATCCAGCCTCCAAAACAGCAGGTTTCCATTTTGGTTTCTCGTCCTATTTCTAAATCCAGTTGCTAAAAAAATATGAGAAAAACCTGGCTTTATTTCAGTATTCACGCTTTTTTTTCACCGTCTACTCATTTCAAATATGACTTGCATCATTATTTAACCTATTTTTGAGCCGTGAAATTGACTCGCTTCATCATTGCATGCTATCTTCTCTTTCTGGCGGTTTATCCGTGCAGCGATAAGGAAACATGTGCTGATGAGCGGAAAGCAGGGATCACTTTTGTGGAAAATAGTAGCCATAATCATAGCAATGCCGAGCAGGATTTTTGTACACCATTCTGCATATGTTCCTGCTGTGCCGCCCATATCCAATTAAACTACACCACGGACATTTCGCTCGCTATGCTTGAGCATAACACCAAGTTGGTAACCCTTTACTTTGAAAGACCTTTGCTCAATGATGCAAAGGCTATCTGGCAGCCGCCTAAGCTATCCTGATTATCTCCTTTCTCGTAGCATGGCCTCATGGTCATTCACTTCATCCATTTATAATTCATAAGCTTTTGCGCTTAGGCGCAAGGCAAAACAACGAACTAAGTTCTGTGTGTTCACGGATTCTCTAAGAAGTTATCCGTTAAACCTGAACTCAATTATTCACACCATTTATGTTAGATAAAATCATTCATTTTTCAATAAAGCATAAGCTGGTCATCGGCTTTTTCACATTGGTTCTGATTGCGTGGGGATCGTACTCCTTAACACAATTACCCATTGATGCAGTACCAGACATAACCAATAATCAGGTACAGGTGATTACGCAGGCACCTACACTCGGAGCGCAGGAAGTAGAGCAATTTATTACCGCCCCCATCGAACTTGCCTTGAGCAATATTGCTAATGTGATTGAAAAGCGTTCAATCTCGCGTTCGGGAATTTCAGTTATCACAATTGTTTTTAGAGACAACGTTGATATTTATTGGGCAAGGCAACAAGTGGGTGAAAGACTTAAAGAGGCAGAAGCCCAAATTCCAAAAGGCCTTGGTGAACCTTCCCTGGCTCCGATTACCACCGGACTCGGTGAAATCTATCACTATGTAATCCATGCAAAGCCTGGCTTTGAAGAAAAGTATTCAGCGACTGAATTGCGAACTATCCAGGACTGGATTGTGCGAAGACAACTTGCCGGAACGGAAGGACTGGCAGAAGTAAGCGGTTGGGGAGGATTCGTTAAGCAGTATGAAGTAGCGTTGGACAATGACAAACTCAATGCACTTAATATCTCCATTCCTGAAATCTATGAAGCGTTAGAGAATAACAATGAGAATACCGGAGGAAGTTACATCGAGCAACGAAGCAGTGCCTATTTTATCAGAGGTCTCGGACAGGTCAAATCACTTCAGGACATCGAGAAAATTGTAATCAAAAATGTAAACGAAATTCCTGTATTGGTACGCGATGTTGCCAGGGTGCAATTCGGAAGTGCCATGCGCTACGGAGCAGTAACACGTAATGGTGAAGGCGAAGTGGTAGCTGGTATTACGCTTATGCTGAAGGGAGAGAACTTTAACAACGTTATCAAAAATGTAAAAGAGCGGATGATACAAATTCAAAAGTCCCTTCCTGAAGGTGTGGTGATAGAACCTTTCATAGACCGGACAGAACTTGTAGGCAGAGCTATTGGAACTGTTGAGAAGAACTTGATAGAAGGAGGCCTGATCGTAGTGTTTATTCTTGTTTTGTTATTAGGCAATCTTCGCGCGGGCCTGGTGGTAGCGTCAGTTATTCCACTGGCCATGCTCTTTGCTATTTCGATGATGAACCTTTTTGGCGTATCCGGCAACCTGATGAGCCTGGGAGCCATTGATTTCGGATTGATTGTAGATGGGGCAGTGATTATCGTTGAAAGCATTGTTCATCGTATTGTGATTAATAAATCTCTTTATCCAGGAGTGGATAAACTGTCGTCACAACAGATGGATGAAGAGGTCTATTCAGCAGCTTCTAAAATCCGGAACAGTGCAGCCTTCGGAGAAATTATTATCCTGATCGTTTACCTTCCCCTGTTTGCCTTGATAGGCATTGAAGGAAAAATGTTCAAACCAATGGCACAAACAGTTGCCTTTGCTATTCTGGGTGCCTTCATTCTTTCCCTTACCTATATACCGATGATGAGCGCGCTTTTCCTAAGCCGCAAAACGGAACACAAGAGAAATATTTCCGATAAGTTGATGAACTTCTTTCATAAAATCTATGAGCCAGCACTGGCTGCGGCATTACGCTTTAAGACAGTTACCATAGGTATATCCATTCTTCTATTTGGTTTTGCGTTGTGGCTCTTCAGCACGATGGGAGGAGAATTTATTCCTACTCTTGAAGAAGGAGACCTTACGGTGGAGATCAGCATGATGCAGGGAACATCATTATCACAAACAGTAAAAACATTTTCAAAGGCAGAAGAGATTTTGAAGAAGGAGTTTCCCGAAATAAAACAGGCCGTTACCCGCATTGGAAGCGCAGAAATTCCCACCGACCCGATGCCGATTGAGCGAGCAGACATGATGCTTTCCATGAAACCAAAGGAAGAATGGCGGGTTGACAGCAGGGAAGAAATGCAGGAATTGATTGAGGAGTCTCTATCTGTTCTGCCAGGAGTAAATGTTGAAGTAACACAGCCAATGCAAATGCGATTTAATGAGCTGATGACTGGCATTCGTCAGGATGTAGCGATTAAAATTTATGGAGATGACCTGGATGTGCTGACGGCAGAGGCTGGAAAAATTGCTGAACTCATTGCACCCGTTGATGGAGTTAGTGAACCCATTGTTGAACGTGTTACCGGACTTCCTCAAATCATTGTTGAATACAATAGAGATAAGATGGCGCAGTATGGACTCACCATCTCTGACATTAACATGATTCTTAAAACAGCTTTTGCGGGAAATGTAGCAGGCGTTGTCTTTGAAGGAGAAAAGCGTTTTGACCTTGTTGTCCGCTTACAACGTGAACTTCGCGAAGACATAACCAATATCGAGAACTTATTTGTGCCTCTCCCGTCTGGTAATAAAGTGCCATTAAGCCAAGTGGCTGATATTTCCATCAAAGATGCTCCCGGCCAGGTAAGCAGAGAAAATGGTAAGCGCAGAATTTATGTTGGTTTCAATGTGCGCGGCAGAGATGTGGAGAGTACGGTGGAAGAGATTGAAACTATCCTGAATGAAAAGCTGGTTTTGCCACCGGGTTACTATACAACGTATGGCGGCCAGTTTCAAAATTTGCGTGAAGCTAATGAACGCCTTTCAGTGGCAGTTCCTGTTGCGTTACTTTTGATACTGGTGCTGCTCTATTTCACGTTTCATTCATTCAAACAAACGTTTCTCATTTTCACCGCCATTCCGCTCTCGGCAATCGGGGGTGTGTTTGCACTTTGGCTTCGCGATATGCCATTCAGTATTTCAGCAGGCATCGGCTTTATCGCTTTGTTTGGCGTAGCTGTGCTGAATGGAATTGTGCTGATCGGTTATTTCAATCAGCTTAAACAGGAAGGCATTACAGATATTATTGAACGGGTAAAGAAAGGCACGAGCGACCGTCTCCGGCCAGTGATCATGACTGCTTCTGTGGCCTCACTCGGCTTTCTCCCTATGGCACTTTCTACCTCTGCGGGAGCAGAAGTTCAGAAGCCATTAGCTACCGTAGTAATTGGTGGACTCATATCTGCAACGCTGCTTACCCTTCTTGTTCTGCCAGTCGTATACATTTTATTTTCAGGCGAATTAAAATCAAAAATGAAAATGCCTATGAATTCGATGTTTGGGTTAATTCTCTTCATTGTTATGTTGTTTCTTCCTGGCTTAACTCAAGCGCAGGATACTATGCCACTTTCCATTGAGGAGTGTATCAACAGAGCCTTAAAGGACAATCTGAAATCGAAGATTTCGAATCTGGAGATACTTCAAAGCAAGTCCCTTGAAAAAACAGGTTGGGATATCGATAAAACAAATGTGCTTCTCACCCAAGACCCGACCAGCGGAGGAAATATTGACAATAGTCTGGGTATAATTCAGACGATCTCATTTCCGACTGTGTACACATCGCAAACCAAAGTATTAAAACAGCAAACTGCTTTAAGTGAAAAATCAGCAGAGGTAACGCGATTTGAATTGATCAAGGATGTGCGGCTGGCGTATTATCATCTTGTGTACGGGATGGAGCGGCTTAAACTTCTCTCGTATCAGGATAGCTTCTATTCAAATTTTGCAGAGCGTGCAACGATTCGTTATCAAACTGGAGAAACTTCTAACCTTGAAAGGCTCTCCGCAATAAACCGCTTCAAAGAGGTGCAACTTTTGAAACAACAGGCTGAGACAGACCTTCTCATCTACCAGCAGGAATTGCAAAAGCTTTTGAACACCAGCGATGTGATTGTGCCAGTTGACGCAAGCTTACGAAAACTCACCTCTGAAGTTTTACCAGATACGTCTGCTATTAACCATAACCCTGTCCTGAATTTTCAACGCCAAAAAATTAACGTGGCGGCATTTCAACTTAAATTTGAAAAGAATAGGTACTTACCTGACCTGACATTTGGGATCAACCGTCAAGTCGTTGTTAGTGGTTACAATCCTGCTGATATTTCCCGTTCTTATTTTCCTGGAACACGCAGCGGTGGTTTCGAGTTTGGGTTAGCCATTCCTCTTTTCTTCAATGGACAACAAGGTCGAATTCAGGCCGCTAAAATCAACCGGGAAGTATCGGAGGCTGAGCTTCAGAACACGAGCAATATCCTAAAGGCTACCTACAGTCAGCAAGTAAAACAATTACAGAAATTGCAAAGTACACTCTCATATTTCGAGACGAGCGGCTTGCAGCAGGCTGAGGAGTTATTAAGTATTTCTGCATTTGCTTACAGTAAAGGAGAAATAGGGTACGTAGAATTTATCCAGAATACTTCACAGGCTATTCAAAGTAAACTTTTGCACATAGAGACAATAAACACCTACAACCAAACCATTATTAACATTGATTATTTAACTGGTTCGGCAAAACAATAATGCTGGATTAGGTAATAATAAAAACTAACAGACTATGAAAACATTAAATGTATATACCCTTTTTCTGCTCCTTCTTATGATCGCGGCTTGCAACAACGAGAAAGCTGGAACGGAAGAGCAATCGGAACATCACGATGAAGAGCAATCGGATATCATTGAACTAACCCAAGAGCAAATTAAGGCGGTAGGTATCGAGATAGACACTATCGAAGAAAAAAACCTAAGTGCTATTATAAAAGCGAGTGGAATACTGGAAGTACCCCCTCAAAACAGAGCTGACATCTCAGTTCTTATGGGCGGATCAGTAAAGCAGATTTTTGTTCTTGAGGGAAGCTACGTTAAGAAAGGCCAGGTTCTTCTCACCATCGAAAATCTTGAATTCATCAAAATGCAACAAGAGTATCTCACCGTTCAAAGTAATTTTAGTTACATCGAGAAAGAATTTCAGAGGCAAAAGGAGCTGAATGAAAAGAATGCTGGAACTGGTAAAGTGTTTCAGCAGGCTGAAGCAAACTACAATGCTGAGAAAACAAAGCTTCATTCATTGGGCAAACAATTGCAGCAACTTAATGTGAATGTCAATCAGCTTTCTTCCGATAATATAATTTCTAATCTATTGGTAGTTGCACCGATTAGCGGAGTAGTTGCCCACATTGATGTGAACCTGGGCACTTTTGTTGAACCTGGGAAGGTAATTATGGATATTGTGGATAACTCGCAAATTCATTGTGACCTCCAGGTATATGAGAAAGACCTGTTCAAAGTGAAGGTTGGCCAGAAGGTAAACTTCATGCTAACCAATCAAAACAATCAGCAGATTCAAGGCGAGATTTACGGTGTGAATCAATCATTTGAAGGTGAAAGTAAAGCAGTCCTGGCACATGCCATTGTAAAAAATGTTAAAGGCTTGAAGCTTTTTCCCGGAATGTATGTGTCCGCATCCATTGATATAGGGGCGCAAACTGTAAAAGCGGTTCCCGTTGATGCGATTGTTAAGTCTGAAGGAAGGGATTACATTTTTATCCTTACAGGAAAAAAACCAGCGGAACAAAAAGCAGAGGAGGGCGGAACGGAAGAAGACGTGATTCATTTCAAAAAAATCGAAGTTGTAACTGGTGTTTCAGATTTAGGTCACATTGAAATCAGGCCCTTGGAGGAATTGCAAGGAACTACAATGGTTGTTATAAAAGGAGCATTTTATATTTTGTCAAAATCGCAAGGAGCTACTGAGGAGCATTAGAATTTAGATGGTACAAAATGAAATTGCATTGGAAAATGCCTGATGGTTTGAAGGTTCATTATCATCAGGAACTTAAGGACTACGAGAAAGAAATAGCTAAGGGAAATTTGCAGGCAGCCTGGCAACATCTGGAACGGGCGCATATTCTTGGTCAGCCCTGGCCACGCGAGCATTCTCATGTTCATTGGGTTATGCTAAAGTTTGGTTTTAGGATAAAGGATATGAGAGAGATTGTCGGGCAAATCCCACGCTTGCTAGTTGGTGGCGTTAAATCATTTGTGGGCACTATTCCCGTGGGCAACACGGGTGGAGCGGATGTGCCACCTCTGCGGCCAATGGAAATACCAGAAGACCTTCAGGCCACTCTGAAACCTTATCGCTCTAACCAATGATTACACTAATTACCGGAAGCCTTGTGTTAAGTGTGCTACACGCCTTGATTCCAAATCATTGGCTTCCAGTGTTAGCTATTGCAAAAAAAGAGGGTTGGTCATTGAACCGCACTATATCCATTACGTTTATCGCTGGCTTATCACATGCATTGAGTACAGTGTTGGTCGGCATTGCTGTAGGATTGATAGGCTTCACACTGGCCGATAAGATTAACTACTTTACTCACTTCATTGCGCCATCGGTTCTTATCGCATTGGGATTGTTTTATATCTATCAGCATCACAAACACAAACACTTTCATCTGCATAAGCATGACGAAATAGTTTCAGATAAGAAAGTTATTGCCAGCCTCGCACTGGCGATGTTCTTTTCTCCTTGCCTGGAAATAGAAGCCTATTTTCTTTTGGCTGGGGGCCAGGGCTGGTGGATGGTTGCCATACTTGCAACGCTTTATACTATAGTCACAG
>LNFM01013977.1_pt1 | contig 10049 bp, 10 predicted proteins | sample 596031 | NCBI WGS metagenome assembly LNFM01 (sample SAMN04254537, study PRJNA301005) | activated carbon metagenome | isolation source: dual media filters at the Ann Arbor, Michigan drinking water treatment plant | place: USA: Ann Arbor | reverse complement strand
TGGCGTCGGCGTTGAAGGTGACGGTGAAGTCGCCGCCCATACCCCCCGCCGCGGTGCCGATGGCGACGCCGCCATAGCTCACCGTGCTGCCCGCGACCCCGATCTCGCCGGCGCCATTGCCCTGCGACAGGATGGAAACCCGATCCTCGGCCAACAACCCGGCCACCACAAGCTGGCCGCCGGCGAGCGAGGCTGAGGCCGTGTAGGTGACCTCCGCATCGAGCACCTGCGGGCTGGCATTGACCGTGTTTTCGGCAAAGGTCACGGCGGGACCGAGATTCGTTGTTGACATCAAGTGCGCCTTCGCCGTTCGCACTCAGGTACCCATCGCTGTTGTCGTATTTCAGCGGTGTGAGATGCCGAGGCGTGTTCTGCCGCCGGACGCTATAGTAAATAATCCGATATCGAAATAGTAATAGAGTCGGATCGAAAGGCTTTTTTTATAGACGCGCTGGCTTCGCCGCGCGACCACGTCTTTACCGCCAGCCCCCCTACGCGGCACCAGACCACCGCACCGGAAGCCACGATGTCAGCGCCAGAGACCGCACGCCCGTATGCCCCCGACTCCCCGATGCTCACGGCCTCCCCCAGCTTCGCCCGCTGGATGGCCGATCAGCACGTCAGCTTCGCTCTCACCACCTATCAGGCCGGCCGGCTGATCTTCATCGGCCAGCGCCCCGACGGCCGCCTCCGCGGCCATGAGCGGATCATCGAGCAATGCCAGGGCCTCTGGACCAACGGCCAGAGCCTCTGGGCCAGCGGCAAGACCATGCTCTGGCGCTTCCACAACGCCCTGGCCCCTGGTACGGCCACCGCGCAGGGTGCCGACCGCCTTTTCGTCCCGCGTGAGGCCCGGGTGACTGGCGCGCTCGACATCCACGATATCGGCTTTGGCCAGATGGCGCCGATGCGGGCACCGCGGCCGATCTTCGTCGCCACCGCCTTCAACTGCCTCGCCAGCATCAGCGCGACCGGCGGCTTCCGCCCGCTCTGGCGACCGCCCTTCATCAGCGCGCTGGTGGGCGAGGACCGCTGCCACCTGAACGGCCTGGCGATGGACGGCGCTGCGCCCGCCTATGTCACCGCTGTCTCCGCCTCCGACGTGCTGGATGGCTGGCGTGACCGCCGGCGCGATGGCGGGCTGGTCGTGCATGTACCCAGCGGCACGGTGGTGGGGACCGGTCTGTCCATGCCGCATTCGCCCCGGCTGCGCGATGGCCGGCTGTGGCTGCTCAACTCGGGGCGCGGCGAGCTGGGCTGGCTCGACCCGGCCGATGGCCGCTTCACCGCCGTGGCCTTCCTGCCCGGCTTCGCCCGGGGGCTGGCACTGGTCGGGCGCTACGCGGTGATCGGGCTTTCGCGGCCGCGGCACAACCTCACCTTCGACGGATTGGAGCTGGAGGAGGCCCTGAGGACCCGCGACGCGGTGCCACGTTGCGGCCTGGTGGTGGTGGATCTTGAAACCGGCCAGACTGTCCAATGGCTGCGCTTTGAGCATACCATCCAGGAACTTTACGACGTGGCGGCGCTGCCCGGCGTGATGCAGGGCGAGGCCATCGGCTTTCGCGGCGAGGAACTGGAAAGGGCTGGGATACCCGAGATCCTGGACGCCGGTTGAAGAAGACGGAATGGACGGTCACGACATTGGGCAGGCGATCGGTACGACGGACTGAGCGCCAATCCCACGCGCGCTCACCCGGCGCCCGATAGGCGAAGAGACGGGCGACGACCGCTTTGAGCCGCCCCGCCTAAGCGGCCGAAACAGTTGTGCAGAGACGAACATCGAGCCTCGTACGTTGTCGGGTCACTTCGTACCTCGGTTCGTTGTTAACGATGCGCCCTGACGTGAAGGTGCTGTCCTCCACGCCGCGGCCATCGTCCAGCGTGCACATACCGATGGTGAACCCCTCCACCCGTCGCAGCTCGATCTGGCTGGCATCGACGTTGCGCGAGGTGATGCCGATGTCCGCCTCGGAGGACCAATCGGACAGCGTCTGCCGGATGACGTTAAGCCCGCTGCAATTGGCTGCGGAAATTCGCCGCCATGGACCTGATGTATCTTCAGCTGTGGTGGCGGGCGCGCAGCACGAGTGGAGCCGTGATGCCGGGTTTGCGGCGGCTATCCGCGGGAAACCATGGTGTGGGGCCCCTTGTCTGGCGGCGATCAGGCAGGCGCGGCCAGCAGCTTCGGCAGGAGGTTCGGGGAGAAAGGGCCTCCGGAGAGCGATTTTCGGCCGTCGCCGCGGCAGGCGAGTCAACAGGTCTACCCCGAAAACCCAAGGAAACCTGCCACTCAGCGCGGCGGTCCATCTGGCGGAGAGTGTGGCTCGTATGGGAACTGGCGGAGGAGGTGCGACTAGGTACAAGCGGTCTCCAGGCTGGAGCCTTGGAGACCGGCGGACGCATACGAACTACGGGCTACTTTTACTCCAGCGCTGCGCCGCAGCCTTTTGCGCGATCTCCACTCTGCGCTCGCGACTGAGCTTCCGAGCACGCGCGACGCCCCCTCGTCGGCCTAACTCTGCAGCAGGGCTCGCCGAGGCAGAGCCGGTGGAGGCTTGCGCCCGTACCTCGTTTAAGGCTTCCAGCATTGGCTCGGCCGCGGCGGGCTGCAGCAGGGCGTCGGGTAGTTCAGTGCCCACTGGGGGGGCCTCCAATGCCGCCGTCATCTCGCTGGTTAACAAGCCGCTCAAGTGCAAGGCTGATCAGGCGTTCATCGAACAGTCGCAGCTTCCTAGCGCCAGCTTCCTGTCCTCCTGCAGGCCATGCCGCCAACCCTCGTCGCACTTCAGCGACGGATGGTCCCACGCTCTCGCGGTGTAGCAGCCAGTGGACGGTCGCAAGCAATTCCATCCCGAGCGGGGATTCGAATCCGTCGATCAGACTGGCAGTTGCCTCCAGCGCAGGCCGGTAGGGCTTCGCATCCGCCGTGGATAGGTATGCGCCGACACGGTCTCGGCGATCGTCCTCAAACCAGATGACGTCGAATGGACCGGCATCGGCCAGTCGCTTGTCACAGTGGAGGTAGCTGCCATCCAGGCCGTCGAGCAGGTGTGTTAGCCGCTGCGCGTAGGGACCAAACTTGTTTGCCGCGAACTGCAGGTTCAGCGGGTTGTCGGTCGCTGTGCGCTCGATCGACCACTCCAGCAGGTAGGCCAACTTCTGGATTTCGAGCAGCGTGCACTCGAGGCCGAGGATCCAGTACCGGCGCACGAGTTCCGCCACGAGCGCACGCGCTGGCGTCAGGCGCTCGACGCCCGCGCGCTTCATCACGTTTTGGTACTCGGAAGTCGGCTCGTAGACCACGACGTCGACAGCGAGGTCCCCGAGCACAGCTTCGAGGCGCGCCCTCACTTCGGGCCACGCAAGACCACCGTTCCCGCTTCCTAGCGGGGGAAGAGCAATCGAGCGGATGCCCAGTTCAGCGACCACGTGCTTCAGGTCTTCGAGGCCAGCGACGATCCAATCCATCTTGGACGGATTTCGCCAGTGCTGCTTGGTTGGGAAGTTGATGATCCAGCGCGGCCCCATGAGGTCACGACGCTCAGTAACGAACATCTTTCCGACCTGGACTTCCTTGTCCTTGCAGGCCGCCTCGTAGGCCTTGAAATTGTCCGGGAAGGCCTCCTTAAACATCAGTGCGATGCCCTTGCCCATCACACCCACGGTGTTCACCGTGTTGACGAGGGCGTCTGTGCCGGCGTCGAGAAGATTGCCCTGCCTGAACGTGATCATCAGAAATACCAATCCGGTCGGACGACTACTTTGAGGTCTAAACCTCGGCTCGTCGTCAAGGTTCGCACGCGCTCGGCGACGACTCCATTGCAGCAGCCGATTCCGAGCAGGGCCTGAACATGCAGCTGCTGATGAACCAATGCCTCTGCCCGATACCGCTCGACCTTGCCAAGATCCTCCGGGTCGCGCCTGAAGTCGCGTGCCTGAAGGATAGACCAGTCGATGCGGGCGAGATCCTCAAGCCTGCTCGAGAACCGCGCCGCGGTCAGGTAGGCATGCCGGTCAGTGAAGAGAAAGGGGATCCCGCCCTCCGTCAACCTTGGCAGTGAAGAAACCAGCACGACGATTTCCTCGTTGGTTCTTCTCTTGATTCCATTATATCCTGTTTTGATATTATATAGCATTGGCGAGTGAGGAGTGAAGTAAAATGGCACATAATCACTCAACAAGCCACCCGGCGGCTCCGTCACCGCCCTACTTTTACGCCTGTCGATCAAGTCTGGATTGCCGATCGCTACGTAAGTAGGGCTCAAAATCTGAGAACTTGCGCAGTGCAGGCCGTTATCGAGGATCCACTCGACATTGTCTCGGTGGACAATACGAAAGATAAGCGCCTTCTCTGGTGTGAGAGCCTTCGACAACGATCCGGCCTATCCATATTCGTGCGCACGCAAGCGCGGATCGGGAATCCACGCCGCGCGAAGCTTATGCTTACCGCTAAGCATCCTGGCCGGCAATCTGGTCAGTGCCTCCAGCGCCGCGCTTCGCGCTCGGCGAACAGGGAGGGTTTGGGCGGTGATCGGCGTGCTGCCGCGCGCCCATTTCACAACCTGACCAACCTGACGAACTTGACGAAGTGACCTCTGGCTACGATATTGCCCGCCATGGCCGCCCCAACCGCATCCCAGTCCTCTCGTCGCCCGACCGCTTCCAGTGCGGCCGCCCGGCGTGGCTCCCGGATTGAGGTCCCTCCCGGCATCTCTCTGGAGGAGGCTCGCCGCGTCCTATCGGCTGTTGCCAGCAGCGCCGACACCGTGGCCCGCACCGGTCGCACGCTGACGCTGGATATTGGCCCCGCCAAGCGGAAGGGGGAAAGCCGCTTTCACATCACCAAAGCTCTTCGTCCAAAGGCGCCGGCTGCCGAGGTTGAAGCAGGGCACCCCGAGCTAACGCCCGCAGAAGCCCGTGCCGCGCTACGACGCGCCTACACGCGCGGCGCCGACGCGGCGGCGGAACTGCTAGCCGGGCCGGACATGCTTTCCTCCGACCAGATCGCGGAGCGGCTCGGCCTGTCGCGTGAGGCGGTCCTCCAGAAGCGGCGGCGGGGAGAACTACTCGGGATCGAGGGCGCCAAGCGTGGCGTGCGCTTCCCTGCGTGGCAGGTGGGGCCGGATGGCCTGCCGATCGCGGCGTTGCGGGAATTGCATGACTTGCTCGGCGAGCCCTGGGCTGTTTTCCGCTTCCTGCGCCAGCGGCACCCAGAGCTTGGCATGCAGTCTGGCTTGCAGGTTGCTGCCGATCGGCGTCGCGCCGCAGAGCTCGTCGACCTCGCACGCAGTATCGGTGCCTTCGGCCCGACAGGCGCGTGATGGATCGGCGGGCGCGGGCCCGTCCGCCGAGGAGTTCCTCAAACCTGCACCCACCGGTCGCCACGATCCCGGTGGGGTCGCGCTGGGTGAGATTCGTGCGCTCCACCCACACCGACGCCCTTGGCGCCGGGCCCGGCAGGTCCCGCTTCTCCGATCCCATGCTGGATCGCGGGAGGACGCCGCGATGGCTGCCGATGTATTTCGGCGAGAGCTTCACCCTCTGCCTGCAGGAAACCCTGCTGCGCGACCGGGCCAATGCAGCCCTGCCGGGTCCGTTCCTGGTCGCAGAGGCAGAATTGGCACTCTGGGATTGGGCGGTGATCGAGGTGATCCGGCCGGTGCGCGTGGTGGATCTGCGTGGTGCTGCGCTCGCGCGCTCGCGCGTGCCGACCGATGTCGTGGGTGCCGCAGACCAGCGCCTAGCACGTTCCTGGGCCGCAGCACTCCACCGACACCCGGCCAATTTCGATGGCATCGCCTTTCCTTCGCGCTTCAGGACCGGCGACAACCTCGCGCTTTTCCAGGCGCGGGTTGGAGGAGCCCTTCGGGTCGCGGCACGGCGGCGGGTGCTGGATAGTCCAGTTGAACTTGGTCAAGCCTGCCATGCGCTGGACCTCGGCATCATCCGGGCAGCACGCGATCCGGAATAGGCACCTCCGGCCTGGGCGGCCAGGCATTCCGCTCGTCCCCCTAACGGCTCATCTCACCGGTCGATTTCGTCAAGCGCAAGCACGACTTCGCCAAGAAGGCGCCTGACTTCGGCGACCTGCCTGCCCCGCGATGACCGCTCCCGTCCGGTGACCTTGAGGACCGCGGCAAAAACGGCGTCGGAACATGCCATCAGCGGGATGAGATGTTCACCACTCGGTCCCCGCCTTCCGCTGATCCACCCCTTCACCGCGCGCTCGCTCGCCCGCGTCCAGCGCATGATGTCTTTCGCGGACCGACCCGTGGCCGCGATCTCGCTGCGCAGCGCCGTCCCAATCTCGCGCGCATAGCACTCACGCGCCTCATTTGCATTCTCGAAAAAGGGCAACTTGTTGCCCTTCGAGTGCAACTGATTGCCCTTCTTTGTCCGCACAACACGATTCGCCCTCGCTATTCTGGGGAAGAAATTGCAACGCGGTCCGAACTGTCGCGCAGCTTCTGCAACTCAGCAGGGGCAGCAGGGTCCCCACGCGGAGCGACGGACAATGAGAGGGACGCAGCGTGGTGCAGGACCCTGGCGTGGACGACGACAAACCAGCGGCGGCTGCCGGTATCCGCGCCGCGGAATATGTGCGGATGTCGACCGACCATCAACGCTACTCCACCGAGAACCAAGCCGACGCGATCCGGGAATACGCCCAGCGACGTGGCATCGAGATCGTTCGGACCTATGCGGATCACGGCAAGAGCGGCCTCAGCATTGCAGGCCGAGATGCGCTGAAGCGGCTGCTCGATGATGTGCGGTCGGGGCGTGCCGACTTTACCACTATCCTCGTCTACGACATCAGCCGCTGGGGTCGCTTCCAGGATGCGGATGAGAGCGCCTATCACGAATACGTCTGCAAGCGCGCCGGCGTCACGGTGGAATACTGCGCCGAGCAGTTCGAGAATGACGGCAGCGTGGGCTCCGACATCCTCAAGAGCGTCAAACGGGTCATGGCGCGGGAATACAGCCGAGACCTCGGCAACAAGACCTTCATCGGCCAGTGCCGGCTGATCGAGATGGGCTTTCGGCAAGGGGGACCACCTGGGTTCGGCCTTCGACGAAAGCTGCTCGACGAAGCTGGCACGTCGAAGGGCGTGCTGACGCGGGGTCAGCAGAAAAGCATTCACACCGACCGTGTGGTGCTGGTGCCCGGGCCATCGGAGGAGGTGGAGACGGTGCGCTGGATCTATCGCACCTTCGTCGAAGACGGCCGGCCGGAGCGGGAGATCGCGGCCATCCTGAACGACCGCAATCTGCGCACGGACCTGGACCGCCCCTGGACGCGGGGAACGGTGCACCAGGTTCTCATCAACGAGAAATACGTCGGCGACAACGTCTGGAACCGTATCTCCTGCAAGCTGCACGGCAAGCGGGTTCGCAATGGACGCGATATGTGGGTCCGCCGCGACGCCGCTTTCGAGGCTGTGGTCGATCGCCTGCTGTTCGACGCCGTGCAGGTCATCATCCAGGAGCGATCGCGCCGGCTCTCAGATGACGAGATGCTGGAGGTGCTGCGTCGCGCCCTCGCGCATCACGGGTATCTCTCTGGCCTCGTCATCGACGAGACCGATGATGCGCCATCCAGCAGCGCCTATCAGGCACGCTTTGGGAGCCTGCTCCGCGCCTATCAGCTGGTCGGGTTCACGCCGGACAGGGACTATCGCTACCTAGAGGTGAATCGGCTTCTGCGGGCGATGCATCCGAAAGTGGTCGCGGCCACCCTGGAAGGCATTCGGGCTGCCGGCGGCTCGGTGGAGCAAAATCCAGCAACGGAGCTCCTGACGGTCAACAGGGAGTTCACGACGTCCATTGTTTTGGCGCGCTGCCAGGAGACCGAGGCCGGCGGGCGTCGGTGGCATGTCCGGATGGATACGGGCATCGCCCCCGATATCACCGTCGCGGTTCGGATGGCACCAGGCAATCGTGAGGCACTCGACTACTACCTGCTGCCGCGCCTCGACATGAACCTGCCTCGGCTTCGGCTGCGCGAGAGCAACGGCATATCTCTCGATGCCTACCGCTTCGACAGGCTCGATGCGCTGTTCGAGCTGGCAGCCCGAACTCACATCCTGGAGGTCGCATGATGGCCGATGCCAAGCCGCCGATGGTCCAGTCGGTCGCGGTCGACCTGATCGAGGTGATCAACCCGCGAGCCAGAAGCCAGAAGACGTTCCAGGAGATTGTTGCGAGCATCGCAGCCATCGGCCTCAAGAGGCCGATCACGGTGGCGCGCCGCGTGGTCGCTGGAACCGTGAAGTACGATTTGGTCTGCGGGCAGGGTCGGTTGGAGGCGTTCCGTGTCCTCGGCCAAGCCGAAATCCCGGCGATCGTGGTCGAGGCGGGCAGCGAGGACTGCCTGGTCATGAGCCTCGTGGAGAATTTGGCCCGGCGGCAGCACCAGGCGCTCGATCTGCTGCACGACATCGATGGCATGCGGCAGCGCGGGCATTCCGAGGCAGATATCGCGCGGAAGACCGGGCTCACCAGCGAATATGTGAGAGGCGTCATTCGCCTGCTGGGTAAAGGCGAAACACGCCTGATCCGTGCCGTGGAGAGCGGCCAGATTCCCGTCAGCATCGCCGTCGACATTGCCATGGCCAAAGAAGAGGAGACCCAGAACGTCCTGCAGGACGCGTATGAGCGGAACCTACTTCGTGGCCACAGGCTGATCGCCGCGAAGCGCCTCGTGGAGCAGCGCCGGCGCCGCGGCAAAGGATTGAACCCAAACGACCCCAAGCGCCATCGGACCCTGTCGGTCGAGGCCCTCGTCCGCACCTACCAGCAGGACACGGATAAGAAGCGCATGATCGTCCGGAAGGCGGAAGCGACGCGGGATCGCCTCGTCTTCGTGACGGAGGCACTCCGTGCGCTGTTCTCCGAGGACGCCTTCGTCAATCTGCTCCGTGCCGAGCAGCTGGAAACCCTGCCGCGGGGCCTGGCCGAACGGCTGCAGAGCAAGAGGGCCGATTGAACATGGCAGACGACCCCAACGCGGGGCCGATCCGGTCGGCATTCGAGAGCGCGGGCATCAGGATCCCGATCGCCAACATCGAGATGCTGCGCTCGGTCCCGGCCAAGGTGAGACGGTCGTCGAAATACGCTCGTATCGCCGCATCGATCCGCGAGGTCGGTGTCATTGAGCCGCCAGTCGTCGCGCGCCATCCATCAAAGCCGGGACGCTACCTGCTCCTCGATGGCCACCTGCGCGTCGCGGTGCTGGAAGAGCGCGGTGACCTCGATGTGGTGTGCCTGATTGCGACGGATGACGAGGCATTCACCTACAACAAGCGCATCAACCGGCTCGCCATCGTCCAGGAGCATCGCATGATCCTGAAGGCGATTGAGGACAGAGTGCCGGAGGAAAGGATCGCCCGCGCCCTCAACATCGATATCAGCACACTACGCCACAAGAAAAAGCTGCTGCACGGAGTTTGCCCGGAGGCGGTGGAAATCCTGAAGGATAAGGCGGTCTCGCAGCATATCTTTGCCGTGCTGAAGAAGATGGTTCCGATGCGGCAGATCGAGGCGGTGGAGCTCATGGTGGCCATGGACCGATACACCGAGAGCTACGCCCGGGCCCTGCTGGCTGCCACGCCGCAGACACAGCTGGTCCCCGACGCGAAGCCGAAGCAGGTCAAAGGCCTCAGCCATGAGCAGATGGCTCTGATGGAAAGGGAGTCTGGGCAGCTGAACCGCGAGATGAAGGTCGCCGAGCAATCCTATGGAGCCGACCACCTCCATCTCGTGCTGGCACGAGGCTATCTCGCGCGGCTGCTCGGCAATGCGCGCGTCGTTCGATATCTCGCGCAACAGCGGCCCGAATTTCTGGCTGAGTTCCAAAAGATCGCGGAAATGGACAGCGTGGCCGCGTGATCCCACCAGGCCATTGATGGCCCGAGGATGATGGGGACCCGGACCCGAAAGCGCGGGGACCGCCGGAGACGCTGCACGAGGGGCAGATCGAGGGCGGTGGTGGGGATGGCGGCGAACCCGTCTGGAGCCCACCAGGCCGGCCGTCATAGGGTCGGCCG
>LNFM01013975.1_pt1 | contig 10050 bp, 10 predicted proteins | sample 596031 | NCBI WGS metagenome assembly LNFM01 (sample SAMN04254537, study PRJNA301005) | activated carbon metagenome | isolation source: dual media filters at the Ann Arbor, Michigan drinking water treatment plant | place: USA: Ann Arbor | reverse complement strand
CTTGACCATGTCACCCGCGACATGGTCAAGGCCGCCGGTGAAAAGGCTTTCAGCGACACGGTGCCGCAGGCGCACGGCACCGTGCATGCCGGACTCACCGCGGGCACGACCGGCACGCCGCTGCAGTTCCGGACGACCGGCCTGACCCAGTTCATGTGGCGCGCGTTCACGCTGCGCGACCACCTGTGGCACCGGCGCGACCTGACCGGCAAGCTGGCCGCGATCCGCTGGATGCAGGGACGGCGCGCGGAAGAGCCGAACTGGGGCCTCGCCACCGCGGCTCTGTGCGCCACCGGCCCGGCGGTCGGCCTGCACATCGACCACGACATCGTCGAACAGGCTGCGTGGCTGGTCGAACAGGATCCGCACAGCCTGATCACCCATCCGAGCAACTTGTATGCACTGGCGGGATGGTTCAGCGGCCACGGCCTGAAGCTGCCGCGGCTGCGCGACATCCGCACCGTGTCGGAGCGCGTGACGCCGGAGCAGCGGGCAGCGTGCCGCGTGGCCTTCGGGCTGCCGCTGGTCGATTCCTACTCGACGCGGGAACTGGGATACCTGGCGCTGCAGTGCGCCGGCCGCGAGCACTACCATGTGCAGGAAGAAGGCGTGCTGGTCGAACTGCTCGACGAGAAGGACCGGCCGGTGCCGCAGGGCGAGATGGGCCGGGTGGTGGTCACCTCGCTGCACAATTTCGCCATGCCGTTCGTGCGCTACGACACCGGCGACTACGCCACTGCCGGCGCCCCGTGCGACTGCGGGCGGGGCCTGGCGGTTCTGGCATGCATCAACGGTCGAGCGCGCAACCTGATGTCGTTGCCCGACGGCAGCCGCCGCTGGCCGGGATGCGAGCTGATCCCGCTCGACGTCGTCCCGGGCGTCCGCCGCCATCAGTTCGTCCAGACAGCGCTCGATCGCCTCGAACTGCGGGTGGAAGCCGCGCGGCACCTCGGGCCGGGCGACGCAGCGGCGCTCGAGGCATTGGTGCGGGAACGCCTGGCCGGCGTCTTCCGCCTGGAGGTCGTCCAGGTGGACCGGCTGCCGCGTTCTGCCGCCGGGAAGTTCGAGGACTTCGTCAACCTCGTCGGCTGACTGCGCTGGCGCCACTGGCATCCGCCTGCTGCAGACTTAACCCGTGGTAATGCATCGCAGGCCATGTGGCAAGGCTTGACCCGGCCGCGACCGCAGCCTTACCCTCCTGCACGCCCAGCAGCGGGCAGATCCGCACGCACCGCTGCATCCACCCAGGAGGAGTCAATGCTGTCACTGAACGTCAACGGCAAGACCGTGTCGGTCGATGCCGAACCCGGTACGCCCCTGCTGTGGGTGCTGCGCGAGCAGGTCGGGCTCACCGGAACGAAGTACGGCTGCGGGGTCGCGCAGTGCGGCGCATGCAGCGTGCATGTCGACGGCCAGTTGATGCGCTCCTGCGTGATGCCGGTGTCCGCCGTCGCGGGCAAGCGCATCACCACCATCGAAGGCCTGTCCGCGGACGCGAGCCACCCGGTGCAGAAGGCCTGGGCCGAGTTCGACGTTCCCCAGTGCGGCTACTGCCAGTCGGGCCAGATCATGGCCGCGGTGGCGCTGCTGCGCGCGAAGCCGAAGCCCACCGACAAGGACATCGACGATGCGATGACCAACATCTGCCGCTGCGGCACGTACCAGCGCATCCGTGCGGCGATCCACCAGGCTGCCGGCACCGGCAAGGGCAGTGGCAACGGGTCCGTCTTCCACCTGGTCGGCGACGCCGGCGGCACTGCGGCAGTGGCCGCGAATGCCGCCGACCGTACCCCGGCCGGCGACGCCTGAACCCGCGCAGACGGAGACACACACCATGAGCACGAAGATTTCGCAAGGTTCGGCGCAGGATCGCGCCGGCCGCATCGACGCAGTGGCCGGAAACGGGCGGCGTCAGTTCATCGTCGGCAGTGCAGTGGCCGGTGGCGGCCTCGCCCTCGGCATCAGCTTCACCGGCGCGGCCCGCGACGCAGCGGCACAGATGGTCGACGCCACGGGTACGCCCGAGATCAACGCCTGGGTCGTGGTTCGCCCGGACGACACCACGGTGGTCCGTGTCGTGCGGTCCGAGATGGGGCAGGGCACCCATACCGGCCTGGCGCAGCTCGTCTGCGAGGAGCTCGAATGCGACTGGAGCAAGGTGACGCTCGAGGCGGTCACGCCCGGCTGGAACCTGGCGCGCAAGCGCGCCTGGGGCGACATGTCCACCGGGGGCAGCCGCGGTATCCGTGGCTCGCATGACTACGTCCGTCGCGGCGGCGCGGCCGCGCGCATCATGCTGATGCAGGCCGCGGCCGATGCCTGGCAGGTGCCGGTAGGCGAACTCACCGTCGCCAACGGCGTCATCAGCCATGCCGCGAGCGGCCGCACCGTGCGCTACGGTCAGGTCGCCGCCGCCGCGGCGAAGCTGACCCCGCCGGACGCGAAGTCGATCAAGCTGAAGGATCCGCGCAGCTGGAAGATCGCCGGCAAGCCGATGAAGCGCCTCGACACCGCGCCCAAGGTCAACGGCAGCAAGGTGTACTCGATCGACGTGAAGCTGCCCGGCATGCTGAACGCCGCGGTGAAGCAGTGCCCGGTGTTCGGCGGCAGGCTGGTCTCGTTCGACCAGGCGAAAGTCATGAAGATGCCGGGCGTGAAGGGCGTGGTGCGCGTCAACGACGCCACGGTCGCGGTGGTCGCCGACACCTGGTGGCGCGCGAAGACGGCCCTCGACGCGCTGCCGATCGTGTGGGACGAAGGCCCCAACGCCAAGGTGAACAGCGCCAGCATCGCGGCCCACCTGCGCACCGGCCTCACCTCGGACGATGCCTTCGCCGACACCGACTACGGCGACGCACTGAAGGCCATCGCCGCGGCCCCGCGCAAGCTCGAGGCCGTCTACACCACGCCGTTCCTCGCGCATGCCACGATGGAACCGATGGTCTGCACCGCGCGCATCACCGCCGACCGCGGCGAGATCTGGGTGGCGACGCAGAACCAGGAGTCGGCCCTCGCGGCGCTGGCCGAAACGGCCGGCCTGCCGCTCGCGCAGTGCGAGGTCTACAACCACGACCTCGGCGGCGGCTTCGGCCGCCGGGTGACGGTGCCCGACTTCATCCGCCAGTCGGTGTCGATCGGCAAGCAGTTCCCGGGCGTCCCGGTGAAGATGATCTGGAGCCGCGAGGAAGACCAGTCCCACGATTTCTACCGGCCGATCTCGCAGTGCCGGCTGTCCGCGGGCCTGGACGAGAAGGGCAACCTCACCGGGCTGCACATCCGCGTGTCGGGCCAGTCGATCAACGCGGCCCTGGCGCCGGCGGCGATCAAGGACGGCAAGGACGTGCGCCAGCTCCAGGGTTTCTGGAAGGAGCCGGGCGATGCGCAGATCGGCTACACGGTGCCGAACATGCGCATCGAGTACGCGATGCGCAACACGCATGTGCCGCCGGGTCCTTGGCGCGGCGTGAACACCAACCAGAACGGCGTCTACCTCGAGTGCTTCATGGACGAGGCAGCGAAGCTTGCCGGCCGCGATCCGCTCGAGTTCCGCCGCGCGCTGATGGGCAGCCACCCGAAGCACCTCGGCGTGCTCAACGCCGTGGCCGAGAAGGCCGGCTGGGGCAAGCCGTTGCCGAAAGGCGTGTTCCGCGGCATCGCCCAGTTCATGGGCTATGCCAGCTACTCGGCTGCGGTGGCGGAAGTCACGGTTGATTCGAAGCGGCAGGTCAAGGTGCTGCGGCTGGTGCTCGGCACCGACTGCGGCCACCAGGTCAACCCGGACCAGATCGCTGCACAGGTCGAGGGCTCGGTCGCCTACGGCCTCAGCGCGACGTTCTTCGGCGAGTGCACGGTCGACAAGGGCCGCATCGTCGAGACCAACTTCGATCGCTACCGGATCATGAAGCTGGCCGAGATGCCGAAGGTCGAGACGGTGATCGCACCGACGTTCGACTTCTGGGGCGGGGTGGGCGAGCCGACGATCTGCGTGACGGCGCCCGCGGTGATGAATGCCATTGCCGCAGCCATCGGCCGCCCGGTGCGCAACCTGCCGCTGAAGAACGAAGGTTTCACCTTCATCTAGCAGCGGAAGCGACCCGGGCATGGATGCCGGCGGGACGAGGATCGTGCGTGTCGCCGGCGTCCCGCCGGGCTTCGGTCCCGGGTGGGCGCTGGCTCGGGCAGCGGCCATGGTTGTGCTCCTGGTGGCGCCAGGGGCAGCAGCGGCGGCCGCGTCGCGGGGGGGCGACGCGATCGAACAGCCGCTGGCGCCGGGCGCCGCCGATCCGTTGCGCGGCCGTGCCGTCGCGCTTGGCCGGGACGGCAACTGCCTGCTCTGCCATGGCCTGGCCGATGCCGGGCGGCCCACCGGCAACCTCGCGCCGCCGCTCGACGGCGTGGGCAGCCGTCTCAGCGGCGGCCAGATCCGGCAGCGCGTGGTCAACCCGGCGCTGGTCAACCCGCATACCATCATGCCTTCATACTTCGTCGTCGACGGACTGCGCCAGGTCGCCGAGCCCTGGCGCGGCAAGCCGATCCTGGATGCACAACAGATCGAGGACCTCGTCGCATGGCTGCAGACACTCCGATGAAGGGGCGCCGCCGGGATGTCCTGGCGCTCGCCCTGGCGGGCGGCAGCGGCGTGCTGCCGCTGTTGCCGACCGGGGACGCACGGGCACAGATGCCGACCGCACCGCCGCCGCTGGGCAGCGGGTATGCGCTGCTGGTTCCGAAGGCCACGCAGGGCGCGCCGGTGCGCGCAGGCCGGGTGACCGTCGATGCGCCTGCGCTTGCAGACAATGGCCATTCGGTGCCGGTACGCATCGTCGTGCAGAGCGCGATGCGGGCCGACGACCATGTGCGCAGCATCACCCTGCTGTCCGACCGCAATCCGCGCCCGCTGATCGTCAAGGCCTGGCTGGGCCCGCGCGCGGGCCGGGCCGAGCTTTCCACGCGGGTGAGGCTCAATGGTACCCAGCGCATCGTCGCGCTGGCCGAGATGTCCGACGGCAGCTGGTGGTCGGGACAGGCGGACGTGGTGGTCACCGAATCCGCCTGCCTGGACGGGTCCTGAGATGGTCGCGCGCGTGCGGGTCCCCGACGTGGTGAAACGCGGACAGCCGTTCGACGTGCGGATCGCGATCCAGCACGTGATGGAAACCGGCTTCCGCTTCGACAATTCCGGGCGCACCATCGCGAAGAACGTGATCCATACGCTGGTCGCACGCTATGACGGCGTGGAGGTCTACCGAGCGGAACTCGGTTCCGGCATCGCGGCGAATCCCTACCTGCAGTTCTGGATCACCGCACCGGCCAGTGGCGTGCTGGAGCTGTCCTGGCTCGACGATGCCGGTGTCGCCGGCAGCGAACGCCTGCCGGTGACGGTGCGCGACTGAACCGCGCCGCGGTCGGCCACCGATGATGCGCGCGGGTCCGGTCGCTGGCTGGCTGCTGGCCGTGGTGCTGGCCTGTGCAGGCTGCACCGCCGGCGAGTCCGGCGGCAGCGGGCCTGCCAGCCCATCAGGCAGCGTCGGGGCCGATGCATCGCTGGCACGTCCGAGGCCGCTGCAACAGGGGAGTGCATTCGCACCCGCATCCTTGCGCGCGATGCAGGCCGACGACTTCGAGAATCCCGGCATGCTCTGGGTGGCGCGCGGCGCGAAGCTGTGGTTGCAGCCCGAAGGCCCGGAGGCGCGCGCCTGCGCCAGCTGCCATGGGGACGCGCGGTCGATGCGCGGCGTGGCGACCCGTTATCCGCAGGTCGATCGCGACAGCGGCCGGCTGCTGAACCTGGACGGCCGGATCATGCAATGCCGCAGCGAACGGCAGAAGGCCGCGCCGCTGGACTGGGAGTCCGACCCGCTGCTCGCGCTGGGTGCCTACGTCGCGTTCCAGTCGCAGGGCCTGCCGCTGACCCCTGCGATCGACGGTCCGGCCCGACCGTTCTTCGAGCGCGGGCGCGAACGCTACCAGCGGCGCGTCGGACAGATGAACCTGTCCTGCAGCCAGTGCCACGACGCGAACTGGGGCCGCCAGCTTGGCCCGGAGACGATCAGCCAGGGCCATGGCACCGGCTATCCGGTATACCGCCTCGAATGGCAGGGAGCGGGGTCGCTGCAGCGGCGGCTGCGCAGCTGCCTGTCCGGCGTGCGTGCCGAGATGTTCCCCTACGGGGCGCAGGAGCACCTCGAGCTGGAACTCTACCTGGCCTGGCGCGCGGAAGGACTGGCGCTCGAGACGCCCGGCGTCCGGCGCTAGCAGGCCGCGCGGCAACGGCGGACGGCCTCGCCAGCGCGGCACATGGCGGACGGACGACGGAGTCAGGCGGCAGGTCGGGCGCGGGATTAAGCTACGGTGGCGTGTCGAAGCCATGTGGCCAAGGTGCTTCACGCAGGTCCACAGGTCCACAGGTCCACAGGTCCACAGGTCCACAGGTCCACAGGTCCACAGGTTCACTTCCCCGGAGCCCTGAAATGCAGATCCGCCGCCTCTCCGCCGCCGCATTCGCAGCGCTCGTGCTCGCCGCCGCCGGCTGCGCGACCGATCCCTCCTCGCCTGCCGGCGAAATCGTCGCTGCACCGGGCACCTTCCCGGCTGGCAGCGTGCTGACCTATGCCACGTTCAACGCGTACAACGACGAACCGCGCGCGACGGTGCGCCAGGTGTTCGATGCGGCAGGATCGCGGGTCGAAGGCATGGATTACCAGATTCCGGCCGAGAACGCGTTCGGCATGAATCGCGAGATCTTCGTCAATCGCGTGCTCGATGCGGAGGGCAGCATCATGCGCCTCGAACGGGCCGACGGCAGCAGCGTCACCTTCGAACCGCCGATGCGCGTGCTGCCGTTTCCGTTGCGTCCGGGCGCGCGCTTCCGCCAGACCGTCATGGCGCGCGAATCGGACGGGTCGCGGCCGCGCCGGGTGATCGTCACCGGATACGTCGCCGGCTGGGAGACGGTGAAGGTCCCTGCGGGCGAGTTCCGTGCCCTGCGCGTGGTGCGCGACGCCTTCCTCGGCGACGAGCGGTTCTACCGCACCGAGACCGTGCGCAAGGAAGTCGACTGGTATGCACCCTCCGTCGGCGCAGTGGTGCGCTCGCAGGAAGACAGCTTCAACGAGGACACGATGTCCGGCGGCGGAGAAGCGGGCGGCACCCTCGTGTTCCAGGGTGACTGGCTTCGCTGGGAACTGCAATCGGTGGCACGCAAGGGCGCGCCGGGCTGACCGGTGCGGAGCACGCGCGTCGTCAGGCCATGCGGTCGAGCTGGACGAAATCGTAGGCCAGCGACTGTCCTTCACCGGCTTCCACCCGCTCATGCCGCGACGCGCGGAAGCCGGACCGATCGAACGCCGGCATGAACACGTCGCCGTCGATGTCGGCGTCGATCGTCGTCAGGTGGATCCGGCGCGCAAGCGGCAGGGCTTCGGCGAACAGCTGGGCGCCGCCGATCACGAACGGCTCGTCGTCACCCGTGCAGGCAAGCAGGGCCTCGTCGAGGGCGTGCGCGACGATGGCGCCCGCCACCGAGTAGTCGGGATTGCGGCTGACGATCACCGACGTGCGCCCCGGCAGCAGGCGGCCGATCGATTCGAAGGTGCGCCGGCCCATCACGATGTGATGGCCGGTGGTGATGCGCCGGAACCGCTGCAGCTCGGACGGCAGGTGCCAGGGCATCGCGTTGCCGCGCCCGATCACGCGGTTGCGCGCCATCGCGACGATCAGGGATGGGGCGGGAAGGGCTGTCACTGGCTCAGACCGCGATCGGTGCCTTGATCGCCGGCCAGGGATCGTAGCCTTCCAGGGTGAAGTCCTCGTAGCGGAAGCCGTACAGGTCGGTGACGGCCGGGTTCAGGCGCATCACCGGCAGCGTGCGAGCAGCGCGGCCGAGCTGCTCGTTCGCCTGGTCGAGGTGGTTGAGGTACAGGTGGGCGTCGCCGAGCGTGTGCACGAACTCGCCCGGCTTCAGCCCGCAGACCTGCGCGACCATCAGGGTCAGCAGCGCATACGAGGCGATGTTGAACGGCACGCCGAGGAAGACATCGGCGCTGCGCTGGTACAGCTGGCAGGACAGCCGGCCATCGGCGACATAGAACTGGAACAGCGCATGGCAGGGCAGCAGCGCCATCTGTTCCAGTTCGCCGACGTTCCAGGCCGACACCACCAGCCGGCGCGAGTCCGGGGTGCGCCGGATCTGCTCGACGATCTGCGTCAGCTGGTCGATCGTGCGGCCGTCCGGGGTCGTCCAGCTGCGCCACTGCTTGCCGTAGACCGGGCCGAGGTCGCCGTTCGCGTCCGCCCACTCGTCCCAGATCGACACGCCGTGCTGGTGCAGGTAGCCGACGTTGGTGTCGCCCTTCAGGAACCAGAGCAGTTCATGGATGATCGACTTCAGGTGCAGCTTCTTGGTCGTCACCAGCGGGAAGCTGTCTGCGAGGTCGAAGCGCATCTGCCAGCCGAACAGGCTGAGCGTGCCGGTGCCGGTGCGGTCGGCCTTGCGGTTGCCGCGCTCGAGGATCGCGCGCATCAGGTCATGGTATTGCTGCATCGGTCTGGCACCTTGCCGCACCGGCCGGGATGGCCGGTGGCCCCACGATTGTATCGCTGGTCGGCCTGCGCTCAGGGCCTGAGCTTGCGCGACCCGTCCTCGAAGAACTCGTCCTCCGCGACCAGCGTTCCCTTCTCGTCGAAGCCCTTGCGCGACAGCAGGCGGGTGCGCTGACCGCGCCGGCCCGGTTCGGCGTCGGTGTACAGGTCTTCGCGCCGCAGCACGCCGCGCTCGTCGTAGTAGCGCTGCAGGCCGGTCAACATGCCGTCGCGCTGCGTGGTGCGTGCGGACAGCGTGCCGTCGTCGTTGAACGACTCCTCGCGCAGCAGCGTGCTGCGGCTGCGTCCGTCGGCCAGCAGCAGGTACTCCATCAGGCGGCGTATCCTGACCCGTCCGTTCAGGTACCAGAGCTGCTCGCTCACCGGCAGGCCGTCGGTGAACAGGGTCTCGCGCACCGGTTGGCCGGCGGGTCCCCACTCGCGTTCGGCCACCCGCAGCCCGCTTGCGCGTAGCGGCGCTTCATCCTTCTCGAACACCCGCTCCCGGCGCAGCACCGGCTTGCCGTCGCCGGGCGAGAACTCGCGGTGCACGCGCCGCCCGTCGACCACCCGCTGCTCGCCGGACGGGGTGCCGTCCTCGCGCAGCGTGGTGCGCTCGACCAGCCGTCCCTGCTGCCAGGTTTCGCGTGCGGCCAGCCGGCCGCGGCCATCGCGCAGTTCGTTCGCCTGCGACCGGCCGTCGAAGCCGCAGGGCGAGCGGTCCTCCGCCATCACGCTCTGCGCTGCGCAGCGCAGGCTGCGCAGCGATCCGTCCGGGTTGTACTCGATCACCGCCTGCTCGCGGCCTTCGTTGAAGAACGTGAGACGTTCGGGGCGGCCGGTATCGAAGAAGCGCCGGTGCAGGCCGATGCTGGTGCCGTTGCTGTACTGGCCTTCGAAGCGCAACGTGCCCTTGGCGTCGCGTTCCGAGAACGGACCATCGCTGTTTCCGCGTGCATTGACCTGGCGCTCGCGCACGCCGCCGCCCGGCAGCTGGATCCGTTCCAGGCCCATGAACACGCCATCCTTCAACTCGCGTTCGCGGACCAGGCGGCCGTCTTCCTCGCGGCAGACCATCAGGCCGGTGACGCCGGCGGTCGTGTTGCCGTTGGCCGGATTCACGTCGCGGCCGTCCACCTGGCAGCGCACGATCGCCCATGCGTCGCCGGACGCCGCGACGGCCAGCAGCAGGGCGGCGGCGATGCGCAGGATGGCGGCGGGGCGGGGGCGGACGGGGTGCCGCGGCATCGTGTTCTCCGGAACGGGCTGGGTGCGCGATCTTACCCAGATCGCATGCGGGTCCGATGGCCGCGCTGCGGTCGGGCGGGTGCCGGATCGAGGCGTCGCGTTGGCCGGTGCCGGATCGAGGCGACACTTTGGCTGGTGCCGGATCGAGGCGATGGGACACCCTGCTCCGCTCATGTCCCCCGGCCCGGACCCGCTGGCGCGGCTCCGGGCCTCCGCCTCTAC
>LNFM01013974.1_pt1 | contig 10051 bp, 7 predicted proteins | sample 596031 | NCBI WGS metagenome assembly LNFM01 (sample SAMN04254537, study PRJNA301005) | activated carbon metagenome | isolation source: dual media filters at the Ann Arbor, Michigan drinking water treatment plant | place: USA: Ann Arbor | reverse complement strand
CCCGGCCGAAGCTGACCCCGGGCGCCGGGCGTTAAGCTCCGGTCCGGGGCGGGAACGAATCCCGTCCGAATCACGGACATCGGCGGGATGCCCGTTCGTTCCGGGGCGGGAGAGGCGTTTTTCGGCGGCTTTTGGCAGACCCGGCGGCGCCACAGGGGCGCTGAGGCGGTTCGGACGTCCTGAAGCGTTAACCGCAGCGTGTCGTTCCGGGGCAGTCCTGCGCCCCCGGGCCCGGGTACAGCGCGGCGGTCCCTCTCCCCGCTTGCGGGGAGAGGGCAAGGGTGAAGGGCCCTCGCGAACTGTCCTGCGGTCCCGGACCAAGGCGCGGCGCTGGTGTCTCCTCTTCCCGCCTGAGAGGAGAGGGTAAGGGTGAGGGGCCCTGACCACGGCTTGTGCGGGCTTCGAAACCCGGGTGTTCATGGGAACAGCGCCATACGGCCGGCAGCGTTAACCCCGCGATCAGCCGGCGAACGAATCACGTCCGAATCGGGAGCCTCGCCAGGTTCCCGCTTCGTCCGCGCGCTTTTCGCCCCTTCTGAACGGCCGCGCCCCGGACCGCCCGCCAGCCCCGGCCCGCCCCGGCGGCCTCGGCGTTAACGTCTCCGTCCCGCGCCGGGACGCGTCAGGCGAGCGCCCGGAGATAGCGGACCGGCCGCGCGCCCATGATCGCCTGGGCCGCGTGCAGGATGGCGTTGGCGTCGATGCCGTGGTGGCGATAGAGGTCGCCGACCGTGCCGGTCTGGCCGAAATGCTCGACGCCGAGCGACTTCACCCGGTGGCCGTGGACGGCGCCGAGCCAGGCGAGCGTCGCAGGATGGCCGTCCACCACGGTGACGAGGCCGCAGTCCCGCGTCAGGCCGCCGAGGAGGCGCTCCACGTGGCTCGTCGCCTGGTCGTGGCCGCGCTGGCGCGCCCGCTCGGCCGCCGTCCAGCCGGCGTTGAGCCGGTCCGACGAGGTCACCGCCAGCACGCCGACGTCCCGGTGGCTCTCCGCCAGGAGGCCTGCGGCGGCGATCGCCTCGGTCGCCGTCGCGCCCATATAGGCGATGACGACGCCCGCATTGGCGCCGGGCCGGCGCAGCCAGTAGGCGCCGTTGATGACGTCGCTCGCCAGCGCCTCGTCCATCACACGCTGCGGCTGGTCGAGGGTGCGGGTCGACAGGCGCAGGTAGACCGATCCGCCCGTCTCGTCGCGCAGCCAGGTCTCTTCGTCCGGATCGCCCTCGCCGTCGCGCTGCATGTAGTCGAAGCCGAAGCGCATGATGGCGGCGAGCTCGTCGACGAAGGCCGGCTCGAAGGCGGCGAGCCCGTCCTGCGCCATGCCGATGAGCGGCGTCGCGATGGACTGGTGGGCGCCGCCCTCCGGGGCGAGCGTCACGCCCGAGGGCGTCGCCACCAGCATGAACCGCGCGTCCTGGTAGCAGGCATAGTTCAGCGCATCGAGGCCGCGCTGGATGAACGGATCGTAGAGCGTGCCGACCGGCAGGAGCCTCTCGCCGTGGATGGAATGGGTGAGGCCGAGGGCCGAGAGCAGGATGAACAGGTTCATCTCGGCGATGCCGAGCTCGATATGCTGGCCCTTGGGCGAGAAGTCCCAGGTGAAGGTGGAGGGGATGCGCTCCTGTTTGAACGTGTCGGCGAGCGCCTCGCGGGCGAAGAGCCCGCGCCGGTTGACGAAGGCGCCGAGATTGGTCGAGACGGTGACGTCGGGCGAGCAGGTGACGATGCGCTCGGCGAAGGGCTCCTTGCCGCGGGCGATCTCGTTGAGGATCAGGCCGAAGCCCTGCTGGGTCGACATGGCCGGCTGCATCGGCACGGCGAGCTTCTCCGGGATCGGCAGCTTGGCGCCCTCGTAGCGGCGACGGCCACGCGCCGCGAAGGGCACGTCCTTCAGGAAGCTCTCCAGCGTCTTGGCCGGCACGGCGAGGCCCTCGAACCGGTCCCACTCGTGCCCCGGCCGCACGTTCATGGCGGCCCGGAAGGCCTCCATCTGCGCCGGCGTCATCAGGCCGGCATGGTTGTCCTTGTGGCCCTGGAAGGGCAGGCCGAAGCCCTTGATCGTATAGGCGATGAAACAGACCGGGCGGTCGTGGTCGATGCCCTCGAAGGCTTCCAGCAGCGAGGGCAGGTCGTGGCCGGCGAGATTGGTCATCAGGCGGGCGAGCTCGGCGTCCGAGCGCCGGCCGATGAGCGCCGTCACCGCGCCCTGGTCGCCGATGTCGTCCTCCAGCCGCTTCCGCCAGGCGGCGCCCCCCTGGTAGCAGAGCGCCGCATAGAGCTGGTTCGGGCAGGTGTCGATCCACTGCCGCAGCGCCTCCCCGCCGGGCTCGGCGAAGGCGGCTTCCAGCAGCTTGCCATACTTCAGGATCACCACGTCCCAGCCGAAATTGCGGAACATGGCCTCGAAGCGCTCCCACAGCCCCTCGCGCACCACGGCGTCGAGGCTCTGGCGGTTGTAGTCCACCACCCACCAGGTGTTGCGGAGGCCGTGCTTCCAGCCCTCGATCAGCGCCTCGTAGATGTTGCCCTCGTCCATCTCGGCGTCGCCGATGAGCGCCACCATGCGCCCTTCGGGTCGCTCCAGGCCCCAGCCGTGGGCGCGCACATAGTCCTGGGCGAGGGAGGAGAACAGCGTCTGGGCGACGCCGAGGCCGACCGAGCCGGTGGAGAAGTCGACGTCGTCCACGTCCTTGGTGCGCGAGGGATAGCTCTGCGCGCCCTTGAAGCCGCGGAAGGCCTCCAGCTTCTCCCGCGTCTGGTTGCCGAAGAGATACTGGATGGCGTGGAAGTTCGGGCTGGCATGCGGCTTCACCGCCACCCGGTCCTCCGGCCGCAGCACGGCGAAATAGAGCGCCGTCATGATGGTGGCGAGCGAGGCGGATGAGGCCTGGTGGCCGCCGACCTTCAGCCCGTCCGCGTTCTCGCGCAGGTGGTTGGCGTTGTGGATCGTCCACGAGGCGAGCCAGAGGATCTTCTGCTCCAGCGCGGCGAGGGCTTTGAGACGGTCGGTCATGGCGTGCGGCATCCCTTGGGGTGCGCCATCATGCCGAAAGGTCACGGCAGGCTCCTGCCAAAAAGCACCTGACAGAGGCGACACAATGAGCATGATCTGCTAGTATCGCGTGACAATCTGGCAGGTTCTGCTCATGACCCGGCTCGACGCCATCGACCGCCGCATCCTCGCCGAGCTGCAGCGCGACGGCCGCATGACCAATCAGGCTCTCGCCGAGAAGGTCGGCCTGTCGCCGACCCCCTGTCTGCGCCGGGTGCGGCGGCTGGAGGAGGCGGGGATCATCGGCGGCTATGTGGCGGTGGTCGACCAGAAGGCGGTGGACCTGCCCGTCTCCGTCTTCATCTCCATCAAGCTGGAGCGCCAGCGCGAGGAGGACCTCGACCGCTTCGCCGAGGCCGTGGCGCGCTGGCCCGAGGTGATGGAGTGCTACCTGATGACCGGCCAGCGCGACTATCTCATGCGCGTCGTCTGCGCCGACCTGCCGGCCTACGAGCGCTTCCTCAAGGCCCGGCTGACCCGCCTCGACGGCATCGCCTCCATCGAATCCTCCTTCGCCCTCGCCCAGGTGAAGCACACGAACGTGTTGCCGCTGGGCTGACGGCGCGGCCTGCCGCCGCGGCAACGGGCTTTGACAGGCGGCGCCGAGCCTCTACCCTTCAGGCCGACCTGACCGGAAGGACCCCGCCATGCCGCGCCTCTCCCGCCGCACCGTGCTGACCCTCGCCGCCGCCGGCGCCGGTGCGGGCCTCCTCGCCCGCGGCGCCCTCGCCCAGGCCGCCGGCGAGAGCCACGGCATCTCCTATTTCGGCGACCTCAAATACCCCGCCGACTTCCCGCATTTCGACTACGTCAATCCGCAGGCGCCCAAGGGCGGCACCTTCATCCACACCGCCTCCACCTGGTCCTACAACCAGAATCCGACCACCTTCAACACGCTGAACACCCTGGTGCTGCGCGGCGACGCCCCGCCCGGCCTCGACGACATCTTTGCGAGCCTCATGGCCGGCGGCGGCGACGAGCCCGATGCCATGTACGGCTTCGCCGCCGAGAAGGTCGCCATCTCCGAGGACGGCCTCACCTACCGCTTCACGCTCCGCGACATCGCCGCCTTCCACGACGGGAAGCCCATCACGGCGGAGGACGTCGCCTGGTCGATCCTGACGCTGAAGGAGAAGGGCCATCCGCTGCTGCGCGTCGTGCTGCGCGACGTCGCCTCCGCCGCCGCCGAAAGCGCGAAGGTGGTGGCGGTCACCTTCGCGAAGGGCCGCTCGCGCTCGCTGCCGCTCACCATCGCCGGCCTGCCGATCCTGTCGAAGGCCTGGTATGCGGGCCGCGACTTCGAGGCCTCCACCATGGACGTGCCGCTGGGCTCCGCCGCCTACAAGGTCGGCCGCTTCGAGGCCGGCCGCTTCATCGAATACGAGCGCGTCAGGAACTGGTGGGGCGAGAAGCTCCCCGTATCCGTCGGCCAGAACAATTTCGACGTCATCCGCGTCGAGTTCTTCCGCGACCGCGACGTCGCCTTCGAGGCCTTCAAGAGCCGCACCTACACCTTCCGCGAGGAGTTCACCTCCCGCGCCTGGGCGACGCAGTACGATTTCCCCGCCGCCAAGGACGGCCGCGTCCTGCGCCGCGAGGTGCCGGACGAGACGCCCTCGGGCGCGCAGGGCTGGTTCATCAACACGCGGCGCGAGAAGTTCGCCCATCCGAAGCTGCGCGAGGCGCTCGGCCTCGCCTTCGACTTCGAATGGACGAACAAGAACGTCATGTTCGACAGCTACAAGCGCACCCATTCCTTCTTCCAGAACTCCCCGATGATGGCGGTGGGCAAGCCCTCGGCGGAGGAGCTCGCCATCCTCGAGCCGTTCCGCGGCAAGGTGCCGGACGAGGTCTTCGACGAGCCCTACGTGCCGCCGGTATCCAACGCCTCGGGCCAGGACCGCAACCTCCTGCGCCAGGCCACCCAGCTCCTGCGCGAGGCGGGGTTCACCCTGAAGGACAACCGCCTCATCGACGCCGCCGGAAAGCCGATGACGGTGGAGTTCCTCGACTACGACAATTCGCTGGAGCGCCACACCCAGCCCTTCGTCGCCAATCTCCGCAGGCTCGGCATCGCGGCGACCATCCGCCGGGTCGATTCGGCCCAGTACCAGTCGCGCCTGAAGGACTACGACTTCGACCTCACCATCCGCCGCTATTCGCTCTCCCTCACCCCCGGCGAGTCGCTCCGCACCTTCTTCGGCTCGGAGAGCGGCAGGCAGCCGGGCTCGCAGAACCTCGCAGGCATCGCCGACCCCGTCGTCGACGCGCTGATCCAGAAGATCCTGGCGGTGAACACCCGCCCCGAACTGACGACGCTCTGCCTCTGCCTCGACCGCGTGCTGCGCTCGGGCCGCTACTGGGTGCCCAACTGGTACAAGGCCTCCCACTGGATCGCCTATTGGGACCAGTTCGGCCATCCCGAGCGGAAGCCGAAATACAGCCGCGGCGTGCCGGCGACCTGGTGGTTCGACCCGGCCAAGGCGGCGAGGATCGAGCGGACGTGACGTGACGCCCGCCCGTCCGGGCGGCGGGGTTGATCGAGGACAAGGTCTTGTCCGTGTCCTTCGTCATCATCACGGCGGTACCGTCCCCGGATGACCCTCCTGCGCATCCCGCGCATCGGCCCCCGCCGGACCGGACCACCGGAGGCGCCACCATGCCGAGCCGATCCCCCCTTGCCGGAGGTTGTCGCGCGGTCCTCGCCGGCGGCCTCGCCCTGGGTCTGGCGGTGTCCGCGGCCCCTGCCACGGCCGCCAGCATCCAGCGCGGCCTGACGCTCGCCCGCACCCACTGCGCCACCTGCCACGCCATCGACCGCGTCTCGCCGAGCCCGCTGACGGCTGCCCCGGCCTTCCGCGACCTTCATCGCAGCTATGCGGTGGAGAACCTGTCGGAAGCCCTCGCCGAGGGAATCATGACCGGGCACCCCTCCATGCCGCAGTTCCGCTTCGACCCCGACCAGATCGAGGACTTCATCGCCTTCCTGAAGAGCCTGGAACGGCGACGGTGAGGGGCGCGGAGCAGGAAGAAGAATGGTGCTGCGAGAGAGGATTGAATTCGCACCACGGCCCAGGAAACTACGCAATATCAGTATGTTAGCAGTCTGACTGTCTGGCCATGTACCACGGTATTGTCCCACGGTCCACCGGTGTCATCCTGACCCCTTTCCGCACTAGTTGGGCGCCGCTATGTAGAACGACATCGCACCTCCTACGCCAGCTCCCTTCACCCAATAGGCATCGAAAATCAGAGGTGGCACGATGGCACTGATCACCGTCATGCGCCGCAAGACCAAGCAGTTCATCGATTGTTCCAGTGGCGGGGCATGATGGGCCCTACCTCAACCGCTTCCTGAACTCCGGATCCGCCGCATCGGTGATCCTGTAACCGGGCACTTCAAGCTACACCTGCTTATACGCAGGAGAGGTAAGCATGTCGCAATACTACCAGAACGTTGCGATGTTATCATGCGCACGATCCAACCCACCCTCATGAACCTGTCCAAGGTTCAATCGAGCACGATCTAACTCATCTCTAATTCTTCGCTGGATTACGCGCTCATCAAGCCCCGCATGCTCAACTCGAACGCGCGAGGCGATCTGAAGCAAATCCTGAGGAACGTGGTCCATAAGAGTCGCCGAAAAAATGCGCGAGATGCTGTATCTGCTTGGTGACTCAACTCACGTGAAGGACCAAAGGCCAGATATCGTACAAGGTAGTCCAGAGATAGCACTATTGAATGCTTTATTGGGACACCATCCTTCTTGAGCGCGTTCAGCATTTGATGGGACGCTGCACTATCGAGTGTGAACCACCAACTTGCGTAGCCGAACGCGCCGCGCTCGCCTTGCTTGTTTCGCGAAGCCATTACATGGAGAGCGCTTTCGGCGTCGTGACGAGCCAGCCGATCATTGTTCATATTGTACTCTGAAGCTCCTCGCCGCCTGTCGTGCACCGACTGCCAGTACGAATAAGTCGCCAACCTCGTGTCTTCGGGGACTAAACCATCAGGGGAAGATGTCTCGATGACTACGCCAAAATCCCTCAAGAACGCAGCAATGTCATCGACAGGATGGAACCCGCCCATAAAACGCTCGATCCATGAGGCAAAGCGATCTCTCGATCCTCCTGCTATCACATATTTAGCCATGATATAGGGCGTGTTGCCCTCCCAAGCAGGGGCGCGTTGGAAGGCAATACATCTATTGATGTGTCTTTCGATTTCCTCAACAACACCTTGTGTTGTAAAGAGCGTCGCACCACTTTTCTTTAGTTGTGCGAGAATCGAGGTGAAAGGCCTCAAGGGTTCTGGAAGCAGTGTCTCGGGTATCAGTGGCAGTAGTACCGTTGTGTCCAGCCATATTTCCCCATGGGCGAACAGTTTTTTTGTTACATCCTGAACATCCGGGGTCTCGCTCAAAAAGGATAGCAGAGTATAGCTCTCCGACATCAGCCGAAGAAAATCGAGTGTTGCCTCACTTGGATTATTCAGAACGGTTGTGACCACGTGAAGTAGATAGCCGACCGCGTCGCGCCCCACTGCGACTCCGGGTTGCGAGCACTGCACAACAATTGCCTTCAGGTCGCCGTCGTTCATTGGAATAACCTCTCCCCGAACAACAGCAGAGGCAAATTCTTCTCCGCGCTTCAGAAAGTACCGCTCGATGCACTCCCTGACGATATTGATGAACTTGGAGAGATCTGGAAATGTCATGCCCGCGGATGAAGCAATTAGGTCGGCGATGTCCTTTTCAAACGCAGACTTCATCAGCAGAAGTCGTACGGATGCGTTTCTGAGCCTCTCGGCCTCGTGGAAATTAATGTGGAACGTGTCATCCGACGTGGTCTGACCGATAGCTTTCTTCTTCTTAAGTCGCTCGAGCGCCGTATCGACAAACGGCTTTAGTTCAGCCGCCGAGTGCCGGGGAAGAAATTCGTGAACACGATCATATATGGCGCTGCGCTTGACCCTCTCGTCGCTGGTTGACCCATGAAGGGCGGCTCGAACTAGCGCCTCAAATGAGGACCGGGTGAGGTTCCGATTCGCGTCATCATCCTGTCGCTGCAGCTCCAGAAAGACGAGGGCCGTGGTGGCCTCTTGCGTGTTCAGGGCTTGTGCATGACTGCTGACAACGCCGCGAACTGACAGGAGTGGATCGACAATTCGACGAGCGAGATTTTCCGAAGCTGTAATACGAGCTTGATCGTGCCTGCATCGATCTAGAAAGTATGATGCGTCCATCACGTCGAGATATATACCCTTGGCTGTCAGCTCTCTTTTCAAGGCGTCTGACTTAGCACCAATGATTTGATTGGTAACATAATGTAATATTCTTGTCGCCGGCAGCTCGGCCTTTAGCCTCTTGACCGTATGGCGAATTTTCTTCGCCCAATCATCTGCTACTGAATACTGAAAGACAGCATCGTTCAGGCCGGTCGGGCTGTACAATTCGCTATCTCTGCCCCCGTCCCCGCTCGCTGCTGCGACCGTCCGCAAATTGGGATATTCCGCCGCAAGGAAGGCCGACGCTAATTGCTCGAACAACTGCCAATCGGACGGCTTCAGGCGTTCGAGGGCAAGTTCAAAGCGGGCTCTAGGATCGGACATCTCGCCATCCTGTGAAGAGAGTTGTAAGCAGATAGCAGTAGCGGGGCCTGATAGCGCACCTGTCAACGACGATACGCTAAGTCGTGCGATTATCGGCGGTAGATCACGCTTGACCGCAGCGCGTTAGGCTTCATCGATCCCACGCTCGCCTTTAGGGTCCCGTCGCTTCATGATCTTGCCCTGCAATCAGGATCGGCCGCCGGGTGCTGAACTCTCGGCCACCACATGCCGTGCAGCGCATCCGCAGCCGGTAGTGAATGGAGTCGTGGTCCTCCCGCCTGGACGCCCGTCCATGACGTCCAGAGACAGGGGAGTAGGGCTTGGGAATGGTGCTGCGAGAGAGGATTGAACTCTCGACCTCTCCCTTACCAAGGGAGTGCTCTACCACTGAGCTACCGCAGCGAGGGCACCGGAGGCGCGAAACGATGCGCGGTGCGAACGGGACGCTTCCCTGCCACAGGGTGCGGCGCGATGCAAGAGCGGGTCTGCGATTTGCCGCGCGGTGGTGATGCCCGCGTTGCGCCGGGCCGCCCGGCGCGGCAGTCTCGCGCCATCGACACGGACGGGATGCGGCCATGGCCGGGAGCGGCGACGAGACGGGTGAAGCGGGCAACGGGACGGCGGGCGGCGCCCCGCCGAAGCCCAGGGATGCCCGCGCCGAGCGCCTCGCCGCCCAGCTCAAGGCCAATCTGAAGCGCCGCAAGGAGCAGGCGCGCGGCCGCGCCGCGGGCGAGGACGAGGCCGGCTGAACGGGCCTGCCGAATTCCGCCGCCGCGGCTTCCTTGTTTCGCCTCCTTTGGTCGGCTAGACGAAGGCCCCCGCCGGGCGGCAAGGTTCTGAAACGCTGCCGGGCGATTCGACGACGGGCGCCAGTCGAGGCCAGCCCTCCCTCCGAGGAGTTCCGCATGGACCGCATCCGCATCACGGGCGGCCGCCCGCTTCACGGCACCATCCCGATCTCGGGCGCCAAGAACGCCGCGCTGCCGCTGATGATCGCCTCGCTCCTCACCGAGGACGAGCTGACGCTGGCCAATGTGCCGCGCCTCTCCGACGTGTCGAACCTCGCCCGCATCCTCGGCAACCACGGCGTCGACGTCACCATCGCCGGCAAGCGCAACGGCGACGAGGTGCTGACCGGCCAGACCGTGCGCCTCAACGCCCGCTCCATCGTCGACACCACCGCGCCCTATGAGCTCGTCTCCACCATGCGGGCGAGCTTCTGGGTCATCGCCCCGCTCGTCGCCCGCATGGGCCGCGCCAAGGTCTCGCTGCCCGGCGGCTGCGCCATCGGCACGCGCCCGGTGGACCTGCTGCTCATGGCGCTGGAGCGCCTCGGCGCCACCATCGACATCGACGCCGGCTATGCGGTGGTCTCCGCCGACAAGGGC
>LNFM01013972.1_pt1 | contig 10051 bp, 7 predicted proteins | sample 596031 | NCBI WGS metagenome assembly LNFM01 (sample SAMN04254537, study PRJNA301005) | activated carbon metagenome | isolation source: dual media filters at the Ann Arbor, Michigan drinking water treatment plant | place: USA: Ann Arbor | reverse complement strand
AACAATCGCTGGTGTTGGGTGCACATGGATCAAAGAGTTTGATTGTATTTCTAATAACCTGAATAATTATTCAATAAAAATACTTTTTAATACAAATAGGTAAAATAAAATATGGTTCAGGGTGTAAGTCATTACCTCACCAACTATTAAAGATCTGGCACTCAAGAAATGTTTACGATTAAGTTTAATCAACCTGGTATTAAAGATTACTTCCAAGTTTTAGATTTTCTTACTAAAGTGTTAATTCTTATTAGAATTACTGAACGTAACTAATTCCCAGGCTTGACAATTGAGAGTTGTTGGCTTCAATTCGAATTCAGCGAAAGCTTTAGGATTTCCTTTGTCACAAAACATTTCAACGGTTAAAATAAATCTTGATACTCCGGATAAATATTTACCAGGAACCAAAATCCTGCCTTCTCCATCCGCATTCGCCCAAACCGCTGATCCATTTGATATATCATTACCTTGTGAATCAATCAAAGGGAAAAATCTATATTCAAAAAAGACTGCGGATTGATTGCCTGCCGATTCAAAACCTTTAAAATAAACCCAAAGTCCTTGTTCCAATACAAAGCAATTGTCCCCAATCCAAACATCTGTTGGGAGAATACATTTTTTGGTTTCCTCATCACTTTGATTACAGCTGAAAATCGTAACAAAGAAAATAATGAAGCATAATTGTCGCATTTTTTTCAGGTTTCAATTATGAACGAATTACCTTAAATTTTGCGAATTATAAAATAATTTGCAACGGCCTCCACATAATTTTTACACACAGTATGTGTTAGAGACTTTCCTAGCGCTTAAAGCCAAAAAAGCTTGTCTTTTTGTACCCTGATTTCTTACTAAATAGTATTTTTAGAGAAATAAAAAATAAATATGGTTCCACATTCACAGCATTCACACATTCAGAGTGCTTTAAGAATGAATGGAGTTTTTGTAAAAATTGAAGGTCATGACTTTCTTAGACTTATCAACGAGCAAGAAAATTTATTGATTGTTTATTCAAAATCAGGAATATTTAATAACCTCTATCTATATCTGACTTCTTACAAAGGCTTTATTTTCTATTGTAAAAGCAAAGAACAATTACCATTGCCGAGCAAACATGAAAATATCTTTTCAAATAACGTCACGCTGCCAATCATGTAAAAACGCCTTACCAAAAGCTGGTAAGGCGTTTTTCCAAAATACTGTTATGATTAAATCTATTTCAGGGTCAACTCACTAATAATATTCTTGGCACCTCCCAACTTATCAATACACCACAACACATAGCGGATATCCACACAAATAGTGCGGTTGAGATCCTTATCGAAAGCGATCTTATGACTCAACGCTTCGTAGTTGCCATCAAAGGCTAAACCAATCAACTCCCCATTGGCATTGAGTACCGGTGAGCCGGAGTTACCACCCGTAATATCATTAGTGGTAATGAAACCTACCACAAGGTCATTGGTGCGGGCATCTTTATAAATGCCATAGTCTTTCTTATTCACCGCCTCAATTAATTCCTTCGGCAGATCAAACTCGTAATCACCGGGTACATATTTCTGCATCACCCCGCTCATGGTAGTGACATAATCATAAAATACTGCATCGCGCGGGCGATATGATTTAACGTTGCCTGAACTCAGGCGCATCGTAAAGTTGGCATCAGGGTATAAAGCCATTCCTTTGTTCATTTCTAAAATGCCTTTCATGTAGATGCGGGCCAGATCATTTTTCTGGTTAGTGAAATCAATTGACTTTGACTGGTACTTGCCATAGTTTTTAATAAATGTAATTGCAAAGCGATAAGCCGGATCATTCTGTAAAGTGGCGGAATCTGGCTTAGCGATAAATGCATTCCATTTAGCATCGTCAAAAATCATGGTCTTGTTAAAAACATCTGCCGCATACTTTTTATAAGTAGCTTCATCATGCAGGTCTCCATACTGGGTAGCCAATTGGGTGTAGAAATCAACAGGGTGCTGTGACGCCTCAATATCCGTATAAAACATCTTGCACATAGCTGCGAGGATATTTTGATCGGAGGGCTTGTTTTCATTGGACAGGAATATTCCGCGCGAGCGCGTCATGCTCTCGATCACTTTGGTAAGTTCCTCCTGTGAGGCCGCTGGATTTTTCTTTGTCAACGTGCGCTCGAGGGCCTGCAGTGATGAAGCATAGGCCGCTAACGGTGATCCTAAAATTCCTTCATTGATATAGGTGCGATGCTTTGTATAAGGCCACCACGCTTTATAAATCTGATCATATTTATCAAAGAGGCCATCATACTCTGCCTTGCCCACGGCCCATTTCACAAACTTCTCTTCTTCGATTTTCTTTTGTCCGTACACATCATACATCAGCAACTGCTTGCGCTCACCATCAAAGAATTTCCAGTAGTTAGCAATGCCCGCATAGCTGGAGGCGAGTTGTAATCGCACCGCATCACTTTTCTTCATCTCATTAAACATCAGTTTAAGGCGCTCGTCACGCAGGTTAACGATGGCAGGGTTCTCAATTTCCGTTTTAATCTTAACTCCAAATGATGTTTCATAACGATCCGTTCCACCTGGATAACCCAGGATCATCGAGAAGTCGCCATCCTTCACTCCTTTGGTCGATACATTCAAATAATATTTGGGTTTAAGGGGAACATTATCGGCTGCATATTCAGCAGGTTTTCCATCCTTGCTCATATACACTCGGAACACCGAGAAATCTCCCGTATGGCGAGGCCACTCCCAATTGTCGGTATCACCACCAAACTTGCCAATGCTTTCAGGAGGAGTTCCTACTAACCGGATATCGCGGTAACGCTCATAGACAAATACGAGGTATTGATTGTTTTTAAAGAAAGGCATTACACGCGCCTCGAGGTTGGTCCCTTCCACCGTCTTCTTTGCAATCGCAGCCGATACAGTTTGTAACTTTGCGTTTCGCTCAGCACCACTGAGTCCCTGCAGGGAAGCTTCCACTTCTTTGGTTACATCTTCAATCCGAACAAGAAATTGTACAGACAAGCTGGCTGCAGGAATTTCCTCCGCTTTACTCTTTGCCCAAAAGCCATTGCGCAGGTAATTTTTTTCAACGGTACTGGCTGCAGCAATAGCGCCATAACCACAGTGGTGGTTCGTGAAAATCAATCCCTCCTTGCTTACTATTTCACCCGTACAACCACCTCCAAAAATGATGATCGCATCTTTCAACGAGGATTTATTCAAACTATACAGTTGTTCTTTACTGAGTTTGAGCCCGCGCTTCACCATATCATTGTAGGTCTTATCGCCCAGCATATACAACAACCACATGCCTTCATCGGCACGGGCAAAAAGAAATGCGAATACAAACAGCAGGGAAAGGATTTTCTTTTTCATAAAACAGATTTTATTTATCAATATAAAATAAAAATAAATCAGAAAACAATGACAAAACTCATTGTCAATCTAACCTAATCCATGAGTGAACTTTGTAGAGCTACTGATTTGACTTTCCAGGAGTGGGCACTGGGAATTCTTTCCAGGAATCAGCCCCCCCATCGATCGAACGACCAAAGGAACGATTCACTGTCTGTTTTTCAAATTTCAGTTCGTCAATCATACGACCATCCTTATTAAACAGTCCAATATATTCACCCTCCTGATTAAGCTTAAATTTCAAATGCAAGGGTCCTTGTTCCGGTGAACCATCGGCCCATAGTACCAAAAAACCACCCGGCTGAATTGTCGTTAGCTCGGGATTAGTAGTTGGTATTTGATACCCCAAGGGCTTCTTCTTATTCTGCGAAAAATAAAGTCCACCAATATCTAAGGGAACCTGATCGCCATTATAAATTTCTATCCAATCATCAAATTCCTCGTGGCCCATGGCACTATCCGGACAGCAGGAACTGCTACTTGCCAAAATCTCATTGATATACAAATTAGGTACATCATCTCGGATAAGAAGATAAAAAGTGCCGGCAGCGACCAGAATTATAAAGGCTGCAATTCCAAATTTATTTAATGAACTTGTCATTCTAAGATTAAGCTATATCACCGCTTAAATATAGCGCTTTTGGGCAAAATGAATGCGGCTTTCATCAACTGATTTTTTCAATAGAACTCACCGCATCCCTATTAATCCCCCCATAAATATGAGGAAACAACTCATCATTCGTGGCCCTTTCATATTTAAGAGGATGCACCAGTTTTCTTTCGTCCAGATGCAATAAGAGTAGGTCAGAAAGACCTTTGTAGTAGCGATCCAAAACGCCCGCCACCTGAGCTTTGGTACAGCAGTGAATAAAGCCTTCCTCTCCAAATGTGGGTGGAGTATAAATCGAAGTTGAGGCTTGTCTATTCCAATCAGCTACTGAAACAACATGATATATCATGATACAAATTAAAAATCACTTCCGTTCAAAAACCATCCACCGGCCCTTCTCATCCTTTGTGTATTTCATTCCATTACTCATAAGGTGAATCGAGCGACCAGCAGAATCTTTCATAGCTTCTTTTTCATACACCCTGATTCCATTGTTTTCGCGGGTAAGAAAATTAATCAGTGTATTCAAGGTAGGACCAATATCTGACAACTCCTGCTCATCACCTTCACGTATAAATGCCTGGCTCATTCGTTTAACATTACGTGCGTTGAATAAATCCTTCCATCCAACTTACAGCAGCTTCCAGCGAATCAAAAACCTTTAGAGTAACACCCGCCTCAGTACTCTTCTCAATCATGCGATTGTAATAATTTTTTCGGATGGGGTCATGAAAGCCAACCGCAGCGACTCGCTTTAAACCACATCGTACTGCCTCAGGGATTACGGTACTCATAAACCACAATTGCTCAGCATCATCCACTACTCCTTGCAAGCGCAAATCAGCAATCCATCCGGGTGTATTATACGTTTTGAGCGTATACAGTACAGCCTGAAAAGCCCTGCGGTATTCCATGCTGTTTATATTCTTCTTCCAAACGATGACTGTATTGTTGATGTCGGCATCGTAATAAATCTTTGCCGATTCGCTTTCGTAGAAAACTTGCTGGCTAACATTTCGAGGAGTTGGCAATGTAATTTGAAAGGTGGTGCCTTTATTAATCTCGCTTTCAATTTCAATCTTTCCACCCAAGGTGTCCACTTGTGTTTTTACAAGGTATAGGCCCAATCCCTTTCCATCTACATGCGTGTGAAATCGCTTATATAATTTAAAAATATTATCCTTTTGTTTCTCTAAGTTAAATCCTAAACCATTGTCTGATATCCGCAAACATACATCCTTATTAAAGTGTTTGGTTGTCTTTACGGTTATCCTCAAATCATTTTCGGGATTCCTGTACTTAATTGCATTGCTGAGTAAGTTGAACAATATGCTCTGTATCATTGCCCGGATAGAATAAACAAAAGGGGCTTCACTGAAATCAACATCAATCTGATAGGTCGGCCTGATCTGATCGCGCAACATCGATACAGTTTTTGTCAATTCCACTTCAAATGAAATTTTTTCACGTACCTGATAAAGATCATTGCGAATGTCAATGATCAAACTTAAATCTTTTAATACACCGTCTAGCTCATGACCTGATTTGTTAATCATACGTCCGATCTCTTCCTTCTCGTGAAGGGATATGGGTTTGGTAAAAAGATCAGTTAATCCTAAGAGGCGCGCAACTGGACCGCGCAGGTTATGTGAAACTGTGTAAGAAAACTGCCTAAGTTCATTGTTATGTCGCACTAACTCCTCATTGGTTTGAATTAAATCAGTACTTTTCTCTTTCACCATCTTTTCAAGTTCCACATTGGTGTTTAGAAGTTTTTCCTGTTGTTCACTAATGAGGCGGTTTGCTTCCGTTAGCAACTCACGACTCGCCTTAATCTCATTCTGCTTAAGGAACATTTCTTCATTGTGTAATTCCATAGCCCGATTGAGTTGCAAAAGTTCCGCATTACGATTAGTCAATTGGCCATTTACGGTGTTGAGTTTTTCGAGTGATCTAAGGGCTTGCTGTTCGGCCCGCTCGGTTAGTATTTTCAGGATGAGAACACCAAATACAAGCACTAAGTACGAAATCAGCGTTACGTAATTAATGTACGAATAAGAAGCAACGTCAAAGCCGCGTTGGTAATAACCCAGTCCAAGTACTGAATGAATTGGGTCGAAGAGCATTAAACAGATAAATGTAGAAGTCAGGCAAACTCCGATCTTTAGCCGTTCCTTCAAATTAAAAATGATGGCTGGCAAAATTGTAGTAGCAAGGATAATATACCGGGCATCGAAATAGGTAATGTAAGAATGATGGGGTTCGGCTTGCTTTCCATACAAAGAAATCAATAATGTCATGTATACCGGAGAAAGGCAAAATAGCAGCCGGCCTACACTGTAATAGGTACGATTTATAAAAACGATAAGAATAAAAAGTACGGCTATTGCAATTATATAACCTGATGTTGCCGACCAGCCAAATAGAAAAAATAAGGTGCAAAAGAGAAAAAAGGTAAGAACTGAAAATAATAGTGTCAGGATGTTGGTGATATATACTCCTTGGCGGAAACTTTCAGGAACCTGTCTGGAGGGTAGCAAAAATGAAAAAGCCTTACGCATTAATCCTTTACCAATTAGTGCAAAGTTAGGTGAGAATCTTGCTCCCCAAAACCTCCTACCACCTGTTAGCTTAATCTTTTTCTCTGTATTTTTGAAGTCTTTAACTTCCTCGCATGAGCACAGAAACGGCATCTCACGAAAAGACGATAACCAAACCCACTTTTGGCGGCCATGAGGCCCCACCTCCCTATAAGCCTAAAAACAAAGTGCGGATTGTGACTGCAGCCAGTCTCTTTGATGGGCATGATGCAGCCATCAATATCATGCGGAGAATTATCCAGACAACCGGGGTGGAAGTAATCCATCTGGGGCACGATCGCAGTGTTGTAGAAGTGGTGAACACTGCTATCCAGGAAGACGCGCAGGCAATCGCTATGACAAGCTATCAGGGCGGGCATAATGAATATTTCAAATACATGTATGACTTGCTTCAGGAGAAGGGGGCTGGTCATATAAAAATTTTTGGTGGCGGTGGCGGAGTAATTCTTCCGGAAGAAATTAAGGAATTAATGAAGTATGGCATTACCCGTATTTACTCGCCCGATGATGGTCGATCCATGGGCCTGCAAGGGATGATCAATGACCTTGTCGAAAAGAGTGATTTCCCGACAGGGGAAAAAATTGAAGAAGGACAATTAACAGCAGATAATCATTTAAAAATTGCACACTTGATTTCTGGTGCTGAAAATTATTACAACAAACACAAAGCCCTTTTTGAGGAGATTAATAAAAAAGCTGCTTTCTCAAAAATACCTGTATTGGGGATAACAGGAACCGGAGGCGCTGGTAAATCATCTATGGTTGATGAATTTGTACGCAGGTTCCTGATTGACTTCAAGGATAAAACTGTAGGTCTTGTTTCTGTGGATCCTTCGAAACGCAAAACGGGTGGCGCTTTGCTAGGAGATCGGATCCGCATGAATGCGATTAACAACTCACGTGTGTACATGCGCTCGCTGGCTACCCGTCAGTCAAACCTCGCACTATCGGCTTATGTAAAGGAAGCCATTCAGGTAATGAAGGCTGCCGGATTTGATTTGATCATATTAGAAACATCCGGTATTGGGCAGAGCGATACCGAGATTCTTGACCACAGTGATGTATCGCTCTATGTAATGACACCGGAATACGGTGCCGCTACACAATTAGAAAAAATAGACATGCTTGATTTTGCTGATGTAATAGCATTAAACAAGTTTGATAAGCGGGGAGCGTTAGACGCGTTGCGGGATGTAAAGAAACAATATCAACGCAATCATCAATTATGGGACAGTAATGTAGAAGATATGCCCGTGTTTGGCACGATCGCATCTCAATTTAATGATCCGGGCACGAACCAACTCTACAAAAGAGTAATGGATAAAATTGTCGAGAAAACAGGAGCCAACCTGAAATCAACTTTTGAGATCACGCGCGAAATGTCGGAGAAAGTTTTTGTTATCCCGCCTAATCGTACTCGCTACTTAAGCGAGATCTCAGAGACCAATCGTAAATACGATGTATGGGTTAATGAACAAGCTGGGGAAGCTGAAAAGTTATTCGCTATTTCAAAAACCTTGGAATCACTTTCCAATTCTCATGCTGATATCAAGAAGGTATTAATTGCAGAATTTGATAAAATAAAACTTAACCTCGATCCTAAAAACTGGAAGTTGATTGAAAGTTGGTCCGATAAGGTAAAACTTTACAGAGAACCCGTGTTCAAATTTAAAGTACGCGATAAGGAACTCGGCATTGAAACGCATTCTGAATCACTTTCTCATTTACAGATACCCAAAATTGCATTACCAAAATATTCGAGCTGGGGCGATCTTTTAAAGTGGTCCTTACAGGAAAATGTACCCGGAGAATTTCCTTACACGGCAGGTATTTATCCTTTTAAGCGTGAAGGTGAAGACCCCACCCGTATGTTTGCCGGTGAAGGTGGACCTGAACGAACCAATCGCAGATTTCACTATGTAAGTTTAGCCATGCCGGCCAAGCGATTGTCGACTGCATTTGATTCCGTTACCCTGTATGGAAACGACCCTGATTATCGACCTGATATTTATGGTAAGATTGGTAATTCAGGCGTGAGCATTTGCTGTCTGGACGATGCCAAGAAACTTTATAGCGGTTTTAATCTATGCGATCCTAAAACCTCGGTGTCGATGACTATCAATGGTCCAGCTCCTATGTTGTTGGGCTATTTCCTGAATGCTGCTATTGATCAGCAATGCGAGATTTATATAAAACAAAACGGACTCGAAGCAGAAGTAAAAAAGAAAATCAACACCATGTACTCCTCGCTCTCCTCCGAAGAGGTGCCATCTTATCAGGGGGCATTACCTAAAGGTAATGATGGGTTGGGATTAATGTTGCTGGGGGTAACCGGGGATCAGGTTTTACCGAAGGAAGTCTACGAAAAAATTAAAGAGGAAACATTGGCACAGGTACGTGGCACTGTGCAGGCCGATATTCTAAAAGAAGATCAGGCACAAAACACGTGTATCTTCTCCACCGAATTTGCATTGCGGTTGATGGGTGATGTGCAACAATATTTCATTGACCAAAACATACGCAACTTTTATTCAGTTTCTATTTCAGGCTACCATATTGCCGAAGCAGGTGCTAACCCTATTACACAATTAGCCTTTACCTTATCGAATGGTTTTACGTACGTAGAATATTATCTGAGCCGGGGCATGAATGTAAATGAGTTTGCGCCCAACTTATCCTTCTTCTTTAGTAATGGAATAGATCCGGAATACTCGGTGATTGGTCGGGTTGCCAGAAGAATCTGGGCTAAAGCAATGAAGAATAAGTATGGAGCAAATGCACGCAGTCAAATGCTTAAGTATCATATTCAGACTTCTGGTCGCTCCCTACACGCGCAAGAAATTGATTTTAATGATATCCGCACCACGCTACAGGCGTTGTATGCGATTTATGATAATTGTAATTCTTTGCACACCAATGCCTATGACGAGGCCATTACTACACCTACCGAAGAGAGCGTGCGCAGAGCGATGGCCATCCAGCTAATTATTAATAAAGAATTAGGTCTAGCTAAAAACGAAAATCCACTTCAGGGTTCATTCATTATAGAAGAGCTTACCGATCTGGTTGAAGCAGCTGTCCTGATAGAATTTGATCGGATTACAGAACGGGGTGGTGTACTGGGTGCCATGGAAACTATGTATCAACGCGGAAAAATTCAGGAGGAGAGTTTATATTATGAGACTCGTAAACATACCGGAGAATATCCAATTATTGGCGTAAATACATTTCTTAGTTCTAAGGGATCGCCCACCATACTACCACAAGAAGTTATTCGAGCCACTACCGAAGAAAAGGAGTATCAGATTGGGATGTTAAAAAATCTGCACACCTTTCAGGGAACGAAAGCAGATAATATCCTTGATCGTGTGCAACAAGCAGCGGTGCAAAATAAAAATATTTTTGCGGAATTGATGGAGGCGACTAAAGTGTGC
>LNFM01013971.1_pt1 | contig 10052 bp, 7 predicted proteins | sample 596031 | NCBI WGS metagenome assembly LNFM01 (sample SAMN04254537, study PRJNA301005) | activated carbon metagenome | isolation source: dual media filters at the Ann Arbor, Michigan drinking water treatment plant | place: USA: Ann Arbor | reverse complement strand
CGAACGGCTGGCAACTCACCGAAATCCAGGTGCGCGTCTATCCAAAGACCGCCACCTTCAAGCGCGCGATGGGATACCGCATGACCGCCGACGCACCGCTCCAAATGACCAAAGAAACCGGCTTCCACCCGCGCACGTCCGAATTGACGCGCACCTTCGGCGAGTATCGCGGCTACTGGGTCCCCCACCGCTTCACCAAAGCCGGCCCGATTGAGGAATATTGGGCCTGCCGCGAGAAGGTCGTCATCATGGACCTCTCGCCGCTGCGCAAACTTGAGATTATGGGCCCCGACGCGGAAACCTTCCTGCAATCCGTTTTCCCGCGCGACATCCGCAAACTCGCAGCCGGCCAGATCTTCTACACCGCGCTGTGCTACGAGCACGGCGGCATGGTCGACGACGGCACACTTTTCCGCATGTGCCAGAACAATTTCCGCTGGATCGGCGGCGACGATTCAAGCCTCCTCTGGCTGCGCGAACAGGCCGCCAAATCCGGTGCCAACGTCCACCTGAAGTCTGCCACCAACGACATCCACAACGTCGCCGTCCAGGGCCCCAGATCACGCGATACGCTGCGCCAGCTGCTGTGGACACCCGGCGGCCGCCCAACCCTCGACGAACTGGGCGTCTTCCGCTTCACCATCGGCCGCTTCGGTGGCTACGACGGCATCCCCGTTATCGTCTCGCGCACCGGCTACACGGGCGAACAGGGATACGAAGTCTTCTGCCATCCCAAAGACGCGCCCGCCGTCTGGGATGCGATCATGCAATCGGGCGAAGAGCACGGCATCCGCCCCTTCGGCTTCGACGCCCTCGACATGGTCCGCATCGAAGCCGGCCTAGCCTTCGGCGGCTACGAGTTCGATAGCACCACCGATCCCTTCGAAGCCGGTATCGGCTTCACCGTGCCGACGAAGAAGGAAGAAGACTACATCGGCAAGGCAGCACTCGAACGCCGCCGCGCCACGCCCGCGCGCAAACTCGTCGGTCTCGAAATAGCCGGCAATGAACCAGCCGCCCATGGCGACAAGCTCTACGCCGGCCGCGCCGAAATCGGCGTTGTCACCAGCGGTATGCGCTCACCTCTCCTCAAGAAGACGATTGCACTGGCTCGCGTCGATGTCGCGCACGCGGCGTTGGGCACCAAACTCGCCGTCGGCAAACTCGATGGCCACATCAAGCGCCTCGACGCCACCGTTGTCCGCTTCCCCTTCTACGACCCCGAGAAAACGCGGGTCAGATCCTAAAAACCCTCAAAGACGAACACAGGGAGTTTCAAAAAATGCCGGCCTTTCCTCGTGTCACTGCGCTCTACGATCGCCACACCGCCCTCGGCTCCGATATGTCGACGGATTGGAATGGCATGGCGATCCCGCAGAACTATGCCACCGACCCCTATGTCGAAACGGCCATCACACGCACCAAAGCTGGCCTGATCGAAGTCACCGCGTTGAATCTCGTCCTCGTGAAAGGGCCCGGTGCCACCGATCTCCTGAATTACATGCTGACCACCGATGTCGCAAAGGCAGCTCCCGGTGACAGCCACATCTCCAACATCGTCAACGAGAACGGCGGCCTCATCGACGACGTGCTGGTGTACGTCCTCGAGCCGAACGTTTATCGCCTCTCGCACGGTAGTGGTGCGACGGGCGCGACCCTGAAAGCCCTCGCACCGAAGTATGACGTCACGATCGAACCCGACGACACCCACGTCCTTTCGCTGCAAGGCCCCCTCTCGGCAGCCGTCCTTCAGCCCCACACGCCGCTCGATCTCGACAAGCTCGGCTACTTCAAACACGCGCCCACCACGCTCTTCGGCAAGCCAATCACCATGGCGCGCGGCGGCTATTCCGGCGAGCGCGGCTATGAAGTCTTCTGCACCCGCGCCGACGCGGTCTTCTTCTGGGATGCCATCCTCGAAGCCGGCAAGGCACACGGGGTGATGCCTGTCTCCTGGACCTGCCTCGATACGGTGCGCGTCGAAGGTGGCCTCCTCTTTTTCCCCTTCGACATGCCCCACACCGACACCACGCCCTGGGAAGTCAAAGCCGACTGGACGGTCGATCTCTCCAAGCCCGACTTCATCGGCAAGGCGGCCTTGGCGGCGTCAAAAGGCAAGGAGCGCTCCGTCATCACAGGCTTGGAAGTTTGGCACTCCGCCGCCATTACGCCGGGCGCGAAAATTAAAATCGGCGGCCGAGAAGTCGGTGTCGTCACCTCCACCGTCTTCAGTCAGCACCTGATGAAGTCCCTCGCCATGGCCCAGATCGATAAGGCCTACACCGCGCTCGGCACGTCGCTCGAGATCGAAGAAGACGGCAAAACCTATCCGGCCACAGTTGTCCGCATGCCTTTCTACGATCCCATGCGCCTGCGCACGCATGGCTGAACGTCGGATCTCCTTATCGCCGGAAAAAAGAGGGCGCCGCAGGACAGCGGCGCCCTTCGCGATTTCAGAACATCATCTCCGCCGCCCAACCTTGCTGTCCTTAAGACCGCGTTAAGCTCATCTGATGCTTAAGTTTAGGTGGCAAGAAGTTCAGTTTCGTAACGCTCCAGCAACCGGAATGGCCGACATTCGAGCTTCTGCCACAGTTGTGTGGGAACGGTTGTCTCCGGCCCCATTTGGCCGTCCGCATTCGAATGGTGTCTCTTTGCTGCGTCGCCTCGCCGTGTCCGTTCTGCTTCTCGCGCCTGCCGCTGCCACGGCTGAGCCGATGAAGCTCGGCGCCAGCGAAATCAAGGACACGTTCACCGGATCGCGCGTCGAGCTCGACACCCCGCTCGGCACCACTATCCCCGTGCAATTCACAGACGACGGCCTGATGAGCGGCACTGCTGGCAGTCTGGCCTCCGTGCTCGGCGCCCCCAAGGATCGGGGCCGCTGGTGGGTCAAGGACGACCGTCTGTGCACCAAATGGTTCCGCTGGTTTGATGCCGAAGAACAGTGCCTCACCATTCATATGAAGGATGAGCGCGTCTTCTGGCGGCGCGCCGATGGTAAGAAAGGTACCGCCACGATTGTTGAACGTCCCGTTGTGGTCGCAGAACCGGCCAAGCTGCCAGCGGCCCGCGCGGAGCGTGAACCGGTCAAGCCACCTTTCGCAGCCGCCACGCTCGCCGCGCCACCAAAACCGCAGGTGAAAACGCCCGTTCTGAAAGCCGGCCCCCGTCTGGCAGCCCGCCCGAAATCCGCCGCTGAGCAATTGGGGCTGCCACCGGAAGCCCCTGCCGATCGCAGCCTGTTCTTCGTCGGCATGGGATTGGCCCGTGCCCTGCAGTCTCAGTTCGCGATTGCCTCGGCGCAAGCAGCGCCCGTTTCCAAAGCCAAGACGAAGCCAAAGCCAAAGCTCCCGAATGCCGCTCCTCCATCGAAAGAATTGGTAACCGCCGCAGTCGTTGCCAAGCCGCAAGCGAGCCCAGCTAAAACCTCACCTGTGCCTGATATCGTCGGCAAGCAGACGGTTCAGGCGGCGCCCACCGCTCTCAGTTCGTTTCGAGTCTACGGCGTTGCGGACGATGACGTTTTGAATGTCCGCAGCGGCCCATCGGAAGACCATGCTGTCGTCGGCAATATCCCACCGAATGCATCGACAGTTCGCATGGTCGGTGGCTGCATCGCGCTTTGGTGCGAGATACAGTTCCGATCCACGCGCGGATGGGTTAATCGCTATTACCTTGCTCAGAACTAGCCTGTTTTTCAAAAAAGAATCCAAATGACGTGCGGCCGATCCGTGCTCAGAACGACGGCGCGGTCCGCACGACTAAGGCTCAACACCGTCGTCAGAATATTGAAAATTGCGGCGCTGCACAAAATGGCGATTTACCGATTGTCAATCACAAAAATAAGATTACGCTTTAGTTAATTCGTCAAAGATGCTATTCTGCCACATTATCGCGTGGTTACGGTCGCGTGGTTGATGTGAGTTGCGTCATGATGGATTTAGCTACGGCCGAAGCTCCGGCCATCGAATTTTCCGAAGTCTGCGAGCCATTTGTGGTTCCTCTTGCTCGCGGCCTCATGCCGTCAGGGCCGGTCCCAGGGCAGGAGATCCCAGGGCAGGAGCGGTCCCTTGACCGTGGCGAATATCTTTATCGCGAGGGCAGCCTTAAGGCCGCCGTTTATCGGCTTGAGACCGGTATTCTCTGCGTCACGTCTCGCCGGATGGGCGGCCCGCCGAATGTCGTGGAAATGATCTTTCCCGGCACCCTCATGGGGCTCGGCTTCCTCGAGCGCCATATCGACAACGCCATGGCCGTCGTTCCGTGCCGGCTGACAGAGTATCCGCTGCAAGCCGCGACCCTGCTCTGCGATGCCTCACCGGAAGATAGCGAACGCCAGGCTGCCGTCACCGAGCGTGAATTTGCCGCCCGCCGTCGGGAGCTTGTGCCCGCATCGCCCGAGCGCCCCGTGCAACGCGTCGCGGCGTTCCTGTCGGCCATGTATCACATGAACCGCAACGAAGGCCGGAACCCGGCCGACATCGCCGAGTTCTTGAAGTCGGGCGATGTCGCCGCGTTTCTCGATCTCGATGTCGAGGATCTGGCTGCAGCGCTCGCTGAATTGAAAGAGCGCGGTTTCGTCGATCGCGCAGCCCACGGCGGTCTCGTCATCCTGCAGCCCGGCGAATTGGAGCGCCTGTCGGGTTCCGCTTAAGCGAATCTGCGATCAAGCGTTTGAGCGTGCTGCGCAGGGCGGGGGGCCGCCGCGGCACACAGCATTGGAAAGTGTCATGCGTATCTTGCCCCCCACTCTTGCTGTCATCACCATGGCCGTCGCCATATACGCCGGCCCGGCCAGTGCACAGTCCATGAGTGTTTTTGGCGGCTGGGACGAAGATAGTACTTCAGGTTATGACCGGCCCACGGCGCGCGCACCGCAGTCCGCGCCCAAATCTAACCAATACGGCGGCTCATTCTTCGGGTTCAATTCCGGACCAGGCCAACCCTTTCCCGCCATCATGGAAGGCGGCGGCCGTCCTATAATCGCAGGCCGCGCGCCGCCCATCGTGCCATTCGCCACCAACGAAAAACCCGGCACTATTCTCATCGATAACGCCAAGCGCCGCCTGTACCTCGTTCTCGACAACGCGGAGGCCTACGAATACCCCATTTCCGTCGGCCGCGACGGCTTCACCTGGACCGGAACTGAAACGGTCAGCCGCGTCGCTGATTGGCCTGATTGGCATCCCCCGGCGGAAATGCGCCAGCGCGATCCGCGTCTCCCTGAGAAAATGTACGGCGGCATCAAAAACCCGCTCGGTGTTAAAGCCCTCTTCCTCGGCAATACGCTCTATCGCATCCACGGTACCAACGATCCCAAGACAATCGGTTATGCCGCGTCCTCCGGCTGCTTCCGCATGATGAACGAACACGTCGTGCACTTGGCCGCTCTCGTCGGCGAAGGAACCGTCGTGAAAGTCATGGATAGCATCGACGAAATCGAAGAAGCCGCTGACCGGTCTTGGGAAGCCAAGCCCACCGCGCTCGGCGCAGGTGGTCAACGTGCGTCGCGTGCGGACCAATTCTACGACGACCAAGCCGACGTCTGGGTCGCCCGCTAGCCCAAACTTCAGATCCGTTTGGAACCGCTCCGTCAACCACGCTCACGTGGCTGCCTACGCGTGTGCGCGCAGGACGTGTGCAGCGCAACTTAAAATACCCTTAACGATATTTTTACAACTTTAAGTATATCACAGCTCCTGTCGGCAATTTTAGCGTGAGTCCCCGACGGGCCGGTATCCCCCCGGCAGTTCTCCAGGAGTTTGTGTTTTGCGTATCCTGTCCCTGACGGTCGCCGGTCATCCGGCGGCAACGCCCCTCCGTGCCTCATCGCCGTCCCGCCACTGGCGCAACATGCTCATGCTGTCCGCCAGTGCGCTGGCGTACGCCGCAACTTTAGTCGTCGCGCCCTCCCCGGCCGCGGCGCAATTCATCTGCCAGCAGTACGGCGGCAGCGCCGGCAACGCGATTGCCGGCACGTACGCTATCGCCTGCGGCCAGGATGCCACCGCGACTGGCCAAGGTGCCACGGCGTTTGGCGTCCTGACGGAAGCCTCAGGCGCCTACTCGAGCGCCGGCGGATATTTCGCCCGCGCACTCGGCGATAACTCCCTTGCCGCCGGCTCATACGCCCGCGCCGAAGGCGAGAACGCCGTCTCGATCGGCGCGGTCGCCATCGGCGCTGGCAATAACTCTGCCGCTATTGGCAGTGCCGCCGAAGCTGCTGGCAACAATTCCACCGCCATTGGCGCGTCGTCCGACGCTCGCTCCATCAACTCGACCGCCGTCGGATCCAGCGCGCAGGCGACCGGCGTCAATTCATCCTCCATCGGCAGTCAATCCGAAGCCCTCGGCGACAACACCACCGCCATCGGCCGCGCCTCCCGCGCTGCCGCCCAAAGCGCCACCAGCGTCGGAGCGGTCTCGCAAGCCTCCGGCGATTTCTCCACCGCATTGGGCGTCGATGCCCGCGCCAGCACGGCCAACGCCACAGCGACCGGTGCGAGCGCTCGCGCCACCGGAACGAACACATCGGCATACGGCCAGACCGCAACGGCATCCGGAACCGGCGCATCGGCATTCGGGCGCGGGGCCACGGCGTCGGGTGTCGCATCGACCGCCGTCGGCAGTGGCGCTTCTGCTGCCGGTGACAACGCGGCAGCTTACGGCGCCAGCGCCAGTGCAACCTTGAGCAACGCCACCGCGCTGGGCCAAGGCGCAGCAGCCACCGCCGCCGATGCCACGGCACTCGGTCAAGGGGCCACCGCCAATCAATCCCGCGCCCTCGCCGTCGGCCAAGGGGCCAGCGCCTCATCGGAAGGCGCCGTCGCCGTCGGCTCCGGCGCCGTCGCATCCGGCTCCACCGCCGTAGGCACCGACTCCGAAGCCACCGGTGCCGATAGCGCTGCCTTCGGCAAAAACGCGGTCGCCAGCGGAAGCAACACAACCGCGCTGGGCGAATTCTCGTCCGCTACAGGTGATGGCTCAACGGCTCTTGGCCGCGGTGCCACTGCGATCCATACAAACAGCGCCGCCATTGGCGCCAATGTCGCAACCGCGCGCGACAACCAAATCGCAATCGGAAGTGCCACGAACACCTATACCGCAGCGGGCATCGGCACGGCCGCCAGCCGCGCCACGCAGTCGGGCCCGCTCCAGGTTGTCACCACCGATGCCAACGGCAATCTCAGCGGCGATGGTGGCGCGCTCCAAAACCAGGTCAACACCAACACAACCGCCATTGGCACGCTGACCACGCGCGTCGACGGGCACGACACGGCGATTTCGACCTTGCAAACGACCGTCACCGATCACGGTGGCCGCATCTCCTCGCTCGAAGGCTGGCGCACGACAGTTGAGCCTCGCATCACCAACGTCGAAAATCAGACGGCCACCAACACGACGAACATTGCGAGCCTCAACACCCGCACGACCAACGTCGAAAACCGCGTGACCGGTGTGGAAAATCGCACGACCGTCAACGAGACCGACATCAGCAGCCTGAAAACCCGCACCACCGGCGTCGAAAATCGCGTCACTAACGTCGAAAATCAGACGAAGACGAACACCACCAACATCACCCATCTCACCACGCAAACGAATACAAACACGACAAACATTTCCAACCACTCCGTCCGCATCGGCAGCCTTGAGACGACGACCATATCGCTCTCCGATCGCATGACCGGCTTGGAAGGCACCATGGGCGAACTTTCCGACAAGGTCGGTAGCTTCGATCAGCGCATCACGCACGCAACCGACCGCGCCGACAAGGCGATGGAAGGCGTTGCCGTCGCACTCTCACTCGCCGATCCTGTCCTCGCCAACGGCGAAAGCCTGGGCATCCGCGTCAGCTGGGGCACCTACGGCGGCGAAAACGCGATCGGCACATCGATCATGGGCGTCGTGTCGAACAACACGTTCGGCAACGGCGAAACGCTCTCGATCGGCGGCGGTGTCGGCGTGGGGTTGAGTGACGGAAATGTCGGCGGCCGCGTCGGCGTCCAGCTCACCTGGAAATAGTCACGCGCTTTGAAACGCGGGCACATCGGGCCAAAAGACCCGCGCCCGCTTGCTGATGGCGGCGGCATCCGCTGCTGTCGTCAGCAACTCCAGCGTTCCGTTATTCCCATCGACGTAGCGGGGATGCCGGTGCAGATAATCTTCCAGACTGTCCGCCACGATCTCCGGCTGCGAAAGAATGCGCGTCGCCGGCGGCAGATGCCGCCGGAAGAGATGTTCCACCAGCGGAAAATGCGTGCAGCCCAAAATCGCGCGATGCGGCGGCATCCCGTTCGTCTGCGCCATCACGCCCGCGATCCCCTCCGCCACCAGCCGGTCGAGATCGCTCTCGCTGGCCTCGGCCTCAATCGCCCCCGCGAGTTCCGAACAGATCTGCTGCACCACCGTCACCTTCGGCGTCCGCTTGCGGATCTCTTCCGGATAGACCCCGGCCATGACGGTTCGCGTCGTCCCGAAAACGGCAATCGTGTCGGTCAGGTTTTTCTGCGGATATTGCGGGGTCGTCACCGACCACGGCGTCTGCGTCGCCGCCTCAACCGTCGGCGCCACGATACCGAGCACGTTGTAGCCCTTCGCCCGCCACGCGGTCTCCGGCAGCCAGGATTGCTGCAACTGCCGCGCCGCCACGGCCGTCGCCGTATTGCAGCCGAGTAAGACGAGCCGCGCGCCGCGCGTAAACAGCGCGTCCGTCGCCGCCCGCGTCAGGTCGACGATCTCCGCCGAAGATCGATTGCCGTAGGGCACGTTTTTGTGGTCGCCGAGATACGTAAAGGATGCCGACGGAAACCGCTCGACGAGCGCCCTCAGCACGGTCAACCCGCCAAGCCCGGAATCGAAAACCCCAATCATGGGCCGTTCAATGCGCCGGTCCGCTGCCCGCCGTCAAGGCAGCGCCGGCAACGAGCCGCTTTATTCCGCCGCTTCGCCGGGCGTGCGGCCCTTGGCGGCGGCGGAGAGTTCCCGCTCGACGGTCTTCAAAACCTCGATGGTCGGCATCGACACAGTGTTATAGCCGCAGTCCACAAAGTGAACCTCGCCCGTCACCGCACCCGACATATCCGAGAGTAGATAAAGCGCCGACCCGCCGACTTCGTCGAGCGAGGGCGTCCGCCGCAGCGGCGAGTTTTCCTTCTGGTAATTGAAGATCGCGCGCGCATCGCCAACGCCCGCGCCCGAAAGCGTGCGCATCGGGCCCGCCGACAGTGCATTGACGCGAATACCCTGCGGCCCGAGATCGGCGGCCAGATAACGCACCGAAGCTTCGAGCGCCGCCTTGGCCACGCCCATCACATTGTACGACGGCACCCACCGCGTCGCCCCGCCGTAAGACAGCGTGATCATCGACCCGCCGTTCGGCATCAGGTCGGCCGCCCGCTTGGCAATTTCCGTGAACGAGAAGCAAGAGATCACCATGGTATTGGTGAAGTTCTCGCGCGTCGTATCAGCATACCGGCCCGACAACTCCTTGGGATCCGAGAACGCCAGCGCATGCACGACGAAGTCGAGGCCGCCCCACTCTGTCTTGATGCGATCGAACACACGGTCGACGCTCTCCAACTCGAGCACGTTGCATTCTTCGATGATCTTCGCGCCAAGGCTTTCCGCCAGCGGCGCGGCGCGGCGGCCGAAGGCGCCGCCCTGATAGGTGAACGCCAACTCCGCGCCCTGTCCGGCGAGAATGCGGGCAATACCCCATGCAATCGAGCGATCGTTGGCAACGCCCATGATTAGGCCGCGCTTTCCAGCCATCAGGGGCTGCGGCTTGGCAAGGTCGAATTCGGACATCGGGGGCCTCGTTCTGGCGCCAGGCGAACGGCCGCGGATCTCGAACCAGCCGGCGCCCTGCTTGTATAGTTTCATTTTTGACGACCCTGCAGCCGGACCTTGGACGGAGAAGCCGTCGGGTCCACTGAGCCGTCATACGGTCGTGGTGTTAACCATCATGCCGGCGGAACACGAGAGTTGCATTTGTTCCGCCAAATCCGAAGCTGTTCGACATCACACAGTTAAGCGCAATGTTGTCGATG
>LNFM01013970.1_pt1 | contig 10052 bp, 8 predicted proteins | sample 596031 | NCBI WGS metagenome assembly LNFM01 (sample SAMN04254537, study PRJNA301005) | activated carbon metagenome | isolation source: dual media filters at the Ann Arbor, Michigan drinking water treatment plant | place: USA: Ann Arbor | reverse complement strand
GACCACCGCCATCAATCTCGCGGAAAAGGGTCCTCCGGCCGCCGCCGTGGCCGCCTGCCTCCGCGGAGAGCAGCTTCTGCGGGTCGACCTGCGCGCCGCCGAAACCGGCCCTGGCCTGCCGCTCAGCCTCCGTGAATCCATTGAGGCCTTCGAAGCGGCCACGCAAGCCGGGCCCAGCTATGAACGCGCCTGGGCCGGCCTGGCCGAGGCTGCTGAGTTTGCCCTCGACTTCGACCAGAGCCAGGCGCCGGTGCTTACCACCAAGGCCGAAGCCGCTACTCGCCGCGCCCTTGCCCTCAACCCACGCTCCGCCACGGCCCTGGCCGTCGATGGCCGGCTCCACTTCCGCGCCTGGCGCCTGCCCCAAGCCGCCGATGGCCTCGGCCGCGCGGTGGAGGCGGACCCCGCGCAGTCTTTCGTCGTGAGCGAGTATGGTCAAGTGCTGACTCTGCTGGGCCGCTATCCGGAGGCCATTGCCGCACTTGAACGGAACATCGCCATCCACAATCGCGCCAACTCGACCTCGATCGGCGTAGGCATCCGTCCCCAACTTCCGCCGCTCACGCAGCTCAGCAAAGTATTGATCCAAAGCGGCCAGATTGCCGAGGCCGTGGAACGAGCTGACTATGCCGTCAGCCTGCAGGCGAACAATGGCCCCGCGCGCACGGCCGCGGGCTTAGCCTACGAAGCCGCGGGCGACCTTACTCGCGCCGAAAAGGAGTATCGCACCGCATTGGTGATGAGTCCGGGCGACGCCTGGATCCCCGCCGAGCTCGGATTTCTCTATGCTCGCCAGCATCGCCGTCCGGAAGCCATCGCCATGCTGCGAGAACTGGAAACGTTCCTTCGCTCCGGGCGCCCCATGCACACGATGATCGCCCGGCTTAACCTCGCCCTCGGCGACTCAGCCTCGGCTCAGCCGCACCTGGAGGCGGCGGAACGCCGGCGCGAAGCGGCGCTATTGGCGATGGTGGTCGATCCCCGCATGAAGCCGTGGGTCGCCGAGTCCCCTTTCCTTAAGGCGCTCGCCGCACGCGTTGGCCTTGTTCGACCTCAGTAAAGATTGCGCACTGTGCCATCCGCTTGCATGCTCACCCGGCGGCTGAGGTCGACCGCCGTGCCGCTGGGCCGTATCGCCTCTTGGCAAAGGCTCACCCAAAGCGCCTCCTCGGCGTACGACGCCGGGTGGCTCAAGGCGGCACGAATCACCCGGAGCACCAGCGCGGAGATCAGCATCTGCTGCCCCGGGCTTGCGCCTCGTTGCCGGTAGCCATGCAGCAGACTGCGAAACAGCACGCGCAGCCGTTCCGGCTCCCCCAGATGGTTCAGGATCGACTCCCACACGGCGCACAGATGCGCGTGGTCGTCCCGCACCAGCCGGGGCTCCAGCAAGGAGAGATCGTTCAGGAAAACCGCGGCTGCCTGTTCGGCGGGCGCGGCACAAAGGGCAGTGGACATAAGGGGGTCTCTGTTCCCGGATGCGGAATCAGAGAATCCTGTGGCTCAATGCCCGGGAAAAATTCATCGCTCGGGATGATCCAGCGGCTTTCCGGATCTCGCCATTGCCATCGCCAAGCCGCCCAAGACGAAAGCGAACGGCCCCCATGCCCAGCCGCTTCAGCTGCCGGCTACGCTAGTCTCGCGGCTCGACTCGTGTAATCAAGACTCGATCCACCCGGTTCCCTTCCATCGCCATCACCTCAAACTTCCAACCCTCGATTGTGAACTGCTCTCCGATACTGGGAATCCGGTGGAGATGGGCCAGCACTAGGCCGCCCAACGTCGTGAAGCCATCCTCATCGCCGGGAACCTCCCGCCACCCGAGAGCTTCCTTAACATCGGAGATTGGCATCGCCCCGTCCACCTGCCACGTGCTCTCTGTTGTCTTCGTCAGCCGGGACCGCACCCCCTCGCCGGGACCCCGCAGGTCACCCACGACGGCTTGCAGCAGGTCGGTTAACGTCACCATGCCGTCGATGCCGCCGTGCTCGTCCACCACCAGCGCCATCTGTTCGCCGGTCTCCTGAAACCGTTCCAGGACGTCGAGCGCCGGCGTCGAGTCCGGCACCAGGATGGGCGCCTTCGCCATCGCCTTCAGATCCAGCGGCCTTCCCGACTCCAGCGCCAGAAACAACTCCTTCACGTGAACGATTCCGATTACCCCATCCAGATCTCCCTCGACGACCGGAAACCGTGAGTGGGTCGCTTGCTGGATGAGTTCGCGATTTGTCTCCCAAGGGGAACCAATATCCAGCCAAACCACCTTGCCGCGCGGCTGCATCAGATCGACCACGCGGCGATCGCCGAGCCGGAAGACCCCTTCCACCATCTCCTGTTCAGCCTCTTCAAAAGTTCCATGCTCTGTGCCTTGAGCAATCAGAACCTTGATCTCGTCCTCCGTCACCGGCGCTTCGTTGCTCTGCCGGAAGGGAAGCAGCTTCATCACCAGTTGCGTCGAGAACGTCAGGAAGCTGACGGCTGGTGAACCAATCCGCGACAGCCACCGCATCGGCGGTGCGAGCGCCGTCGCAATTCCCTCCGCATTGCTCAGCGCCAAATTCTTGGGCACCAGCTCGCCGATGATCAGCGAGAGATACGTGATGATTAGCACCACGACGGTGATCGCGATCGAATCGCTGTAAGCCGCCACCGGCGGAAACTGCTTCAAGTACACGGAAAACTTATCCGCGATGGTCGCGCCGCCAAACGCGCCGGCTAGCGTGCCGATCATCGTGATCCCCACCTGCACTGTCGAAAGAAAATCGTGCGGACTCGCCGCCAGTTCCAGCGCCACCGCCGCGCCCTTGCTTCCTTCTTCCGCCCGTTGCCGCAGCCTCGCTTTCCGGGAGGAGACCACCGCCATCTCGGCCATCGAAAAAACGCCGTTCGCCACCACCAGCAGTAGGATCAGTGAAACTTCGAAGCCAATGTTTCCCATTGGCACTATCTTACTTCTGAATGTCCCGGTGCAGCCCTTTTACGCGATAACCCATCTTGCCGAGTCGCTTCCGGATCTCTTCGGCCATCATCACGCTGCGGTGATGCCCGCCCGTGCAGCCAAACGAAATCGTCAGGTAACTCTTGCCCTCTTCGATGTAATGTGGCAGCAGATATTCGAGCAGATCCGAGATCCGCTCCATGAATTCGTTCGTCTGCGGGAAGCTGCGAATGTACTTCGCAACGTTCGGGTTCTTTCCGGTCAGGTCTTTGTACTGGGGAATGTAGTTCGGATTGGGCAGAAAGCGCACGTCGAACACGAGATCGGAATCCGGCGGGATCCCGTGGCGGTAGCCGAAGCTGGTCACGTAAATCAGAATCTGGGACTCGTCCCGCCCCGCGCCAAACTTCTCCCCGATCACCTCGCGCAGCTCATGCACGTTGAACTTCGACGTGTTCAGGACGAGGTCGGCTAAACCACGGATCGGTTCGAGGAGTTGCCGCTCTTCCTTCACGCTCGTCGCCACGCTGCGGTCGCCACCGAGGGGGTGCGGCCGGCGGGTCTCGCTGAAGCGGCGCATCAGCGAGGCATCGTCGGCCTCGAGAAACAGCAGCCGCGTCGGCAGCGCTTTCCTGATCTGCTCGTACATCGCGGGAAAGCGCGCGAGCGCCTCCCCCTCGCGCACGTCCACCACCAAGGCGGCCGAGGCAATCTGCGGGCTGCTGCCGGTCAGCTCCGCGAACTTCGGGATCAACTCGAGGGGCAGGTTATCCACCGAGTAATACCCCAGATCCTCGAGCGCCTTCAGCACCGTCCCTTTCCCCGAACCGCTCATGCCCGTGATAATCACGAGCTCAGAGCGGCCGGCCTGTTTCATCGGGGTTTTCTTCGCCACAAATCCCTATTTAAGCCTGGAAAAAGTCGAAATCGCCGTCCGCCCGGCGGATGACCACGCTGATCCCTTCGGTCTCGGCGTCCCGGAACGCGACATACGGCACGCTCTTGCGGATCGCCACCAGCACCGCCTCGTCCACGCTCATCGGCTTCTTGCTCACTTTCGCGGCGTGTACCTTCGGGCCGGACTGCTTCGGCGGCGCCGTCTTGGCGGCCTCTTTGGCCGCTTCCTTCGCGACGGTCTCTACCAGCTTCACGCCCACGCGCACCGTGTCGCGCTTCTTCTCGCGGAGCTTGATCACCTGCTTTTCGAGCTTGTCGAGCGCCTCGGTGAGTGCCGGCAAATACGCTGGGCCCTTGGCAATTGAAACCAGCGAATGATGCTGGAAGTTCACCGTGATCTCAGCCTTCTTCTGGCGCTTATCGGGGTTCAGGATCACATGCGCTTCCTTCTCCCCCTTGCCGTCGATCATCTTGCCAAGCTTGACAAACCGCTTTTCGAGCTTCGCGAGTTGAGCGGCGGTTAACTCTCCGTTACCGCCGGTGTAGTGCAGATTCATAGTCGATTTAGTCCCTCACGCGGCGCTGGTGGGTCGAGGGGATTTTTAGGTCCTCCCGGTATTTCGCCACCGTTCGCCGCGTAACATTGATTCCTTCGGCCTGTAGTTTCGCGGTGATCTGATCATCGGTCAGAGGCTTGCTGGTATCCTCCTCCTCAATCATCTTTTTCACCATCCGCTTGAGCAGCAGCAGCGGCGTCGAACTGCCGCTTGGCCCCTGCACCGCTTCCGAAAAGAAGTACCGCAGTTCGAAAACACCCTGCGGCGTATGCGCATACTTACCCGCCACCGCCCGGCTTACCGTCGAGGCGTGCACGCCAATCTCTTCCGCCAAGTCCTTAATCATCATAGGCCGTAGTTGATTGAGCCCGTGCTCCAAAAACTCCCGCTGCCGTTCGATGATGCAGTGGCAAACCTTCAAAATCGTCTGCTTGCGCTGCTCAATGTTCTTGAGCAGCATCGACGCCGCGTTGAACCGGTCCTTCACATAGTTCCGGACTTCCTTGTTCGGTTCCTGCTCCCGGTCCAGCATCTTGATGTACTGCCGGTTCAGCCGCAACTGCGGCATATCGTCGTCGTTCAGTTCAATGTGGTAGTTTTCGCCGTCTTTGTAGATGTAGACGTCCGGCTCCACCGTCCGCGCGCCCGGCCCGGAATAGCGTAATCCCGGCCGCGGGTCCAAATGCTTGATCGCCTCGACGGCCACTTGAATGTGGTCGAGCGGACGTCCGAGCGCCTTGGCCAGATCCCGGTACTGCTTCATCTCGAGCAGCTTCATATGCTGATCGAGAATCTTCCACGCCACGCTGCCCACCGCCCGCCGGCTTTCGAGTTGCAGCATCAGGCACTCGCGCACATCCCGCGCGCCGACTCCCGCTGGATCCAGCGACTGCACTTCCTCAATCGCCTTCTCGACGTCGTCCACCGTATGGTCGCCGTAGGTGGCAATCTCTTCCGCCGTGGCAGTGACGTAGCCGTTGTCGTCGAGATTGCCGATCACGCTCTCGCAAGCGTCCCGCACCTCTTCCGGCATCACCACCAGACTCAGCTGGCTCCGCAGATGATCGCCCAGCGTTACGGGCGCCGAAGCAAAGGTCTCCCAACTCGGCTTCTCCGGGTTCTCGCCCGCCGGGCTTTTGAAGCCCGGCTCCAGGTAGTCGTTGAAGTAGTTGTCGAAGTCGATCTCGTCGAACGGGTCCGTGGTGGCCGCGACGACGGGTTCTTCGCTGCTCGCCTCCGCGCTGTCGCCCGAGCGTTCCGCCTGATACTCCGCTTCCGTCCCCGCCGCGGCCAGCAACTCGTGGTCGGCCGGGGTCGACTCTCGCTCCCGCTCTAAAACCTCTTGCAGTTCGGCCGGCGTCAGCTCTTCTGAGGGGTCCAGAGACTCCTCCAGCACCGGATTCTGCGCCACTTCCTGGGCGATCATATCCTTCAGTTCGAGCCGGTTTAGCTGCAGAACCGTCACCAACTGGACAAGGCCAGGGGTCAGGATTTGCTTCTGCGCGACGCCAACATGCAGTCGCTGGGAAAGCATACTCATTTCGTCTCTATTGTAGAAGATAGGCCGCTCAGGACGCTGAGCTTCTCATAAATCTGTTGCATCGGGATTTCCGGCGTCCGCTGCGCCCGTAACCCCTTTCCCCACGCCAAATACACCGCCCGGTACCGCGTGGGCCAGTGGCCGTGGTTGCCGATCTCGCGAGGCTGATTCAGTAACTTTACGTTCCCGAACCCGAACCAGACCCCCTCGGCGCACTCAAAAACCACCTTCGCGCCCGCCAGCCGTGGCGACAATCGCCTCACTTCCTCCGCCGTAATCTCCCGCCCGATGCCGTACTTCGCCTCGCCCTTGGCCTTCCGCAGCCAGGCCTCCGCCTCGGCATCCTCCGCCACCACCACGCCCCCCATCGGCCGCGCGCCCTTCGGCGCCTCGGTCCGCAGATGCACTTCGGTTTTCGCGGCCTCAAAGCCGTGGTCGGACACCACTACCACCCGGCCTCCTTTCGGCAGCGCCGTCAACATGGTTCCGATCAGTTCGTCTGTGTATTCCAACAAGGCATTGGATTCAATAGAGAACGGTCCTGTTTCATGCGCCTCGCTATCCAGGTCCACCAAGTGCACCAATACGATGTCCGCTTTCTGCTCCAAAAAATACCGGACGGCCAAAGTCCGGGTCCGGTCGTCCATCCATTCCTGCCGGAAACTCGGAAACCTGGCCGCGATCTGCTCGCACAAGCCCGCCGGTTTTGCCTTCGAACAGATCGACGGTGTATCCATCGCCCCGCCTCGCCGTTTCTTGAAATACTCGGGCAGGTTGTAAGCCGCTGGCGCGTTCACGGTCACCGGCCAGGTAATCACCGCCGCTTTTTTGCCCTGTTTCGCCGCCGCGTCGAGCAGCGTCGGCCGTTTCAAGAGGTTGACGTCCCAATAGTAGTCGCCGCCTTCATCGGCCGGGCGCCGGTTCGACAGGATGCCGTGCTCCTCTGCCGTCGCGCCGGTAATCAACGTGGTATGCGACGGCCAGGTCACGGTCGGAACCACCCCGATCACCCCGCGGGAAAACTCCCCCTCTCGCATCAGCTTGCGCAGATTCGGAATCTTCAGCCCCAGCTGGTCCGCGGTCTCGAGGTAACGCTGGTCCAAGCCATCGACGGAAACCACCAATAATGTCGCTAGGAAGAGTGTCATTTGCGAAACACCGGCCAAGCGCAAAGCGCCGCCACGAAGATAAATGCCGCCCCGGACCAGTACGGGGAGCCCGCACCAAAACGATCAAACACCAATCCCGCCCAGAGCGGTCCGAAGACCCTCGTCAAGCTCAACACCGCCTGGGTCGTTCCGAGAATCGAACCCTGTTCCTTGTTGCTCACCCGCTGCGAGATAAAGGACGTGAGTGTGGGGTTCGTAAAGCTGCTCCCGGTCGCGATCAACCCGCTGGCGACATACAGCATCCATCCCTCAGTGGCCAGCGCAATCAGAACGAACCCCGGGCCAAACAGGGCGAAACCCCACATCGCCAGTGTCCGCTCCTTCGCCACCTTCGTCAGCCGCCGGATCAGGTAGCCCTGGTTGAACGCGACCATGAATCCGATAAAGGCGAAGATCCAGGCGTTGTCCTCCGCCGTCCATTGGAACCGCGCCAGCGTGAACACCGAAAAGTTCGTCTGCAGGGCCGCGAACGCGAAGTTTAGGAGAAACAAGCTAATCAGGAGCGCTCGCAGCGCTGGGTTCTGCAGCGCCGTTACCACCGGCCGCAGCGGGTTCAAGTCGCTCCACTGCGCCGCGCCGCTCTTCCGCCGCTCTGGCGGCAGGGTCTCCGGCAGTAAAAAGTAGGCGAAAACGGAGGTCACCAGCGCCATGCAGCCCGCCCCATAGGCCGGGGCGTGGATGCTAATCTTGCTCAGAAAACCCCCGAGTGCCGGGCCGATAATGAAGCCCAGTCCAAACGCCATGCCGATTAGTCCGAAATTCTTCGCCCGGTCTTGCGGACTCGAAATGTCCGCGAGACACGCCTGCGCCGTCGAGATGTTTCCGCCTGTAATTCCGTCGACGATCCGGGCGAAGAACATCAGCCACAGCGTGCCCGCCCAGCCGAACAGAAAGTAGCCAATCGCGGACCCAAAAATGCTGAAGACCAGGATGGGCCGCCGCCCATACCGGTCGGACAGGACGCCCAGAATCGGCGACGCCACGAACTGCGCCGCCGAGTAGGACAGACTCAGCACGCCCACCGTCGTCGCATCCGTCTGGAACTGCCGGACCAGATACGGAATGATGGGGATCAGAATCCCGACTCCGAGCAGGTCCAGGAACACGGTTACAAAAACGAGGGTCAGCGTCCGGCGCTGCAGTTTTTCGTCAGTCAGAACGGGAGCTGTCATTCCGATCTTCCAGTCTCCCATACCGCGTCATCTCGACCACCGTTCTCGTGCCCAGGCCATCCGGCAAATCGTACCGCTCCACCACGCGCAGGTACATGCGATGCTTTTTGATTTCGATGGCCGCTTCGGCAATTTCAGTCTCGGCGTCGGGCCCTTTATAAAAGAGCGCCCGCGCGCCGGCCTTTACGGCCGGGGCGAACAGGCCCACAGCCCGCGAGATGGGCGCCACGGCCCGTGCCGTCACGGTGTCCGCTTTCAGCGCGCGCAGCACGTCCTCAGCCCGCTGCGGCAGCACGATGACGTTTTCAAGCCCCATCTCTTCTATGGCGGAGTCAAGAAATCGGGCCTTTTTTTGCACACTTTCCGCCAACACGAACCGGACTTCCGGGAGCACCAGCGAGAGCGGCACCCCGGGGAATCCGGGTCCCGACCCCGCGTCCACCACTTTCTTGGCCCCGGCGAACAGCCGCCACGGCAGCACCGAATCGAGCACATGCTTAATGGCGGCGTCCCCCGGCGAAGTGATCCGCGTCAGGTTTAAGTGTTCGTTGGCGGCGACAATCAACGTCAAATGCTGCCCGGCCTTCTCGACCACCCGGGCGCGATTCGGCAGGTCCGCCGGGAGAACCCGCTCCAACTCCTCAACAAAATTCATGCGTGGCTACTGGCCCTCGGCAATCAGTTTGTCGATCTGTTCGAGCTGCTTCTTCACCGCATCGGCATCGCCTGCGTTCGGGCTGGCCTTCAGGTAGGCCGACAGGCTGTCCTTGGCGCCGGGCAGGTCCCGCTTCTGGGCGAGTACGATTCCCAAAACGTGGTCAATCTTCGGAATGCGGTTTTTGGCGTCCAGCTTCCGGGCCTCGCGCGCCGACTTCTCGGCCTCGTCCAGCTTCTGCAGGTTCAGGTTGGCCACCGCGTTGTAGAAGTACATCGTCGGATATTCAAATGGATTCAGTTTCACGGCCTTGGCCGTCAGCTCTGCCGTTTTTTCCCAGTTGCCTTCTTTCGCGAAGATGCCGGAGAGATTCAAATAAGGATTTACGTACTTCGGGTCGGCCTCGATGGACGATTCAAACGCCTTCCGCGCCGGCTCCACCTGGTTCTGCGCCTCGTACACGCGGCCCAGGTCGTACCAGGCGGTGGCGTACTTCGGGTACAGCGAGGTTGCCTTCTCGAGCTCCTTCTGCGCCTCGGGCAGCTTCTTCTTCTTCAGGAGGTCCCGGCTCTTCTCGAACGCCTTTTTGGCGTCCTTCGGCGCCATGCCGGAAGTAGCGCTGAAGGTGAAGCCTTCGACGTTGGCCAGCCGGTGCAGCACGATGGTGCCGATGTCCGGGTTGTCCATCACGCGGCGGCCCGCAAGGCTGACCATATCGCTCCGGAAGCCTGGCAGCGACGCCCGCAACTCGCAGCCCATCAACTGTTGTTCAACGTTCGAGTTCCCGCCAAACCCGCTGTTGCCGAATCCGCCGCGTTGCGGTTGCCCCGGCATGCCATTCCCAAATCCGTCGCCACCCATGTTTGTGCTGGCGTCGGCCATCATCGCGGTATTCCGGCCCAATTCAAAGCTGAACCGGCCTTTCGAATCGGTATACCCTTCCGGACGGGGATTTCCGTTGCAGACCCGCTCAATCGTTACAGGCTCCGGCGGAGGCGTTCCGTCATCGAGCATCACCTTCCCGGAGAGGTAGATGGAGCGCTGCATCTCCGGCATCCGCTGCTGCTGCTGATTGGGGTCCTGGCCCGGAAACGGATTGCGCCCTTGATTGCCTGGCTGCTGCG